>OLGB01004593.1_pt1 | contig 11653 bp, 10 predicted proteins | sample 1605691 | NCBI WGS metagenome assembly OLGB01 (sample SAMEA3888925, study PRJEB22519) | human gut metagenome | biome: human gut; feature: human-associated habitat; material: faeces | place: Denmark | collected 2010
GCAGCTTTCGCAGGAGGATTGGCTCAGCATATATTTAGCCTGTTCCGCATACCTGGCAAATAGTCTTTCGAGCTTGAACGCTTTAATTCTCATTAAAGTTTCCCCTTTCATCTATAAAGTTTTCTGTGACGTTTAATAATCGTGCTATACGCGTCGTTATTCATACAGTATAACCTTTTTTTCAAAAGCTGTAATCCCTCCTGTCAATTATTATTCAGCAAATCTTATCTTGATTTATAATATAATAATGTAGTTCCATAGCTGCCTGAAAAATTGGAGAGAAATTGTTTGAAAAATATCACGGAAAATTCGAGAAGGCATAAATAAAATCCTTGCTATAGCGGGGTTGTCTAAATATTATAAGAAGAAGGTTTAAAATATATTTAAAAGTATATTGTAATCTGATATATCTGTGATACAATTAGCCTTAGGGGAGGAGAATATCCTAATGACGTGCGAATCGCAATTCACACTAAAGTCGCTCAGAGAACAGGTTTACGATTATCTCCGCATTCAAATGAATGAGGGAAGGATTCGTGCGGGTTCATTCCTGAATCTCAACGACATAAGCAGAGAGCTGGGCATGAGCAGGACGCCGCTGCGCGACGCGCTCTTTCAGCTTGAATCCGAGGGATTCATCACCATTTTCCCGAGGCGCGGAGTCGTCGTCAACGCGCTGACCCTTGAAAAGATACGCAACATCTATGAGATGCTGGGCGCTCTGGAGTCCGCGGTGCTTGTCCTCGTCGCCGTCCGGTTCCGCGAAAGCGACGCCGAACTGATGGAACGATACAACCAGCAGATGAGCAAGGCGCTGGATCAGAACAATTTTTCCGTCTTTTACGACGCAAACCTGAAGTTCCACAACGTGTACCTTGAAATGTCGGATAACGCCGAGATGCTCCATTCAATAAAGATACACAAGGAGCGCCTCTATGATTTTCCGAGAAACAAGACCTTTGTCAAAGAGTGGGAGCTTCACTCTCTTGAAGAACATAAAACAATGATCGAGATGCTGCGGAACCATGACTTCAACAGCGCCGCGGACTATATCAGGGACGTGCATTGGTCATTTTCCGTACAGGAACGCTTTATCCGTAAATATTATTTTGCCAAGCACCTAGACCTTGACCTATCTGAGGAGGGAATCGGCGCAGTTGAGTAAGACGGGAATCATCTTCGACATAAAAAAATATTCGATACACGACGGTCCCGGCACGCGCACCACGGTGCATCTCAAAGGATGCCCGCTCGCCTGCTGGTGGTGCCATAATCCCGAGAGCCAATCGGTGATGCCGACGGTGCTCTTCCGTGGCGAAAAGTGCATCGGCTGCGGCTCCTGCGTCAGGAGCTGTCCTCACGGAGCGATCTCCGCACGCGGCGGCACGCTCGTTACGGACGACGGCCTCTGCGACGGCTGCGGCAAATGCTGCGACGTCTGCCCTCCCGAGGCGCGCGAACTTTGCGGCCGGCGTTACACCGTCGAAGAGCTGATGACGCAGCTCCACAAGGACGAGATATTCTTCCGCGACGGCGGCGGCGTCACCTTCTCCGGCGGCGAGCCCTTCATGCAGCCGGAATTTCTCCTCGAGGCGCTGGACGCCTGCGGGAGGGCCGGTTATCACCGGGCGCTCGACACCTGCGGCTTCGTGAGCAGGAGCGTCATCGTAGACTCTGTGAAGCGCGCGGATCTCTACCTCTACGACGTAAAGCACATGGACCCCGAGAGGCATAAGGAATACACCGGCGTGGACAATGTCGTCATCCTTGAAAACCTGAGGGCAATATCGGAGGCCGGCGCGAAGATCAACATCCGCGTCCCCTTCATGCCGGGGCTGAACAGCGGCGACGAGAACATGCACGCGCTCGGCAGGTTCGTCCGCCCCCTCAAAGGGATCACGGGCGTGAACATCCTGCCGTACCACACGGTGGCGAAGGGCAAGCACGACCGCTGGCACATGGAATACAAGCTCGGCGACCTGCTCCCCCCGACGGAGAACCAGACGCGCCACGCGGCGGCCATCCTTGAAAGCTACGGCCTCAAGGTACATATCGGCGGTTGATGGCCGGCGGCGGGATGACGATAAAACGTCGGCAAAGATTTCACTGTTTTTTAAATAAATAAACTTATTTCACATCAAGAACGGGAGGCAATAATTATGAACGAAAGAATCCGGCGTCTGCGTGACGAAAGCTTTGACACACACCCTTCGATCGACATCGAAAGGGCGTTGCTTGAGACCGAGTTCTATCGCGAGAACGAGGGCAAGCTTCCCATGCCCGTGCTCCGCGCGGCGAATTTCAAGCACATCTGCGAGAACAAGACGATATACATAGGCCCCGAAGAACTGATCGTCGGCGAGCGCGGCCCCAAGCCGAAGGCCGTCTCGACCTTCCCCGAACTCACCTGCCACTCAAGGCACGACTTCGAGATCCTCACGACGCGCGCCCAGCAGAACTACACCGTCGCGCCCGAGGATATGGAAACCTACGAAAAGGTGGTCGAGCCATATTGGCGCGGACGCTGCATGAGAGACCGCCTCTTCGAGCGTATGCCCGAAGACTGGACGCTCCTCTATGAAGCCGGCACCTTTACGGAATTCGGCGAGCAGCGCGCTCTCGGACACACCGCACTCGACGGGCTCATCTATCAGAAGGGCGCTCTCGACCTCAAAAAGGATATTGAAGAGGCCCGCGCGAAGCTCGACTTCATCAACGACCCCGACGCCACGGCGAAGGACGAACAGCTTCAGGGCATGTCCATATCCTGCGACGCGGTGATCATCTTCGCCGAGCGCCACGCGGAGCTTGCCGAAAAGATGGCCGCCGAAGAGAAGGACGAAAGACGCAAAGCCGAACTGCTTAAAATAGCCGAAGTCTGCCGCCGCGTCCCCGCGCACGCGCCGAGCAACTTCTGGGAAGCGGTGCAGATGTACTGGTTCGTGCACCTTGGAACGATCACCGAGCTCAACGGCTGGGACGCCATGAGCCCCGGACACCTTGACCAGCACCTCGCCCCCTTCTACGCGAAGGGCATCGCAGGCGGCACGCTCACCCGCGACGAAGCGAAGGAGCTCCTCTCCTGCCTCTGGATCAAGGTCAACAACACCCCCGCGCCGCCGAAGGTCGGCGTCACGGCGAAAGAGAGCGGCACCTACAACGACTTTACGAACATCAACCTCGCGGGACTTAAAAGAGACGGCACCGACGGCTCCAGCGAAGTCACCTACATCTGCCTGGAAATATTCGACGAACTGCGCCTCCTTCAGCCGCAGGGCAACATCCAGGTCAGCGAACGCACGCCGGACAACGTGCTCCGCGCCGCGGCGCGCGTCTTCCGCAACGGCATGGGCTACCCCTCGATGTTCAACGCCGACATGGTCATCCAGGAACAGATGCGCGTCGGCAAGACCCTTGAGGACGCCCGCGAAGGCGGCACCAGCGGCTGTATCGAGACGGGCTGCGCGGGCAAGGAGGCCTATCTGCTCCACGGCTACCTCAACGTGCCGAAGCTTCTCGAATACGCCCTTTCGAACGGCGTAGACCTCCTCACCGGCAAACAGGTCAGCATCAAGACCGGCGAACTATCGGAGTTCAAGACGTTCGACGACCTCTACGCGGCCTTTGAGAAACAGATGGCCCATGCGATAGAGACCAAGATCGGCGTCGACAACTACCTCCGCTACCAGTACGCGACCAACATGGCGGCCACCTATCTCTCGTGCGTCATCCGCGACTGCATCCAGAAGGGCAAGGATTACTACAACGGCGGCCCGCGCTACAACAGCGACTACATCCAGTGCTGCGGCATCGGCACCATCACCGACAGCCTCTCCGCGATCAAGAAGCACGTCTACGACGAGGGCGCCTATACGCTGCAGCAGGTGGTCGAGGCGATGAAGGCCAATTGGGAGGGCCATGAGGAGATGCGCCTCACGCTCTGGAACAAAACGCCCTTCTTCGGCAACGACGACGACTATGCCGACGACCTGATGAAGAGAGTCTACAACAGCCTCTTTAACAACATCGACGGCAAGCGCAGCATCCTGGGCCCCACCTACCACCTCAACATGCTTTCGACGACCTGCCATAACTACTTCGGACAGAAGCTCGCGGCGACCCCGAACGGGCGCTTCAGCGGCATGCCAGAGTCAGACGGCACCTCGCCGAGCCACGGCGCCGACAGAAACGGCCCGACGGCGGTCGCGAAGTCCCTCGCGAAGATGGATCAGGTCAAGTCGGGCGGTACGCTGCTCAACCAGCGTTTCCTGCCCTCCGTGCTCGCGGGCGAAGAGGGGATCGAGGGCGTCAAGAACCTCATCCGCTCCTACTTCAAGCTCGGCGGCCACCACATCCAGTTCAACGTCGTCGACGAGGAGACCCTCCGCGACGCGCAGGCAAACCCCGACAACTATCGCGGCCTCCTGGTCCGCGTCGCCGGCTACAGCGACTACTTCGTGGACCTCGATAACTATCAGCAGGAAGAGATCATAGCGAGGAACGCGCAGGAGGGCTTCTAAGCTCCGGCGCAATGTAGGCAGGCGTGCGCTTGCAGATGTAAAGAAAATCATTAACATAAATGAAGAGGAAGAATCCCGCGAGTTTGCCGCGGGATTCTTCCTCTTCATTATTCATGCTTCAAACGCGGTTTAAAGGTCATACCTCAGATATTCACCACTGCATGGTGTTCCTTTGCAGATGTAGGCGCTGCCGGCACGGAGGTCGTAGACTACCGAGGCGATCGTCTGCCACACTCCGTTCGGGTCCGGTTCGCCTTTGGGCAGGTGTGTGCAGAGGGCTTCGATGCAGTCCGCCTGCGGGTAGGTGTCGGCCGCGCCCGGGAAGGTCTCGTGGTCGGAGAGGGCGCGGAAGAGCACTTCCTTTGTGATATGTCCGCGGTTTTTCATCAGCAGCTTTCTGAGCACTTTGTCCCGGAATTTATGGTCCGTGCCCGTGCAGTACCGCGCGCCGGCGACGAAGTGGTTTGCGTGCGTGACGATGCCGTCCTCCGGGGCGACGCGGAAGACCTTTTGCGGGGTCGTTTCAAGGTCCGCCGCGATATCTTCTCCTGAGGCGAGCATGTAGTTGCAGGAGACGCTTCTCTTTCCGTTGTATATGAGCCGTTCGGCCTCTTTGAAGTTTTTCGAGTTGAGCGCCTGCCGGCGAAGGAAGGTTACGGGGATGCCGGGATCGCCGCCGTCCAGCGTCGAGGTGAGGTTGTTGGCGCAGATACCGACGCCGTGGCTGTTGAAGCCGTTTCGCACGAGCTGTCCCGCCTCGGAAATGCCCAGTATCCTTGTGCCCTCTTCATTATCGACGGAGATTATCACGGCGTTCTCCATAACCCAGGGCCGGTAATCCCAGTTTTGCGCGAGATAGACTTTGTCGCTTCCTGTGGCTTCTGTAAGCACGGAGGTGCTGGTACATTCTTTGGGCTTGTCTTTGAGCAGCTCGTAGCGGCAGTTGAGCGCCATCACCTCTTCCAGCTCGACCCCAGCGCCGCGGGCGATGCCGCGCGCCTCCGTGAGTTCCGCGGGGCACTCCTTTTCCAGCAGCGGCAGATATTGTGCGGAGCGTCTGCCGATCTCTTCCCATGAGAGGTTCCTTGCCAGAAAATGCCTCTTGTAGTTTTCAATGCCTCCGCGTATCTGCGCCGCCGCTTGGAGGCCGTACTGCAGCCCCCGTTCGAAAGGGTCGGCCGATTTTATCTTTACGAGTGTGAATTTGTCCATTTCGTTGCCCTCTCCGTTACATGAATACTCCGGCGCCGGGGCCGAGCGGTAAATTGAAGAAGTAGAAGCAGGCGAGCATCGCGAGGAAGGCAAAGAAGAAGAATATCGTGTACGGCAGCGAATAGGCGACGACGGTGCCTATGCCGACCTCTTTCTTGTCGGGAGCGACATTGAACCTTTCAAAGAGGGCGATCGCGACCACGAGCATAGTTGAGAGCGGAGCGATCGGGTTGGTGCAGGAATCGCCGCAGCGGTAGGCGGCGGTCACCATCGCCGGCGAGAAGCCGACGGCTGTGAACATAGGGATATATATCGGCGCGAGCATGAGCCATTTGGCGTTCGCCGAACCGATGAAGAGGTTGAAGAAAGCGGTCAGGCAGACGATTATGACAAGAGTCGGGTATCCCGTGAGGTTCGCGCTGTTTATGAGTTCCGCGCCCTTGAAGCCGACGATCGTCGGGAGGTTCGAGAGGTTGAAGAGCTTGATGAATATGGAGGCGGTAAGGGCGATGACGATGAGCATGATGTTCTGCTTGAGCGCCGTTCCCATCATGACGGGGATATCCTTTGAGTTCGTTATCGTGCCGACGGTCTTTCCATACGCCACGCCCGGCAGGAGGAAGGCCATGAAGAGGATGAAGATTATGCTGCTGAGAAAGGGCGAGCGCGGAAGCAGCGCCCCGTTTTCGGCACGCAGGATGGCGTCAGCCGGGACCGTTAGAAGCAGGATGACGCCCAGCCAGAGAAGAAGCGCCAGTCCCGCATGACGCAGCCCTTTGATCTGTCGCGGCGTTATCGTCTCAGCGTATTCTTTGCGGGGGATGTCTATCGGGAGGCCGTCCGCGGCGATGTGCGGCACTGTGCAATATTTTGTGACGAAGACCGTGACGGCCGTAAGAACAATGACCGCGGCGGAGAGGAAATACCAGTTCATCAGCAGATGGGCCGGCGCAGTGAGGCCGAGCTCCTGCGTGACCGCCATCGTGATGCCGTTTACCACAAGATCCTGGCTTGCGATGAGAAAATTCGCTCCGAAGCCGGCGTTGCCCGCCGCGTAGGCGATAGAGACGCCGATCCAGGGGTTCTTGCCCATTGCCTGGTACACGGCTCCGCCGACGGCCGCCGCGGCGATGATGCCGGCGTCGGAGGCGAGGTTCGCGTTTATGGCGACAAAGGTCAGTATCGCCACGACCGCCCACTGCGGGGCCTTGAGGATGGTGCGCTTGATGAAAGTCTCCATCAGGCCTGATTGTTCGCAGACGCCGATAGCCATCAGGAGCGGAATGACCGCGCGCAGGGGGGAGAAATCAAAGAATATGTTCTGGAAGTTCAGAAAGAAAAAGCAGATATTTTCTCTGTTGAGCAGGCTTTTCGCCTTGATCACGACCGTTTCGGGGGCGGAGCCCTCCGTCATCTTCGTGTACGAGGCGGAGACCCCGAGCCATTCACAGATTACCGAGATGAGGATCACAAAGGCTATAAGCCATACGAACATCATGAAAGGATGGGGCAGCCTGTTGCCTACCCGTTCCACGCCGCCGATGAATTTCATAAACCCGCGTTCTTCGGCAGATTTCTTTTGCATAGATAATTCCTCCTCATTGATATTTTTACAGGATGATCTATTCAGGCCCGAATATTATCTGTATTGAGGTTAAGTTATCACAGTTGTTTTCAAGCGGCAAATATCAGAAAGGAAAGGCCCCATAACCTGGAGTTATAGGCTATTATAAGAGCCGAAGGGATGCCGTTGCCGGTCCCGCGGGAGGTGGCGCGTTGTGGAAATAAGAGAGGTCGAATATATCCTGTCGGTGATACGCAACCGGAGCTTTTCCGCCGCGGCGGTCGAACTGCACATATCTCAGCCGGCCCTGAGCAAATATGTCGCCGCCCTTGAGCGGCGGCTGGGACTGAAACTTATCGAAAGAACTAATAAGGGGCTGGTGCCGACATACGCGGGCGAGCGCTGTTACGCCTGCGCGCTGGAGGTGAGCGAGAGGATGGAGAGGTGGCGGGCGGAGATGGAGGATATCGCCGCGATGCAGAAGAACCGCCTGCGCGTCGGCGTCATTCGCAACGACCGGCAGTATTTTCTGCCGCAGAGCATCGAGCGTTTCAAGGAACTTTACCCTGGGATAGAGCTTAACATTACGCAGCAGCTCTCCAAAGACATCGAATGCGGCGTGCGGAACGGGCGTCTCGACATCGGCTTTATCTCCGAGCCTTCCATACCGGGAGGCGTCGACTACAGGCCGCTCGGCAGGAATTACACGCTGCTTGCCGCGCCGGCCTCGATGTCGCTCGCCGAGAACGCGGCGGCATTGGATTCGCTGCCATTTCCCTGGATCGATATAAACCTCCTAAGCGGCGTTCCCTTCGTGCTTCAGGACGAGAGCTGCCGTTTCAGAAGTTTCATCGACACGCTCTTCAAACATGAAAACTTTATTCCCAGCGTCGAAATGACGACTCAAAGTACCGTGGACGCGCTGCGTTTTACCGAGCTTGGCGTCGGGCCGTCGCTGATATCGGACGGCTATATCCATTATATCTCACATAGAGAACGCGTCGATTTATTCTGCGTCGGCACGCCGCCGGCGACGACGAACTTTGGGGTGATCGCTAAAAATATTGCCGCGCTCCCGCGGTGCGCCGTCGATTTCATCGATATCTACATGACGAACCAAAGAAAGGGCTGAAGCCGCGCGCCTCTTCCGGCGATGATTGGCGCCGTTCACGTTTTTGCATTGCGCTTAATGAACATAGTTTCCGCATTATGGTGACGAAAGCAGGGCCGCGCCCGAAATTCGCGGAGCGCGGCCCTGCTTTATTTGTCAGTCCTCTTTCGAGGGGATATTATTCCTCCGGCTTCACCGCGAGGAAGCGCAGGCGGACGTAATCGGCGGTCCAGCCCTTCTTTTCATCGTAGAGCGTCGGGCGGCAATAGTCTTCGACCTCTTTGTAAAAGGCGTCCCTTTCACCGTCTGTGAATCCGGCGGTATGGCTTGCCGAGAAGACTTCGAGCCAGCCGCGCAGCCCGGCGGGAAGCGGCGTCGGGCGGTCGATGCGGGCGATGAACTTTACCTGGAAGCCCTGATTTTCAAGGATTTTTGAGAAAGCGCCGAGCTCGGGATATTTCCACGGATTGCGCGCCTTGTAATCTATGCCGCGTTTGATGAGGGCGATCTTCATCCCTTCGCGGATGATGCGCACGCAGCCCTCGCCGCCGCATTCGGCGGCGAAGCGCCCGCCTGGCTTCAGCAGGTTCCAGACGCGGCGCACGACGGCGTACTGGTCGGGCATCCAGTGGATGGCGGCGTTGCTCATGACGGCGTCAAATTTTTCATCCATCTTCAGCGTCTGCGCATCGGCGAGCAGAACGTCAAGGCCAAGCTCCTTCGCGGCGGAGACCATCTCCGGGCTCGCGTCGGTGCCGACGACGGAACAGCCCATGTCCGCCAGCCTCTTTGCCAGAATGCCCGTCCCGCAGCCGAGGTCCAAAATCCTCTCTCCCGCCTTTGGCTCAAGGAGCTCTATTACCGGTTCTCCGAGTTTGGAGACGAAGTCCGCGCTCTTCCTGTACTCTTGCGGGTTCCAGATTTGATTTGTCATAAATGACGGCACCTCTTTCTTAGAGCGCCGCCGGACGCCGCGCGCCGTTGCGCGCGTGCTGAGCGGCGGAAGCTGAGTTGTGTTTTGCTGTACCGCCTCTATTATATCTGAGTTGCGACCTCTCTGCACATCTTTTGTATCTTGGGAACGAGATTTAACGCCTGCTCTTCGGTAAACCGCTGGATCGGTCCCGCGACGGAAAAGGAGAAGGCGAGTTCGCCGCGGCGGTTGAAGATGGGCACGGCGACCGAGAGGATGCCCTCTTCACGATCTCCGTAACTCAGCGAGTAGCCGAGGGTGCGGACGTTGGAAAGCTCTATCCGCAGCTTGTCCGGTTCAAAGAGGGTCGTCGGTGTTATCTTGTGGGCTTTTTTGATCTCGCGCTCGATGATCTCTTCGCCGAGGAAGGCGAGCAGCGCCCTTCCGCCCGCTCCGGCCCAGAGGGGGAGACGGTCTCCCACGCGCATTACGCACTGCATCGAGAGCAGGCTCTCGACGTGCTCGAAACAGGCGCGGTCTTCGCCGATGACGCCGTAGAGTGAAACGGCCTCCTTCGTCTCGTCGCGTATCTGCTTCATATAAGGGTAGATGATCTGCTGCGGGCGGAAATTGGCCTTCGCCACGCTCCCGAGCAGGTAAAGCTGATTGCCGAGCGAATAGCAGCGGTCGCTGTGGCGGTGTAGCATGTTGAGGTTCTCCAGCGTATTCGCCAGGCGCAGCGTGGTCGTCACGGGCAGCTGTATCCTCTCCGCGAGCTCGCTGAGCGTGAGCTTGTAATCATCTCTTGTAAACGCCTTCAGTATGGAAAAGGCGCGTTCGACCGAACGTACTGAATCTTCCTTCATGGCAGCCTCCAAAATATATCAAATTTCCAATACATGGAATAAAATTGCATAGTGCGATATAATGATAGTGGAAATGGGGCAACTTTGCAACCGGAGCCTTAACTTTTTTCGTATTTTTACCGCCCCGCACAAAGCTTGCGGCGGCGCTCCAATATGTCTGGGCAGACCTGACGGCGTTATCTTTCAGAAAGATGTCTCTCCTTGACGAAAACAGCCTCTTTGTTATAATCTTAAATGAATAAAACTGAATAATACCCCGAGTCAAAGCTCCTACAGAGAAAAATAATTCTCAATGGAGCGCGACCATTGGGTGTCTTTGGAAACGAAGGTGCCTCCCGTCTGGAAAGGGGAAAGGAGATCGCGGGCGCAGCCTGTGTAATGGCCTTTTCCTCCCCCTCAGCGGAACACCAAATCTTACAGATAAGAGAGGAGGAAGTGGTTGAAATGCGCAGTTTGAAAGTCTTGATCGCGGAGTCAGATCCGCTTCTTCAAAAACTTTATTCCGATATCATCATCAATGACAGCGCCTTTACGCTGCTGAAATGCGTATCGACGGGGCCCCAGATGTTCGAGGCGATGCGCTGCGTCGATGTCGATCTCGTGCTGCTTGACCTGTTTCTGAAGGATTTCAGCGCGATAGAGGGCCTTGACGACCTTCGAAAGTCCTTTTCACGCACCGACTATATCGTCGTCTCCTCGGGGGAAAACCCGGAGCTTGTCCGCAAGGCGCTCTGCGCGGGAGTTTTTGAATTTCTCGTCAAACCATTTTCCTTCGACCGTCTGCGCGCCACGCTGAAAAATTACCAGATATACCATCATTCCTTGACCGGCAGAACGCGCCCCTGGCAGCAGGAGGATCTCGACGCCCTCGTCTCGATGAAGAGCCACGACCCTTCATGGGCCAACAACCGTTCGATACCAAAGGGGCTCCAGCTTAAGTGTCTCAACGACATTGAATCCTTTCTGAAAGCGAATGAAGACACCTTCTCGGCGCAGGAGGTCGGTGAGCACCTGGGCATTTCCAGGTCGACCGCGCGCCGTTACCTTGAATTTCTCACGATGAGCGAGCGCGTCGTCGTCGAATATGCCTACCGCCGTGTAGGCCGCCCGGAAAAACGTTACCGTATGGCGCTGCTTTAGGGCTGGATCCGCCCGGAGCCCGTATAACTAAAGATAATGGGGGAGAGGCGGCTCTCTTTCATTATCTTTTTTTTGAACGGCGGAAGATGCCGCACTGTACTTTTGTGAGGCAAAAGTTTATTTTGAACTTTATGCAACTGACCTTCGTAAAAAATTTACTAAACATAAACTAATCAAAATAGCGCATAACATCTCATATTCTACCTAAATATTGCTCATTATTCTGTACTTTTGTATAATTTGAATAGAAAGTTTAGACAATTGTTGCAACTTAGTTGCAACCCCGAGTTTCATCTCCTAACGCGTGATGCCATGGAGGTGAGACCA
>OLGB01004600.1_pt1 | contig 11635 bp, 9 predicted proteins | sample 1605691 | NCBI WGS metagenome assembly OLGB01 (sample SAMEA3888925, study PRJEB22519) | human gut metagenome | biome: human gut; feature: human-associated habitat; material: faeces | place: Denmark | collected 2010
GTATCTATATCGGGGTGGTAGGCCCGGTACGGACGGGCAAATCCACCTTTATCAATAAAGTGGCAAGGCGAAAATCGGCCAAGGCGGGAGACCGCCCTGGGGTCACCCGTGGAAAACAGTGGGTGGCGGTGGATGCGGGACTGGATCTGTTGGATACTCCCGGAATCCTGTGGCCGAAGTTCGAGGATGAGGCCACCGGGCTGCACCTGGCCTTTACCGGTGCGGTGAAGGACGAGGTCATGGACGCGGAAACACTGGCCTGCCGCCTGCTGGAGCTGTTGGCGGCACGCTACCCCAATGCGCTGGAGCAGCGGTATCAGATCCCGGCGGACCTGTCCGGGCAGGGGTGGGAGCTGTTGGAAGCCTGCGGCCGTAAGCGTGGCTTCCTCATCTCCGGCGGCGAGGTGGATACGGAGCGCATGGCCAAGGTACTGCTGGACGAATACCGGTCTGGAACGTTAGGAAATATTACGCTGGAACTTCCGCCGGTGGAGTGAGGGAGACGCGATGGATCTGTGGGAACCGGAACGGGCCTGCTGGGCGGAAGGCGCAGCGCTGGTCTGCGGTGTGGATGAGGCCGGGGCCGGCCCTCTGGCCGGCGCGGTCTATGCCGCGGCGGTGATCCTGCCGCCGGAATGGAAGCTGGAGGGACTCAACGACTCCAAGCAGGTAAGCCCAAAGCGCCGGGAACGCCTCTTTGACCGCATCCGGGAACAGGCGTCGGCCTGGGCGGTGGCCTGGGCGGATGAACGGGAGATCGACGAGACCGATATCCTCAGCGCCCGGATACTGGCCATGCAGCGGGCCATCGACGGGCTTGCCCCGGCCGCAGACTTTGCCCTGATCGACGGAAACCGGGATCGCGGCAGGGCGGCGGCGATCACCACGCCCCACCGCGCGATTGTAAAGGGAGACAGCCTGTCGGCCTCCATCGCTGCGGCCTCGATCCTGGCCAAGGTCAGCCGGGACCGCTATATGGAGGAGATGGCCCGGCGCTATCCGGAATATGAGTTTGAGCGCCATAAAGGCTACCCAACCCGCCGTCATTATGAGCTGCTGCGGAAATACGGCCCCTGTCCCATCCACCGCAGGACTTTTTTAAAAAAGCTGTGAGCGGGGCAGAGGCAAAGCTGCTGGGCCGCTGGGGGGAGGCCCTGGTGGCGGAAGACCTGCGAAGGCGGGGCTGGCGTATCGTAGCTGCGGGCTATCGTTCCCGCTTCGGCGAGATCGACCTGATCGCGGAGGACGGGCGTTATTTGGCGTTTGTAGAGGTAAAGCTGCGGAAAAGCGGCGCCTTTGCCCCGGCGCGGGCTTTTGTGGACCGGCGGAAGCAGGAGAAGCTGCGTATCACGGCGGAGTGCTGGCTGGCAGAGCATCCGGCCGGCGGTCTCCAGCCCCGGTTTGATGTGGCGGAGGTCTACGCGCCCCGGGGCCTGGGCACGGAGCGCCCTCAAATACAATATGTCTTAAACGCCTTTTGAAAGGGGTGGCAGGGACCATGCACAGCACCATCGATCTGTTTGACGGGCACTGCGACACGATCCTTCAGCGTTACTTATACGGCGGGAGCCTGCGGAGGAACGAGGGCCATGTGGATCTGGAGCGCGCGGGCAAATACCGCCGCTACGCCCAGTTTTTTGCCCTCTTCGGCGCGGCGGAGGACTTCCCGGGCAGGGATCTGCGGCGCTTGCGGCTGGGGGAGCTGTTCCGGGAGGAGTACGCCGTGTTCCAGCGGGAGATGGCGGAGAACCGCGACCGGGTCGTCCACTGCCGCACGGCGGACCAGGCGGCGGACGCCTTTGCCGCCGGGAAGACCGCGGCCTTTTTGTCCGCCGAGGGCGGGGAACTGCTGGACTGCTCTCTGGAGCGGCTGGAGGAGGCCTGGCGTCTGGGCGTGCGGGCGGTGAACCTCACCTGGAACCACGCCAACGACCTCTCCGGGAGCAATGCCGAGGAGACGGACCGGGGCCTGTCCGCCCAGGGCCGCGCGTTTGTGGACCAAATGGGGCGGCTTGGTATGCTGGTAGACGTCTCCCACCTGTCCGACCCGGGCTTCTGGGACGTGGCGGAGCGGGTAGACGGCCCGTTTTTGGCCAGCCATTCCAATTCCAGAGCCGTATTTTCTCACCCCAGAAGCTTGACCGACGCGCAATTTACTGCCATAATAGACCACAACGGCGTGGCCGGGCTGAATTTGTATGCCCGCTTCCTGGGGGAACGGGCGGACGTGGATACGGTCGTGGCCCATCTGGAGCATTGGCTGGAACTGGGGGGCGAACAAAACGTCTGCCTGGGCGGCGATCTGGACGGCTGTTCCCTCCTGCCGGAAGGGATCAAAGGCATCCAGGACCTGGACCGGCTCTGGGAACGGCTTTTGCAGCGAAATTACAGCGAGGCGCTTTTGCGCGCTCTGTTTTTCGAGAATCTAATGAGGGTAGTGAGCGAAGTATGTACTATGTGAGCACGAGAAACAAGGAGGACCGGCGCACGGCCGCCCAGGCCATCGCCCAGGGACTGGCTGCAGACGGGGGACTGATGACCCCGGAGGTCTTCCCCAAGCTGTCCCAGAACGCCCTTGAGACCATGCGGGACATGTCCTATCAGCAGCGGGCCGTCTATGTCATGGGGAGCTTTTTGGATGATTTCACCTCTTCCGAGCTCTCGGCCTTTGCCTCCAGGGCGTATGGGCCGGATAAGTTCGATGTGAAGGCGGTGGCTCCGGTCCGGGACGTGGACGGGAACACCTACTGCCTGGAACTGTGGCACGGCCCCACCTGCGCGTTCAAGGATATGGCGCTGCAGATGCTGCCCCACCTGCTTTCCGCCGCGCTGGTGAAGAACCAGGAGGAGAAGACGGTGTGCATCCTGGTGGCGACCTCCGGCGACACGGGCAAGGCCGCGCTGGAGGGCTTCAAGGATGTGGAGAAGACCCGTATCCTTGTCTTCTATCCCAAGGACGGCGTGTCCGCCATCCAGCAGCTGCAGATGGTCACCCAGGAGGGCGAAAACGTGGGCGTGTGCTCCGTAGTGGGCAATTTCGACGACGCCCAGACCGGCGTGAAGCGTCTCTTCGCCGACCCCGCTCTGCGGGAGCAGCTGGCCGGGCGCGGCTTCTTTCTCTCCTCCGCCAATTCCATCAACTGGGGCCGCGTCCTGCCGCAGATCGTCTACTACATCTCCGCTTACTGCGACCTGATGCGGGATGGGAAGCTCCAGAAGGGCGAAGCGCTGAACGTATGCGTGCCCACCGGAAATTTCGGCAACATCTTGGCCGCCTATTATGCAAAGACCATGGGCGTGCCCATCGGAAAGCTGATCTGTGCCTCCAATTCCAACAATGTGCTGACCGATTTTCTGCGCACCGGCGTATATGACCGTAACCGCACCTTTTATAATACCATGTCCCCCTCCATGGACATCCTCATCTCCTCCAATCTGGAGCGGCTGCTCTTCGCCCTCACCGGCCATGACGACGCCGAGGTGCGGGATTATATGGCCCAATTGAACCAGGATGGCCGCTACGAGGTGAGTCCCGTCCTCAGGGATAAGCTGGGCAAGCTCTTTGCCGCCGGGTACTGCGACGACACGCGTACCCAGCAGGTCATCGGCCGCATGTGGAACGAGCATAAGTATCTGATCGACCCCCACACGGCCGTCGCCTTCGAGGTACTGGACCAGTACCGAAAGGAGACGGGGGATGCATCGCCGGCTCTGGTGGCCTCTACCGCCAGTCCGTTCAAGTTCTGCGACAGCGTGCTGGGCGCTCTGGGCGTTACGGAGCTGGAGCAGGGCACCGCCATTCTGGAACAGCTCTCCGCCCGGACGGGCGTGGCCGCCCCCGCGCCGCTGGCCGGATTGAAGGACAAGAGCGTACGCTTTGCACAGAACGTGGAGAAGGACCATATGGTGGACCAGGTCCTGGAGCTGCTGAAATAAGATGGCCCTGTACGCGATCGGGGATACCCACCTCTCTTTGGCCTCCGATAAGCCCATGGATGTGTTCGGCGGCGGCTGGGAAGGGTATGTGGATAAGCTGAGAGAGGGGTTCCGGGCAGTGCGGCCGGAGGACACGGTAGTGCTCTGCGGCGATCTGTCCTGGGCCATGGGCCTGGAGGAAGGGGCGCGGGATTTTGCCTTTCTGGACGCGCTGCCGGGCCGCAAGCTGCTGCTGAAGGGAAACCACGATTACTGGTGGAATACCGCCGCAAAAATGAACCGCTTTTTTGCGGAGCACGGCTGGAAAAGCCTGAATATCCTTCACAATAACTGCTATGAATACGGGGAATATGCCCTGTGCGGAACCCGGGGCTGGTTTTATGAGGAAAAGGGGGAACAGAAGGTCTTCAAGCGGGAACTGATCCGCCTGGAGGCCTCCCTGAAGGCGGCGGGGGAGCGGCCGAAGCTGTGCTTTCTCCACTACCCGCCCTGCTATCAGGGCTATACCTGTCCGGAGATCCTTGCCCTTCTGGAGCAGTACGGCGTGGAGCGCTGCTATTACGGCCATCTCCACGGCGGCAGCCATAAGCTGGCGGTGGAGGGGCGGTACGGCGCGGTGGAATATCATCTGGTTTCCGCCGACTACCTGGGCTTCCGCCCACAAAAAATCTGCGAATAATGCAAAAAAAGTATGGAAATTTTCCTGCATATCTGATAGTATAGAGCGGATAACGCGAAAGATGGCACCGTTGGCGCGAAAGCGGCGCTCCGGGGCCTGACAGGAGGAAGTAAACAACATGAATGTCAAGAGCGTCGAGAAACAGGAGAAGAGCACGGTCGAGTTGGTCATCGAGGTGGGCAAGGAGGAATTCGAAGCCGCCGTCGAGAAGGTCTACAAGAAGCAGCGCGGCAATATCAGCGTGCCCGGCTTCCGTAAGGGCCATGCCCCCCGAAAGATCATCGAGGGGATGTACGGCTCCGGCGTGTTCTATGAGGACGCTATCAACGAAATCTATCCTGAGGCCTATGCCCAGGCGATCGAGCAGGAGAAGCTGGACGCCGTTGCCTGGCCCAAGGTGGAGATCGTGGACGTGGGCAAGGAGGGGCTGACCTTCAAGGCTGTGGTCACCGTTCGTCCCGAGGTCAAGCTGGGCGACTATAAGGACCTGACGGCCGAGAAGAACGAGGTCACCATCTCCGACGAGGACATCGACAATGAGCTCAAGCCCTTTATCAGCCGCGCTACCCGTGTGGTCACCGTGGAGCGGGAGGCCAAAAACGGCGATACCGTGGTCATTGATTTCGAGGGCTTTCAGGACGGCGTGCCCTTTGAAGGCGGCAAGGCCGAGGGCCACAGCCTGGAGCTGGGCTCCGGTTCCTTCGTGCCCGGCTTCGAGGAGCAGCTGGTGGGCGCCAAGGCGGGCGACGAGAAGGAGCTGGATATCACCTTCCCCGAGGATTATCACGAGGATCTGGCCGGCAAGGCCGTGGTCTTCAAGGTGAAGGTCAACGAGGTCAAGGAGAAGCAGGAGCCCGCGGTGGACGACGAGTTTGCCAAGGACGTGTCCGAGTTCGATACCCTGGCCGACTTCAGGAAGGATCTGGCCGACAAGCTCAGGGAGCGCCGCCAGACCCAGGCCCAGCGGGACTTTGAGGAAGCGATCATGACCCAGGTCATGGACAATATGGAAGTGGAGATCCCCGACGCGATGGTGGACTTCCGCGCCGAGCAGCTCGTCAACGATATGGCTCAGCGCATCCAGGCCCAGGGCATCCCCTTTGAGCAGTATCTGGCCATGACCGGCATGAATATGGACATTATGCGCGAGCAGGCCAAGACCGCCGCCCTGGAGCGGGTCCGCCGTGAACTGGCGCTGAGCGCCGTAGCCGCGGCCGAGGCGCTGGAGATCACCGACGAGGAGCTGGATGCGGAGTACAAGCGCCTGGCCGAGCAGTACAAGGTCAGCGAGGAAGAGGCGAAGACCAACCTCTCCGCCGACGATGTCCGGAAGGAGCTGCTGGACCGGAAGGCGGAGCGCGTGATCCTGGACAGCGCCAAGCAGGGCAAGCCGGCTGCCAAGAAGAAGGCCGCCAAGAAGACCGCCAAGAAGGCGGAGGAAGAAGAGGCTTCTGTGGACGAGGGCAAGGCAGAGGAATAAGTTGCCGTACGGCGGGCATACTGTGGTGTGTGACTGCCCGCCGGTGGTGGGATGGTCAGAGCCGGGCAGCCGGCTCCGACATCAAATAAAAGGAGATCCAAAACCATGAGCTTAGTTCCCTATGTAGTAGAGCAGACCAACCGGGGCGAGCGGTCTTATGATATTTTCTCCCGGCTGCTCAACGACCGCATTATCTTCCTGGGCGAGGAGGTCAACGCGACCACGGCCAGCCTGGTGGTGGCCCAGCTGCTGTATCTGGAAGGGCAGGACCCGGACAAGGACATCAGCCTGTATATCAACAGCCCCGGCGGCTCCATCAGCGCCGGCATGGCCATCCACGACACCATGCAGTATATCAAGTGCGATGTTTCCACCATCTGTATGGGCATGGCGGCTTCCATGGGCGCATTCCTGCTGGCAAGCGGCACCAAGGGCAAGCGTTTTGCGCTGCCCAATGCCGAGATCATGATCCATCAGCCGCTGATCGCCGGCGGCCAGGGCGGCGGCCTCTCCGGCCAGACCACCGACATCAAGATCCACGCCGAGCACATGGTGTATATCCGCGACAAGATGAACCGCATGCTCAGTGAGTATACCGGCCAGCCGCTGGAGAAGCTCCAGATGGACACCGAGCGCGACAACTATATGTCTGCGCTGGAAGCAAAGGAATACGGACTGATCGACGAGGTCATTACCCACCGCTGATCGTTCCGCTGACACCAATTTATCCAGGATAAGGAAAAACAGCTATGGCAAATAACAATTCCGGCAGAGACAAAAACGAGAAGGATCTGGTCTGCAGCTTCTGTGGAAAGCACCAGGACGAAGTGGAACGCATGATCATCGGCCCCGGCGTCAACATCTGCAGTGAGTGCATCGGCCTGTGCCACGACCTGCTTTCCGACAAGCCGGAGCGTCCGTCCGGCAGCCGTGCACCGCGTGCAGGTGCGGGCCGTACCCGCAGCCTGCAGGCCGCTGACGACCTGAACATCAACATCATGACCCCGGCGGAGATCAAGGAAGGCCTGGATCAGTACGTCATCGGGCAGGATGAGGCAAAGCGGGTGCTGGCTGTTTCGGTCTACAACCACTACAAGCGCATCCTGAGCGGCAAGGGCGGCGACGTGGAGCTGCAGAAGTCCAACGTGCTGCTGCTGGGTCCCTCCGGCGTGGGCAAGACCCTGCTGGCCCAGACGCTGGCCAAGATGCTGGGCGTCCCCTTCGCAATCGCCGATGCCACCACCCTGACCGAGGCCGGCTATGTGGGCGAGGATGTGGAGAACATCCTGCTCAAGCTGATCCAGGCAGCGGATTTTGATGTGCAGAAGGCGCAGATCGGTATTATCTATATCGACGAGATCGACAAGATCACCCGCAAGAGCGAGAACCCCTCCATCACCCGCGATGTGGGCGGTGAAGGCGTGCAGCAGGCCCTGCTGAAGATCCTGGAGGGCACTGTGAGCAATGTTCCTCCGCAGGGCGGCCGCAAGCACCCGCAGCAGGAGTTCATCCAGATCGACACCACCAACATCCTGTTCATCTGCGGCGGTGCATTCGATGGTCTGGACAAGTATATCCTGCGCCGCACCGATAAGTCCGCGCTGGGCTTCGGCAGTGCGCTGAAGGATAACTCCACCGAGGCCGAGCGCGCCTTGCTGCGCAAGGTAGAGCCCCACGATCTGGTCAAGTTCGGCCTGATCCCGGAGCTGATCGGCCGTCTGCCGGTCATCACTGTGCTGGACGATCTGGACGAGGATGCACTGGTACGCGTGCTCAAGGAGCCCCGTAACAGTCTGGTCAAGCAGTACAAGGAGCTGCTGGGCATGGATAACGTGGAGCTTACCTTCACGGACGAAGCCCTGCACGCCATTGCCCGCAAGACCATCGAGCGCAAGACCGGTGCCCGCGGTCTGCGCAGCGTGATGGAAAGCATTCTGCTGCCCATCATGTACGAGGTGCCCAGCGATGCCACCATCATCCGCGTGACCGTGGACGAGGACACTGTGGAGGGCGGCGAAGCACATCTGGAATACGGCGCTGTGCGCAAACGCTATAAAAATCAGGTCGCTCTCAGCTGACGGCATTGCCGCACAGCAGGGGAGCGCACCCGCCTGAAAGCCCTGTTTCGAAAGCTTTTTGCTTTTGGCAGGGCTTTTTGTTTTCAGATTCTTGTTTCTAAGGGCAAAATGCGTTATAATAATAAAGTCTGGAATCTGTGCGGAGCTTTTCCCTGGCAGGAGCGCTTCCCCCAAGGCAGATCCCGACGCAATGGGTAACAGGAAGTACGATAAAGGAGTGTGTTTTCAATGGCAAATTATCTTGCAATGAATCGTGAAGAACTTGCTGCCGAAAAAGCTGCGCTTGAGGCAGAGTACAAAAAGTTTCAGGCCAAGGGCCTCAAGCTGAATATGGCCCGCGGCAAGCCCGGCCCTCACCAGATGGATCTGGCCATGGACCTGCTGAAGATGAACGATTACACCACCGATGCCGGCACCGATGCCCGCAACTACGGTGAACTGGAGGGTCTGCAGGAGGCCCGCGTGCTGTTTGCCGATGTGTTCGGCGTGCAGCCCGGTGAGGTGTTCGTGGGCGGCAACTCCAGCCTGCAGCTGATGTACAATCTGATCAACATCGGCTATGTGTTCGGCTTCCCGGAGTCTCCCTGCCCCTGGTCTCAGGTGGAGAAGCGCAAGTTCCTCTGCCCGGTGCCCGGCTACGACCGTCACTTTGCCATCACTGAGGAGTTCGGCTTTGAGCTGGTCAGTGTGCCGATGACCCCCAATGGCCCGGATATGGACATGGTGGAAAAACTGGTGGCCGAGGATGACACCATCAAGGGCATCTGGTGCGTGCCGCAGTATTCCAACCCCGACGGCTACACCTACAGCGATGAGACCATCGAGCGCTTCGCCAAGATGAAGACCGCTGCGCCCGACTTCAAGATCTTCTGGGATGAGGCCTACATCGTGCACCACCTCACCGATGAGATCATCGAGACCCCGGTGCTGCTGAACGAGAGCAAGAAGTACGGCAATGAGGACCGTGTGTTCATGTTCACCTCTACCAGCAAGATCACCTTCCCCGGTGCAGGCGTTTCTGCCATTGCCTGCAGCGAGAACAGCATGAAGTATATGTGCAAGCGCTTCTCGGTGATGATCATCAGCTACGACAAGATGAACCAGCTGCGCCACGTCCGCTTCCTGAAGAACAAGGAAGGCGTCCTGGCCCACATGGCAAAGCATCGCCGTCGTCTGGTGCCCTGCTTCGATGCCGTCAAGACGGCATTCCGCAACAACCTGACCCCCTGCGGCGACATTGCCCACTGGACCGATCCCAAGGGCGGCTACTTCATCAGCCTGTACGTCATGCCCGGCTGTGCCAAGCGTGTGGCAAACCTGTGCAAGGAAGCCGGTCTGACCCTGACCGGTGCCGGTTCGGCATACCCCTACCACAAGGACCCGCAGGATTCTCACCTGCGCATTGCACCCACCTACCCCAGCCTGGACGAGGTGGAAACCGCCTCTGAGCTGCTGTGCGTCTGTGTGCGTCTGGCCGTTGTGGAAAAGCTGCTGGTAGAGCAGGCATAACATTTCTTTGTAAAAACCTCCTCCGTGCGGTCCGCCGGGCCTGCCGGGGGAGGTTTCAATAACGGGTCCCGCAGCAAACGGGACGTTTGGAGGTATTCCTGAAACATATGAAGACAAAAGGCAAAGCATGGCACCTGGTCGTCACAGTGCTTCTGATCCTTGCGTTTGTGTACACGGCGTTTTTCGGCGTGTCGGCAAAGTACGGCGATGTGACCACCACCTACATCAAGGGTGCAAAGGACATCCGGTTCGGTGTGGACATCAAAGGCGGCGTCAACGTCACTTTTGTGCCCTCGGAGGACTACGATGCCACCGAAGAGCAGCTGGAAGCGGCGCAGCTCGTCATCGAGAACCGTCTGGTCGCCCTGAATGTGACCGACTACGAGCTGTATGTGGACCCCAGCTCTGACAGCCTGATCCTGGAGTTCCCGTGGCAGTCCGGCGAAACAGACTTCGACCCGGAATCTGCCATTCAGGAGATCGGCACCACGGCCTATCTGACCTTCCGCGAGGGCAGCAGCGCCGACGGTGACCTGATCCTGGACGGTTCCATGATCGAAAGTGCTGCGGCCCAGTACGGCCCGGTGACCAGCGGCGGTGCTTCGGAGTACTATGTGTCCCTGAAGTTCACCGACGAGGGTGCCAAGGCCTTTGGTGAGGCCACCACCCGTCTGGCTGCTTCCAACGGCACCATCAGCATCTGGCTGGATGACGAGAATGTGAGCACGGCCACCGTCAACGCGGCCATCACCGATGGCGAGGCCATCATCACCAGTTCGGCTTCCAACCCCTTCACGCAGGATGCCGTGGTCAAGATGGCCCGCCAGATCAACTCCGGCGCACTGCCCTTTGCCCTCAAGGTGGACAGCTACTCCACCGTCAGCCCCAGCCTGGGCGAGAACAGCCTGAGCGCCATGGTGCTGGCCGGTGTCATCGCCTTTGCACTGATCGTGGTGTTCATGACGGTGCTGTACCGTCTGCCGGGCTTTCTGGCCTGCATTGCACTGGCCGGTCAGGTGGCCGCTACGCTGGCCTTTGTTTCCGGCTACTTCCCGGTGTTTGAGAGCTTTACCCTGACGCTGCCCGGCATTGCCGGTATCATTCTGGCCATTGGCATGGGCGTGGACGCCAACGTCATTACGGCCGAGCGCATCAAGGAAGAGCTGAAGAATGGCAAGTCCCTGGACGGCGCACTGAAGAGCGGCTTTGCCCGCGGCCTGACCCCCATCATCGACGGCAACGTGACCATTGTCGTCGTGGCCATCGTGCTGATGGGTGCCTTCGGCCCCTCGGACGGCCTGTTTGCCAAGGCACTGCACTTTGTGTTCTTTGCCTTTGGCCCCTCCACCGCCGGTACCATTTACGCTTTTGGCTATACGCTGCTGACCGGCGTGCTGCTCAACTTCGTGTTTGGCGTGTTTGCCACCCGCGTCATGATCCGTGGTGCAGCTGCCATCAAGCTGCTGCGGGACCCCTGGCTATATGGCGCTGCCAAGCTGGGCAAGGATGAGACCGAGAAAAAGCAGATCAATTTTGTGGGTCTGCGCAAAAAGTTCCTGGTCTTTTCCTCCTGCCTGATGGCAGCCATCGTGCTGTGTGCTGTGGTGTTCGGTGTCCATCTGGACACCGAGTTCACCGGCGGTGCCATGATCACCCTGAGCTACGACGGCAGCTTTGAGATGGCACAGGTGCAGCAGACCGCCTCCGATGCACTGGAGAACACCGGCCTGACCCTGCAGACCGGCGAGAACGTGGCCACCGGTGACCAGACCCTGAAGATCTCCATGCCCGGCACCGAGACCGTGACCACCGATCAGGTGGAGGCTCTGCTGGACTCTTTGAACGAGACTTACCCGGACAACAACTTTGCGCAGCTGTCCCTGAGCAACGTCAGCGCTGCCATGGGCACCAAGTTCCTGCAGAAGAGTCTGGTTGCCGTGGTGTTTGCGCTGG
>OLGB01004602.1_pt1 | contig 11623 bp, 16 predicted proteins | sample 1605691 | NCBI WGS metagenome assembly OLGB01 (sample SAMEA3888925, study PRJEB22519) | human gut metagenome | biome: human gut; feature: human-associated habitat; material: faeces | place: Denmark | collected 2010
ACGCGGTGCTCTCCGGCATGGGAGACATGCACCTCGACATAATGCTCTCCAAGATCAAGGAGCGCTATAAGGTTGACCTGGAGACACGCACGCCGAAGGTCCCCTACCGCGAAACGATAAAGAAAAAGGCCAGCGCCCAGGGCAAGCATAAGAAGCAGTCCGGCGGCCGCGGGCAGTACGGCGACGTCTGGTTCGAACTCGCGCCGCTCGATAAGAACGCCGGCATCGAGTTCATCGACAGGGTCGTCGGCGGCGTCGTGCCGAAGAACTACATCCCGGCGGCGGAGAAGGGCCTCCGCGAGGCGGCGGCGCGCGGATTCCTCGCGGGATTCCCCGCGACGGACTTCTCATGCGCGATCTTCGACGGCTCATACCATGATGTGGACTCTTCGGAAATGGCCTTCAAGATCGCGGCCTCCATCGCCTTCAAGAAATGCATGGAGCAGGCGAACCCGATCCTCATGGAGCCGGTGATGAACGTCGAAGTCACCGTCCCAGAGGACTGCCTCGGAGACGTCATGGGCGACTTCAACAGCCGCCGCGGACGCATCATGGGCATCGACAGCGAGGGCAAACTCCAGATAGTCAAGGCCCAGTGCCCGCTTTCCGAGATGTTCCGCTACGCGATAATCCTCCGCTCCATGACCTCGGGACGCGGCACCTTCTCGATGGAGTACAGCCATTACGAAGAGGTCCCCGGCGATATCGCGAAGAAGGTCATCGAACAGGCGGCCCAGGAGCGCAAAGACGAGGAAGAGTAGTTTTCTAGCAGAAAACAAGTCGAGGCGCCCCCTTCGCGGAGGGCGCCTTTTTTAAAGGCAGGAGGAAGTTCGATGAAGGACAGCCGCCAGATAATCCTGATATTCCTGGCATACTACGGCATCACCTGTGTCTCCAATATTTATTTTCTCTTCGGTCCGTTTTACGAAAAAATGGGGGCTTCCCCGCAGGCCGTAGGGCTTTTTCTCAGTATCTTTTACCTGGTGATGCTGCTCTGCCGTCCGCTCGGCAGTATCGTGATGGAAAAATTCGACATCAGGCGCTCGCTGATCGGCAGTTCGCTTCTCTGCGTCGCGATGACGGCCGGGATCGCCCTTTCGCTTGACCGCCCGCTGCTGCTGCTGTTTTTCCGCGCGATGACGGGAGTGTGCGTCAGCGTCTTCGTCGTATCCACCGTTGCGGCGCAGTCGATATTGCTTGACGAAAAGTCGCGCGGCATCGGCTTCGCCCTCTTTACGACCGGTTCGATGCTGCCGCTGGCGACTGTCGTTCCCCTGAGCGAATGGCTCTTGCTGCATGGCTGCCGAGACCTGTATATATGGTCCCCGGCGCTTGCCTCTCTGGCCTGCGCCGCCGTGAGCTGCCTTGTGAAGGATCTCAGCTATTCCGGCGGCCATGAGAAGAGGTGGGGCAGCTATGGAGACCTCTTCAAGGCAAGGGGCGTCAAGGTGCTGCTCTTTACCGCCGCCGCGATGGGGCTCGCCGACGCGATGACCATCTCGATGGCCTCTTTGGCGAATGCCCGCGCCGTTCCCGTCTCCTATTTCATGGTCGCCAACGCCTTTGCCGCGGTACTCATCCGCACGGCGGCCTTCCGCCTTATCTCCGGCGTCCCGCGCGTAAGGCTGGCCGCGCCCGCGGCGGCTCTGATGGGCTCCGCACTGCTGGGGCTCTCTTTCAGTTCCACTTCGTCTATGTTTATCTTTTTTGGACTGCTCTTCGGCATCGGCATCGGGATCGGCTTCCCGACCGACCTCGCTCTTGTCGGAGATATGCTGCCCGCCGCCTATCATCCCAAGGCTACGGGGCTGGTTCTGCTTGTCATCGACTCCGGGTGGATGATAAGCCCGCTGGTATACGGCTGTTTTTCCCCCTATCTGGGGGTGAGCAATACATTCCGCGTCATCGGCCTGGCGGTCTTCGCGGCGGCCTCCATGCTTTACCTCCGGTATTGGCTGCCGCTGACGCAGGGTAAGCTGAAAATCGACGGAGATTGTTGACGGGCACGTTGCTGCCGGAAAGGAGAATGGTGTCGGTGGATTTTTTTGTAGAAGCGGATGTTTTTGAGTATTTTCCCGGAATGAGGCTGGTCGTGGCGGCAGCCGAGGGGATGTCGCTCCCTGCCGGCACGGAGCCGGTGGCGGCCTTTCTCCGGGATAGCTGGCGCATTGCCGCCGAGGCGTCGACGGCCTATGGAAATCCGCAGTCGCACCCGAATATCAAGCCGTGGGGCGAGCGGATGAAAATGGCCGGAGCGCCGAGAAAAAATTTCCCCAGCTCGATCGAAGCTCTGGTCCGGCGTGCCGGAAAAAGTGAGCGGCCATTCGCCATCCACCCCTTTGTAGATTTTTACAACGCGGTCTCCCTTCGTTATTTGGTCCCCGCCGGCGGCTTTGACATTGACGTTCTGCGCGACGGGCTCGCGCTGCGTTTTTCGCGGCACGGCGATTCCTTTACGGCGCTTGACGAAGAGGACAGCGTCGATATTCCGCCCGGCGAGGTGAGTTATGCCGACGGCGATATAGTCGTCACCAGACACTTTGTCTGGAAGCAGTCGCGCCACGCCATTATCGCGCCGGAGAGTAAAAATATTTTCTTTATTTCGGAGATACTGGGAGAATTGCCGCCGGAGACCGCCGGCATCGTACATGAGGCTCTCGTTGAGGGGCTGAGGAACTTTTTTAACGCCAAGGTGCGCAGCGACATCCTGGATGCCGGCCGCCGGTCGATTAGGCTCAAACTTTTCTAATGATAGGTACTCGTATCTCTAGAATCTGGTAATAGCAACACTTTTTAGCAAATTAATATAGTATATGTAAGGTACTATTAATATAAGCTCAAAAAGCTAGCATTTTTCAGCCATAGGAATAATGTTAGGTTCTCATAGTCCCTATAACTGGAAAAGTTTGAGATTAAAGGCAGCGGAATATTTAGCCGCGTTCGATGCGAAGATAACAGAGGCGCAGGCATGGGCGGAGCAATCATGTTGTTGCGCGGAGGCGGCCAGGAAATGGTATTCAAAAATCTCTGATACGTTTACGCCGAATTTTTTCAACACGTTTTTTATCCTTGCCGGAATCAACGACGGCAAAGACGGCGCGCTTGAGCTGACCGACGTAGACGACGGAGGGTCGGCGTCTACCTTCTTATATATGTCGGAGGCGTCGGATGGAGCATATAGTGCAACGGCCGATTGGTACATAGTAAATCCCGCGATAGAGGACGCTCTTAGGGGGCGTTCCGTCATCAGCGGAAGGCTGCAGGAAAACGGAGAACTCGTTCTCATAACAGATTAAAGGGAGGTATGAAAATGGCGACATTACCGCCGGTACGAGTAGCGCTCGTACCGAAAGGAGCGCACAGCGCGTCCAGCGCGTACAGTTTCCTCGACGTGGTCAAATACAGTGGAAAGGCCTATGTCTGCAAAGTTTTCGCAGGGATAACCGCAAAAGCCTTTTCCGCCGACGACTGGTACGAGCTCTGTTCGGACGGTGCGAAGGGAGACGCGGCGACATTAACGATAGGCACGGTGACTACAGGGGCGGCTGGGAGCACGGCCGCCGTGGTAAACGCGGGAACCTCTTACGCCGCAGTGCTGAACATCACGATCCCTAAGGGCGACAAAGGGGAAAAGGGAGATAAAGGAGACACAGGCGCTAAAGGCGACACAGGAGCGAAGGGAGACACAGGAGCGAAGGGAGACACAGGAGCGAAGGGAGGGACCGGGGCTCAGGGGATGTCCGTGACTGGAGCGGAGCTTAATTCCAGCGGACAGCTTGTGCTTACGGTAAGTTAGGATGCCCACATTGCCTCCCGTGAGAATAGCGATGCTTCCCACGGGTGAATACAGCTCTTCTGCGGCATATGCAGCTCTTGACGTGGTTACGTATAACAACAATCTGTACTGCTGCAAAACGGCGGCCACGGCAGGAGAAAGCCCTTCAAGCGCCCCTGCGAAATGGGTGTTGATGATCGTATCGGCAGACATAGAAGACGGCGGCTCTTCGGGGCAATTCTAAACAACAGACAGGAGGAAGCTATGACAGAATTAACAAGAGCAAACAAACTGACCGCCCCGACGCGCGATACACACGCGAGCTGGACGGCCAATAACCCGGTGCTGCCCGAAGGGGTGCTGGCGATCACAAAAGATCGCCTCTACACTGGCAGCGTGGAGTACATGATCGGCGACGGCGTGACGGCGTATACGGCACTGGCAAAGTTCGGCGCGGCAGGCAAGATATACTTCGGTTCGGCCGCCGACGCCGAAATCACCGCGCTGCTGAAGCCCGGCGATATGTACATACGATAAGGAGCTGATAGCATGAACGAAATAATCACCAAAGACGCAAGCGGCGCGCTGCAAAAGATCTACACGCCGCCCGCGGGGGAGGTAATGCTCTTCGCCGGCGATACCGTGCCGGATGGCTGGATGCCCTGCGCGGGTGCTCTGGTAAGCCGCAGCGCGTACCCTGAGCTCTTTGCGGCCATAGGCACGAAGTACGGCGCGGGCGACGGAAGCACCACATTTGCGCTGCCGGATACCGCGGACAGGTTTCCACGGTTCGCGGGGACGCTGGATGTTGGGATGACGCAGGAAGATGCGATTAGGAATATTTCAGGCTCTTTTAATGTTGATGTCACAAATGGTTCTGCTTCTTATGTAAATAGAATGGTTGGAGCGTTTAAATATTTATCCGCAGCCTCAGAAGGAGGAATATATGTAGTAAATATAGCTAGTTGTCATGTCGAAAGGTTAGAGTATGGTGTAGCATTTAATTCTTCTTGGGTAGTTCCAACAGCCGCTGAAAACCGCCCAAAGGCCATAGCCTTTAAAGCTTGCATAAAATATTAAGGAGGTTGTATAAAATGATAACCACACGTAAGCCCAACGGGGGGGGGGCAACCTCCAGGCATGAGTTACAAATAGTATTGATATTTTGTGGGAGGTGCTGCTGATGGCCTCCCACGAAATCTTTGTGAAACAGAGCGACGGAAGCGTGAGTAAGAAGATATTCACCGCACCGGTAGGCAGCGTGATAGCTTATCCGGTGGATTCCGTGCCGGATCACTGCATGGAGTGCAACGGGGCCGTTATAAGCCGCGCGGCATATCCTGAGCTCTTTTCGGTACTCGGCACAGTGTATGGAGCGGGCGACGGTTCCAGCACATTCAATCTGCCGGATTTCCGGGATAGGTTTTTGCGCGGGGCCGGCGGTGAAAATGCGGCTGCGATAGGGGCGGCGCAAAATGCACAAATAGGCACACACTTACATTCCATGCGAACGTACTTAAATCCCACATCAGGCTCTGGAAGTGGGATTCAAAATATTGGAATAGGAGGAGCCTCCGGGCCTTACTATGTAGCAAGCGAGGCATATGGAGGTAACGAAACACGCCCAGCAAACTACGCCGTAAGATACTGCATAATTTTTGAATAGGAGAGATAACAATGCCAAAACAGGTATATGGATACGATAGAACCACAAAAGAATACACCGGCCCGCAATCCGCGCCGGAGAGCCCGCGCGAGCCCGGGGCGTACCTCATCCCGGCAAACAGTACGGAGATCGAGCCGCCGGCGGCCGGAGAGCATCAGGCGGCTTGCTTTGTGGATGGAGCTTGGGAAATCAAGGCCGACTATCGCGACGAGAAATATTACAGCACGGCAGATCAATCGGAGCACGAAATAAAAGAGCTTGGTGAAGAGCCGGACGCCGCATGGACGCAGACAAAACCCACAGACAGCGCAGCCATATGGCAGAACGGCGCTTGGGTTGTGCCGTTTGCCGTGAAGCAGGAGCGTAAGAAAGCTGAGATCCTTGCCTATTATGACCACGTTATGGCGCAGGCGAAGCAGGGCTACAGCGGCGGCGAGATCGATACATGGGACATCCAGCGCAAAGGTGCGGCGGATATCCTCGCCGGCAATACCTCCACCACGGAGGCGCAGTTTGTTGCCACGCTGGCCGCCAACCGCAGCGCCGCGAGCGGGCAGACGATCACGGCAGTATACCTTGCCCAGCGCATACAGGCAAACGTAGCGGCTGCCCAGGCGCTTAACCTCGCTGCCCTCGGCAAACAGCAGGGCCAGTACGATCTCGCAAGCGCAGCAACCACGGAAGCGGAGCTTGACGCGATAGTTTGCAGCTTTGATATGGAGGCGTAGTTATGTATACAGATAGCCAGTGTAAAAAGGGGGGGGGCAACTCATAGTAGGGTAAGCCTCCGTGTAAACGTAATCGATGGAGGTGCAAGGTAATGGCCTCCGTTGAATTTTTCAGCAAGAAAAGCGACGGAACGGTTGCGAAGAAGATCGCCTCCGGCCATGTTGGAGAGATAATATTTTTCCCCATCGACACTCCACCGGAGCATACGCTAATTTGCAACGGCGCGGAACTCTCAGTATCCGCATATCCCGAACTATTTGCGGTGCTTGGCACTAAATACGGCGGCAACGGCACGACCACTTTTAAACTGCCTGTGGCCGAAGATGTTATTTACGCGGCGGGCGTGAACCATACCGTAGGGGAAACGGTGACTGAAGGGCTGCCGAATATTTCAGCAGGTTGTTCTCCGTGGGTTGGAACTATTCCTCCAACATCCGGCTCATTTTTTACAATGAGTAGCTCTGAAAAATTAACAATATCCGCAGGCGGATCTTATTCCGTATTTCGTGGCAGTGGCAACTTAAACGCGGCTAATGCTAATGCTATATACGGCTCCAGCGCACACGTAACGCCAGCGGGCATCGCTCTGCTTGCCTGCATCGTTTACGAATAGCATTAATAATCACAGCCCCGGGGTTTAGCTAGGGGCATGAGAGGCGGGCCTGAGGTTCCGCCTCTCATTTTGGATGGGGGTAAATAATGAATTGGATACCAAGCGATAAGGTGATTCGCTGGCTTGCACCGGCGCAGAGGTGGAGCCGCCAGACGGGATGTCCGGCGGCTTTGATTTTGGCTGTGATTCAGCAGGAATCGGGCGGGGATCCTACTGCAACAAGGTACGAACCGGAGTACGAGGAAAGGTATAAGGCGCGGTGCGAGGAGATCGCCCGCGCCTGTTCTCTCTCCACAAAAGACGTAGCCACGAGCTATGGGTTGATGCAGCTGATGCTGCCTCTGGCTTGGGGGTATATGGGGCCGGCGCAGAAGAAGGACGGGAGCGGTGGGGTCAAGAGCCTGCTCGACCCTGAGCTGAATATACGCTTCGGGGCGGCTCATTTGGGCGTGCTGATACGGAAGGAGCTGGCAAAACATAATGACGCGGCGAGTCTTGCCTTGGGGCTACAAAAAGAGATTGACGCCGCGGTTGTCCGTGTGGTTGCGGGCCGGTATAACGGCAGCGGGAGCGGATCGGCTTATGCGCGGAATGTATGCGCACTATGGCAGCAGTATGAAAGATATCTGAAGGAGGCCGGTGCTTGATGGCTATGGCTCATGATACGAGGAATTTCAAGGCTGCCGAGTTCGCCTGTCGGTGCGGGCGTTTTGATTGTCCGCATCATGCTGTCGATCAGCGTCTTATGGATGCGCTTCAGCAGCTGCGGGATTTAATCGGCGCGCCTATCCACGTTAATTCGGGATACCGCTGCCCTGCCTGGAATAAGCGTGTCGGAGGCGCTAAGAACAGCACGCATATGCGCGGGGTCGCCGCCGATATCCGCTGTGAGGAGCTTACGCCGGCGGAGCTTGCGAAGTTCGCGGAGGAGGTGCCGGCGTTTGCTAATGGCGGGATCGGCGTCTATAAGAGTTGGGTGCATGTCGATGTCCGCGGGAAGCGCGCGCGGTGGCGGGGATAGGAGGGGCTTGGGATGAACGAGACACGAAAAGCTGTGACCAAAGAGCTGACGCGGCTCGTTACGGTCGCGGATCACCGCATGGCTTGTTTTGACGGAGGCGGCGATTCAAAAGACTTGGACGAGGCTGTGGGGGCCTACAAGATGATCCGCGAGTTGTGCGAGTCGCAACTTGTCCTCATCGCGGCCGCAAGGATGCATAGATGAGCCAGCAGGAGCTGCAGAGCGCATGGGAAAGCTTTTGTCAGGTTGTGTGCGTGATTTTTCCTTTGGCGCTCGTCTCCGGCCTCGTCAGTTTCTGCAACTTTTTTCAGAGGCACTGGGGGACGGAACCCTTCCGGTTATCGAAGCTGCTTATCGGCGTTGGTACCGATATTGTGTACGGCACGCTGGTGGGGCTGGCTACGATCGGCATGGGGCGGAACAGCTTTTTAGCGTGGTCGGTCGCGGGGTTCGCCGTTCACTGCGGCATCCGGCAGATCGAAAGAGCGGTAAAGAGGGCGCTTTACACGAAGTTCAAGATTGAAGGCGAGGGGCATGTCGGAAAAGATGAATAAAATATTTGGTTATCTGAATACGCTGCCGTGGACTAAGCCGATCGCGATCATCGTTTTTGCGGTCGGCATTATTGTATTCGTCGGCGCGTGTATCGCCGGCTTTTTCTGCGGATACGACCTGCCGCCGAATACTGCGGATTTCGGCAAGTGGCTGGTGACTTCGGTTATCGGCATCTCCGGAGCTAAGAGCGCTTATGAGAGCGTGCGCGGCGACTTTAAGGGCAGAGGCGGCAGCGATGAAAACGACAACGGATAGCCGCTGGAAATGGCTTGCGCTGGGGCTTGCAGCGCTGCTTGTGCTCGCGGCCGGCTGCTGGCTGGGCTCGCGTTTCATATCGTCGCGGCACGGAGATACGAAGGCCGTGCAGCCTGTGCGGGAGATCGCGGCGGTGGACGACGCTGTGAAGAAGCTGAAGGATACGGTGAAAGAGGCTCAAGATGTGAGGAATAAACTGCCGGAGGTGATTAAAGGTGCGAAGGAAAATGTTGTGCGCGATGTCGGCCGGCTTGACGATGCTGGCGCTGCTGACCGTTGGAACGGCCTGCTTGGCCGATACCGGGAAGATAGAGCTGCGGCCGAAGGGGTACTCCCTGACGAATGAGGCGTATGTCGTGCCGGTGACGGACGGGCGCGACACTGTGGAGCTGATCGAAACGCAGGCGGCGGAGATTGGAGCACTTAGGAAATGTGTATCTTCGCAGGACAGGATTGTTGATGCCATTAGCGCCGATATCGCAGTTCTGGAGGGTGCTGTCGTGCGGGAGAGGGCGGCGTGGCAAAAGAACGTCGAGGAGATACAAAGGTCGAATAAAAAGCTTAGGTCGCCGTGGTCGATCGGAGCGTTCGCCGGGTATGACGCGATCCACCGGGAGGCGTGTGTTGGCGTCGGGCTGGTGTATTCGTTCTGGCGGTTTTAATGAGGTGTGGATGAACATTGCAGGAATTCGCTGAAATCTTTGAAGCTATTGGCGGATGGCGTTAAATAATGTGATAAAATAAATCCCGTTGTAAGTTTTATAGGGAAAAAATGTTGATAGAAAGCCTCATAATCAGCATGTAAAAAAGCACTAAAATAATTTTATAGGTATGCTAAAATATGTTATATCAATAACTCTTATAGTCTGTTGGGAGCCGGAAGTTGGCTCCATTGCTTATAAACCCGGTCTATGACTGGGTTTTTTGCTATTTTAAGAGTAAAAACCCGCCTCTTTCCCTCAATACATCTACCTGATACAAAAGGGGTTTATGATGTATGACTAGGAAGACTTCACACAAACTACCAGATAACATTATAATAGTCGGTACGAAATACTATTTTAGGCAGGTCGTACCGGAAGAATTAAGGGGCCGCTTCTGTCGCAGGGAATATCGGCGCTCTCTAAACACCGGCGATATCCGCAAGGCAAAGAGAAAGGCTTACAAGATGTACTCTATGATGTGGACAATGTTTGACCTGATCAGGAAGGGAGATAACGTTTTGAATAAGTATACCCGGCAACAGCTTCATGAGATAGCTGACAAGTGGCTGAGGGACATTTTAGAGGAAGACGAAGAGAAAAGGATACTGAACAGTGTCGATCATGAGTTTTTCTTTACAGACAGGGAACATGAACATGCAGGCAAAGACGACGATTATGACAGTGTCGCGTCACTAGTACAAAACGACATAAGGGAATCGCTGAAAAGTAATGACTACCAGCGGTTTTATTACAATATGGAAGAAGGTCAAACGGGCGGCGTATATATGCTTAAAACCTACATTGATAACGTAATAGCTACAAACAACCTGAACTTTGACGACGAAAGAGATTATCTTCTGCTGGCTCGTGAAATTGCCAAACGGTATGACGACTACCTGAGCATCGGCAAGGCAAGAGAACAGGGCGACTACAGCAAAGAACAGGAGATCATGAAGCTAAAATATAGCGCGCCGATTGCTGAGCCGGGGCCGTTGGGTACGCAGGGCTTGCCGTTGTGTGCGTCGCCGGTGCAGTTAAGCGCGCCGGTCAGCCTGTACAGCGATGAAAATAATCCTATGCTCAGCGAAGCAATAAAGAGTTACTACAAGTCAAGACATTACAGTGAAATAAACAACAGGACACAAGAAGAGATAAAACCGATACTGGCTGACTTCTTGGATTTTGTAGGAGATATGAAGCTGACCAACATCAGCATACAGAAAGTCAGGGAGTTCAGGGACGCATACTATAAAGTCCCGAAAGAACGCAGGACAAAAAAGTATAAGGGAAAGCCGTTGGCTAAAATCATTGAGATCGCCGCAAAAGACAAGAGCATGACATGTCGGGGGGCATCTGCGACGTTCCGTAATCTTGGACTGATCAAGGCATTCATAAATTGGCTATTGAAGCAGGGATACATCGTCAACGGGCAAATTGGTATTGTACTCACGGCAGACAGGCCGTCGTCAAAGTTATTGGCAAATCAGAAAAGAGACGGCTACACGACGGAAGATTTAAAGGCTATGTTCAATCATGAGGTATACAGAGAAAACAAGTATAAGCATTCGTACCAATATTGGCTGCCTTTGCTTGGCGCTTTTACAGGCGCTAGGCTGAACGAACTATGTCAAATGACAGTAAATGACATCAGGAAGAGCGCCGCAAAGGGCGACGGGAAGAGCGCCGGGGGTACTTGGTATATCGATATCAACAGGAATGACGGAAAGAACGTAAAGACCAATGCTGGTGTGAGGAAAATACCGATACATGATGAACTTATACGGCTTGGATTTATAAAGTATGTTGACAGCAGACGAAGTGATGAAGACTGTACTCTGGTATTCCCTGAGCTGATGAATGACAGGTATGACGGCAAGCTGTATACGAAAGCGTCCAGATGGTTTAACGATCAATTCAGAAAACAGGTTGGCATTGAGTCCGTCGCTTCAAAGCAGAATGCCGATGAACAGAAGAAGGACTTCCATTCCTTCCGGCATACAGTCACTAATCACCTTAAACAAAAAATGGTAGATATCTCACTCGTGCATGAAGTCATAGGACACGAAAACGCAAGAGGGGTAAGCAGTATATATGAAGAGGCTTACAGCGTCGATATTCTCAAAAGAGAGGTTGTTGATAAGATTGAATATGAAGGGATAGACTTCAAGGCACTGGAAGGGAACCTGTTCAATAAGCTGTAGGCCCCTCTATAATCGACGTGAAGGGGCATAACTCTATCTGTCGGTATGTTTATGCCTCTGTAATTGACGTGTATAAATAGACACAGCGCTGCATGATGTTGTTT
>OLGB01004609.1_pt1 | contig 11610 bp, 10 predicted proteins | sample 1605691 | NCBI WGS metagenome assembly OLGB01 (sample SAMEA3888925, study PRJEB22519) | human gut metagenome | biome: human gut; feature: human-associated habitat; material: faeces | place: Denmark | collected 2010
AGGACACCGACGTGATCGGCCAGTTCGGCGTGGGCTTCTACTCCGCCTTCATGGTGGCGGACAAGATCACCGTGGTGACGAAGAAGTACGGCGCGGAGAGCGCGTACACCTGGACCTCCTCCGGCGCCGACGGCTACACCGTCACCGAGGGCGGCCGGGAGAGCGTGGGCACCGACATCATCATGCACATCAAGCCCGACACCGACGACGAGAACTACAGCGAGTTCCTGGAGTCCTGGAGACTGCAGGAGCTGGTGCGCAAGTACTCCGACTATATCCGCTTCCCCATCCGGATGGAGGTCTCCAAGACCCGCCGGAAGGAGGGCAGCCCCGACGACAAGCCGGAATATGAGACCTACCAGGAGGAGGAGACCCTCAACTCCATGGTGCCCATCTGGCAGCGGCGCAAGTCCAGCGTGAAGCCGGAGGAGTACAACAAGTTCTACCGGGACAAGTTCCACGACTACACCGACCCCCAGAAGGTCATCGCCGTCTCCGCCGAGGGCGCTGTCACCTACAAGGCGCTGCTGTTCATCCCCGGCGCCGCCCCCTTTGACTTCTACACCAAGGAGTATGAGAAGGGCCTCCAGCTCTATTCCAACGGCGTGCTCATCATGGACAAGTGCGCGGACCTGCTGCCGGAGCACTTCCGCTTCGTCCGGGGCGTGGTGGACTCCCCCGACCTGTCCCTGAACATCTCCCGGGAGCTGCTGCAGCACGACCGGCAGCTGAAGGTCATCGCCGCCAACCTGGAGAAGAAGATCAAGAGCGAGCTTGGAAAGCTCCTCAAGGACGACCGGGAGGGCTACGAGAAATTCTGGAAGAACTTCGGCCGTCAGCTCAAGTACGGCGCAGTCAGCGAGTACGGCGCCCACAAGGACCTGCTCTCCGACCTGCTGCTGTTCTACTCCTCCAGGTCGAAAAAGCCCGTCACTCTGGCCGAGTACGTCTCCCGGATGAAGGAGGGCCAAAAGTTCATCTACTACGCCGCCGGCGAATCCCTGGAGAAGATCGATCGTCTCCCCCAGACCGAGGGCCTGCGGGAGAGCGGCACGGAGATCCTGTATTTCACCGAGGAGGTGGACGAGTTCTGCGCCCAGATCCTCCACGCGTATCAGGACAAGGAGTTCCGCTCCGTGCTGGACCAGGAGATCGCCGAGGGCGACGAGAAGAAGGCCCAGGAGGCCGCGGACGCCCACAAGGCCGCCTTCGATTTCGTGAAGGAGACCCTGGGCGACAAGGTCAAGGAGGTCCGGGCCTCCGCCCGCCTCAAGTCTCACCCCGTGTGTCTCACCGCCGGGGAGGGCCTCTCCTTCGAGATGGAGAAGTACTTCCAGGCGGTCCAGCCGGACAGCGGCATCCACGCCGACCGGATCCTGGAGCTGAACGTGGAGCACCCGGCCTTCGCCGCCCTGGAGGCCGCCGTGACGGCGGACCCGGAGAAGGCGAAGCAGTACGCCCAGCTGCTGTACAGCCAGGCGCTGCTGATCGCGGGTCTTCCCCTGGAGGACCCCGCCGGCTACACGGACCTGGTGTGCGGGCTGATGAAATAAGCAGACAAACGACGAGCGGGACCGCGCTGCGGTCCCGCTCGTTTTGTGTTCTCAGATGATCTCCAGCCGCTCCAGCAGCCGCTGGTAGTGCTTGTACAGGGCGGAGAAGCGCCCCCGGGCGCTTTTGTGCCAGGGCTTGCGCTTGCCGCAGAAGTGGAGCACCGCCGTGTGGTCCATGACCCAGTCCATGTCCATCACGCCCTGGCTCACCAGCTGATAGCGGTCAAAGCGCCGGGCGTCGTAATTCCACAGGCTCTCCTCCACCGGGTACAGCTCCGAGCCGTACAGGCCGTTGAGGATGTCCTGGTCCGGCAGGATCAACGTGTCGGCGTGGTCCCGGGCGTAGGCGAAGATCTCCGCCGGGTCCATCCGCCGCCGCATGGCGGCCAGGTCCATGACCAGCACGCCGGAGTTGAAGTAGCCCTCCGCCTCCGGGGTGTCCAGCCGCAGCCGGTTCACCCGGCTGGATAGGTCCGTCAGTCCCCGGTGGATGGAGGCCGCCATGAGCTTGCCCTCCAGGTCCGTGTCGTACAGGGGCCGCAGGGCGTTGATGACCAGGATGTCCGGATCCAGGTACAGCACCCGGTCCACACCGGCGGGCAGCAGCTGGGCCGCCAGCAGCCGGTAGTACATGGCCCGGGAGTAGTACCGCACCACCGGCGCGGCGGCGAACAGGTCCTCCGGCACGCTCACCGGGCACAGCCGCCCGTGGGGCGCGCAGATCCTCTCCAGCTCCGCCCAGTCCTCCTCCGTCAGGCCGTCGCCCACCAGATAGATTGAAAAGGTCTCGCCGGGATTGTTGAGGAACAGGGATCCCAGCATCACCCGCAGGGGCGGGAGATAGTTGCGGTCCAACGTCACCAGAATGTTCATAGCTCCTCCTTTGTCACGCTTCCAGGGCCGCATCCCGGTAGTACACCGTCAGCAGGTCCACCACCGTGCCGTAGGACCGGATACCGTCGGCCTCGCCGTAGGCCCTGAGCACCGTGTCGTAGACCTTTTGCCCGGCAGCGGCCGCCGCGCCCTTGTATTGTGCCCAATAGGCGTTGTTGTCAGCAAGATCCGCCAGCACTGCCTCCGGCAGGCTGTCCCGGACGGCCCGCCAGGCCTCCCGGTCCGCGGCGTACAGGGCGTTGCCCAGGTGGATGTAGCCCATGAGCCAGCCGGAGTAGGCGTAGACCGGGTCGCCGCAGGTGGTGGACGCCAGCACCGCCAGGAAGTTGCACTCCTGCTCCGAGGCGATGCTGCGCTGATGGGCCAGCTCGTGGGCCACCGTGGCCGGCAGCAGGCAGGCCGGGGCGTCCACGTTGAGGTTGGTCTCCCCAGTGAAGGGGCAGTAGACGCCGGTGAAATTCATGGCGCTCATGAATTTCGAGTAGAACATGGCCTTGGGGGGCTGGCTCTCGAATTCCAGGAAGGGAAACAGCGCCTCCGCCCCGTCGTAGACCATGGCATAGTCCGCCAGGATGTCCTCTGTGGAGACAGCGAAGAGGCCGTTCCCGTCCCGGGGCACGGCGTCCGCCGTCTCGATCAGGCGGTCGGCGAACCACGCCGTCACCGCCGTCAGCTCCTCCAGAGATACCGCCTCCCCGTGAATGCCGGAGCGGTCCTGGAAGCTGTCGGTCCAGTAGTTGACGCCCCACAGCAGGCAGAAGGCCAGATACACCGTCAAGGCGGTACAGGCGGCGCCCAAGGCCGCGCCGTAGGCCCGGCGGCCACGGTGCCCCCTGGTCCGGACCACGGAGATCACGCTCCAGAGGATGTACCCGATGGCCACCTCCGCCGCCAGGGTGTAGAGCACCTCCATGACGGAAAAGGGCACCGCCCCCCACAGCCGTCCCAGGGCGGTCTTGAGGGGGGTGGTGACGTGGTCTGCCAGGGCGTTCATCCACGCTTTTTGGTGCCGGGCCAGCAGGAATGCCGCCAGCAGCGCCAGGTCCGTCAGCAGCCACAGATGCCGCTTTTGATAGGCTTGAAAGAATCGTCTCATAGGCTCACTCCGCCGCGGCCAGCAGCTGCCGGGTGTAGTCCTGCTGCGGATGGTCGAAGATCTCGTCCACGGTCCCCTGCTCCACCACCCGGCCGTCCTTCATGACCAGCACCCGGTCGCAGAGCTGATAGACCACGCCCAGATCGTGGGAGATAAAGAGGTAGCTGAGCTCCAGCTCGTCCCGCAGATTCTTCAGCAGCTTCAGGATCTGGGCCTGGATGGTCACGTCCAGGGCGCTGACCGGCTCGTCGGCGATGAGGAACTTGGGCCGCTGGATCAGGGCCGTGGCGATGGACACCCGCTGGCGCTGGCCGCCGGAGAGCTCCGAGGGCCGGGCCGCCAGGCACTCCTCCGGCAGCTCCACCCGCTCCAGCATATCCCGGACCCGGCGCTGCCGCTCGGCCTGGTCGTACTTGCCGTAGATCCGCAGGGGCTCCTCCAGGATCCACGCCACCGTGTAGGCGGGGTTCAGGGAGCTGTACGGGTCCTGAAAGATCATCTGGGGCCGCTTGGTATAGTGGATCACCTCACCGGACTCCGGCTGCACCATGCCCAGGATGGTCCGGGCCAGAGTGGACTTACCGGTGCCGGACTCGCCCACCAGCCCCAGGATCTCCCCGTAGCGCACGTCGAAGGTCACGTCGTGGAGGACCTCCTGATAGGGGCCCTTGCGCCGCTGGAACACGCCGCCGTCCCGGTAGCCGCTGGTGACGTGCCGGACGGAGAGGGCCAATTTTTCCTCGCTCATGGGGCGTCCTCCTTCCGGTGCCGGGTGGGGATGGCGGCGATGAGCCGCTTGGTGTAGTCGTGCCGGGGGTGGAAAAAGACCTGGTCGATGTCCCCTTCCTCCACCAGCACGCCCCGCTGCATCACCGCCACCCGGGTGCACAGCTTGCGCACCACATTGAGGTTGTGGGAGATGAAGAGCATGGACATGCCGCTCTCCCGGTTGAGCTTTTTCAAAAGCGCCAGGATCTGGGCCTGGATGGTCACGTCCAGGGCGGTGGTGGGCTCGTCCAGCAGCAGCAGCCCCGGCCGGGCCACGATGGCCGCGGCGATCATGGCCCGCTGGCACATGCCGCCGGAGAGCTGAAAGGGATAGCTCTCATAGACCGTCTCCGGGTCCGGCAGCTCCACCGCCGCCAGGGCCTCCAGCGCCCGGTCCCGCCGGGCCTGGGGCGTGAGATCCGTGTGGATCAGCAGGACCTCCTCTACCTGGTGGCCCACCTTCATCAGGGGGTCCATGTAGGTCTGGGGCTCCTGGAACACCACACCGATGGATTTTCCCTGGACTTTGCGCAGCAGCGCGCGGTCCGCGTGGAGCAGCTCCACGCCGTCCAGGTACACGCTGCCGCTGTAATCGCACTGCTTCCGGGGCAGCAGTCCCGCTACGCTCATGGCGGTGACGGACTTGCCGGAGCCGGACTCGCCCACCAGCCCCAGGATCTCCCCGTCCGCGATGGAGAGGGACACCCCGGCCACGGCCTCCCGGGCGCGGTTGTGGAACTTCACATGGAGGTTTTCAATGGTCAGCATCTCAATCCTCCTCCCCGCCCCGGCGCAGTCCCTCGCCGATGAGGCCCACGCTGAATACCATCACCACGATGGCAAGGCCGGTGCTCACGGCGTACCAGGGGGCGGCGCCCATCATGCTCTGGGCCTCGGAGAGCATATAGCCCAGGGAGGCGTCCGGCGGGGTGACGCCGATGCCGAGAAAGCTCATGGAGGCCTCCGCCAGCACCGCGTTGTTGAAGCCGATGGTGACGGCGGGCAGCAGCACGGAGAGGGTATTGGGCAGGATGTGGACCGCCAGGATGCGGCCGCTGCCGGCGCCCATGAGCCGGGCGCTTTTCACATAGTTCACGTCCCGCAGGCCGGCGAAGGCCGTGCGGGTGACCCGGGCGAAGCTGGGGATGAACACCAGCCCCAGCGCCAGGATGACGTTGTACTTGTTGCCCGGGCCCAGCAGGGAGATCACCACCAGGGCCAGCAGGATGCTGGGGAAGGCGGTGAGGGTGTCGCCCAGGCGCATGAGGATCTCGTCGGCGATGCCGCCAAAGTAGCCGGTCAGAGCCCCGATGGCCGTGCCGCACACGGCGCCGATGGCCACGGTAGCCGCGCCAATGGCGAAGGTGGTGCCGGCGCCCTTCATGATCCGGCTGAGAATGTCCCGGCCGAAGTTGTCGGTGCCCAGCAGGTGCTGCCAGGAGGGCGGGTCGAACTTGGGCCCCACGGAGATGGCAGTGGGATCGTAGGGCGTCCAGAAAAAGCCCACCAGGATCACCAGCCCCATGGCCGCCGCCAGGATGGCGCCGGCCCAGAGATAGCCGTTGCCCCGTCTCATAGGTCACCTCCCAGCCGCAGGCGCGGATCGATCCGCTGGTTGATGAGGTCCGCGGCGGTGCCGGAGAGCACCACCCAGAAGGCCAAAATCACCACGATGGCCTGGACCACCGGATAGTCCCGGTTGGAGATGGACGCCACCAGCATCCGCCCCAGGCCCGGCAGGGCAAACACCTGCTCCACCACGATGCTGCCGGCCACGATCTCGGCCATGGTCTGGGCCAGGAAGGTGACCACCGGCACCAGGGCGTTTTTCAGCACATGCCGGCGCAGCACGCCCCGGCGGTCGTTGCCCCGGGAGATGGCGGTGCGGACATAGGCCTTGCCCATCTCGGCCTGGATGGTGCTGCGCAGCATCCGCACCGTCATGGCGATGCGGGGAATGGCCAGGGACACGGCGGGAAACACCAGATACCCCAGGGACCTCCACAGGTCCGTGTCCAGGCCCGGGAACTGGCCGTGGGTAAAGACATGGAGCACGGTGCTGAACAGCCACGTCAGCAAAATGCCGGTGAAAAAGGGCGGCACCGCCATGCACAGCTGGTTGACGGTGGTGCGCCCGGCCTCCCGGACGCCGCCGGCGCTGCGGGCCGACCACACCCCCAGGGGCACGGACACCGCCACGATCAGCACGAAGCTCAAAAGGCTCAGGGTCAGCGTCAGCACCACCTTGGAGGCGATCAGCTCCCACACGGGCTGAAAATAGCTGTAAGAGGTGCCCAGGTCTCCGGTGAAAAAGCCCAGCAGCCACTCCCCGTAGCGGATCAGCAGGGGCCGGTCCAGCCCCAGCTGGGCCCGCAGAGCGGCCACGTTCTCCTCGGTGGCCTGGGTGCCCAGCATGGCGGTGGCAGGGTCGCCGGAGATCAGATCAAAGGCCACAAACGCCAAAAGGGAGACGATGACCATGGTCAGAAGCAGCATGGCGATCCGCCGCAGAGCATACTTCATCGTCCTCGTCCCCCTCTCGGGCCGGCGGCATAAAATCGGCCGCCTCTCATATTACTGGGCGTAGCGGACCGTGGACAGGTCCAGCACGTAGATGGGATAGAACTGCAGCCCCTCCAGCCCCGTCCGCAGGGCCACCAGGTCCGCCAGGTCCTGAATGTAGACGTTGGCGGCATGCTCGGTCAGGTTGCGCTCCATCTGCTTGTACAGCGCCGTCTGCTCGGCGTCGTCGTAGCAGGCGATGGCCTGCTGGAACAGGGCGTCGTAGTCGGCGTTGTTGTAATTGATGAAATTCCGGTCATAGTCGGAGGTGAACCGCTCCAGCAGCGCCCGGGCGGTCATGTTGGAGGCGTCCACGCCCACCACGGTGGACTGGAACTGCCGTCCGGTGTACACGTCGGCCACCCAGCTCTCCCACTCAATGGGTTCGATGGTGGCGTTGATGCCCACGGCCTTGAGCTGCTCCACCAGCACCGTGGCGGTGTCCATGTGGGGCTGGTAGTTGGAGGGCACGGTGATGGTCATGTCGAAGCCATTGGGATAGCCGGCCTGGGTCAGCAGCTCCACGGCCTTGTCGGGGTCGTAGGTATAGTAATCGGTGAGGCTGTCGTCAAAATACTTGGCAAAGGCCGGATACATACTGGAGCCGATCAGGGCGCCGTACCCGTCGAAGGCCAGGTCCAGGATCTGCTGGCGGTCCACGGCGTAGCACAGGGCCTGGCGCACCAGCTCGTTGTCAAAGGGCGCCACGGCGTTGTTGAGATACAGGGCCTGGACCAGGTTCATGGTACCCTCCAGGATCTGGAACTCCTCGCCCAGCTGGGCGGTCTGTGTGCTGGTCAGGTGGGCGCACAGGTCGATGGCCCCGCTCTGGAGGCTCATGAGCAGGCTGTCGGCGTTTTCGATGATCTTGAAGGTCACCGTGTCCAGATAGGCGGGGGTGCCCCAGTACCCGTCGAACTTCTCCAGAACCACGGAGTCCTGGGCGGTGCGGGAGACGAACTGGAAGGGGCCGGTGCCCACGGGGGCGGTGTCCTGCTGGTCGTAGTCCGCCGGCAAAATGGCGGTGGTCAGATAGGACACGAACTCGTTGCTGGGCTCGGTCAGGGTGATGACCACGGTCTTTTCATCCGCAGCCGTCACAGAATCGATGATGGCAAACCCGTCCACCGGCACGATGTCGGCCTCCTGGGGGTCGATGCACCGCTCCAGGGAATACACGACGTCGTCAGCGTCCACGGTGTCGCCGTTGTGGAACTTGACGCCCTCCCGGATGGTGAAGGTATAGACGGTCTCGTCGTCGGAAATGGTATAGTTCTCCGCCACAGCCGGGATCAGGTCTCCCTCCGGCGTAGGCTTCATCAGGCCCTCGAACACATTGAACATGACTTCCCGGGTCCCCGCCTTCACGGTCTTGTGAGGGTCGAGGCTGCTGTCCAGGTCCTGGGCGATGCCAACGGTGATGGCGTTGGCCGCCGCGCCCTCCTCCGGCGTCTCCTCTGTGCTGCCGCCTCCGCATCCGGTGAGTACGGCGCCCAGGAGACTGACCAGAAGAAGAAGCGACAAGGTTCTCTTCTTCATGATATGCTCCTTTGCAATCACTGCCCGGTCCCGGGTCAGTGTTGAGCGGAAACTGTCCGCCCGGCAGAATTGATGAGGCTGGAAGAACAGCCCTGCGGAAAGGTTTGTTATTTTCGTAACCAACTCTTCCGCAAGGCTGTATTGTACACGATAGGTCCCCTGATTGCAAGGGGTTTTCCGAAAATCACGGCTGCTTTCCGTCCGGTTTTTCCTCCCGCTCCTCCGGTTTTCCGACGACACCGCTGTACGCCTCGGTCTCCACCGGCATCTCCCGGCGGCGCAGCCGCGTCTCCACGATGAAGTTGACCAGGCTCAGCAGGCACGCGCACACCGGCACGCCGAAGAACATCCCCGCCACGCCGAAGAAGCTGCCGCCCACCAAAATGGCGATGATGACCCACAGGCTGGAGATGCCGGTCTTGTCCCCCAGGATCAGCGGGCCGATGACGTTGCCGTCCAGCTGCTGGAGGGCCAGCACGAACAGGGCGAAGTACACCGCCTGGAGCGGCGAAACCAGCAAAATCAGGAAAATGCTGGGGATGGCGCCCAGGAAGGGGCCGAAGAAGGGAATCACATTGGTGACGCCCACAATGACCGAAACCAGGGGCGTGTAGGGAAAGCCGAAGATGCTGCAGCAGATGAAGCACAAAATACCGATGATGAGGGAGTCCAGCAGCTTCCCCCGGACAAAGCCGGAGAAGATCTCGTCCACCTTCTTCACGGCCCGGAGCACCCATCCGGCGTTGGCCCGGGAAAACAGTCCGCATACGATCTTCCGGGCGCTGGCGGCGCAGCGCTCCTTGGTGGCCAGCAGATAGACCGACACCATGACGCCCACCAGCAGGTCCAGCAGGAAGTTCAGCGCGCTGACAATGCCGCCGGAGAGGGCCGTCATCAACGTAGTGGCCTGGGGCAGCACCTCCCGGGTCAGCCAGGTCTGGATATCCTTATAATAAATGTTCAGCTGCTCCGTGACCCAGGACTCCACCTGATGGTTGGACTCCAGCAGCCGCTCCACCCAGCCCCGGACCGTGAGATAGTACGACTCCGCGCTGGAGATCAGCTGCACCACGCTCTTGTACAGCTCCGGCAGCAGGAACGAGGCCAGCAGATACCCGGCAGCGCACACGATGATCCACGTCATCAGCAGGCTCACCGCCCGCACCCGGCGGGACGACAGCTTCCCCTGCCGGCGGATGCGGCTCAGATGGCTCTGGAACAGCTTCCGCTCAAAAAAATTCACCACCGGCGCCAGCAGGTAAGCGATCAGCGCGCCCAGAAACACCGGCTGGAGGGCCTTGATGAACTGCCGTCCGAAGATGACGGCGGCCCGGCTGCCGAACAGCGTGTCATAAAACAGCAAAATGGCGCAGACGGTGAGAAACACCGTCAGTCCCATCCGCACATAACTGCTCTTCCGGCTCATGGCTCCTCCTTCTCCTCCGCTTTGGCGGAGTGCGTTCGACACTATTTTCATTCTACACACCCCCCATGGGAATTGCAATCCTCATTTTACCGTGATATACTGTCTCTTACACGATTTTAGCGAATCACTTTTGCTTTTTTCGCGCGGGAGGCGCATTCTTGATGGACACACACTCCAAAAAACTGCTGCTGATCTTCAATCCCAAGGCGGGCCGCAGCAAGCCCCGCGGCCCCCTGTTCGATGCGCTGGCGCTTTTGTCCGAAAACGGATACCTGGTCCGCATCCACCGGACCACTGCCGCAGGGGACGCCGCCGAGACCGCCGCCCGGGAGGGCGGGGACTATGACCTGGTGGTGGCCTCCGGCGGAGACGGCACCCTCAACGAGGTGATCTCCGGCCTGTCCCGGCTGGAGCATCCGCCTCTGCTGGGCTATCTGCCCCAGGGCAGCACCAACGACTTCGCCGCCAGCCTCCGCATCCCCGGCGATCCGGAGCAGGCGGCGGCCGCCATCGTGCAGCAGCGGGTCCAGGTACTGGACATCGGCCGGTGGAACCAGCGGTGCTTTGCCTACGTGGCCTCCTTCGGCGCCTTTACCAAGACCTCCTACTCCGCCCCCCAGGCCGCCAAAAACGCCCTGGGCCACTTCGCCTATATCCTGGAGGGCATGAAGGACCTCAACTCTCTGCGTCCCTATCGGGTGAAGATCACTGCCGACGGGGAAACCCTGGACGGTGAGTATCTGTTCGGCGCCGTGTGCAACTCCACCTCCATCGGCGGGCTCATGAAGCTGGACCCGGGCCGGGTGGTGCTGGATGACGGCAAATTCGAACTGCTTCTGATCCCCAACCCCAAAAACGCCATGGACCTGCAGAATCTGGTGATGGATCTGCTGAATCAGAACTACGACGGCCAGGGCCTGATCTTCCGCCACGTCTCCCAGCTCCACCTGGAGACGAAGGAGGACCTGCCCTGGTCCCTGGACGGGGAATATGCCCCCAGCGTCCCCGCCGTGGACATTGTCAACTGCCGGGGCGCCCTGCGGATGCTGCTGTGAAAGAGCTGGATTATCTGCGCCGCCGATACGGCGGCCACCGGCCGGGCCTGCTGGGCGCCCGGCACAGCTACGCGGTCCTCTGTCCCCTGGTGGAGCGGGACGGAGCGCTGCACCTGCTGTTTGAGGTCCGGGCCGCCGGACTGCGCCAGCAGGGGGAGGTGTGCTTCCCCGGCGGGCGGATGGAGGCCGGCGAGACCGTGGAGCAGTGCGCCCTGCGGGAGACGGCGGAGGAGCTGGCCATCCCGCCGGAGCAGGTGACGGTGCTGGGTACCCCGGACTTCATCTGCAACCAGCGGGGATTCCTGCTCCAGCCGGTGCTGGGACTGGTGTCCCCCGCCGGATTTGCCGCCATGTCCCCCTCCCCGGCGGAGGTGGCGGAGGCCTTTACCGCCCCCCTGGATTTCTTCCGCCAGACCCCGCCGGAGGTCTACACCTACGACCTGGCCCCCCAGGTGCCGTCGGATTTCCCATACGGCCCCGTGGGCATCCCCGCCGACTACCCCTGGGCCCACGGCCGGGTGGAGGTGCCGGTGTGGTACTGGCAGGGTCATGCCGTCTGGGGCATGACCGCCCGGCTGGTTCGGGACATTGTTTCCACATTATGAAAAAATCCGTAAAACAGGAACTGCCGCAGCGGCTTTTCCCTGTTTTACGGATTTTCTTGTTGCTTTCTTGTATTTTTGCCCAAAAATTCACCGTCTATTTTCAGAAAAACAG
>OLGB01004612.1_pt1 | contig 11606 bp, 10 predicted proteins | sample 1605691 | NCBI WGS metagenome assembly OLGB01 (sample SAMEA3888925, study PRJEB22519) | human gut metagenome | biome: human gut; feature: human-associated habitat; material: faeces | place: Denmark | collected 2010
GAGTTTGCTTCCACGGTCAATGTATTCAAACAAGCCCGATTTTTCTAATTTATCGCCGTCAAACCCAAATCTACCGAGCAATAGGATAGAAGAATCTTCAGATTTTCCTTCCTTCTTGTTAAATTCAATAATCTGTTCGAGCGCAACTTCAACAGCGTGTGCGATTGCGTAATTTGCACCGCTTTTATTATCGGCATTCAGCTTTTTAGGGCTTCCATCATAAGTGTAGATAATAACAGGATCAACAATATTTTTAGGAGACTTCAGTTCTTTTGTAATTTGTGCTTCATTTTTCTGAATGAAGTTACCCGCAATATCAATTACTTCCTGCGAGTTGCGGTAGGTCTTTACGATCTTCAAAAGTTTGGCATAGCCCATTTTCTCTTCAAACTTCGTAAAGAGTGTTATGTCAGAACCGCTAAACGCATAAATTGATTGCCAATCGTCACCAACAGCAATTATTTTAGCATCAGTAACTTCCGATAAAGCTGTTACCAAATCAAATCTTTGTCGAGAAATATCTTGATACTCATCTACGATAATATATTTGAAATCAAGTTTCTTTTTCATTTCTTTGACTTCTCGGAGAACCCGTGCGGATTCATTTATCATATCCTCAAAGTCAACGGCATTATTTTCTTTTAAATAACGCTCATATTCCAAATAGCAGTCGTTGCAAATATCCAAGAAAAGTCTTGTACGTACATTTTGAGTAGAATGGTACATACGGTTAAATTCATACGCAGTAAATCCGTTTGTTTTGAAGTTTGTAATAAAGCGACAAATCAAATTGACAAGTTTTCTTATGTAACGGTTTTCTTCGGTGGATACGAGCTTTTCCATTACTTCTTTGTTGGAACGTGGATGTAACTCAAACCCGTTATTTTCCAGTTCCTCTTGTAAATGCTCTAAGAGAGATCTACGGTCAGAATACTGCGAAAAGGTATATATAAGTTTTGTGCCGTGCTGCCTATGTAGATTGATTTTGTCATTTATAGCTTTTTTATAGGTTTCAAGCTGATCGTCGCTAAAGCGATCATTTTTACCATCTTGTGTAATGCCGAAATGTTCAATATAGGCAACTTTATCGCCCTGCCGAATAATAAAGTCGGGAGTATAGGGCTTTTTTGAAAAAAGAATATCATACTTATACATCGGCTCATATTCATAGTCGATGTTATTCAAATACAAGAAGTTTGCAATCTCCACCTCTTGATGAGAACGCATTACTTCACTTTGAATTGTTACAGATTTTTTTGTACGAATATCAATAACTTGTTGCTTAAACTCGTTGAGATCGCTTCGTATTGTAGCAAAATTCGACTTTGCGATTTTATTGAAGAAACTATTTAGATCTTCACCTTCATACGGAGCATCAAAGTACGAAGCAAAAAACATAATCAAGTTATTTACAAGACTTTCATTCTTCAATATAGAGCTTTTGAAATAATCCTGTAAAACAAAGTATAACTTTGAAGAATCAACAATATTAAGTTTGTCTGACGATTGTTTTCTTAGTATGGCATTACCGGTTGAATGGAATGTGGCAATAGGGCAATCTATCGCCAAATCTCTATTCAGTTTGTCCCGAAGTTCTTGAACTGCCTTGTTAGTGAAGGAAACAACAAGAATTTGAGAAGGTTCTATACCTTTTTTCTCAACCAAATATTTAACCTTTGCCGCAACAGTAGTAGTTTTACCCGCACCTGCACCGGCAATAACGAGACAATAATCTTCGTCTGTGAGTATAACACGGCGCTGATCTTCATCCAGTTTGATTTGAGGATCAACCTTATGAAGAATATTATCTAAATAATATTTTTCCTCGCTCATCGCGCGACGCATAAATGACTCATTATGCTCGTCTATAAGAGTTTCAAAATTGATGTATCTTGACAAGGTGGCTTCAACAGCAGAAAGTGCAAGGTCATTGTTTTTGCAGAAAGCATCTAACAATCGGCTGCTTTGAAGCACGCCAAAATACTCGACAGTTTTCTTTCCGTCAAGCAGCTTTGCACGATATTCACTTTTTGCGATATAGCGGTTTTGTGATAATATGTCGTCCATATAAATCTTTAAGTCCCATAAACTTTGACACTCGGGACTCTTGAATGACATATTATCCGTGGCAATACTCACTGTCGCATCTTTCTTTTTAAAGAGTTTAGAAAACAATCCCATACATATGCCTTTCTTCTCAAACGCTAGTGGTCGGCAGAAGCTCCGGATTTAATCCAGTTATCAACTTCATCCAATTTAAACTTCCATTGTCTGCCCATTTTATGCGCGGGCATATTTTTGCTATCGATCCATTTGAAAACTGTATCTCTGCTTACACCGAGATACTCGCATATTTCTTTTAGGGAATACCATCTGTTTGCTATTTCCACGTTTTTAACCTCTCAAATTTAAAGTGTTAAGGCATTTTTATTATATCATATAATTGGGTGGTTTGCAACATGTTAAAGTCGATTAGCGTAGGTTTAGGAATTTTAACATGAATTATGATCGTAAAATTGCAGTGCAAGCGATGAATACATAAAAATGACAGTACAGTCTTTCGACCATACTGTCATTTTGTTCATCCTATTCGGTTTTGGTTTTTCTCCGTTAAGGACATCACGCCTTCGGGCAGGGAGCTTATTTGATGTACAGTAAGGTACGCCGTATTCAGACTGCACATGAAAACGACGGACCGCGCCAAAATCCGTAGAACACGGCATCGGGTTCTACGCTCAGTCCTCCGGCGCTATCCAGATGGTCTTCTGAGAATTCTCACCCTGAAGGATGAGGCGAGCGGTGCCTTCTCTGATGGGGATCTCAAGGTCAAAATAACCGTCCGCATCACTCTCTACCGCAAAATGGTCAGCATAGCATCCTCTCATGGTCAAGTACGCATAAAGGACACCGTCGTCATTCACACGGTAGGAAAGCTTATAAGAATGGTAATAATACCCGTCTTTATCCACCGACAGCCGCAGCGACGCAATATTGTCCTCCACCGTTGTGGAACGTGCGAACAGCACTTGCGAGGTATCGCAGTCGCGCGGGCGGTTATAAAAGATGACCGTAGACCCCGCCAATATCGCGCCGGCAACGAGCAGGCAGCAGAACGTAATGATAACGAGTTTGTAAAACCTGTTCATTTGATAATGCTCCGAAGACTGAAATGACATCCGTCAGATGTATGTAACAGGCAGCGCAGGAAATGTCGCGACTACACCGTCCGCAGTGCCGACGTTACCGATTCAAGTATCTCGTCGTCGGTAAGATGCAGTCGCCGTACCGCTTCGACAAATTCCGCGGTACGCTTGCGGGCGACCCGCTCGCGGAGCGATCCTATAAAAGCGGCGTCCTGTGAGACGAACTTGCCCGCGGTGGTGCGGGTGTATATAACACCCTGTTCTTCCAGCAGCGTAAGCGCACGCTGCACCGTGTTGGGATTGGTACCGTGTTTTTCGCTGATTTCCCGGACTGAATCGAGCCTGTCACCGGGACGGAGATTCCCGGCGGAGATCTCTTCAAGCACCCAGTCGACAAGCTGCAGATACAGCGGACCGTTCCCGTTTTTCTTCAAGGATGGATAGTTCACGAGGTGCCTCCTTCAACGATATGCTGTTTGCGCACGACAAAAACCGGAAGACCAGCGCAGCGGCTCATCCCCCGTTATGATATGCGCGAAGGAGAATTTCCCCGTGCTGCGCGGCCGTTTTTTGCTGCGGACGCAGCGGCATCATACACCGCAGGCTCATTTTAACAGATTTCACACGGTTTTTCAATAGCTGTGAGCAATTTTCCTTTTTTGTTCGGAGAGAAGCTTAATTTTGCTTGACATTCAGCTGTTTGCATGGTATAATATGGACAATAAGTGTGCAAGTGCATAGATGGTTTTTCGCGCGTGTGTATGCACAATAAAAAAGAAGGAGCAAACGGCATGAAAAGGACGGTTCGGCTGACAGCGGTGCTACTTTGCCTGCTGATGGTCTGTTCGGTCGCTCTGGTGTCCTGTAAGGGCGACGGTGACGAATCAAAGGGCGGCGCTCAGAGCAATACCACTTCTACTTCCGGTCAGGATGAGCTTTACAAAAACCTCAACGAGATAATCAAGTGGGACAGAGACCTCAACATACTTGTTCAGGGTGAGGATTACGGTACTTACTATTGTCAGGATTTCACGTATGACGAGGAGCTTGACGGCGACGTCGTTAACGATGCCATACTGAAGCGCAACGACGCGCTGAAGGAGATCTACGGTGTAACGGTGGTCGACATACCGGCGGCTCAAGGTCAGCTCGAGGTTATGCTTCGCAATGATATAGACGGCGGCACAAAGCTTTATGACGTTGCTACGCCTTATATGCTTTCAGCTGCAAATCTCGCGAAGCAGGGGCTGCTTTATCCTCTTACCAAGTTTGATACGATACATTTTGACCAGCCGTGGTGGGATCAGAGCCTTGTGAGTCAGCTTTCGGCACTTGACGCTCTGTTCTTTGCCACAGGCGATATCGGTTTGCTCAACAAGGTGTGTGCTTATTCGATAGCGTTCAATAAGGATATGATAACCGACAACGGTCTTGAGAGTCCGTATGACTTGGTCAAGAGCCATACTTGGACGCTTGACAAGATGTCCGAGATGGCGAAATCAGTGCTCAGCGATGACGGCGACGGTGTGTATCAGTACGACGGAAACGATGTGTTCGGTCTTTCATCCGCTTATGGGGACGCGCTTAGTTTCTATGTCGGGACAGGTAATAATCTCTGCGTGCTTAACGGGGAAAAGATCCCCGAGATATCTATAGGTTCGGGCAACACCGTGGCGATCGTTCAGGAGCTTGTCACGATGCTCAACGAGGACTGGGTCATCCATGCTCAGGAGATGGGCGACAATATGTGGGATAAGTCGCTTGCCATATTCAGCGAAGGCAGAGCGCTGTTCCGTACGAACGCTTTTTCGGCTAATAAAAAGCTGCGTGATACCGACGTTGTCTTCGGTATAGTGCCGCTGCCCTTGGCGGACGAAGATCAGGAGGATTATTATTCCTATTGCTCGACGAACGGCACCGTGTCGACTGTCACGATACCGAGCAACTGCGACGATCCGGAATTTTCCGCCTACATGCTTGAGGCGGCGGCCATAGAAGGCAAGAATTACCTCACGCCCGCATATGTCGACAACACTCTGCGTTATCGCGACACGCGTGACGACGAGTCGCAGGAGATGCTTGACATCATATTCAGCAATGTGGTATATGAGGTCGCGCAGGTCAACAACTTCGGTCTTTCAACTATTATCAGTGGGCTTGTGCAGAATAACAGCACGGATGTGGCGTCGGCGCTCGATACCCAGAGATCCGCAGTGCAGGAGGCTATCGATAATTGTGTAGCTGAACTGGCGAAGTGGAACTATTGAGCTGAAAGCTGCCTGCCGGCAGCCTTGTTTCCGGAGCGCTAAGGCGCTCCGGAATTTTTTGACATCGTGGTATTTCCGGCTCATGACGGATATCGATGCAAAAATACGGTCATAATATTTTACCGTGCATCAGGCGGCCATAACCGGGCATGATGTTATTGGGGAACGGGTAGATGAAGGAATTCGAGCAAATATACAAAGAATATTTTCCTCGCGTTTACTCGTTTTTATACGGGATGTGCGGGAATGCGTCGCTTGCTGAGGAACTTACGCAGGAGAGCTTTTATCAGGCTTTTGTATCGTTTCACAGATATAACGGCAGCTGTGAGCTTTTCACGTGGCTCGCTGCGATAGCTAAAAATACGTATTTCAAATACCTGAGACGCGCGCGCAGCGATGAGGATATAGAGACTGTGGTGCTTTACGCCGACGAGTCCGAATCGCCGGAAAAGGCGATGGAATCGAGGGTGACGTCTCAGATGATAAAGCAGGCGATCTCCGAGCTGAGCGATAAGCAGCGTGATGTGACGGTGTTGCGGCTTTACGCGGAGCTTCCGTTTTCGCAGATAGCGGCATTGCTCGGGATAAGCGAAGGCACGGCAAAGGTTTTGTATTGCAGGGCGCGGTCGCGGCTGCGCGAGCTGCTGTATGAGCTGCGTACCGGCAGCGTGAGGAGTTAGCATGAAAGGGAAGACAGAAATGAAACTGAGTTGTGATATGGCAATGGATCTTGCGCCGCTGTATTCCGACGGCTGTGCCAGCAAGGATACTCGCGAGGCGGTGAGAGAGCATCTTGCCGGATGTGAGCGGTGCCGCAGATATTTTGCCGCTGTCAACAGCGAGCCCAAGGTATGCCGTGTGACGTCCGTACCGAACGCGGTCGATTATGCTGCCGTATCCCGCAGATTACACAGACAGCGGATAAAGGTCAGAGCAGCAATGGCGGCCGCGCTTTTGCTGGCTGCGGGAGTTGCATCGGCCGTATCTGCCGAGATAATATATGCGTCGGGCAAGCGCAGCGGCATGCGGGAGAAGGGGCGTTAAGTCATGGCAGAGCTTGTATATAACGTACGCGACGTGCGGACGATAAGAGAGCTGTTTGAGACGACCGTTCAGGAGCACTCAGACAAGGTGGCGTTTCTCTACCGTTCGGGCGAAGCCGTGCGGGAGGTCACATACGACGAGGCGTTTGCGGATGTCAGGGCTTTGGCAACGTATCTGAACTCGCTCGGACTGAGCGGCAAAAAAATAGCGCTTATGGGCAAAAATTGTTACAATTGGGCGCTGACATATCTTGCCGTCACCTGTGGGGTGGGCGTGATCGTTCCCGTTGACAAGGAGCTCAAGAGCGTTGACGTGGAAAATATAATGAAGCTCTCCGGCGCGGCCGCGCTGATCGTAACGCCGGAGCTCGAGACGCTTGCCGCCGAGTGTTCGGAAAATGTTCTGAGCACGGCGGGAATGGAGCAGTACCTCCAATGCGGCAGGGAACTGATGCTTCAGGGCGATGACAGTTACGACCGTCACAGGATTGATCCGGATGCGCTCGGCGTATTGCTTTATACGTCCGGCACCACGGGCGCTGCGAAGGGAGTTATGCTCAGTCAGCATAATATCTGCGCAGACATAGTTGCAGTGCTAAAGAAGGTATATGTCGACTCTACGGAGCGCACGCTGTCGATATTGCCTCTGCATCATACCTATGAATGCACGGCGGGATTTCTTGCCATGGTATATTGCGGTGCGTCCATAGCGTACAGCGAGGGATTACGGCGGATACCGGCTGAGCTGAAGTTGTTTCAGCCGACGATATTCATAGGAGTACCGCTGATATTCGAGACAATACACAGAAATATCGTCGAAAAATACAGCGCCGTGGCGGCGGGCCGGTTGCTGATTTCGGCGGCACGTCGGATACCCGCATTGAGAGGACGGAAGAGCTTTTCCAAGGTCCACGAATTTTTCGGAGGCAAGTGTCGTCGTCTGCTGTGCGGCGCGGCATCGATGGATCCGGACATTTTTCGCGATTACGAAATGTTCGGCTTTGACGTTTATATAGGCTATGGGCTGACGGAATGCTCACCGGTCTGTATAATGCATAATGATTCGTATCGCTGTGCCGAAGATATCGGTGAGCCGCTGAGCTGTCTGAAGGCGAAATTGATCGATGTCAACGAGGACGGTGTGGGCGAGCTGGCCGTAAAGGGTACGAACGTGATGCTCGGATATTATAACGACCCGGAGTCGACCGCGAATGCTATCGATGCGGAGGGCTGGTTTCATACCGGAGATCTTGCTACGGTTGACGACAAAGGGCATTACCGTATCGTCGGCAGGGTAAAGACTATGATCGTGACAAAAAACGGGAAAAAAATATTCCCCGAAGAGCTTGAAGTCAGGCTTGCCGGGTTTCCGGAAGTGCGTGAATCGATGGCTTACGGCATACAGGAGGGCGACGGCGACACGGTGGTCGCCGTGCGTATATTCCCGGATAATGACGTACTGGCCGCGAAGCTGGGTGAAAGGGCGGGAGACCGCGACGCCGTGCTTGAGCATTTCACCTCTATTGTCAAAACGGTGAATAAGGACCTTCCGCATTATAAGGCTATCAGGAAAACTTTCATTCGTGACAGGGAATTTGCGAAGACCACCACCCGTAAGATCAAACGCGCGGACGAGGAAAATCTGAGGTAGAAGACGGCAGAGCGGGCGCAGAGTGCCGGAGCTTCCGGACCGCGCTTGAGTGACAGGTGCTTTGTTCACGACTGTCGTCAATATCTTCGGTCGGCGTAGCTGAATATCATTTCCGCGGGACATTACCCCCGCGGGACATGACCCCCGCAGGACATGCCCCCGCGGGACATGACCCCCCCGCGGGACATGAGCCCTCGCAGGACATGACCAATGCAATTCAATCCCCCCGCAGGACTCAGTCGTCCTGCGGGGGGATTTTTCCTGCGGGGGAAATTTCCTTCTGGGGAGCTTTCATGTTGTGCGGACAGCCGGACGCTTTGCGGTGAGTCTTTGCGCGATACGACCGGGATTCAGCCGAAAACGCCCTGATCTTGCCGTGGACTCGATAAGGGGAGTCTTTGTACGATACGACCGGGATTCAGCCGCCGAGCAATTCACGCAGATGCTCGAGCGCCCGTTTTTCGCTGCGCGATATTTTGACCTGTGAAACGCCCATGAGCTGCGCCACCGTCGTTTGTGTCATGTGCCTGAAATAGCGCAGGCAGATTATTTTTCTTTCCGTGTCGTCAAGCGCGTTTATTGCCTGACGCAGCGAGAGGTTTTCGAGCATTTTTTCGATATTGTCGCATCCGACGAGATTTTCAAGCGTGGTATCGCCGTACTCGGCGTCGAAGGAAAGCAGCGGCGTGCCGGCGTCGAGCGCGGCAAGCACCTCGTCGTCGGAGAGCGAGCACAGGGTACACAGCTCGGAAACAGTCGGATCCCGATCGTTTTGCGCGGCAAAGCTGTCGCGTGCCGCCGCCACGGTGCGTGCGTTCTGTTTGATGCGTCTGCTTATCTTGACCGGACCGTCATCTCTCAGAAATTTCCGTATCTCGCCCATGATCAGCGGCACCGCATATGTGGAAAAAACAGTGCCGAACGAAGGGTCATACCCTCTTATGGCTTTTATCAGTCCTATAGTACCTATCTGAATGAGGTCATCCTGTTCAACGCCGCGTTCGCGGAATGCGAGTGCGGCCGTACGCACCAGCCCCATATTGTTTTCAACGAGCAGTTCAAGTGAGGCTGCATCGCCCTTTCGGGCACTTTCAAGCAGCTGCTCGTTAAGTGCCGCGTCGTACATCAGCCCAGCTTGATATGTTTTTCAAACGTGACGGTCGTGCCGCGTCCCACGCCGCTGGTGACGCGCAGCTTGTCCGAGAACGAGGCTATTATGGTAAAGCCCATACCGCTGCGCTCGCCCTGCGCGTCCGTGGTGTAAAGCGGCTGCATCGCCTTTTTTATGTCTTCTATACCGCAGCCGCGGTCACGCACGGTAAAGCGTATGCGACCGTCGGAATAATAGGCGCCGCTGAGCATTATTTTGGCTTTGCGGTATTTTTCACGGTCGCGGTACGCATGTACTATACAGTTGGTGACCGCCTCGGATACCGCGGTCTTGATATCAGTCAGCTCGTCCACCGTCGGGTCGAGCTGAGAGGCGAAAGACGAGCAGACAAAGCGGGCAAACGCCTCGTTCGCGCTCTTTGCTTCGAATTCACAGGAAAAGCTGTTGAGTGCGGCTTCTTTTTTTACCTTTTTTGTTATGGTCGCGCTTTTCATACGTTTTTACCGCTCCTTTCGATGCGGATGAAGTTTTCCATTCCCGCCATATCCAGTATCCGCGCGACGTCATCGTTCGGGTCGCGGATTATAAGGTTGCCTCCGCGTTGCTGCATGGTTCTCAGTCTGCCCATTACGAGCCCAAGCCCGCTGCTGTCCATGAAATCGACGCCGGACAGCACGAGCACGAGCGTTTCCGGCGCCTCGCGCGCGATGGCTGCGTCAAGCTCGCGGCGCAGCTTTGAGGCGCTGTGATGGTCTATCTCACCGAAAACGGCGGCAGTCAGGGTCGGGTGAGGCCCGTGCGAGGTCTCATAGGTGATATACATAGCTGTTACCTCTGAAAAAAAAGATTGGTATGATGCCTGTCAGCATTATACCAATCTTCCTGTCGTATTTTTTGTCGGTATTCCGTTGTGCGCAGTATAAATTCTGCGCGAGCGCGGTCGTGTTTTGCCCCTTATTGCAGGCTGTTGATCGCGTCTGTCAGAGATTGCACCAAAAGCGCGGCTTTGTTTCTCTTTGTCTGCTCCGCTTCCACCACTTCCCTGGGGGCCTTCGCGACAAAGTTTTGGTTGCCGAGCTTTGAGTCGCAGCGCTCGAGGTCGGAACGTGCGGCTGCCAGTTCTTTTTCAAGTCTGGCGCGCTCCGCGGCGAGGTCCACCATTTCCGCGGTGGGGATAAGTGCGGTCGCGCTTTCGCACACGATACGCACGCAGCCGTCGGGCGCGTCGTCCGGTGAACGGAGCATCACAACGTCGCCGGCACCCGCCAGTCTTTGAAGGAACGGCACGCAGGAGCCTTTGAATTCAAAGCCCGGCGCAGGGCAAAGGTAAAGCGTGGCCTTTCTGGACGGCGGCACGTTCATTTCCGCACGGCGGTTTCTGACGGCGCGTATAACTGCGATCAATCCGTCGGTGGCGGCCGCCTGTTCGGGGAACACGAGCTTCTCATCGTATTCGGGATACGAAGCGGTAACTATCGAAAGCCCGGTGTGCGGCAGCTTCTGCCAGATCTCTTCGGTGATGAACGGCATGAACGGGTGCAGCAGCTTGAGCGTGTTTGAAAGCACATAGACCAGCACACGCTGCGCGCTGCGGCTGACGTCTGCGTCTGCAAGCCGCGGCTTGCACAATTCGATATACCAGTCGCAGAAGACGTCCCAGATAAAATCATACAGCGAAGAGATCGCAACGCCGAGTTCAAAGGCGTCAAGGTTGTCGTTTACTTCACGCACGGTGCGTTCGTAACGGGTGAGCACCCACTTGTCCTCATCTGTCAGCGCGTCGGTGTCGAGAGTATCGTCCTGGATATCAACGTTCATCAGCACGAACCGCGCGGCGTTCCAGATCTTGTTTGCGAAATTGCGCGAAGCTTCTATCTTTTCTTCGGAGAACCGCAGGTCATTTCCGGGGCTGTTGCCGGTTGCGAGAGTAAATCTCAGCGCGTCGGCGCCGTATTTTTCGATCACCTTCAGCGGGTCGACGCCGTTGCCGAGTGATTTGGACATCTTTCTGCCCTGTGAATCGCGTACGAGTCCGTGGAACAGCACCGTATCAAACGGTTTTTTGCCCGTGTGTTCGATGCCCGAGAATATCATGCGCGCGACCCAGAAAAAGATGATGTCATATCCCGTGACGAGCACGCTCGTGGGGTAGAAATACTCGAGATCGCGCGTTTTGTCCGGCCAGCCGAGCGTAGAGAACGGCCAGAGCGCTGACGAGAACCATGTGTCGAGAACGTCCTCGTCCTGCCTGAGCGGTGCGCCGCAGTCGGGGCAGACGTCAAGATCTTCCTTTGACACATAGGTGCCGCCGCAGGCGTCGCAATAAAAAGCGGGTATGCGGTGTCCCCACCAGAGCTGACGCGATATGCACCAGTCGTGCACGTTTTCCAT
>OLGB01004613.1_pt1 | contig 11596 bp, 8 predicted proteins | sample 1605691 | NCBI WGS metagenome assembly OLGB01 (sample SAMEA3888925, study PRJEB22519) | human gut metagenome | biome: human gut; feature: human-associated habitat; material: faeces | place: Denmark | collected 2010
AATACTTATGACAATTAACATCTATATAGAGAAAATTTTATTAGCATTTTTATAAGTAGCACTTGCAGCTTCTTCAAGTGTTATATTCCTAAATTCCGCAATTTTAGCAGCAGTAAATTTAACATTTGTAGAATCATTTCTTTTACCCCTATTAGGTTCTGGAGATAAATATGGACTATCTGTTTCAATTAGTATTCTATCAATTGGAACCATGTTCACAATTTCTTTAGCATTTTTTGAACTTTTAAAAGTAATTGGACCTGCAAATGAAATATAAAATCCAAGTTTTAATGCTTCTTTAATAAGTTCCTTGTTTTGTGGACAGCAGTGAAAAACACCTGCTCTTTTTACTATTATTTTATTTTTTAGAATATCAATTGTATCCATAATTGCCTCTCTTGTATGAATAACAATTGGCAGATTATATTTATTAGCAAGTTCTATTTGATTTATAAATATCTCTTTTTGTAATTCTTTATTTTCCTTATTCCAATAGTAATCAAGTCCTATTTCTCCAACGGCAACAACTTTGTCTTTTTTTATAAGTTCCTCTAACATTTTATATTGATTTTTCCATTCGCTTGCTGAAGATGGAATATCATTTGGTGAAACTCCGCATGTGGCATATATAAATTCATTTTTCTTTGCAAGCTGTATAGCTTTTTTAGAAGATTCAATACTATAACCTGCTGATATTACTCTTGTAACTCCTTCTTCATAAATTTTACTTATAACTTCTTTTCTATCTTCATCAAATTTTTCGTCATCATAATGTGCATGTGAATCAAAAAACTCCATTTTTTTCTCCTTTCTTCTTAAAAAATGACCCATTTTAAAATGGGTCATTTTTTACTAAAACCATAGCATTTGCAACTGCATATTCCTTTAAATGAGATAAACTAATGTCAATACTAGCTATATTTTTTATTTCTCTATGAAGTATTAATTTAGGCTTCCCATCTTTACTATTTATTATTTCGATATCCTTCCAATCTAATTCATATTTATTTTTTAGTAAATCTGATAATGCTTTAATTACTGCCTCTTTTGCTGCAAATCTAGCTGCAAAATGTTCATAACAATTTTTTCCTTTAGAATTGCAATACATAATTTCATTTCCGTGTATATACTTTTTCTAAAAACTTGCCATTTGAGCTTTCAATTGCATTTTTTATTCTTCCAACTTCGATAATGTCAATTCCTGTTTTTACTTCCATTACTAGTCTCCATTTTATTCAGCATCAGTATAATAATTAGCATTTAAATCCTCTGCAAGATGCCATTTACCGATGAACTTTATAATTGTATTGTTTTCTAAAGAATATTTTGGTTCTACAACAACTTTTCCTTTTTGATCTATCGCTCCCCATTTTCCGTCCTTTTTTACACATGCATATCCATATTCATCTTGTTCTGTTGCATCATCATAAATATAATTTACTACTGGAACTCCGTTTTTATCTACAAATCCATATTTTTCATCCTTTTTTTGTAAGAATAAAGTATTAGATTTCAAAATATCTTGTTGTTTCTTTTCTTCAAATTTTAATGTATAATATTTATTTTCATTATTTTGTCTTACTTTAATATATCCTTTTTCAACATTAACTTCTGAAACTGTTCCTGTTAGCTTCACTTGGAATGTATGGCTAATAATATCAGATTCTGCCTGACCTTTATTGCCCTCTAAGAAATCTGCAGTATCTCTATAGAATAAACTTGTGTATTGGAAATCTAATAGTACATTGTCGTCTATATTTATTACTCCATATTTACCATCTTTTTTAGCTATATAATTATTTGAGTATAAATAAGATAGTTCTTGATATTCTACTGGTACTTTTTCATCTCCTGTTTTTGAAACAACTCCAAATTTATTATCTTTTTTTACTATTGCATTGCCATCATTTATTGCAAGTATATCTGAATATTTATTTTCTAAGTAAACATTTCCCGTAGTATCTATAATTTTTAATTTAGAATTTTCTTTTACAACATATGAATTATCTCCATATACTTTTTTAATCTCATCATATTTACATTCTAATGCTACTTTTTTATTATAATTAATTACACCATATTTATTTTCTGTATTTTGAACAATATATCCGTTCTCGTATTTAGAAGTTAAATTTTCTATATTCTTATAGTCATTTTCTATAATAACATTTCCTTTAGTATCTATTAGACCTTTTTTATTATCTTTAACTGTAATAATGCTATTTTTTACACCGTCTAATGCATAGATTTCGTCATATTGACATGAAGCAATTTCTTTTCCGTTAAAATCTATAATACCATATTTTCCATTATTGCATACCTTTAATATGCTATCTTCTGTTGATAAATTATTATTCTCATCAACATTATAAATTGGTTCTACTAATTCATATTGTGAAAAAATTTGTCCTTTTTCATTTAATGCTTTTGTTTTATATTTACCTGTGTTATAGTCAACATCATATGTGCAAATAAACACTGCTTTTGATTTATTTGGAATTTGAATCATTTCTTCATAGGTTGGTTCAACAATAGTTTCTCCTTTTGAATTAATAACTCCCCATTTTCCATTTGTATATACTGAAAAATAGTCTATTGAAATTATTTTCTCATTATCTTTTGGCTTTGTATTTAAAATCTTAGAAAGTCCTACAATAACCATAATGATTACTGCAATTGCAATAATTACAGCTATTACCTTTTTTATATTTAACTCTCCGCCTGCTTCATATCTTCTTCCTCTATTCATGATATCCCTCCACATACGTTTTTCATAATTTATACTATAACACATTTATATATAAAATTACAAGATTTATTTTCTTTTTAAAATCATTCCCATGTCTTCTATAACTACTGTTTCCCACTGTTCAGTACTCTCTAGTAATATACGTATGTCTTTGTTGTTTTGTAAAAAGACATATTGAATATCATATTTATCGAAAATATATAAATAAGCATCTAATGTTTTTGTATTAGCCACTTCAACAAACTGATTATTTCCAGGACTAAATTCCTTTACAAATGGATCACATCTTCCATCTATAAATGTTGGAATATCATTAAATAACATCCAATTTCCCCAAACATTGTCATTATATATTTTATCCTTTATGTTATTTTCTTTTAGATATTCAATACATTTATATGGGAATTGTGCTTTCATAAGTGTCTCTTCATCATGTTTAAAATAATAATTAAACCATTTTCCTCCCATTATCATAGTTAGTATTATAAAAATAACACCACATATTGTAGTCACAATTTTCAAAATATTAAATATTTTATTTAAGCTAAAACTATTTACAATATATATAATAAAGTTTTTTACAAACTCATATCCCCATAGTAAAACTGTAAATGTAAATATTGGTGTTAGTCTGCAATATCTTAACATTCCAACTCCCCAGAAACATATTATCAATAGTTTAGATATAGACTCTTTATCTAATTGGTATATTTTTTTATCAAATGCAAAAGAAACAAATATTACTAAAAATAGTAAACATGCAATAGTACTTATAAAAGTAATTGGTTGCCATTCTGCAATCGTATTTGTTGCTTGGCTTGCGCTTGTAAATAGCATTTTTATACAATAATTGTATACTTGTATTCCATGAGGGTTTATTAATCCTGCAATTATTCCTATTCCAATTGCCTTTAGCTTAGTAAGAAATGCCTCTTTATGTTCATCTTTAGATTCTTGCTTTCTATCTTTCCATAAATAAGCTAAATCAACTAATAATAGCACAATAATTGGTGCAAAGACAGTCCAAATTGCTCCACCATGTAAATTTGAAATTAAAAAACCTGTTATTCCTAAAGTTAAATAATATGTAATTTTTTTTCTCTTTTTTACAAATATAAGTAAATTTATAAGCATAATAATTGCGGTAAGTTCTAGGGGTCTACCTACTGCCCATGTGTATCCCATAATAATTAGCATACATACTACAAATATGGAATATCCTTGTATATCTTCCTTTTTTATTATCACATTATAAATTGTTACAAATGCAACTCTTGCAAATAATAAAGTGGTAGCAAGTATCTCAATTCCCTGCAATCCAAAACTTCCATATATAACACTCAAAAAAACATCATAAAGCCACTCATGTGGAATCCAATTTAAGCCTTTATGCCAAGAAAAAACATCAACATTTGGAACATATCCATTTTTTAAAATCCAATCTCCTGTTTTTATATGCCATAAAATATCCAAATCAATTAATTGTACAAACCTTGTTTTTTCTAAAATAAAAAAAACTGTTCCAATTAATACCAATATTCCCCAGATTGTAATTAAGCATTTTTTTGTACTCCATTTTTTTAAAATATTTTCTCTCAACTTTTCTTCTCCTTTGTAATTAATTTTTATTATTAATATTACACACTTTACACATTTTTTCAATACCTTTTTGAAATACCAACTAAAAAATATGTATGTTTATAGTTTTAAATTTAGAAAAATCACGACCTTATTTAAAAGTATCGTGATTTTTCTTTAATTATCTTTCTTTAATTATTTTTATATAAACAAGTCCACCTATACATATTATAATTACTAGTCCAAGAATTAAATATATTGTTCTAGCCTGTCCTGTTTGTGGAATTACTGGTTTTTCTTCTTCAACTTTTCTGTATTTGAATAAAACTTCTTGATCTTCTTTTGTATATTTGCCTTCTTTATTTCCTACTACTTCTATATATTCATATCCATTTATTTCTTCTTCGCTTACACTGTAATCTGTTCCTACTTTTCCTGTTATTGTAACATCTTGCTTTATACTGTTTCCCTCTTCATCTTGATATTTTACTATAACTTTTCCTGTTATAATTGTTTCTGGTTGTAATTTAGTTACATCGCTTATATTTCCTGCATTATCTATTGCTCTTACATATGCTACATTTTTTCCTTCTATAAATTTTACTGTTGCATTAGTATTGCCTTTTTCATCAACTTGCGTAGCAATTTGTTGCCACTGTGTTTGCTCATTTGGTTCTTCATATGCAACTTCTATTTTTGCAATTCCAGATTTACCATAATTTTCTGTTGCCTCTGTATCATATGCTTTTACATTAACTTCACCATCTGTTGTGCTTTCCACAGTTTCTATTGTAGGTTTTAATTTATCTATATTAGCTACTTTAATTTTACTTGTATATGTTCTTCCTTTTGAATCTGTTACATTAATTGTATATATTCCATTTTTTTCAACAGTAATTGGAGTATTCTCACTTTTAGCATTTTTGTCTTTTGTTTCAGATACAACTGTATCTCCTGCTTTTACAACTACACTTACAACTTTACTTGTTGTATTTTCTGAAGAATTTAAAGTAATACTTTGATTTGTCCAATTGTTATTACTTAAATTATAATTTGCTGTTGGTCCAAAATATTCTAAATTTACACCTGTATCTACAATACAACCTCCAATATATGCCCAAACTTCTCCATTTTCTGCTAGTGCATATACTGGTATATATTTATTAGCAGTGCTGTTGTCATAATTATCTTTATTTTCCTCCGCTGAGCCTCTATGAGCTATCCATATATATTCATAATGAGCTGTCAAGCCACTTTCAGTATTTTCGGCTATATCGACAAATCTTGGCAATTGTTCATTTGATTCTTGAACATCAAAATAAATTTCATCATCTTTTTTAGTTACATCTTTTAATGTTCCATCTTCATTTCTTTTTAATCCATTAAAAAACCTTATTGCTTTATTTTCTTTAGAATATGTACCATATTTCGGTGTATCTGATTCTACAATCTTTCCAACTTTTACTTCTGTTCCATTTGTAACATCATCTAAATTATATAATTTACCGTCTTTAAGTGCTAAATGTGATGCTACTAAATACTTATCTGTTTGCTCTTGAAGTTCTTGTACAGCAGATGTTAAGCTTGTATCATCTACTAAAAGTGAAATTACATCTCCATCTTTTGTTAAAGCTGTAGAAAAGTCGTAAATATCAACAATATTACTTACTTCTAATTTATAAACTATACGTAATGTTGGACCAGCTATCAAATAGTTTCCTAAATTCATTTTGTTCCATAATCGTGCTAAGCCACTCTCGTCATTTCCATTTGCAACTGCATATACTTCTCCTTTTTGTGTCAATATTAGAAATGAAGAACCATCTCCTACTACTTTAACATATTTCTCGTCTCCTATTACTTCTTTAGCTTTTTTTATGACTTCTATATTACTCTCTAAATTTCCATCACTGTCTACATATGCATAAATTGTTTTCATATCTGAATCCAAATATGAAGTTGCATAATCAGCATTATATATTACAGAATAATCAATGTTTTTTGCACTATCAGATAAACCTCTTATTGTTTTTTCACTTTGCATACTTACATTATCATTTTCCATATTTTTATATATTACTTCACCATGTGATGTATATGGCGTATTAGAAAAATAACCACCAGATTGAGATCTATATAACTTGTCTGTTGCAGTAAAACTATATATCAAATCAGATGCAATCTTATTCAATAGTCCTAATAATCCTTTATTGTTATCATTATCTTGGTTACTATTTGTATTGTCTTTTTTTATTTCTTCTTCCAATTCTATATTTTTATTATTATTTTTATCTGACCAGCCCACATTAGATTCATTACCATTTTGAAGTATATATCCATTGACTTTTCTATTTTCTGTATTCTCAACATTTAATTTGCCATCTTTATCTATTGTTATTTTTAAAATACTACATTCATACTCATTATTTATTATTCTTGCGTAAATTGGTACACTATATTCAATTTCTTTTGTGTATTTAGTCCAATTTTCATTATCTACAGAATACTCAATATCATTATCACTTTCTAATTTAATTTTTCCATTTACTACTGTAACTTCTGGCACTTTAGTTTCTTTTCTGCTTTGAATACTTGAAACATGAACTGTTCTAATTACTGTATAACCATTACTTTTATCTGTAAATTCAAATGTGTAAATTCCATTATCTGTTGCTTCATATGTTATTTGGTTTTTTTCTGAAATTTCACTGTTAGGCATTTTTATTTTATATTTATTTTCTGGTACACTTACTTTTATATCAACTTTATTTTGCTTTAAATTATTTTCACTTTCATCTTTTGATACTTGTATATCGTTGTAATCTTTTAATATTTCATCATTATTCTTTATATAATACTTTTTACTCCAATGACTTACATTATTAGAGTATGAATAATCTTCTATATAATCACCAATAATATAATATGTTTTACCTGTACTATCTTGATACGTATAATCCCCAAGTTTACTTATTCCCGTCTTGCTAGGCTTCTCTGGATATGAATCTATAGCAATATTAATATTCGTATTATTTTCGTTCTTATTGTCACTGCTATAATTAATTATACCATAATTTGGTATATATAGATTTCCTTTATTGGTTAATATTATTCCATCTTTATTTATTCTTACTGGAACTTCACTATTTTTTATAATACAATTTAAACTAATTGATTGAGTATCTAAATACATTTCGTTTTGCTTCAATATTTTTACTTGTAAGTCATCTGCAGATATATCTATTACATCACTTGCAATTTCTGAACTATTATTTAAATTAATTACTTTTCCGTCAGTGCATAATACGTATAATATTCCCTTTGATTGTATAATTTTTTGTATTGTTCCTATGTTATTTAATTGATATTTATCACATCTTTCATAATTATATTGTTTATCTGTTGAATTATATTTGCATTCCCATATTGCATTATTAACATCTACAGCATATACACCATAAATACATGTAAATTTCTCACTTCCTGTAATCTGTTGTAAATTATAATTTGAATCCACAATTTTATAGACTTTTCCATCATCCTTTAAGACTAAAACATCTCCTGCAACTTTTGTAATGTCTATTACTCCATTTTCTTTAAATTGCTTAACTTCAGTATCATCATTTATTAAAATATTCTCTTTTGAATCTTTAGATACTCCTTCTAAATATCTATTCTGTCTAAAAATATAACTTTTATTATTTTCACTATAAATTCCTGTAACTTCACCTAATCTGTCTTCATCTGCAATATATAATTTTGTATATACAACATCACCAGTTATTAATTTTCCACGAATTAATATGCTATCTGCACCAATATTCATTATCTTCATATCTAGCTCGTTAAAAGACTTATTATATGTAACCCACTCTGTACTATCACTTAATTTATACTCAGCTGAAACTAGTCCATTTAGTACTTCGTATACTGTTATTTCTCCATTTCTTCTTACTGCTTTATACACACTACTATTTAACTGTGGTACACGAACCTCCTGTGTATATATATCAGCACTTGTTTTAGTATCATATATTTCAGTGTCTGTCATATCATCTATGTTTACTTCTTTTATATTATTTTCTCCTACTTTAACAAAAATACTTTTTGAATCAGTATTACTAATTGGTGCTGTATATTCTACTAGCTCTCCATTACTACTTAGTGAATATGTGATAGTATCATTTAAATTAGAATTTATATAAATTCTGCCATTTTTTCTAAATACTGATATATTTACTTTGCCTTCTATTGTAATATTTTTTAGTTCATGTCCAAAGAACTTAACAATAACGTTATTGTTTCCATCTTTTAGTGCAATATCTGATGTATATCTTTTTTCATCACCATTATTTAATACATAGCAAATGTCAATATCACTTTTATCCAAAACTTCATCGTTTTTATATGCTTTTAAGTTTAAATGAATTGAATTATTTAATGTTTCCTCAATTTTTAGGTTGTTTGTGTCTTCTGTCTTTATTGTACATGTTGTACCATCCATTAATCCTTTGTTTACTGTTATTGTTGCCTCTTCATTAGTATTAAAATCATCTTTTACGATTACTTTTCCATCATTCACACTACAGTTATTAGTTGTATATGAAACTATTTGATAATTAAAATATTTATTATTATCTGCTTTTTTCAATATATCTGGTAAATCATTTTCATATTTCATTATTGTCATTTCAATACTTTGATTTTTTAATGTTAGCTTGTCAAATTGCTTATTATCTAATACACTTACATCACTTATTTTATTATTATCTAGATTTAGTTCTTTTAGACCTTTAAATTTCTCTATTCCTGTTAAATCACTTATTTGAGAATTTGATAGATCTAATGATTTTATTTCTTTTATTATATTAACAGTTATCTCTCTTTTTTCATCATTATAATCTTTCATTTTTCCAAGATCATTACATATTTCTTTTATTTTACTATATAAGTTCTCATCATTAAATTTTACAATAGTTTGGTCACTCGTATCCACATTTATATTATTCTCCTTTGCATATTCATATGCATAAGAATCTTTTTCACATATAAATAGTAGGTTTTTGCACTCATTGAATGCTTTTTCTCCTATACTTGTAACACTATTTGGGATTTCTATACTTGTTAAACTTCTACAATTATAAAATGCATATTCTCCTATACTCGTTACTCCTTCTGGGATTTCTATACTTGTTAAGCTACTACAGCCAGCAAATGCACTATTTCCTATACTTGTTACACTACTTGGGATGTCTATACTTGTTAAACTGCTACAGTCCCTAAATACTTCAGATCCTATACTTGTCACACTATTTGGTATTTTAATGCTTGATAAGTTACTGCATTCTGAGAAGGCATAATCTCCTATGCTTGTCACACTGTTTGGTATTTCAACATTTGACAAACTACTGCATCCTGAAAAAACGTAGTTTCCTATACTTTCCACATTTTCTGGTATTTCTATGTTTGTTAGATTTTTACACCCTGCAAATGCAGATGTTGATATGCTTTCTAGACTTTTAGGCAAATTAATGCTTTTTAACTCACTACAATCTATAAATGCCCAATTACTTATATATGTTACTCCATCTCCTATTATTACGTTAGCTAATTTACTACATCCACAAAAAGTATTCATTCCTATTCCTGTTACTTTATTTGGGATAGTTATGTTAGTTAGACTACTACAATTATAAAATGCTGATTCTCCTATACTTGTTACACTACTTGGTATGGTTATTCCTGTTAGGCTACTACACTCAGAAAATGCTGACCCTCCTATAATTGTTATTTGTCCTTGTATTGTTATATTCTTTAAGGCACTACATCCACGAAACAATCCATAAGCTATACTTGTTATGCTACTTGGCATGGTTATTCCCGTTAAACCACTACAATTTTGAAATGCATAATCGCCCATATTTATTACACTATGTCCGTCTAATTCACTTGGTATAGTTACATCTCCAGTTATTGAATTAATATTACTTGGTTTTACATTTATTGCATTACCATTTGAATCAATATTATAAGTCCATGCAATTCCATCAACTGTTGCAGATTCTGCTCTTACTTGCATAAGTGGTGCAAGTATGTTTACATACTGCAAAAGTAGTACTATTGTAATTATGCTAGCCACTTGTTTAAATATTTTTTCACCTTTCATATTATTTTTCTCCTTTTCAAAAATAAATTATCTAATAATATCTTACTTTACCTTAAAAAACGATGCAATACCTCTTAAATCATGTTTTAAGTTAAATTTTCAAAACTCTTTACGGAACTACATTTGGTTACGTTTTATTACAATTTCTTTACATTTCTGTAATATTTGTAATATTTTAAAAAACAGTTCTAAAAAACAGTTCTTCTCATATATTTTATATAAATCATAAATATCATAAATTTTTCCCATATTTGTTAAAAATGAAATATTATTAATTGATTTTTGTGTTTCTTTATTTGTTTTTGTATTTCAAACTGTAAGAGTAGACAATAACAGTAGTACAGTTCCTACTGTGGCACTGCCTGTTTCAAATAAAGTTATAGTACTAGATGCAGGTCATGGCATACCAGACGAAGGAGCACAAAGTAGTAATGGAACAACAGAAGCGCAAACAAATTTAAAGATTGCATTAAAAGTTCAGAACCTATTAGAACAAAGTGGTGCAACAGTAATATTAACAAGAAGTGACGAAAATGCAATTTATGACTTAGATAGTAAAACATTAAAAGAGAAAAAAATATCAGATATTCACAATAGAGTAAAAATAGGAAATGAAAATAGTGCAGATATATTTGTTTCAATACATTTAAACAAAATTCCACAAAATCAATATTGGGGATGGCAATGTTTTTACAAAGATGGAAATGAGCAAAGCACAAAACTTGCTAAAAGTTTACAATCCAACTTAAATGAATCTATTCAAAAGGAAAATAAAAGAGTAGCTATGAAACTAGACACTGTATACATTATGAAACATGTAGAAGTACCAATTTCAATTGTAGAATGCGGTTTTTTATCAAATCCTGAAGAAGAAAAACTGCTTTTAGAAGACTCATATCAAGATAAACTTGCATGGGGAATTTATAATGGAATAATAGATTATTTTTATCAAAATTAAAATTTTTCGCTCTTATATTATTGCTTTATTAAGTTATCTAAAATGAATTTTATATATATTTTTTGTTTTTTAGAATAGTTCTTAATATACTATAAAAATTGAGAGAACTCTATATAATAACATTTTCATTGTTATTTATAAGTTC
>OLGB01004617.1_pt1 | contig 11586 bp, 11 predicted proteins | sample 1605691 | NCBI WGS metagenome assembly OLGB01 (sample SAMEA3888925, study PRJEB22519) | human gut metagenome | biome: human gut; feature: human-associated habitat; material: faeces | place: Denmark | collected 2010
CAATTTTTGAGCTAACCTGTTTGCCCTCTGCCCTTAAAAGCGTTGATTTTACTGGATTTCTGCTTGTTTTCCTATGTCAACGCTCTTAATAAGGGTGCTTTATTTATACCCGAAAGGAGATGATAAAAATGATCAAAGAAAGCAAGTATATCAATGAACGCTTTCCGCATATTTCGATTGACCCTACTGATGAGGATTGAGGAGTATGATATCCGGTCAGCAAAGGATATAGAAGATGCTCTGAAACCGAGAACACAGCTGTAACAATACAAGCTGAACCCCGATAAGGAATATCAGTTTGTAGTCCGTGCTTACGTTGACGGTGAATGGACGACTATGTATACTTCTGACATTGTTAAAGTGACGGTTGAATAATTTCCCCTATAAAAAAACAGCTCCGCAGGATATTTCCTGCGGAGCTGTTTTGCTTAATCGTACACCAATTAAAAGAGCCGAGGTTTATGATTGACCTCGGCTTTGCAATACGCCATATTACTATGGCCCAAAGTGAGCTGACGCTTGATTTGGGCCTTTTTTGTGTGTTCTTGAATCAATAGTTATTGGCAAATTTTGTTGGAATACCCTAACTAAACGGTATCAGCCTACAGTCTGTAAAAATCGTCAGCTTTGGCTGCCGTTATTATTTCTGTACAGCAATTTTTGCTGTATTTTGTGGTCATAGATATAAAATATCTGATTCTCTATTGCTGTGATTATCATCTTGAACTGTCTTGAAAAGTTATATTAAATTAACATTTTATGGAAACGAATATCAAGATTTTTATGCTGTTACCGTGTTAATTCACTTGCAACTCGACAAAGCTTCGGGTATGGGTATGAGGTGATTGCGTTATCTGTAAAATGAGAGAAATCGGGACTGAGCTAAAGCTCAGAATATTTTTTTCAGCTGCCCAAACAAGAACAATTATCCGTGCGTGACTGTTGCCTTAATCGTACTCAAAAACGCTGTAAAAAAGTCAATTTTTATGCTTTGCGGCAAAATGCCCGAGTGTGACACGCACTTGACTTACCTGCCCGAAAACGCCCATTTTTGCCTCTTGCGAACCACGTATAATAGGGCTTTTTCAACCCTTGCGGCAAAAGCGGCAAAATGCCGCAACTGAAAAAAGCACCTTTGCCGCAACTTCGGGCAGCCACAAACCGCGTAGATACGCGGTTAGAGACTGTTCCCTCAACTGACGTTTCGGAGCAACAGTCTGAGAGGGGGAAGAGCATAAGGGGCGATGACACACGGCTCTTAAGAGCCGTGTGGTCAGCATAGCTGACATCGCTGTCTTCCACTCTGTTCCAGCCACTTTTTTCTGCAAAAAAGCCCTTACTATGCAGCCCGCTGCATAGGTTTAAGACAGTTCACCGGACTGTCTTAAACTGCTCTCTGCGCGATAGTTTCACTACCACGCACAGGTGAAATTCCATACCCAATTCCACCCGCCTGATACGCATGAAAATGATAAACTACTGTTTCATAGCGTATCCCTATGACAAGCTTGATGCTCTCAAACTCGTCACTTTTGCCAAATTTTTTTCATTGAACCAACCTCTTCCATCAAAAGCAACTTTCTATAATTATTTTTAAAAAACTTTGCATCAATTTACTAATGTAGTATTTTTTGCTGTATTTTTGCTAAATTTATACTTCATTTTTGCTTCAAAAACCCTACATTGTTATCTTATGCGGTGGCGCTATCTACATTTTTGCTGTTTTTTACCTACAAAAATACTCACACTTGATACAACAACTTTATTTACCACCTTATTCCATGAAATAATTATTATACAACCTTAATCATCCGTTTCTCGGGTTCTTCATACTACCTAATAACCGTCACTCACCCAGAAAATCAACATATCCCAAAACCTTCCCCTAACCCCGAATAATGTTCAGCCCACAGTGCTGAACGGTCTGGTTTTAAAATATGGCAATAACCACACATAGGTAATTGCCGTGTTTAACAGAAAGAGGGTGAACCAATGAAGAAATATGTTGTAACCATCGAAGAAACCATATCACAAGAATTTGATGTTATGGCAAATAACTCTGAACAAGCAATAGCAATTGCCATTGAAAAGTACAACCTTGGCGAGCTTGTGCTCAAGACTGCGTTTGTTAACGCAGTCGGGGTGGCTATAAAATATTCAAAGATTTTGTTAATTCAAAATCGGAAAGGACATTTATGAACACTATCGATGAAATCATCAAAGCAACAAACAAGCCCAGCATTACCGATATTTCAGCTATCGAAAGAATCGTAACACGGCTTGCGGAACAGCCTGCAAAGCTGTTCAAATGCAAAACTTCCGAACCCTTGCTGGGTGTGGTCAGCGACTTCCTTATGGACTGCGAAATGGATAAAAGCAGATACCTTGATGTGCTCTTTGGCGAGGTCTTGGGAATTATTGAGCTTGTTCCCTCAATTGCGGTCTACTGCGATTCTTTCGGTGAAACCAACTGCCGCAATATGCGTCTGACGCTCCTTGCTCATATCAGAAATATTCTTCTTGAATTTGACTGCAAGAATGACACTGTTCATCTCTTTATGTCGATTACCGTTAAGGGATATTTTGATTGTCTTTCTCAAAAATCAGAAGCAAATAATTCTTGTTATGACGAGTTCTGTCAGAAAATCAAGAGAGATATGGATTTTGAAATCTCGGATAATACAACCATAAAACAGTTTATCGAAAAAGCTTGCTCCGTTCAATCTCAGAAATGGACACCTGCCATGCCGATTAATAAGTTTAAACGAAATATTCGGCGCAGCTATGAGGATTTGTATCGCTTGTTTATTGTTCATTTCAAGCAGGCTTTTCCCGAATATTTTGACATTGCAAGGCTTAAAGAAAAATACAGAAAAGCGGAGGAAACAACATGAATACACCTTGCCTTTTTAAAGAATCACCGAGAGGAATTACTGCTGTTCGTCTTGAAGATGAGCTTTTCGACAACAGAGAAATCTTCCTTACCGATGCAATCAACGAACAGACTTCAACAGATTTGCTTAAGCAGCTCATGTGTCTTGAAAAAGAAAGCAACGAAGAAATTACGTTGTACATAAACTCTCTCGGTGGTGATGTTATCGGAGGTTTGGCTGTTTATGATTACATTTCAAGTATGAAATCTCCCGTGAAAACCGTTTGCATTGGAACAGCGGCAAGTATGGCTGCAATACTTTTCCTTGCGGGCGATAAGCGTGAGATGTTCCCTCATACACAGCTTATCATTCATGACCCGTCATTCTTCCATAATGACATCGGCGGTCAGAAGCCCCATGAAATCAAGCAGCAGTTGGACAAGCTCAACGAAGTTCGTGAAACGCTTGCAAAGATAATCTCGTCTAATACTAAACACCAATAAAATAAAGAAAAAAATCTGCGCCGAAATACGATATATTCAAGATTGTCGGCTTGATTTTTTCCAAATTTTAAATGGTGTTTGGTATAAGACAAACAAAGCTCTTGATGAGATTTATGCTATTACTGCAAATGACACGGTTTTTGATGCAAACGAGGCTATTCAGTTTGGCTTGGCGACAGCAGTTTGGGAGGGTTAATTCTATGGATAATTTGAATGATGTTCGTTATCTTGCAGATGGGGTAACCGTATCAAATAACAATCGGGAAACAGGTCTTAACAACAACGATTTGATAATCGGAACGTCGGGTTCGGGCAAGACGGGCGGCTATGTTGTGCCGAATATTCAGAACATTTCGGGCAGTATGGTGGTGTCGGATACCAAAGGTCAGCTTTGCAAGCTGTTTAAGTCCAAGCTTGAAGAAAAAGGGTACAATGTGTACACCCTTGATTTTGTCAATCCGCTTAATTCCTGCGGATACAATCCTCTTGACGGAATACGCCGCTATGAAAACGGCAGCTACTGTGAGCAGGACGTTCTTACCGTTGCAAACACGCTTATGCCAATACTTGACCGAAACGACCCTTTCTGGGAAAAATCAGCGGCAAGCTACATCGCTTTTCTCATTGCGTTTTGCCTTGAAAGACTTCCACCACATGAGCAGAATATGGTAAGCATTTGCAAGCTGCATCAGGCACTTTACAACCCCGATGCAGAGCTGACTTTTCTTGAATGGTCGGAAAGCAATTCAAACAGCTTTGCTGCAAGAAAATTTAATCAGCTTAGGTCGATAAGCAAGGCTGACAGGACCTGGAGCTGTATTCTTGAATTTGCAAACAGAGCGTTGGAGCCGTTTGAGTTTAAAAAAATGGCGAATATTTTTGAACGGAAGGAATACTTTGATATTCAAACACTTGGCAAAAAGAAAACGGTATTGTTTCTTAACACAAGCGATACCGACCGAGCGTTTGATTCGATAATCAATGTGTTTCACACGCAGGCGTTACAGCTTCTTTGCAAGCTTGCAGATGAAAACGAGGGAGGTAAACTTGATGTTCCCGTGCGTCTGATACTTGATGATTTTGCATCGAGTACAACCATTCCAAATTTTGATAAAATCATCTCGGTAATACGTTCAAGAGATATTTCGGTAAGTGTTATTCTTCAGAGCCTTACGCAGCTTGAAACGCTGTATGTTCCGGCTGCTGCGACTACTATCATAAACAACTGCGACCATCTGCTTTACCTCGGCTCGCAGGACATTAACACAGCATCGTATGTGGGTTACAGGCTTGGAAAACTCCCCGAAACCGTTCTTGCACTTCCAAGGAACAAGGCTGTTCTGATTACGGGAGGTGAAAAGGCTAAGATTGTGAAGAAGATTAGGCCTTACAGTACGGTTGGGTGAAAGCAAGTATCTTTGGGGTATTGGACAAAAAAATCGGAGAGATTTAAGACTCTCCGATAAACTGAAATTTAGTTTTTATGCTTGTTTCTTTTTACATACATAATAGTGAGTGTTAGTGCGCACAAGATTAAGATATGTAAAATAGTATGATATATATCGGGTATGTATCTGCCTTCAACGTTAAGCCACTGAACGGTTCCTGAGAAATACTCAATTTTCCCTTCTAATGTTCCCATAAATCCACTACCAAAAATCGTATACCATTCGTGACATGCAAATTGTATCACGAGCCACATAGACATCCAGCCAATTACAAGCCACTTTCCGATATTCTCTTTTATAAGAAATGCTATTACTGTGATCAGATAAATCACAAAAAATAACCCATCTTCTTTATATGACCTTGCAACTAAACACTTATCACCAAAATGCAAGCCTGTCATATCGAGAAAAAACCATAATAACAAAGCGACCTGTGCTACAATACAATAAATTTTCTTCACTGGATACCTCCACAAATTCTAGTTTTTAGTTTAATTATAACCTCACCCCACACCAAAGTCAAGAGCTTTAACAATATCCATAAAAAGCGTATTCATTTACAAGCTTGGAAAGCAAAAATAGTGAAAAAGATTATGCCCTACAGCACGATTGAGTGAAATCGAGGTTGGACGGGCTTGCGCTCCGTCGGGTTGGTTTTAAAGGAATACGGTATACTGTTGACAACTGCCTGGCAATTCACGATATTAAGGTTGTGCAGGGTAATGACAGGCTTTTTGTTGCAATGCCTTCACGCAAGGACGAGAGCGGAATCTTCCGTGACATTGTGCATCCGATTGACTCGGTCGCAAGGAACGAGTTTGAAGATGAAATTCTGACGGCTTACGAAAATTACATTAAGGTTGCGGAAATTCTCGATGGTGAGGATTAAGCTGACCGATTAACTGTGTTATGCACCCTGTTATGGTGTAATGCCATAGCAGGGTGCAATGCTGTTAATAGCATTGAACAAGAGCAAAAACACAGGTAATTATTCACAAGTATTTGCAAGACAATTTGTGCAATTTTTACGAATTTTTAAATAGATAATTTTATGAAAATGCCGGTTTGTATGATTATCAGCGAGTTTCTGCCATTTTTAAAGCCGAAAAAAAGTTGTTGCAATTATTTAATTGCTATGTTATAATAATATCGTGACATATATTTCTGAACAGCATAGTAATCATCATTGATATTAACGTAAATATTTACGCAACCACGGTACACTCACGATTTTGAAGACGTTTTGAGAATTTGCACAGCTATTTATTCTCATACGTTTGATTTATACTAAACGTCATTAGAATTATGGAGAAGAAATCGCCGCAAAAGCTTTGATATATGCGGTTTTGCGGCGAGAGATTCCCATAATTCAATGAACGGTTAGTATTACGCAACCACGGCACAATCACGATGTTGAAGACGTTTGGGAAATTAACAAATCTATTTTTCTCATACGTTTGATGTTACGCATTCACGGCACACTCACGGTACAACTATCTACGCAACTACGGCACAACCAACAGATTTAACGTTATGCAATCACTGTGCAATGCTCCACCAAAGCACAAACCGGATTTTTTGACTTGTTCAGGAATAAATTGCCAAAAAAAAGTCCAAACTAATTTGCGAGGTGGCTTTATGAATATTCATTTTAATGAAGGCACACGTGAAACTGACATTTGGCTTACAAACGTAGAAAAAAATAATCCATGCGTTGCCGAAATGCTTATGCATTTGTACAAAAGCTGCAATAATAGCGGTTACTCCGTAACGGTATTTGTTTCGGGTAACGCCGAACTTAGTTCATCGACAGCAGACCTTGTTATGCATCAGCTTATACCAACAACAAATTAAAAATTGTTCAAAAATTCGAGTCATAACTTGCATATATGGTTTTGACGAAGAATTTTTGTCTGCAATTTTATTGGTTATTGGTATTATTCACGTGTTTCTTAGTTCAAAACAAGCGGGTACGGCACCGATTATTCGATGTCGTACCTTTTTATTTCTGCGAAAAGGAGGAAACTCAATGGATTCTATTGCAAGAATTGCCGCATACTGCCGAATTTCCATTGATGAGGAAATCGGCAAAGATAACACATCAATTGAAAATCAGAAAAGCATAATCAGTAAATTTATAAATGAAAATTTTCCCGATAATCCTGTTGATTTTTTTGAGGACAGAGATAGATCCGGATACAGCTTTGAACAGCGTGAAGGCTATCAGGAAATGCGCAAGGGATTTTTTAACGGGAAATACAGAATACTTATTATAAAGGATCTTTCGCGTTTTGCAAGAAGAAACAGCTATGGTCTGTGTGAGCTTGAATGTCTTCGTGATGCCGGGATACGCATAATTTCCGTAAATGAAGGGATTGATTACCCCACCGATGATGAGTGGATGCGTATTCAATTCAGCTTTCTTATGAATGAAATGCCTGTTACCGATGCAAGCAAGAAAGTCCGCAAGGTAATTGAAAACCGCCAGAAAGACGGCAAATGGATTTGTGCTGTACCTTACGGTTATATAATGCTTGACAGCAAGGCTATGACCTTTGATGTTAATGAAAAGCAGGCTGAAGCAGTAAAACTCATATTTGAGCTTTACAACAGCGGTATGGGTTTCAAAGCTATTGCAAAAAAGCTTACCAATATGAAAATTCCCACCGCAAGGCAGGATGCCATTGTCCGTATGGAAAGTGCGGGCAAAGACACACGTCTTAAATCCAACAATAAATGGAGCGTTGAAACGATAAGACAGATACTCCGCAATGATTTTTACATTGGCACTCTTCGTCAGCGTAAATATGCTCGTCAGAAAATCAATGGAGCAGACATTGAACAGCCCCTTGACTCACAGATAATCATCCCTGATCACCACACACCCATTATTTCAGAATCGCTGTTCAATCAAGTTCAGGAACAGCTTAGTATTCGTGCAAAAACCGGTTACAGAGGCATTAAAAAATATCGCAACGATTACACAGGCTATCTTTTTTGCGGTGACTGCAAGCGTCCGATGTCAACTATGAGCCGTGCAGACATTGCACCTGCATATCGCTGCAGCACATATCAGAAGCACGGAAAAGCTAACTGCACTTCGCATCATATCAGAGTTGATAAGCTTGACGATACATTAAAAAAGTACATCTCAAAGCTTATCGAAAATTCTCATATTATTTCAGATAAAATTGACCTGCTTTTAAATGAACGCAATAAATCTGAAAATACAGCAAATACCATTGACAGTGCAAATGAGATACATCATCAGATTAAACAGTTCAAATCCGAGCTTGCTGCGGCAACAACCCAGCGTGTTAAAGATATAATGAAAAAGCCTGAAAGAGAAGAGCTTATCAATGAAACTTACGATATGATTATATCCGATATTTCAAATAAAATTGACGGTCTTAATTCTCAGCTTGAACTGCTTGATAAGAGAGAAACTGCCGTAAAGAAGATTCATCAGGCTGTTCTGACAACCGACCGTGTACTCGGCGAGCTTTTGGAAAAGGAACGCCTTGACAAAAGCGATATAGGCAATATTGTAAACCGCATTGAAATTTTTGACGATCATGTTGAAGTTCATCTGAAAGCCGATATAGATGCTGTCATTAACGCCGAAGCAGAAGCTGAAACGCCGCAAAACCTCATAGATACGTCATTTGAGGGCAGTGTAACTGTTATCAGTGAAGGCGACCCGTTGGAGATCTACACAAGTGCGGACGGTGAGGTCATTTTCAAAAAATATTCAGCCATAAACGAAATGGCGAACTCGGCTTCGCAGGTCGCCGAAGTTATGACACGGCTTGCGAACTGCCCGACCGTTGTTTTTGACCGTGACCACGTTGTTGCCGTTGCGGGTGTACAGAAAAAAGAATTCAGTGAGCGACGCGTTTCCCGTGCTTTGGAGGAATATCTCGAAAGCCGCAAGAACTATATTCGCTCATCGAGCGCGGACGCTAAAGTCTTCCCCGTTGAGGGCGTAGATCAGGCTGCACTCGCCTGCTCCCCTATTCTTGCATCGGGCGATGTTACGGGCGCAGTTGCTTTTCTTGCTCCTAACGACAGTGCCGTTGCGAACGAAGTTCAGCAGAACCTTATCCAAGCCGCAGCTCAGTTTCTCGGCAAGCAGATCGAGGACTGACTCCTTTCTCATAAAAATTCAGCGCCGCACAGACCCTTTTACGAGTTTGTGCGGCGCTGTTTATTTTATCAAAAGAAAATTTTAGGAGAGGTGAGGAGTTGTATGAATTATTCTGCGAACATTGCAGTGGAGAGATATCTTTCACCGGTGTCAGGGAGAAGTGCAACGATAGTCTTGCCCTTGTTTTCGGGACGCTTTGCGAGCTGGATAGCTGCCCAAAGTGCTGCGCCCGAGGAGATACCTACGAGAACGCCCTCTGTTCTTGCGATAAGTCTGCCTGTTTCAAATGCGTCTTCGTTTTCAACTGTGATGATCTCGTCATAGATCTTTGTGTCAAGTGTTTCAGGAACGAAGCCTGCGCCGATACCCTGGATTTTGTGCGAGCCTGAAACGCCCTTGGAGAGAACAGGTGAGCCTGCAGGTTCAACTGCAACTACCTTTACGTTAGGATTCTTGCTCTTGAGATACTTACCAACGCCGCTGACTGTTCCGCCTGTGCCTACGCCTGCAACGAAGATGTCAACATTTCCGTCGGTGTCGTTGTAAATTTCAACGCCCGTTGTCTTTTCGTGGATAGCAGGGTTTGCAGGGTTTGTGAACTGGGACGGAATAAAGCTGTTAGGGATCTCCTTAGCAAGCTCTTCAGCCTTTGCGATAGCGCCCTTCATACCCTTTGCGCCCTCGGTAAGTACAAGCTCTGCACCGTAAGCTTTCATAAGGTTGCGGCGCTCAATGCTCATCGTTTCAGGCATTACGATGATGATACGGTAGCCTCTTGCAGCTGCGATAGCGGAAAGTCCGATACCTGTGTTGCCGCTTGTAGGTTCGATGATAACGCTGCCCTCTTTGAGAAGTCCTTTCTGCTCTGCGTCATCGACCATAGCCTTAGCGATACGGTCCTTTGCGCTTCCTGCAGGGTTGAAAAGTTCGAGCTTTACAAGGATCTTGGCATCAAGCTCCTTAGCCTTTTCGATCTTCTTTACTTCGAGAAGAGGTGTCTTGCCGATAAGTTCTGTTACACTTGAATAAACGTTCATAATAATTACTCCTTTTGATGTTATTGGATTTGTTATATTGGTTTTCTTATAAATCCTATGTTATTGATATGAATTATAACACTAATTTCCTATATTGTCAATAGGTTTTCAGGTATTTGCGATAATTTGTAAGATTTATGCATAAAATCTACTTAATTTAAGAGTGGTTTGTGAAATTTTGACTACAAATAATATTTTTACCATATAAAAATATTTATGACCGACAGCAAAGCCGCTGTTTGCCCGAGCACTTTTACTATTTTGTTGACTAAATTTTGGTTTTGGGGTATAATTAGGGAAAATGAATGGACAAACACGCTCGGTATATCGGAATTTGTCAAAGAAACTTGATGACAATTAAGTGATAGTATTGCAGAAATGACAATCTGAAATTGAGGAGATAAATAAGTATGAATACAAAACAGAAACAAATTTTAGCATGGGTTCTCCTTAGTTGTGGAGTTATTATCGCCGGTGTAATACTTGGCGGTATTACCGGAAAACTTGTTTTAGACCACATCATATAAGGAGAAATGTCATGTTCAGTACAAATAAAAATCGTAAAATAGGTATGTTGATTTTTCTGTTTGTTGTATCCTTTATTGTGGGTATGCTCATCAACATTCAACGTCTTGGGTCTTTACCAATGAAGCTTATCCAAGTTGAATGGAATGATACAGTAGGATGTGTGTATGGAAATCTTGATTATGAAAATCCGAGCGACCACAAATATAATTTGTATGTGCCGAAAAATCTTGATACGCCAGAGTCAAAATGCCTGATTCTTTATATACACGGAGGAAGTTTTAATTCCGGGAGCAAAGAAGATGGCGATGCGTGGTGCAAATATTATACGTCAAAAGGATACGTAACAGCAACGGTTGATTATACATTGCAATCAAAGAAGGAAAAAAGTGAAGAAGAATTACTCAACGCCAGTCTTGAGTTAATGAATGATGAAATTCTAAGTTGTGTTGCCGCAATCAAGGAGCAGGCATCGCAGCTTGGAATTGATTTAACACAAATGGCTACCTGTGGGGTGTCAGCAGGTGGAACACTTGCGATGAACTATGCATATAAAAATGCTGACATTTCTGCAATCCCAGTAAAGTTTGTCTTTCAACTCGCAGGTCCTGCTTCATTTGAGCCATCCGATTGGAGTTTGCTGAAATCGATAGACCATATAACCACAGATGCGGATTTTGCAACCATGATGACAGGGGTTAGAATTACAGATGAAATGATGGCATCAAAAGAGTATCTTCCGTATATTTACTCTGTTTCGCCTACATATTTGGTGGATGCAAACTCGGTGCCGACCTTGATGGGGTATGGACTAATCGACCATTGTGTGCCGACTCAACTTAAACACCCTTTAATAGATGCATTGAAAGAGAATGGTGTGCCATACGATTATGTTGAATTTCCAAAATCGAACCATGGAATGTATAATGATATTGATAAATTGCAGGAGTTTATCAATCTATCACTTGAATACTGTAATAAGTATTTTGATAAATAAGAATTTGACATAAACATTTTGAAAAATGGCAAAAACGTATTAATCAGCGTTTCCTT
>OLGB01004623.1_pt1 | contig 11574 bp, 9 predicted proteins | sample 1605691 | NCBI WGS metagenome assembly OLGB01 (sample SAMEA3888925, study PRJEB22519) | human gut metagenome | biome: human gut; feature: human-associated habitat; material: faeces | place: Denmark | collected 2010
CCTTGAACAGAGCGAAGATGGAGGACGGGGGAGTGTCCTTGCTGCCCAGACCGTAACGGCCGCCGGTCAGGATGACATCATTCTTGCCAGCCTCACGCAGGGTAGCTGCGACATCCAGGTACAGGGGCTCGCCCAGAGAGCCGGGCTCCTTGGTGCGGTCCAGAACTGCGACCTTCTTAGCGGTAGCAGGCAGGACCTTCAGCAGGGAAGCGGAGACCCAGGGACGATACAGGCGGACCTTGATGATACCGACCTTCTCGCCCTTAGCGTTCAGGTAGTCGATGACCTCGTCTGCGACATCGCAGACGGAGCCCATGGCCACGATCACGCGGTCAGCATCGGGTGCGCCGTAGTAGTTGAACAGGTCGTAGTTGGTGCCCAGCTTCTCGTTGATCTTGCCCATGTACTTCTCGACCACTGCGGGCAGAGCGTTGTACACGGAGTTGCAAGCTTCACGATGCTGGAAGAACACGTCGCCGTTCTCATGAGAGCCGCGCATCTTGGGGTGCTCGGGGTTCAGAGCCTTGGCACGGAACTCCTCAACAGCCTTCATGTTGCACATTTCTTTCAGATCGGCGTAGTCCCACTTCTCGATCTTCTGGTACTCGTGAGAAGTACGGAAGCCATCGAAGAAGTTCAGGAACGGAACCTTGCCCTCGATTGCTGCCAGGTGGGCAACAGGGGACAGGTCCATGACTTCCTGGACGCTGCTCTCGACCAGCATTGCGAAGCCGGTCTGGCGGCATGCCATAACGTCGCTGTGATCACCGAAGATGTTCAGGGACTGGGTAGCAACGGTACGTGCAGAAACATCGAACACGCAGGGCAGCTGCTCAGCAGCGATCTTGTACATGTTGGGGATCATCAGCAGCAGGCCCTGAGAAGCGGTGAAGGTGGTGGTAACAGCACCTGCACCCAGAGAGCCGTGCACAGCGCCTGCAGCGCCTGCCTCAGACTCCATCTCGACGACCTTGACCTGGTTGCCGAAGATGTTCTTCTGGCCGGCTGCAGACCACTGGTCCACAGAGTCAGCCATCGGAGAAGACGGGGTAATGGGGTAGATGGCAGCCACGTCCGTGTAGGCATATGCTACATGAGCGGCAGCGGTATTGCCATCCATGGTTTGCTTTGCTCTAGGCATTTTTCTTCCTCCATTGTTCAGAATTTGGTACCTTTTGCGCGGGGCAATCGCGCCCCGGCGGGGCCGGAGAACCCCAGAAAGGCACTATTGCTCATATATTATATTAGCAAATTCCGCCCCAGAAGTAAATGCAAACCAGCTGGCAAAACACAACAAAAATTCAAGATTTTTTTTGGTTGTTTTTGATGGATGTGTTCTTTGTGGAATCCAGCAGACTGACATGCTAACGTTTTATTAAGATAACCCCGTGGTTTCTGAACAAATTCTTAATTTTGGAATTGACAAGCCCGTGGCAGTTGCCGTAAACTGGACACAGACTACCATGGAAACGGAGAGGAAAAAGCAATGGATTCTGCGGTACATTATGAGAAAACACTTTCCAGTGAAGTGATTTTTGAGGGCCGGGTCATCACCCTGACCAACGATGTGGCCCTGCTGGAAAACGGCGAGACCGCCGGCCGGGAGGTGGTGCACCACCATGGCGGTGCCTGCATCCTGCCCTACTTTGAGGATGGCACCCTCTGCATGGTGCGGCAGTTCCGCTACGCCATGCAGCAGGAGCTGTGGGAGCTGCCCGCCGGCAAGCTGGAAAAAGGGGAGGACCCGTTCCTCGCCGCCCAGCGGGAGCTGGAAGAAGAGTGCGGCCTGACCGCCGACCACTACACCTCTCTGGGCCAGTTTTACCCCACCGTGGGCTATGACACGGAGATCATTTATATGTGGGTGGCAACAGGCCTCCACAAAACGCAGATGCACCTGGACGATGACGAATTCCTGACGCCGGACCGCGTCCCGCTGCAAAAGGCTTACGAAATGGTCATGAGCGGGGAGATCAAGGACGGCAAGACCATTGCAGGCGTGCTCAAGCTCAAGGCCCTGCTGGATGAGGGCAAGCTGTGAGTTTTATCATCTATGAAGACGATGCCCTTGTAGTGCTGGACAAGCCCGCCGGGTGCTCCAGCGAAGAGGGCGTGCCTCAGCGGCTCCGGGAGCAATGGGGGAAGCCGGACGCTTACGTCGGCGTCATCCACCGTCTGGACACCGGCGTCTCGGGCCTGATGGTCTATGCAAAGACCCCGCAGGCGGCAGCGGCCCTGAGCCGTCAGGTAACGCGGAGCCAGGAGGCCTATGCCGTGCAGGATGGCCGGGCCGAGGGGACACCCGCCGCTCCCCGTTTTATCAAACAGTACCGGGCTGTTATTGCAGGCGGCCCGGACGAAGCGCTCCCCGCTGAGGGTACTTTGCGGGATCACCTGTTCAAGGACAGCCGGAAAGGCCGGGTCTTCCCGGTCAGCCGCCCCCGCAAGGGTGTGAAAGAAGCTGTACTGGAGTACCGCATTGCGGCCACGGCAGAAGATGGAGCGTTCAGTCTGGCGGACATCACCCTCCACACCGGGCGGACCCATCAGATCCGGGTGCAGTTTGCCTCCCGGAAGCATCCGCTCTGGGGCGATGGCAAGTACGGCAGCCGCGCCAAGGGGGCCATCGCCCTGCAGAGCGCCCGGCTGCAGTTCTTCCACCCGGTGAGCGGGGAGAAGATGGAATTCGCGTTGGCCATACCAGCAGGGGAACCGTGGGACTATTTTATTTGATTTTCAATAAAACCTCTCAGACCGCGCTTTGGCGCGGCCAGCTCCCCTAATAGGGGAGCCAAGTGTAGGAAGCCTCCCGGCAATGTGTGTTTTGGAGCGCAGCGATCCGCTTAAAAACTGATAACTTCTGCCAAAGCCTCTCCTGCCAGGAGAGGTGGCATCGAGCAAAGCGAAGATGACGGAGAGGTTGGACAGAGCAGCGCCTTTCTTTTAGGAGAATCATCATGGAACAATACAAAACTGATACTGAAATTTACGAGGTGCTGGAGCGGGAGATCATCGACCTGACCATCCGGCCGGGCAGCTCCCTGAGCGAGAACCCGCTCTGCGCCCGCTTTGGGGCCCCCCGCACCCTCATCCGGGTGGTGCTGCAAAAATTGCAGGAAAAGGGGCTGGTGAAGATCGTGCCGTACAAGGGCACTACCGTTACCCGGCTCAACCGGGAGATCGTGGATGAGCTCATCTATGAGCGCACCGCCGTGGAGGCCCGGGTGCTGCGGGATTTCGCACCCCACTGCACGCCGGAACAGCGGGCTCTCATCCGCCGCCGGGCCGATGCCTACGCGGCCCTAGCCCAGGCCGAAGCGCCGGACTATAACCGTCTGTACGAGGCAGACCGCCTGCTCCATGAGACCTGGTTTGCCTCCATGGGCAAAATGTACCTCTTTCGCACGCTGCAGAACGCTCACGCCGATTACAGCCGCTTCCGGATGCTGGACACCATCACCAGCGGCGGGCTGGCGGAGGTCATCGCGGACCACCAGAACCTGATCGACGCCATTGAGCGGTGCGACCTGGCCGCCTTTGAGCCGCTGGTGGAGCGCCATCTCTACGGCGGCATCCGCCGCCTGGGCTCCCGGCTCACGGAAGAATACGCCGATTATTTTGAGCCGGAAAAATAATGCAGAAATTGTTCCACGGGGAACATTATCAAAAGGAGTCCTGTGCGTTCAACCGCACAGGACTCCTTTTGTATCTGCATTTAGCCGAACACGCCCGAAATAAAAATCTCCAACCCAATGCCGATGAGGATAACACCACCCAGGATGGAGGCTTTGCCGGAGAGTTCGGTGCCAAACTTTTTGCCAAGGCTCAAACCTGCCTCACAGAGGAAGAACGTGACCGTTGCCACGATGAGGGAGCAGACCAGTGCCATCAGCCAGCCGTACTCCGAGATGGTGAAGCCGACGGAAAGAGCGTCGATACTGGTGGCCACGCCCTGCATAAAGAGAGCACCGGCGCTCAGCTCGGCGGTTTCCTCGGCTTCCTCGCCCTTGATGCCCTCCAGAAGCATCTTGCCGCCGATATAGCCCAGCAGGGCCAGCGCGATCCAGGGGACGAACTTTTCAAAGGCCGAGAACAACTCCACGATGGTGTGGACGCAGAGCCAGCCCGCCATGGGCATAACGGCCTGAAATACGCCAAAGGTACCTGCAATGATGGCGCCCCGGCGGCGGGACATGTGGGGGTCATGCAGGCCGTTGGCCAGCGAGACCGAGAATGCATCCATGGCAAGGCCTACGCCCAGCAGGGCACTGTTGAGGAAAAAGACGAAACTCCACTCCATAAAAATTGCCTCCTGAAATTGACCGGAAATCAGTGGTTTTTCCGCGGCTGCCCTCTCCGTCATTGCCGCGCAGTGACAGCTCCCCCAGAGGGGTGAGCTTTGCGAGGAACTTTGGATCTAAAACAAAAACCCGGAATTGGCGCGCAACGTCCAATTCCGGGTCATTTTTTTACAAACTGACTCCATGTGCCGGGCGTTGGTACGCGCGCCAAAACACATGAGTCTCGCAAATGAAAGCAAGCCAGACCGCGACCAAGCGGCCATTGTGTTGACTTGCTGCACTCCTGCAAAGTGCCTGCTACTCCCCCATGGGTATTTGTGATTGTTCGCTCATTTTATCACATTCCCCATGCGAAGTCTAGGCTAACTTTTTATTCTTCGGGGGTATCTGCCTCGGGGGCTTCGGCGGCGGAGGCCTCATCGGCGGCCTCCATGGCGGCCAGCTGCTCCGCGGTGGGCTCATCGCCCTCCTCAGCCTCGATGGTCTCGGTCTGGGCCTCGTCGTCGTGGTCGGTACGGGCCAGCACCATGACCTTGTCGTTCTCGCCCAGACGCATGACCCGGACACCGGAACCATAGCGGCTCTGGACGGGGATCTCGTTGGCGTGCAGGCGGATGATGATGCCCTCCTGGCTGCTCAGCAGCACGTCGTCCACATCGTCCACGATCTTGACGGCGGCGACTTTGTCCTTGGAGACATCGTAGTTGCGGATGCCCTTGCCGCCGCGCGCGGTGATCCGGTAGGTGTCGATCTCGGAGCGGCGGCCCTTGCCGTTCTCGGTCACGGTGAGCACCGTGCCGCCTTCGCGGCAGATGCAGACGCCGATGACTTCATCGCCCTCGGCCAGCTTGATGGCCCGGACGCCATGGCCGCCGCGGCCCATGGGGCGGGCGTCCTCTTCATTGAAGCGGATGGCCTGGCCGTTGCGGGTGGCAACGATCAGCATATCGTGGCCGGAGGTCAGGCGGGTCCATGCCAGAGAGTCGCCCTCGTTCAGCGCGATGCCGATGAGGCCGCTCTTGCGGATGTTGGCGTACTGCTCCAGCGGGGTGCGCTTGATGAGACCCTGTTTGGTGACCATGGTGACGAAACCGCCCTCCTGGTCTGCATCGGTATGCTGGCAGAGCATATTGGTAACCTTTTCGCCCTCGGCCAGCTGCAGCAGGTTGACAATGTTGGTGCCCTTGCTGGTACGGCTGCCCTCGGCGATGGTATAGCCTTTCTGGCGGAAGAGGCGGCCCTTATCGGTGACAAAGAGGACATAATCGTGGGTGGAGCCGACAAACATCTCCTGCACGATGTCTTCTTCCTTGCGGGTCATGCCGGAAATGCCGCGGCCGCCGCGCTTCTGGGCCTGATAGGTGGCCTTGAGCTGGCGCTTGATATAGCCTGCCTCGGTGAGGGTGTAGACGCACTGCTCCTCGGCGATGAGGTCTTCGATGTCCACCTCGCCGCTGACGGTCTCGATCTCGGTGCGGCGCTCGTCGCCAAACCGCTTCTTCATCTCCAGCAGCTCGTTCTTGACGATCTCCAGCACCCGGGCGTCGTTGGCCAGGATGTCTTCCCAATCCTCGATCTTTGCCTGCAGGGCACCCAGCTCTTCCTCGATCTTTAAAATTTCGAGGCCGGCCAGACGGCCCAGCTGCAGTTTGACGATCGCGTCTGCCTGCGGGTCATCAAAGCCGAACTGCTCCATGATGGCAGCCTTTGCCTCCGACATGCCGCCCTTGCAGGCGCGGATGGTGGCGATCAGCTCATCCACAATGTCGGTAGCCTTTTTCAGGCCCTCCAGAATATGGGCGCGCTCCTTGGCCTTTTTCAGGTCATACTGGGTACGGCGGCGGACGATCTCGTCCTGGAACTCGACGTACTTCTGGATCATCTGCTTCAGGGTCAGGATCTTGGGCACCTTGTGGTCAATGGCCAGCATGATGACACCCACGGTATCCTGCAGCTGGGTATACTGGTACAGCTGGTTCAGCACCACCTGGGGGTTGGCGTCCTTGCGGACGTCAATGACGATCCGCATTCCCTTACGGTTGGTCTCATCGTTCAGGTCGCTGATGCCCTCAATGCGCTTGTCTTTTACGAGGTCCGCAATGTTCTCAATGAGGCGTGCCTTGTTGACCATATAGGGGATCTCGGTGACGATGATCTGGGCGCGGCCGTTCTTCTTTTCCTCAATGGTGGCGCGGCCGCGCAGGGTGATCTTGCCGCGGCCGGTGGCGTAGGCGGCACGGATGCCGCTGCGGCCCATGATAATGCCGGCAGTGGGGAAGTCCGGGCCCTTGATATACTCCATCAGGCCGGGCAGGTCGATGTCCGGGTTGTCGATATAGGCCACACAGCCGTCAATGACCTCGCCCAGGTTGTGGGGCGGGATGTTGGTGGCCATACCAACCGCAATGCCCTGGCTGCCGTTGACCAGCAGGTTGGGGAAGCGGCTGGGCAGAACGCTGGGCTCTTTCTTGGTCTCATCAAAGTTGGGGTCCCAGTCGATGGTGTCCTTGTCGATATCGGTCAGCATCTCCACAGCCATCCGGCTCATGCGGGCCTCGGTGTAACGGTAAGCAGCCGGGGGGTCGCCATCGACCGAACCAAAGTTACCCTGGCCATCCACCAGCGGGTAGCGCAGGGAGAAATCCTGTGCCAGACGGACCATCGCGTCGTAGACCGACGCGTCGCCGTGGGGGTGGTAGGAGCCCAGCACGGCACCAACGGTGTCGGCGGACTTGCGGTAGGGGTGGCTGGGATCGTTGCCACGCTCATGCATGGTGTAAAGGATGCGGCGGTGGACCGGCTTCAGGCCGTCCCGCACGTCCGGCAGGGCACGGGCCACGATGACCGACATGGAGTAATCCAGAAAGGCTGTCTCGATCTCTTTCTTGACATCCCGAATGATCATCTTGGTACCGCTGCCCGGTATCATCACATAATCTTCTTCCATTTGTTCCTCCGTGGATTTCTACAGGTTAAACGTCCAGTTTTGCGTACTGGGCGTTGGTCTCAATGAAGCGGCGGCGGGGCTCGACCTGATCTCCCATCAGGATCGTGAATGCCTCGTCGGCCTTTTCCGCGTCCTCAATGGTGATGCGGACGATGACGCGGTTCTCGGGGTTCATGGTGGTCTCCCACAGCTGCTCGGGGTTCATCTCACCAAGGCCTTTGTAGCGGTTGATCTTGGCACCCGGCATTTCCTGGGAAAGGACAGCCATTTCGGCGTCATTGTAGGCGTACTTGATGGTGTTGCCTTTCTGTACCTTGAACAGGGGCGGCTGGGCAACATACACATGGCCCTGCTCAATGAGGGGGCGCATATAGCGGAAGAAGAACGTCAGCATCAGGGTGCAGATGTGAGAACCATCGACATCGGCATCGGCCATAATGAAGACTTTGTCATAGCGCAGCTTGGTGATATCAAATTCTTCGCCAATGCCGCAGCCCAGGGCCAGCACAACAGGCATCAGCTTATCGTTGCCGTAAATGCGGTCGGCACGGGCTTTTTCCACGTTGAGCATCTTGCCCCACAGGGGGAGGATTGCCTGGATGGCCGAGTCACGGCCCATCTTGGCGGAGCCGCCTGCGGAATCACCCTCGACGATGAAGATCTCCGTGCGGGAGGGGTCTTTCTCGCGGCAGTCGGCCAGCTTGCCGGGCATCCGGCTGGTCTCCAGCGCGCTCTTGCGGCGGACCAGCTCACGGGCCTTTTTGGCCGCGGCGCGGGCACGGGCCGCCTGGGTGGCCTTTTCAAAAATAGCCTTGGCCACACCGGGGTTCTCCTCAAAGAACTCCATCAGCTTGGTATAGACCATGTTGGAGACAAGGGTGCGGATCTCGGTATTGCCCAGCTTTGCCTTGGTCTGGCCCTCAAACTCGGCCTCCTGCAGCTTGACGGAGATGACGCAGATGAGGCCCTCGCGGACATCGGAGCCGGAGAGGTTTTCATCCTTGTCTTTCAGCAGGCCGTGGCTGCGGCCGTAATCGTTGAACACGCGGGTCAGGCTGGTGCGGAAGCCCTCTTCGTGGGTGCCGCCGTCCGGGGTGTTGACGTTGTTGGCAAAGCTCAAAACCAGCTCATTGTAACTGGAGTTGTACTGCAGGGCGATCTCAGCCATGCCGCGATCGGTCTGGCCTTTGAGATAGATGACATTGGGGTGGAGCACTTCGAGGTTGCGTTTCTCGTTGAGGTAGGTGACAAAGCTCTTGATGCCGCCCTCATAGCACATGACCTCGGTGCGGTAGCAGGGCTCGCCCTCCTGGCCGTCCTCCAGCACGGGGGTGTAGAGCTCCCGCTCATCGGTCAGGGTGATCTTGACACCCGCATTCAGGAAACTCTCTTCCCGCAGGCGCTTTTCCAGCGTCTCAAAGTTGTAAACGGTGGTATCCTTGAACATCTCCGGGTCCGGCTTGAACGTGACGCGGGTGCCGGTGACACCAGGGTCCACGGTGCCAACGGTCTTGAGGGGGCCGTCCGGGTCGCCGCGGCGGAACGTCTGCTCGTACTCGTGGCCGTCGCGGCGGACATTGACGGTCAGCCACTCGGAGCAGGCGTTGACGACGGAAGCGCCGACGCCGTGCAGGCCGCCGGCCACCTTGTAGCCGGAATTCTCGCCGCCGAACTTGCCGCCGGCGTGGAGGATGGTGTAAACAACGGTGACAGCGGGCAGGCCGGTATCCGCCTGGATATCCACGGGGATGCCGCGGCCGTTATCCGTGACCTGAATGATGTTGTCCTTGAGGATCTTGACCTCAATGTGGTTGCAGTAACCGGCCAGCGCCTCGTCGATGGCGTTGTCCACGATCTCATAGACCAGATGGTGCAGGCCGCGCTCGCCGGTCGAGCCGATATACATGCCCGGGCGCTTGCGCACCGCTTCCAGGCCTTTCAGGACCTGGATCTCACTGGCGTTATACTCGTGGTCCGTGGCGGTTTCCACGTTGGTGCTGGTGATAATTTCCTCTGCCATTTCCTTTCTCCCTTTTGTTTCAGATTTTTCAAACCAAACTGAAAACGCAGGAGCATCCGCTCCGCGTGTTGATAACTATTTGTATAATCATTTTTTTGCCCGGATGGCTTCCACGCCCTCGGGCAGGGGCCGTTCCGCACGCCGTTTCAGCGCGGCGGGGGACAGCTCCGAAAGATAGACCGTATCCACCGGGGCATCGGCCAGCACATAGCTCTGGGGCAGCTCATCCGAGAGGCTGACCACCGCCCCATGCTTCTGGGCGTAATTGAGGAACTCCCGCCCCCGGGGAGAGATGGTGGTCGTCTCCAGATTGAAGATGCCGATGACGTCCCGGTCGTTCAGGACATAATCCCGCCCCAGATGAAGATACATACAAGCCTCTTTTCTGATGTGTCCTCTCAGACGCTGACGCACGAGCCAGGTCTTATGCCTTGCTCAGGACACCGCCATTCATCCGGTAGACCTCGCCGTCCGTTTTGAGGAACGCGGTGTCATCGCAGCTGGTAACAAACGTCTGCTTTTCCCGCATCCGGGTCAGCAGATACTGCTTGCGGCCATCGTCCAGCTCACTGAGCACATCGTCCAGCAGCAGCACCGGGTGTTCCCCGGTAATGGACGCAGCCGCTGCCGCCTCCGCCATTTTCAGGCTCAGGACGACGCTCCGCTGCTGTCCCTGGCTGGCAAACACTCTGGCGGGCTGGCCATCCAGCAGCAGCTCCAGATCTTCCCGGTGGGGGCCGCAAAGGCTCTGCCCGGCCCGAAGCTCTTCGGCCTGGCAGGCTTTGAGCCGGGCCGCCAGACCGCCCGGCTCAAACTGGGCCGCATACCGCAGGGTGAGCCGTTCGGCTCCCCGGGAAAGCTCCTCATAATTGGCGCAGGCCAGCGGAGCCAGCTTTGCAAGGTACGCCCGCCGCCGCTGCTGGATGGCCTCGCCCTGGAGGGCAAGCTCATTGTTCAGCACTTCCAGCAGGGCTGCTTTTTCCGCATAGGGGCGCTCCGGCGCAGTCGAAGAGCGGCGCAGCAGCGCGTTTTTCTGCTGCAAGGCCCGGACATAGCGGCGGTAGATGGTCAGGTAGCCGGGGTAAAGCTGGCAGAGGGCAGCGTCCAGAAATTTTCGTCGCCCCTCCGGTGCGCCCTTGACCAGGCTCAGATGCCCGGGGTCAAAGACGACAGCCGGAAAACTGCCTGCCAGGCTTGCGGCCCGCTTGGGCGGTGCCCCGTTTACCGAGGCTGTCCGGCCCGGGCGTGGGGAATCCGGTGTGCCGATGGTCAGGCGGACACGGGTCGGGTCATCCGGCTCCTGTTCGTCTTTTTGTGCACGCTGGGTGGACGCTTCCAGTACCGCGAAGGGTTCGCCCCGGCGCACCAGCTCGGCATCCTTGCCGCCCCGGAAGCTCTTGCCGCCGGTGAGCAGCCAGATGGCCTCCAGCAGGTTCGTCTTCCCCTGGCCGTTGTTGCCGCAGATGACGGTCAGCTCCCGGCCGGGGGTAAGGCTGGCGGAAGCGATGTTCCGGTAATTCTGGACTTCAAGTGAGAGCAGACGCATTTACTGCCCCTGCCCGACTTCGATACTCTGGCCATCCAGCTCCACCACATCGCCCGCGCGGCATTTTTTGCCCCGCATGGTGCAGACTTCGCCGTTGACTTTGACGGCCCCGCCCTGCACCAGCTCTTTGGCCTCGCCGCCCGTCTCGCACAGGCCGGCGTATTTCAGCAGGGCGTCCAGTTTGATAAATTCCGTATGGATGAGAATTTTCTGCATAATGTTGCCTCTTAATCGTTCTTGAAGCGGACGGGCAGGACCAGGTACAGGAAGTCATTGCCCTCAGCAGGCAGGACCTTGACCGGGCTCAGGGGGCCGCTGATCTCCATTTTGACCTGCTCGGTCCGGGCGTTGCGGAGCGCGTCCAGCAGGTAACGGTTATTGAAGCCGATCTCCACCTCTTCGCCCTCGCACTCGGCGCGGAACTCATCGACGACGCGGCCCAGGTTGGTCTGGCAGCGGACGACGACTTTACCATTTGTAAAACTGATGCGGAGGGGATTTTTTAAACGCTCTGTAATAATCAGAGAGGCGCGCTCGATGGTCTCGATGAACTCTTTTGTGTCCAAAGTCACCCGTGTCCGGCTGCCGGAGGGGATGACATTGTGGTAGTTGAGGAATTCGCCCTCGATCAGGCGGCTCATGATGGTGTAACCGGCAGTCATGAAGACAACATAGCGGCGGTTGGCGCAGATGTGCACCAGCTCCTCGTCGTCGTTGGGCAGCAGGTGGGCCACTTCGGTCATGGTCTTGCTGGGCACGA
>OLGB01004625.1_pt1 | contig 11572 bp, 13 predicted proteins | sample 1605691 | NCBI WGS metagenome assembly OLGB01 (sample SAMEA3888925, study PRJEB22519) | human gut metagenome | biome: human gut; feature: human-associated habitat; material: faeces | place: Denmark | collected 2010
TTTCGTTACGTTGTTTAATTTACAAGGTGCACGCCGCTCCCGGCGGGTGAGAAATACTGTACCACAGAGTTCGTGGCTTGTCAAAACTTTTTTCGGAATTTTTTGTTTTCCAGTGTTGCGCTCCGTATCACTCGTGCCGGACAGCTTTGTTAGAATACCAGAGGCCTTCGGAAAAGTCAACCCTCTTTTTCCCTGTTTGTGGATATTTTTCGAGGTCCGATCTATTTTTTCCACATTTTGGTTTTTCTCGCTGTCATGCGCTAATGTCGATTATATCTATCATTAGTTTTACTTATTGATTTGCGCGGATTTTACACCGGTCTTTCGTCATTTTAACCGGAAGCCCCAAATATGTGGAAAAACCGGCGGCATTTCTCCACAGGAAATGCCGCCGGTACAACTGCGGTTTCAACGGTGCTCCGCCAGGAAGAACAGCGTCACAAGGCCCGGACCAGTGTGTGCGCCGATGATGGGGCCCAGGTCGGCGATCAGCACCTCTCCGGGGTGAAAGGCCGAGCGGATCTGCTCCGCCAGGGCCTGGGCCTCCGGCAGGCAGTCCGCGTGGTTGATGAGGACCGTCTCCTGGTCCGGCAGGGCAGTCTCCTGCATATGGCGAAACAGGGCCTGGATGGCCGCCTTGCGGCCCCGCACCTTCTCCATGGGGATCAGGTGGCCCTCATTGTCCACATGGAGCACCGGCTTGATGTTGAGCATGGTGCCCACCACGGCCGCTGCTGAGGACACCCGGCCACCCCGTTTCAGGTACACCAGATCGTCCACGGTGAACCAGTGGCCCACGTGGAACTTGGTCTCCTCGGCAAAGTCCCGGACATCCTCGATCGTCGCCCCGGCCTTTCGTTTCCGGCCCGCCAGCAGCACCAGCAGGCCCTGCCCGCCGGAGGCGGCCAGGGTATCCACCGTGTAGATCTTCCGGTCCGGATACCGCTCCCGCAGGTCCTCCGCCGCGATGGCGCAGGCGTCCCGGGTGCTGGAGAGGCCGGAGGAAAAGCACAAAAACAGCACGTCCCGGCCCTGGCGCAGATGCTTTTCCATCCCCTCGGTCAGCTCCACCACGTTGGCAGCGGCGGTGACGGCCACGGCCCCCTCCCGCATTCTCTGATAGAAATCTTTGATCGGATAGGCCCGGGCATCGGGATAGTGGGGGTAGTTCTTCCCGTCAATGGTAAAGGACAGGGGCAGCACCTCTACATCCGCTTCGGTCACCAGTTCCGGCGACAGATCACAGGAGGACTCCGTCAGGATCACGTACTCGCTCATGTCGGCTTTGTTCCTTTCCTCAGTCCCCGCCATTTTCCCGGCGGAAACGTTTTTCGTTATGATACCACAAATGGTCCGCTATTTCCATATACAATTCTGACAATCGCAGACGGACGCAAAAAGCGGGAGGGACCTCCCTCCCGCTTCTCTCACCGCAGCAGCACCGGCTGGATCTGCTCACCCCGGAGGGCGGCGTCCACCGTCTCCGGGATCTTGGAAAAGTCCGCCACCAGAGAGCTGGGCTTCGCCTGGGCATTGTCCTGCCCGAAGGGCACGAAATAGTAGTTCTTGCGCACCAGCAGCTCCCCGATGTTCCGGGCTCCGGCCGCCAGGCCGTCGTTGCTGGCCATGGCGATCACCACCGGCCGGCCGTTGCGCAGGTGGGCTTTGGCCGCCATGGTCACGGCGGTGTCGGTGATGCCCGCCGCCAGCTTGGCAATGGTGTTGCCGGTGGCCGGCGCGATCACCAGCACATCCAGCAGCGCCTTGGGGCCGATGGGCTCCACCGCCGGGATGTCGCACAGGACCTCCTGCCCCGTCAGATCCTCCAGGCGCTCCATCAGAGCGTCGGAGGTGCCGAAGCGGGTGTCGGTGAAGGCGGTCAGCTCCGAGGCGATGGGGATCACCGTCTCATAGAGTTCCGTCATCTGCTCCAGGGCCTCCAGGACCTGGGCGTGGGTGCAGAAGGAACCGCACAGCGCAAATCCGACCCGTTCTTTTCTCACACTGAGTCACCTCGTTCTTCCATCATGTAATAGACCGCGTCCCGGATGACCGCCGCCGCGGTGCGGGGCACCAGCCGCCCCGGCAGGGAGCGGGCCCACACCCATGGCAGCCCCAGGGCCGCCGCGGCGGTCTGGTCGATCCCCGGGACCGAGGCCAGATCCACGCACAGGCAGTCCCCGGGCAGCTGACGCAGCAGCGGTCCGTCCAGGACCGGGGAGGGGACCGTGTTGAACACTGCGCCGAAAGCCTCCAGACGGCCATCCAGGTCCCCGGTCTCCAGGGCCCGCCAGCCGTAGGCCCGGATCCAGGCCAGGTCCCCGGGCCTGCGGGCGGTGGCAGTCACATGGGCGCCCAGGCCGTGGAGCCGGTGGCTCAGGAGCTTTCCGATGCGGCCGAACCCCAGCACCAGGCAGTCCAAGCCCAGCAGCGTCCGGTCCAATCGCTCCATGGCCACCTGGACGGCGGCCTCTGCCGTGGCGGCGGCGTTGGCCACGGTCAGCTCCTCCCGGAGGAAGTAGTCCTCCAGCCGGAGCCCCCGCTCCTCTGCCTCCCGCCGCTGCTGAGGCTTCACCTGCCCGGCCAGCAGCAGCTGTCCCCGGCGGAACCGCCGGAACAGGTCCGCGGTGGGCATGGGCGCGTCCTCACAGTTGAGGACCCCGTCCCCCCGGCACAGCGGCAGGGGCAGGATCACCGTCTCCGCCGACACGGCCCGGTCCAGGGCCTCCGGCCCCGTGCCGGCGCCGCCGACGCCGTAAGTAAAAACGGTATGTCCGTCCGCTTCCAGCAGCCGCACCAGCTCCGCCTGCCGCCGGTCTCCGCCGATCACTCCAAAGGTCTTGTTCATCCGGCATTCCCCCTCGCACCATGTTATGGCGGGAGGGCCGCGGAGGTGATTGCCAGGCGCGGATCATTGTGGTAGGATAAACTTGACAAATCACCCCGAAAGGACACCCAGCCATGAAGTATCCCTACCTGCTCTTCGACGCCGACGACACCTTATTTGATTTTCCCCGGGCCTCCGCCCGGGCCTTCTCCATCATGTGTGCCCGGCACGGCATCCCCGACACGCCGGAGGTCTATCAGATCTATCACGAGATCAACCTGGAGCTGTGGACCGCCTTCGACCGAGGGGAGGTCACCAAGGAGTTCGTGACGCTGGAGCGGTACGTCCGCTTTCTCCGGGCCCTGGGCTCTGCCGAGGACCCGGCCCGGTGCAACGCCGACTATCTCTCCGCCCTGGGGGAGGGCGTCTACCCCCTGCCCCACGCGGAGGAGGTCTGCCGGACCCTGGCCCAGCGGGGCCACCGGTTGTACATCGTCACCAACGCCGTGGCCTCCGTTCAGCGCAGCCGCCTGAAGGGCAGCGTCTTTTCCCGCTATATCACCGACGCCTTCATCTCCGAGGACGCCGGGGCCTCCAAGCCCAGCGCCGCCTACTACGACTATGTCCGCCGGTGCCTGCCGGACCTGACGGCGGAGAACAGCCTGGTGATCGGGGACTCCCTGGCTACGGACATCCGGGGCGCCAACAACGCCGGGCTCCAGTGCTGCTGGTTCAACCCCGGCGGAAAGCTCCGGCCGGAGGATCTGCGGATCGACTACGAGATCTCCGACTTGCGGGAACTGCTGGAGATCGTGTGAGATATCCCACAACTATATAAAACACGGCGCCGGGAGAAATCCCGGCGCCGCGCCCTTTTCAAAATACCTGCCAGCCCGCCTCAGGAGCCTGGGTGTCCGTCTCCGGGGTGTACAGATAGCACTGCCTGTCCCGGAAGGACAGGGCAAAGGCGCTGCCCCAGTCGTCCCGGAACACGCCGTCGGTCCCCAGGCTGCCGGAAAAATAGTTCACGCAGTAGGCGTAAACCGTCTCCCCCTGGAGGCTCAGGACCACGTACTGGTCCGGCGCGCCCGCCTCGTCCGTCAGGTCCAGTACACAGTCGGTGCAGCCGTCGCCGTCCACATCCAGCCAGATAAGCCGGGAGAGCGTCTGCGGGCTCTCGGCCCAGGGGTCCACGCCGCCAGGGGCCAGGTAGTCCCCGAGGGCCATCTCCCCGGTGTCGCCGCCAAAGCCGTCGGCGCTGACGCCCACCAGGGGCCGCTCCCCCGCCAGCACCGCCTCGATGGCGGCCCGGGCCGTCTCCGAGGCCGTCTCCGCCGTCCGCTGGCGGCCATAGTCGTCGATGGGCAGCGTCAGGGGCTCCACCGGGACGGTCCCCGTCTCCTCCTGCATCCAAAGGCCCAGGGTGGTACGGGCCTCCCAGAGATACCGGCTGCCGGGGACGATGTCCGTCATGTCCGTATATTCCGCGTCCGGGTCTGTCAGAGTCTCCTCGAACACGGTCTCCTGTTCCAGCACGCCGTCCGCCAAACGCAGCTCCTCCACATAGTGTGCGCCCATGTGGCCCCAGTTCCATGCCATGGCGTTCTCACCGGGGCTGGTATAGAAGCTGGTGTGGCCGGAGGGCAGGTCCCCCGCCAGCGCCATCTCCCCGTCCCGGAAGGTATAGATCTTCGTATGATCGGCCGCCTCGCAGTCACCGAAGCGGACCAGCAGCTCCGGCACACCGTCCTTGTCGATGTCGTAGAGCGCATAGCCGCTGCTTAGAGCCCCCACCTCGCCGGGGTAGGCATTGGGGTCGTAGTCCGGCCGGTCTGTATCCCGCACCGCCGCCTCCTGAGCGCACAGCTCCGTGAGGAACGCCTTGTATGCACTCCGCCAGGGCTCCGCTTTTGTCTGCTCCGCCGCCGGGGCGTCTGAAGTCGTCCCCGCAGGGGCGCACCCTGCCAGCAGGCCGCAGACGGCCAGGGCTGCCAGCAGCTGTACGTTCCGCTTTCCGTTCAAAAAAAGCACCGCCCTTTCACCGTTTGACAACAGTGTAAGGGCGGTGCGGCTTTATGTCAACTTCATTTCAGTTACAATTTTTCTCCGCCTGGGACTTTCCCGCAGCGGCGGCGGGCATACTCCAGCAGGACGGCGCGGTCGTTGGGCAGACGCTCTTCGATCACCGCGTCCAGCAGCGCCTCCAGGGTCTCCCCCACCGCCGGGCCGGAGAGGCCCAGGGCCAGCAGGTCTCCGCCCCGGACCGCCAGCTGGTCCAGGGACACGCAGGCCCCCTCGGCCAGCAGCCGGTCCAGGATGGCCTCCGCCCTGCCGATCTCCTCCTGCATGGCCCGGTAGGCCGGGTCCTGTGCCAGGTTGTCCGCCCGCTTGATGCACAGCAGCCGCCGCAGGTCCGTCTCCCCCAGCTGCCGCAGGGCCGACGCCACGCCGGGCCGGGTCCGGGGGATATTCCGGTCGTGCCACGCCACCAGCCGGACCACCGTCTCCCGGGTGGCGTTGTCCGCCCGGAGACGGCGGAGCATCTCCTCCGCCAGGACGGCGGAGCGGGCCGGGTGGCCCTTGAAGTGGCCGCAGCCGGAGGCGTCAATGGTGCAGCAGCCGGGCTTTCCGATGTCATGGAGCAGCATGGTCAGCCGCAGCTCCAGCTCCGGCGGCACCTGCGCCAGGGCGTGGAGCGTGTGCTCCCACACGTCGTAGCAGTGGTGGCGGTTGCGCTGGGGAAAGCCCACCATGTCCAGCACCTCCGGCCAGAACACGCCGATGACCTCCGGGTACGCCCGCAGGGCCTCCGCCGCACCGGGGGCGGTCAAAAGGCCTTTCAGTTCGGCCCAGATCCGCTCCGGGGCGATCAAGGCCAGCAGGGCCCGGTTGGCCCGGAGGCTCCGGTCTGTCTCCTGCTCCACCGCAAAGCCCAGGGCCGCGGCGAACCGCACCCCCCGGAGGATCCGCAGCGCGTCCTCCCGGAACCGCCGGTCCGGCTGCCCCACGCACCGCAGCACCCCGGCGTCCAGGTCCGCCCGGCCGCCCAGGGGGTCCGCCAGTTCACCCCGGAGGTCCAGAGCCATGGCGTTGACGGTGAAGTCCCGGCGGCACAGGTCCTCCTCCAAAGAGTCGGTGAAGGTCACGGACTGGGGACGCCGGTGGTCCCGGTAGGTCCCGTCCCGGCGGAGGGTAGTTACCTCCACCACTCCGCCGGCGGTCCTGACGGTGACAGTGCCGTGGGCCAGGCCCGTGGGCACGGCCCGGTCCCCGAAGATGGCGAGGACCCGCTCCGGCACCGCGGCGGTGGTCACGTCCCAGTCCTGGGGCGTCCGGCCCAGGAGGCTGTCCCGCACGCAGCCGCCCACGCACCAAGCCCCAAAGCCCGCCCCCTCCAGGGCCGACAGCACCTGCGCCGCGTGTTCCGGGATCTTTACCATGTCCGCACCGCCTCTCTTTCTCTCAGGCTTTGATGGGCGCCGGAGTGCCCGCCGCTCCTCCGCGAAAGCAGGGTCCTCTTCAGAACCAGTTAAAGGGGTTCAATATCTCCAGGAAAAACGCAAAAAACGTACGTTTAAAGTTCTCTTTGCGCTGTTTCCTGTCAGAAAACAGCGCGCGGATAAAAGCAATGGTCAGCGACACGAAAAGGTATACAGCCACCGCCAGTAAAACCACGACCACAGCTTCCGCCATCTGACCGCCTCCCTATCCGCCAGGCCGGCATCTGCGCCAACCGTACCCAGCCCTTTTTGCGGGTTGCATTTCCGCAGTCTCCGTACTATAATAATGTGTTCGGACCGGGAACTGCGTTTTTTGCCCCGGCAGCCCGGTTTTCTTCGATTATACAATGATTTTTTCATGTTTGCAACGCGCCCGGCGCGCCGCGGACAGTAAGGAGTTTTTCCATGATGAACAATGCGCATCCCATCCGGGACTACATCGTCCCCGGTAAGCGGGCCCATCTGGTTGGCATCGGCGGCGTCTCCATGTGCCCTCTGGCGGAGGTGCTCAAGGGCATGGGCCTGGAGGTCCAGGGCTCCGACATGACCGAGAGCGACACGGTACAGCACCTGCGGTCCCTGGGCATCCCCGTGTCCATCGGCCACAGCGCCGAGAACCTGGGGGACTGCGACTTCGTGGTCCGCACCGCCGCCGTCCACGACGGCAATCCCGAGATCGCCGGAGCCATCGCCCGGAAGATCCCCGTCTACGAGCGGGCCCAGGCCTGGGGCGCCATCATGCGCCGCTACCCCAACGCGCTGTGCGTGGCGGGCACCCATGGCAAAACCACCACCACCTCCATGTGCACCCACATCTTCATGGCTGCGGAGCAGGACCCCACCGTCATGATCGGCGGCACGCTGCCGCTGCTGGGGGCCGGGTACCGGGTGGGCCAGGGGGACACCATCATCCTGGAGTCCTGCGAGTACTGCAACAGCTTCCTGAGCTTCTATCCCACCGTGGCTGTGATCTTGAACGTGGAGGAGGACCACCTGGACTTCTTCAAGGACCTTCAGGACATCCAGCACTCCTTCCGCTCCTTCGCGGAGCTGGTGTCCGCCGCCGGAGCCGTGGTGGTCAACGCTGACAACGCCTCCGCCATGGAGTCCGTGGCGGGCCTGGACCGCCGCCTGCTGACCTTCGGCCTGGACCATCCGGCGGACTGCACCGCCGTGAACCTCCGGGAGGAGGACGGCTTCCCGGCCTTCGACATCGTGATCCGCGGCAAGACTTACGCCCACGCCGCCCTGCGGGTCCACGGGCACCACAACGTCCTCAACGCCCTGGCCGCGGCGGCCTCCGCGTATGTGCTGGGCCTGCCCGGCAGCGCCGTGGAGGCGGGTCTGGCCGCCTTCACCGGCGCCGGACGGCGGTTTGAGTTCAAGGGCACCTGGAACGGCGCCGACATTTACGACGACTACGCCCACCACCCTGACGAGCTCCACGCCCTGCTGTCCACCTGCCGGGAGCTGTCCCAGTACAAGCGGCTGGTGGTGGCCTTCCAGCCCCACACCTACTCCCGCACCGCCAAGCTCTTCGACCGGTTCGTGGAGGAGCTGAAGCTGGCGGACGTAGCCATCGTGGCGGAGATCTTTGCCGCCCGGGAGCAGAACACCCTGGGCATCTCCTCCGCCGACCTGTGCCGGGAAATTCCCGGCTCCGTGTACTGCTCCACCCTGGACAAGACGGCGGCGGAGCTGCGGAAAGTGGTCCGGCCCGGGGACCTGGTGCTGACCGTGGGCGCCGGGGACATCTATCGGGCCGGCGAAAAGCTGCTGGAAGGAGACAAATAAAGACATGGAGATCTCGCCGCTGTACCACAACACCCGGCCCGAGGGAGAGCTGCTGCCCCAGGAGGCCGCCGCCTTCGACGCTCTGGAGCGCCTTGGCATCGACTACGACCGGGTCTCCAGCGAGCCCGCCGACAACATGGAAAAGTGCGCCGCCGTCAGCGAGGTTCTGGGTATGCCCATCTGCAAGAATCTCTTCCTCTGCAACCGGCAGAAAACCCAGTTCTATCTTCTGGCTATGGGTCCCGACAAGCCCTTTCACACCAAGGACCTCAGCCACCAGATCGGCTCCGCCCGGCTCTCCTTCGCCCCGGAGGAGGAGCTGTGGGAGCTGCTGCACTGCACCCCCGGCTCTGCCACGGTGCTGGGCCTCATGAACGACACGGACCATCGGGTGCGCCTCCTGATGGAGCGGGAGGTCTACGAGGCGGAGTGGTTTTCCTGCCACCCCTGCATCTGCACCAGCAGTCTGAAGCTGAAAACGTCCGACGTGCTCCACAAGTTCCTGCCCGCCACCGGCCACGATGTGACCGTGGTGGACCTGTAAGCGCAAAGCGTCCCCCGGCGGAAAGTCCGCCGGGGGACGTCTGTTTTTCAGGATAAGGTTACAAAATCCTCCTGGGAGATCTGCACGGGCAGTTCCTCGGGAAACCGCTCCGCCAGCTCCGGCGGCAGGTGCTCCCGGATCCGCTCCATGGTCCGTTCCTCCTGCTCCAGGTCCGGAATGCCCACGTCCACCCGGTTCTCCGTCACATCCACGCCCACGCTGGCAAAGACGATCTCCGGCGTGTCCACGATGGCGTCCTGGAGGGCCCGCAGGTCGTTACAGCCGTAGTCCACTTTCCGGAACCGCAGGATCTCCGGATCGCCCGACAGGGCCAGGTACTTCTCCTGCATCTGCTCCGAGCCGTCCGTCAGGCAGACCCAGAGATAATTGTCCTCCAGGTAGGCGTCCCCGAACTCCGCCGGGTACGTCCCGCCGCCGAAAGACTCTATGATCCGTTCATAAGCCACAATGGCCCGGTCCTGGCCCGCGGGGGACTCCGCAGCTTCCTCCGACACCGTCCGCGCTTCCTCCGGCCCCTGCTCCGCAGGGGCGGCGCAGGCAGCCGTCAGCAACAGCAGCGCGGCCAGCGCCCACAGTCCCCGTCTCACAAAAACGCCTCCCTTTCAAATGGATCGGCGCATTTTCCGTGAAAAGGTTCCCGCTACCTTCCCAGCAGGCGCAGCCCGAAGGCAAATCCCCACCGGTAGGTCCAGCCCAGGGAGAGAAGCAGCAGCACCGTCAGCCCGTAGCCGAAGAGGAGCCCCGTCACCAGCCGCCGGTAATTGCCGCTCTCATAGGGCGTGCACAGCTGGAGGAGGCCATCCGCTGTCATGGGAATCAGCAACACGGCGGCCACCGCGGCCGTGGGATGGCCGAGCCAATAAGTAACGGCCGCCGTCAGGATGCCCCCCAGCTCCCCGGTGCACCGGGCACAGATGGGAAAGGGCGTGCCGTCTCGGAAATGAAAAGAGCGGTCCGGCCGGCAGTGGCAGCCGAAGATGACCGGCAGCCACCGCCACAGCCAGCGCCGCAGCTTAATAAGAGGCATACAACAAGGCCGAGCCGACACCCGCCACAGCCGCCACCACGTACAGCAGTACATAGGCGATCACGCACACCAGGGCGCCAATGCCCGCCGCCTTGGCGGTGCGGGGCTTGGTGTCCTTCCACACCAGGAACAAAATCAGGCCCACAATGGGGATGCAGCAGCCCAGAAGTCCCCACAGAAAGCCGCCGTTGTCCACCACGGGCGGCGTATCCGGGGCACTGTTCTGGGCGGCGCCACACTCGGGGCAAACCGACGCATAATCGCTGATCTGCGCGCCGCATTTTCTGCAATAAGCCATATTTCTTCTCCTTCCAGCACGAAATGGGATGATTCGATGATACGGCACCCTGCCGCCTCTGTCAAGGCGGAGCGCCCAAATTTTACAGGAATGAAAAGAAAGCAGACGGCTGTGCCGTCTGCTTTCTCTGTCCAGTTGCTTATTTGGCGCTGAGCTGCTCGTCGATGGCCTTGGCGGCGGTCTTGCCGGCACCCATGGCCAGGATGACGGTGGCAGCGCCGGTGACGGCGTCGCCGCCGGCATAGACGCTGTCTCTGGAGGTCAGGCCGTCCTCGTTGACCACGATGCCGCCCTTCTTGTTGATCTCCAGGCCCTTGGTGGTGGACTTGATCAGGGGGTTGGGGCTGGTGCCCAGAGCCATGATCACGCAGTCCACGTCGATGTCGAACTCGCTGCCGGGGACCTCGATGGGACGGCGGCGGCCGGAGGCGTCGGGCTCACCCAGCTCCATCCGGATGCAGCGGATCTTGTTGACGTTGTCGTTCTCGTCAGCCAGGATCTCCACGGGGTTGTTGAGGGTCTTGAAGATGATGCCCTCTTCCTCGGCGTGCTCCACCTCTTCCTTACGGGCGGGGAGCTCCTCCATGCCGCGGCGGTAGACGATGTAGACCTCGGCGCCCAGGCGCTTGGCGCAGCGAGCGGCGTCCATGGCCACGTTGCCGCCGCCCACAACGGCCACCCGCTTGGGGTGGATGATGGGGGTGTCGGAGTCGGGCAAATAGGCCTTCATCAGGTTGATACGGGTCAGGAACTCGTTGGCGGAGTAGACGCCGCGGTAGTTCACACCGGGGATGTTCATGAACATGGGCAGGCCTGCGCCGGAGCCGATGAACACAGCCTCGAAGCCCTGCTCCTCCATCAGCTCGTCGATGGTGATGGTGCGGCCCACCACGGTGTCGGTGGCGATGGTGACGCCCATGGCCTTCAGGCCGTCCACTTCCTTCTGAACGATGGACTTGGGCAGACGGAACTCGGGGATACCGTAGACCAGCACGCCGCCAGCCAGGTGCAGGGCCTCGAACACCGTGACCTCGTAGCCCTTGCGGGCCAGGTCGCCGGCGCAGGTCAGGCCCGCAGGGCCGGAGCCCACCACAGCCACGCGGTGGCCGTTGGAGGCGGGCTTTTCGGGGGCGGCGGTGGCGTGGGCATTGTGCCAGTCGGCCACGAACCGCTCCAGACGGCCGATGGCCACGGGCTCGCCCTTCTTGCCCCGGACGCAGTACTTCTCGCACTGGCTCTCCTGGGGGCAGACGCGGCCGCACACGGCGGGCAGGGCAGAGGTGGCGGAGATGATCTGATAGGCCTCCTCAAAGTTGCCCTTGGCCACCTCGGCGATGAATTCGGGGATATGTACCATGACCGGGCAGCCGGTCATGCAGGGCTTGTTCTTGCAGTGCAGGCAGCGCTGGGCCTCGTCCAGAGCCTGCTCCTCGGTATAACCCAGAGCCACCTCGCTGAAGTTCTTGTTGCGGACCTCGGGGTCCTGAGAGGGCATGGGATTCTTCGTCAAAGACATATTGGCCATGGTTATTCGGCCTCCTTCTTGAACAGGTTGCAGGTC
>OLGB01004647.1_pt1 | contig 11507 bp, 9 predicted proteins | sample 1605691 | NCBI WGS metagenome assembly OLGB01 (sample SAMEA3888925, study PRJEB22519) | human gut metagenome | biome: human gut; feature: human-associated habitat; material: faeces | place: Denmark | collected 2010
TGATATTTTTTTAACTATACAAAAGGCCTTTTGTATAGTTAAAAAAATATCATAGCACAAATGCAAGTGCATTGCAAACTCTTTCAGCTCAGTTTGGCGCACTAGGTAAATTTGTATCGCGGCGGGGCATTATTGCAGTATTGGCCCGCTCATGGAGATGTTTTTCATTTTACATGGATAAATTATTTAGCGCAAGCTCCGGCAGAGCAGAAAAACCGCCGTCTTCAGGCGGCCGGCTGATGGAAAAACTTATTTAGAGAGAAGGAACCACGCTTATGGAAACAAAAGAGAAAAATAATATTTATCGCTGGCTGATCCTGGCGGTCCTGGTATTGGCGTTCACAAGCACGTTTGTCAGTCGGTTTATTTGGGCTCCGGTGCTGTCCGCCGCAGCCCCCGATCTTGGCATCAGCATGGCGGAGGCCGGCAGCCTCATGGCCGCGTTTTATATCGGCTATCTCGTGACGCAGATCCCAGGCGGCTTTCTTGCCGATAAGTTTCGCGTCAAATATTTGCTGTTCGCTTCGGTGATGGGGGTGGCTGCGCTCACTCTGGCTATGGCTTATGCTCAGGATTTTTCTTCAGGCTGCGTATATCGCGTCTGCGGAGGCCTTTTCAGCGGCGGGATCATGGCTTTCTGTTCGAGGCTTCTGTCAAATTATTTTGAGCCGCAGGAGCGCGGCGTGGCTTTCGGCATACTGCTTGCCTCTCCGTCTCTCGGCTCTCTTATCGCCAATCAGCTGGCGCCGCTCGCTCTTGCGGGCGGAGGCTGGCGCGGCGCTTTTCAGGCTTCGGCCTTTACCATCGCCGTCATCGCGCTGCTGGTGCTGGCCGTAGTGCGCGAGCCGAAGCAGGCGGAGGCCGTAAGCGGCGACAGGACGAGTTTTACCGCCGGCATAAAAAATTATTTTACCAACAGGCAGATACTTATCATCTCCGTTGCAGGTTTTTTCTTCATGGGGATCCCGGCCGGCTACATAACGTGGGCAAACCGCTTCATTACCGGCGCAGCTCCGGGAGGCGCGGGGCTCACCGTGATGCAGGCGGGGCTGATAGTCACTGCGTTCAGCATTTTTTCCATTGCCGGCTCTATCGGCTCAGGTTTTCTCGGCAAGCGCTTTAAGATCGATCCCAAGACCTGCAGCGCCGCGGTTTTTGCGATGATGATCGTCACGCTGCTGGCCTTCTCGCTGCAGCGCTCGTTCTCAACGCTGCTTATGGCCTCCGTCTTTTTCGGCCTCTTTTCAAACATGGCCGGCACCCACCTCGCCTATTGGGCCGTCAATATTGGCGGCGACCGATACGCCGCTACCACTACGTCGATACAGTGCCTCATATTCCAGAGCTCGAACGTCGCCGTCCCGATCGTGACGGGCGCTATGCTCGACTCACAGACGGTAAACGGCGTGGTCGGCAGCTATATGCCGGTGTGGATGCTTTTCTGCGTGCTGTTGGCGGCGGCTCTTATATCGATACTTCTTGCGAGCAGAGAATCCGCCGTCGCCGCCATGCGGCTGCCCGTCAGGGCAAAGACGGCGCGGCAGGCCGTGGCAAACGCTTAGCGCAAAGGTAATCCGCGAAGGCGCGCGAAAGAACATACTGCGCCTTCGCTTCACAGGCAAGCTTAATGCGGTTTCTTGTAAATCGAACCGCAAATATATAAATACCTTTTAAGGAGAGAAAAAGGAAAAATGAAAGAAAGGATCGTAAAGACAATCACCCTGACAGTAAACAGGCGATCATACAGCTTTACCATCGGAGACGGGCAGAACGATATGCCCGAAAACGAACTGCTGGCAGATACTCTGCGGAACCGCGTCGGCTGCACCGGCGTAAAGCTGGGGTGCGGGCAGGGCGCGTGCGGCGCGTGTACGGTGATCCTCAACAAAAAACCGGTAATGAGCTGCATGACGCTTACGCTGGACTGCGACGAGGCGGAGATCGTGACCATTGAGGGTCTCGCGGACGCCGCGACAGGCCGGCTGAGCGCCTTACAGCAGTCGTTCGTGGATCACTGCGGCTATCAGTGCGGCTTCTGCACTCCGGGCGTGATCATGAGCGCTCAGGCTCTGCTGGAGAGGGAGGAGCTGCCCACCGAGGAAGAGGTGCGCGAGGCGCTGGCAGGAAACTACTGCCGCTGCGGAACGCATTACTCCGCCGTGGAATCCATTATGGCATACGTAGAACAAAGGAGGGCCGCAAAATGAGCGATGTCAAAAGTTCTTATAATCCGGCCAGAGCGCTGATAGAGTCTGAAAGCTACAAGATAGACCAAACATTTGAGATACCGAAGCAGAATATGCGCTATATCGGCAAGGAGACCAAACGCATCAAAGGAGACGAGATCGTCACGGGCAAGCTGAGGTATACGGGCGATTTCACGCTGCCGATGATGCAGTACGGCAAAGTTTTGAGGAGCCCGATCCCCTTCGGCCGCATCGTCTCCATCAACGCCGAAAAGGCGAAGGCGCTGCCGGGCGTCACGGCGGTCGTGACATACAAGGACATTCCGGACAACGTTTTCATCACAAACGGCTTCACGCCGCCCAAGCATTACCGCATCCTCAATGAGTGCGTCCGCTACGTCGGCGACGCCGTTGCGCTGATCGTAGCTACGACAGCCGATATCGCAGACGAGGCCATGGCGCTGATCGAGGTGGAGTACGAGGAATACAAGCCGGTGTTCACCATAGACGAGGCCATTGCAGACGGCGCGCCGCAGCTCTTCCCGGAATTTCCGGGCAACATCGCCCCGCATAAGGTGAATCTCAACTTTGAGGTCGGAGACGTCGAGTCCGGCTTTGCCGAATCGGACGTCGTCGTAGAGCTCGACACAGCCCTCAACAGCGGACAGAATCCTTTGCCGTTGGAGTCGCCCGTGATCATCGCCGACTGGAGCGGCGATGATGTGTCCTTTATCGCTTCGGCCGCCACGCCGTCGTACTGCCAGCAGAACGTCGCCACGTCTCTGGACATACCGTATGAGAACGTGCGCATCTTTACGCCCGCCGTCGGCGGCTCCTTCGGTTCGAAGCTGTACAGCGGCAACGTCCATGTGCTGATATACGCCGCGCTCATGTCGAAGGCCGCAAACTGCCCCGTCTTTTACGCTTACAGCAAAGAGGAGCACTTCGGAGCGCATCAGACGCGTATGCGCACACAGAGCCACATAAAATTCGGAATGAAAAAAGACGGTTCCCCGCTTGCCATTAGCATGCGTCAATACTCCGACGCCGGCGCCTGCGCGAGCACGCAGGAATTTATGATGCAGGTCGGAACGAACACCATGTCCATCGTCATGAACCCTCCCAGCAAAAAATATGACGGCTCGGTGGTGGTCACAAATCACGTTCCCTCCGGATCGTTCCGCGGCTACGGATATTTGGAAAGCACGCTGCTGGTTACGCAGGCAATATTCGAGGCCTGCGAGAAAGCCGACCTCGACCCAATGGTCTTTATCGAAAAGAACGCGATGGGGCTCGGAGAACGCTATTACAACCCTATGGCCGGCCCGCATTTTTGGCAGTACAACGTCACATGCGACTGGAAGAACCTCGTGCGCGAAACGGCCGCCGCATTCCGTTGGAAGGAACGTTGGCCGGGCTGGGGCAAGCCCACATGGGTCTCCAAGGACGGGCGTTTCTCCCGCGGCATCGGCGTATGCTCGTGCGGACACTCTGACACCGCGGAACGCCCCTCCAACGCAAACGTCACCATCACCGCCCTGGGCGGAGTCTATATCTCCACGATGATGACGGAATTCGGTTCCGGCATCCGCGAGGTGCAGCAGAAGATCTGCGCCGAGGAGCTTGACATCCCCATCGAGCGCATCCGCGTGAGCCCCTCCGACACGAACTCGGCACCGCCGGAATTCGGCTCCACCGCCTCCCGCTCCACATACTGCGGAGGCACCGCCATGCTGCGCGCCTGCCGCGACCTGAAGAAAAAGCTCTTTGCGCTTACGAACGAAAGATTCGGCGTTCCCATTGACGATCTCGGTTTCAAAGACTGCTATGTCTACCGCCTTTCAGATCCGGAGACGAAATATTCGCTCTTTCCGCAGCTCATGGGCAAGGTGGACGGAGTTACCGGCTGCGGCCATTTCGACGGCACGGACAACGGCACCATTTTCCACCTGCAGTGCGTCGAGGTCGAGGCCGACAGGGAGATGGGAACGTTCCGCATCATCGATCATTTCGGCGGCTCCGACGCGGGCGTCATCATCAACCCGCTGCCGCTGCGCAATCAGGTGCAATCCTTCTACGCCGGCGTCGATATCGCCTGCATGGAAGAGACGATCTGGGATCCCAACGATTTCCGCGTGCTGAACCCCAGCAACATAGATTACAAGACGCGCACATTCAACGACGTTGTGCCGCACGACCATATAATTCTTGAAAGCAACAAAGGGCGCGAAACGTCATGCCCCTTCGGTGCGTTCGGAACCGGAGAGCCGCTGCTCTCGCCGGGCGCGCCCGCGATACGCATGGCGCTTTACGGCGCGCTTGGCGTAAAACTAAACGATTATCCCATCACACCGGCCAAAGTATTGGCCGCATTAAAAGCAAAGGAGGGCAAATAAATGAAGCCTTTCGCTTATATTGCGCCGGAAACGCTGGAGGAGGCCTCAGCGCTGCTGAAAGAAGAAGGCTCCGTACTTTCAGCCGGAGGCACGGACCTTGTCGGCGTTCTTAAAGAAAAACTGCTGCCCGCATATCCAGATCGGGTGATAAGTCTTAAAAACGTGAAAGGACTCGACTCCATCAGAGAAGAGACAGACGGCCTTCACCTGGGCGCGGCCGCCACGCTTGCAGACATAAGCGCCAGCGGGATCGTCCGCGAAAGCTGGGGCGCGCTGGCGGACGCCGCGTACTCCGTCGCCAGTCCGAATATCCGCTCTTCCGCCACCGTAGGAGGCAATATCTGCCAGGACATACGCTGCTGGTATTACCGCTATCCGAACTCTCTTGGAGGCAGCGTCAACTGCGCCCGCAAAGAGGGGCATCTCTGCTCCGCCATGATGGGCGAGAACCGCTACCATTCAATATTCGGCGCGGCAAAGGTCTGCGTGACGCCCTGCACAGACAATTGCCCGGCACATACGGACATCTCCGCCTACATGGCGCTCATGCGCGCCGGCAAAACTGACGAGGCCGCCCGCGTCATTATGGAAGTAAATCCGATGCCTGCCGTGACGAGCAGAGTATGCGCCCACTTCTGCATGGAGAACTGCAACAGGAACAAATACGACGAGACGCTGAACGTCGGTTCTGTGGAGCGTTTCCTCGGAGATCATATCCTCGAGCACAGCAAGGACTTCATGCAGGGTCCCGCGCGGGAAAACGGAAAGCACGTATCCATCGCCGGCTCCGGCCCCGCCGGCCTCACCGCCGCATATTATCTGCGGCAGGCCGGCTACTGCGTGGATGTATACGAACGCCAGCCGGAGGCAGGAGGCTGCTTGACCTACGCGATACCGCCGTACCGCCTGCCTAAGGATATCGTGCGGAAATTCGTATCCGCGCTGAAAGAGATGGGCGTTCGGATACACTGCGGCGTTCATGTCGGCGAGGATGTGTCGCTTGACGGATTAGTCGCGGACAGCGACAGCGTGATGCTTGACACCGGCTGCTGGAAGCGCCCGTTGATCGGGCTCGCCGGCGAGGAGCTTACGCGCTTCGGCCTGGATTTCCTCGTTGAAGTGAACCGCTACATGCGCGAAAAAATGCCGCGGAACGTGGTCGTCGTGGGCGGCGGAAATGTCGCGATAGACGTGGCCGTCACCGCAAAGCGCCTCGGCGCGGAAAACGTGCGGATGGTGTGCCTCGAGGACAGCGAGCACATGCCGGCGAACGCCGAAGAGACAGCGCACGCCGTCGAAGAGGGCGTGGATATATGCAACGGCTGGGGCCCGTTGTCCATAAACAGGGCTGGCGATGACGTTTCGGGAATAATATTCAAATCCTGCGTCAGCGTGCTCGACAAGACGGGCCGCTTCAATCCTTGCTACGACGAAAGCCGCACGCTGTCGTGCGAAGCGGACATGATAATGATGGCGATCGGGCAGCGTTCCGACCTCGACTTCCTGGACGGCGCTTTCGGAGTAGAGACGCAGCGCGGCCGCGTAACGGCGGATTCGGATCATACGACCTCCGTTCCCGGCATCTTCGCGGCGGGAGACGTCACCTCGGGGCCGGCCACGGTCATCGCGGCCATCGCGGCGGGAAAAGAGACGGCGCTCTCAATCAACGAATACTGCGGAGGCGGCGCGCTGCCTGTGGAAGCGGCGGCGAGCGGCAGAGTGAAGCGTCAGCTCGTCTCGTTTGAAGCGGGAGTGGAAGGCCGCGCGCACGCGGGACATCCGAAGACTCTGCCCGTCGAGCAGCGCGGCATCGACAGCGAGGACCAGTGCGGCTTCATGCCGGACGAGGCGCACGAAGAGTCGCTGCGCTGCTTCAACTGCGGCTGCCTTGCCGTAAACTGCAGCGACATGGCCAACATGCTTACGGCATACGGCGCTTCTGTAAAAACGAGCATGCGCACGCTCAGCGCCGAAGAACTTTTAAGCGTGAAGACGCGCGTCAAAGACGTGCTGCTGCCTGGAGAAATCGTAACGGAAATCGTCGTGCCGCGCCCAGCCGCGGGCGCAAAGGCCGCCTACAACAAATACAGGCTGCGCGATTCCATCGACTTCGCCATACTGGCGGTAGCCTCCGTATACACGCTGTCCGACGGCAGGATAAGCGACGCAAAGATCGTGCTTGGAGCGGCGTCGCCCGTACCGCGCCGCGCCGTCGAGGCGGAAAAATTCCTCGTCGGCAAAACCCCGGACGACAGCGTGACTGCCGAAGCCGCAGAACTGGCGCTGAAGGGCGCGATACCGCTCAAATACAATTCCTATAAGATCGACATCGCAAAGACGATGGTTCGGCGCTCGATAGAGGCGCTTAGGCAGTAGTTCGCAGACGGGGAGGCGTAATCCCTCCCCATCTGTTTTTATTGCCGGCGGACCGCCAAAACGCAAATAACGAGGAGATATTCGATATGGCGACAAATATAGAAAAAGTGGCGCAGCTGGCCGAAGCCGGCTCATACAGGATAGTCCCTGCGGACGCGAACGGCTGCGGAGAGGCTAAAGAGATAAACTGCCGCGACCTGCTGCGAATCAGCCTGACGGTCAACCAACGGCAGATCGTAACTGCCGCCGGATACAGCGTGACAAAGAGCGCATGCTCAGCGCTTTACGCCAGCGCCGCCGCAGCGGTCTCGCTTGCTCTGGGCAAACCGGCGCTCGCGGCATACGCCGTAAGCCTCGAAGATATCGGCGCGCTTCTCAGCGACGACGGAGAGCTGGATAAAGCGCACATACACTGCGCGCTCATGGCGGAGCTTGCGCTGAAACGGGCCGTGGTAAATTATTCCAGCCGCCGCGGGACCGGCGTTTTATAAAAGCGCGAACTCCCGCGTCAGGCCTTCCCGAATTCCTTTAAGATCTTGGCGATATCCGGCGCGCAGCAGCGCTTCTTCGGGCTCAGCTCGCGGCAGCGGCCTACGGTGCATGCGCCGGTCGCGCTGCGTATGTCGTCCAGCGACGAAGCTCCCGCTTCGATCGCCTTTATGATTTCGCCCCTTGTGACGCTGGAGCACCAGCATACTATCTCTTCGTTGTCTTTATCCATCTTTGTTTTTCCTTTCGCATAAAAAATCGGCCGCGCGCCCGCCGCGCCGTTGTCAACTTTTTAAAAATTTATAATTGACTACATGCCGTTCTTAAGTTATTATGCAGGCCATCAAGCCAAAGTCCATGATCCTCGTCTCCTCTTAATCTCCAAGTTCTCGAAACGTTCCTTTCAATAGCAAGATATGAGACTGAAAGATAGCCGTTCTGCATAAGAACGTGATAAATTCTGATGAAGCAGCAGACATTGCACCATCAATTTATCACCGGGATACAGCAATACCAGACGCAGATAGTTTTTATCCTGCGGCCTGCGCTGCAATTAACGTTCACATCACCTCGCCGTTATTCGAGCAGCAGGTCGAAACTTTTTATCTTCTCCGCCGCCTTGGCGAAAAGACTTTCCTTGCCTGCAGCAAACACTTTTATTACCGTTTTGCCGGCATGGGACGTATGTCTTGCCGCTTGGCAGAAAACCTCGTATAAGAGAGGTTTCGGACGTGCGTTCTGGTATGCTTCCGGCAGGAACAGTCGTTTTATAAAGCTTAAGAGGTTTGCCGCCAGGACCGTTATCTGCCACCATGCGGCGTTGGCGCCTAACGTGTTTGTGACTACGTGTCCTCCCGCAAGCTCTTCTTTTAGGACGTGGTGTATCTGTTCGCTTTTGCCGCAGCAGAAAAACCGCCGTTGAAATTTGTTAATTGCAAAAGTAAAAGAGCGCCGCGCGCTCTTTTGGGGGCGGCGGCACTCTTTGTAAGGGGCGGCAAAAAGGTCTGTTTCCGCGGCCCCTGATCATTGTTTAAGAGAGGTTCTTTTTGCGTATCTCGGCGGCGATGAAGTTCATATACTTTCCCGCGCCGGCGTTCATCGCCTTACGGTCGCCGACGGCGTATTCGTTGTCGCAGGCGAGCCAGTCGTTCCAGCATTCGTCAAAGCTGTCCATCTCCCGGAGGGATACGATCTCGATGCCCTCCGTCGCCGATAGTATACGCCGCCAGCAGGCCGCGTCATGCATGGTGTCCAGATCCTCCGGGCGCCAGGAAAGCAGCATCTCCGCCGGTATGGCGTCGTGGATGTCCCTCTTCATTCCCGGCACCGCAAAGATCAGCCGCCCGCCGTCTTTTATCAGCGGCAGCAGATGCTTGCCCAGGTATTCGGGGTCGAGGCCGAAGTAGTGGTAGGAATCGACGGAGACGACGGCGTCGAAGAAACCGTCGGCGAATGGCAGCTCATGCGCCTCGGCCTTTATCGGTATGACCTGCTCTGAGGTTAAGCCCATTTCGTCGAAGAATTTCTTGTTTTCGCTCGGCGATATCCAAAGGTCGGCGGCAAATACTCTCACGCCATATTCTTTGACGAGAAAGAGCGAGGTGACGCCGCGGCCGCAGCCCAGGTCAAGCACAGTTTGTCCCGGCATCAGCGGGGATTTCGCGAGCAGCTCTTCAAGCAGCTTCATTGGATTGGGGCCCATTATGTAGTTCTTGAGAAATTTCTGATCATATTTGTTTGATTTTGTGTATTTCATAGTTTGCTGCCTCCTGTCATTGTCTTGCCGCCGGCGGTTCATACGGGCAGCCGGCAGCGGTATTATTTTTACGGTGATGGTCCGCAAAGATGGGGATGGGAGAGGGAGGTTTCCTTTATGAGAAACGAAGAGGCGTGCCGCAAGCCGCGGCGTAATTCAATAAAAAAGCCCGTTTCGCATACCCTAAGGACAAAACCGCATACCAACACCACGATATAAAATATACCGTTTCGTTGTCCCCTATGCGGTTTGTCTCCCTTACGCTATGACCAAACAGGCACCCCTTGTTTAGTTAATCAGCCGCAGTAAAAACGGTGTATACAAAAACATATCATCTGCGCGCGGCGTTGTCAATGCCGCGCGCATGATATCCCGGCAGAAGATAAACCGCTGTTTGTAATTTGCCTGTCCTTTGTTGATGCGCCTGCCCCGCGTGAGGCCGCGCCGCTACCGTTTATTCACGAGCCAGATACCGCTCATGATCATCGCCGCGCCGAACGCGAGCCAGAGGGTGTAGCGCTCGCCGATGAGGAAGTAGGAGATGACCATGCCGGCGACGGGTTGGAGGAACTGGAAGACGATGAGCTTCGCGACGGGCATCACGGCCAAGGCCTGATACCAGAGCAGGTAGGCGAAGGCCGAGGAGAGCGCGCCGAGGAAGAGGATCGAAAGCCAGGTCTGCGTCGTGAAGGCGGCCATCTGGGAAAAATCCGTGCCGACGGCGAAGGAAGTGACGAGCGCGTAGAAAAAGGCGAAGATCATCTCCCAGAAGATAGAGAAGGCGGGAGACATTTTTGTCTTGAGAAATTTGCGCGAAGCGATCAGGAAGACGGCCCAGTTGAGCACGGAGAGCAGGATGATGTAGTCGCCGACGGTGCCGAATGAACCGGTCTCGGCGGTCTCTTTCACCGTTCCCCAGGCGAGTACCATCGTGACGCCGACGGCTGAGAGGATGAGTCCGAAGACGCCCGCCCGTGAGATTTTTTCCCCAAGGAAGATGCGCCCGAGCACCGCGACGATCGCGGGAGAGGCGACCATCATCCAGTTTGCGTTCCCCGCGCCGGCGGTCTTCATCGCCACCGCCTGTATTCCCTGGTGGAAGAAGATGCCCTGGAAGCCGATGAGGAGCAGGATTACCGCCTCTTCCTTCGTGGGCAGCCGCAGGCTTTTTTCAAAGAGGCAGCCGGCGGCGAGCACGGGTATGCCGAAGAGGAAGCGCAGCAGCAGGATGAGCGACGGCTCCGCCTGTGCGAGCGCGTATTTTGTCGAGGCGAAGCTGCCGCCCCAAATGATGACCGTGGTGAGAATGATGATGTAATCGTAAAGACGCGGCCCGTCGGGGCGCGCGTTGTCGAGTTCTCCTGAGGGCATAAGCGCAGGCACTCCTTCTCTGTAAAAATTTACCGAACCGGAGAGATTATACCCTTATTTTGTCATTATGAGCGCATCAACAAGGACAGATCGCCGGGAGTGTTGAGGTTTGCGTGAGAAGCCTTTTCTCTGCCGACGTGCGGCGCACGAAAATTCCCTTCGCAGGATCAGAGGTTCAAAGAGGCCAACGTCTGCGAGAACGGCTCGAAGATCAGTTTGTCGTACATGAAGAATTCCCGCGGCAGCAGATCCTTCGTTTGAAGCATATAGAGGCCGTTGAAAACCGACGTTATTACGACCGCGATCTTTTCGGCCTCAATGTCTCCGCGGATCGCTCCCGCCTCCTGGGCTTTCTTTATGTGAGCCGTAACGATCCCGCGTTCCTTAAGGCCCGCGTCGTGGAGCATGTCGAAAACACGGTTCCTGATGTCTTCCGGCCAGCTGTGATTCTGGCTCAGCAGATTGTAAACGCGAATAAACCGTTCGTCCGAGGTGAAACAGTTCAAGCTCTTTTTGTAAAAGGAGTATAAAGTTTGCTCCGGCATAGGGTCGCTCAGCGCGTTCACCGCCTCTTGTATCTTGGCTTCGCAATGGCGTTTGACGATTTGGAGAAGGATGTCCTCTTTATTTTTAAAGTGCCAGTATACGACGCCCTTTGTGATGCCGAGGCTGTGAGCGATCTCCGTAAGCGACGTATTGGAGAACCCCTTTTCTATAAAAAGATCCAGCGCGCCCTCCATTATCCGCTTTCGCGTATTTTCCGCCGCTTCTTTCGTCCTGCGCAAAAGGTTTTCCTCCTTACACCGCTTTGAAATCGGTACCCGCTTCTATGCCGGTTTTTCTGGGGTCAATGATAGCACATATTTTTACAGGCGGCTCCGGTTACTATGCATTTGGCCGCGTTATACTGTTGAATGGACGTAATCAAGAATG
>OLGB01004669.1_pt1 | contig 11435 bp, 8 predicted proteins | sample 1605691 | NCBI WGS metagenome assembly OLGB01 (sample SAMEA3888925, study PRJEB22519) | human gut metagenome | biome: human gut; feature: human-associated habitat; material: faeces | place: Denmark | collected 2010
GGCGGCGAGGTGCGATCCGACCTCCTGCTGCGCCCCGATCCCGCTACGCTGGCACCCCTGCCGTGGCGCCCCGAACACGGGCGCGTCGTGCGCTTGTTCTGCACGCTGGAAAACCCGGACGGCAGTCCCTGTCAAGCCGATACCCGCGCCCTGCTGGCGCAGGCTGTGGCGGACGCGCAAGCGCAGGGACTGGAATTCTCCTTCGGTGCCGAGATGGAATTCTATCTGTTCCGCCGCGACGAGGAGGGAAAGCCCACCGGGATCCCGTTTGATTCCGCCGGCTATATGGACGTCGCGCCGGAGGACAGGGGCGAGAACGTGCGCCGGGAAATCTGCCTGACGCTGGAGCAGATGGGCATCCGCCCCGAAAGCTCCCACCATGAGGAAGGTCCCGGACAGAACGAGATCGACTTCCGCTATGCAGACCCGCTGACAGCGGCTGATCAGGCAGTCACCTTCCGGAGCGTGGTGCAGACCATCGCCGCCCGGAACGGGCTGTACGCGGACTTCTCCCCCAAGCCCCTGCCGGACAAGCCCGGCAACGGGATGCACATAAACCTCTCGGCAGCGTATACCCTGCTGTCCGGACGGGCGGGCGAGGATGTCCTGCCCCGCCTCATCGCCGGAGTGCTGTACCGCGCGGCGGAGATGACTCCCGTGCTCAACCCCTCCGAGGCATCCTACCGACGCTTCGGCTCCTGCAAGGCGCCCCGCTATATCTCGTGGTCGGCGCAGAACCGCTCCCAGCTCATCCGCGTGCCGGCGGCGGTCGGCGCGTACCGCCGGGCGGAGCTTCGTTCCCCCGACCCGGACTGCAACCCCTACCTTGCCTACACCATGCTCATCCGGGCGGGGCTGGAAAGCATCCGGCTGGGACTGCCCCTGCCCGACCCCGTTGACTGCAACCTGTACACCGCGCCCGCGGAGCTGACGGCGGGACTTGCCCGTCTGCCCGGCAGTCTTGCCGATGCGAAAGCTGCCGCCCGGGCAGGCGACTTCCTGGCAGACTGTCTGCCGGAGCCGGTGCGGGCGTTTTACCTGAGCTGAGGGGGTGTCCCGATGCAGTCCAAGCAACCCGACTGCCTCCGCACGTACAGCCTCCTGCTGGCATCGCCGTCGGACAGGTTCAACCAGACTCTGCGCCCCCTTCTGCCGCCGGAACGCTTCTCGCCCGTCATCACGGTGAGCAGCGCGGCGGACGCCCGCCGTCAGCTGGCGGCGCGGCACCCCGACCTGCTGCTGGTCAACGCGCCCCTGCCGGATGAGTTCGGCACGGCGCTGGCAACCGACACCTGCGGCGCCGGCGCGACCGGCGTGCTGCTGCTCGTGCGGGCGGAGCAGTACGCCGACCTCTGCTGGCAGGCAACGGCGGCAGGCGTGCTGATCCTGTCCAAGCCGACTCCCTCCGCCCTGCTGCTCCAGTCCCTGACGCTCCTGTGCGGGACGCGCGAGCGCCTGCGCCGCATGGAGCAGAAAACGGTATCCATGGAGGACAGGATGGAGGAAATCCGCCTTGTCAACCGGGCAAAGTGGGTGCTGATCGACCAGCTACGCATGACCGAGCAGGAGGCACACCGCTACATTGAAAAGCAGGCGATGGACCGATGCGTCCCCCGCCGCGCCGTGGCGGAATCCATCCTGGCAACCTATCGCTGAGCGCCGGGGAGCGCACCGTCCCCCCGGACACCTGATTCTGAACTGATTTTGAGGAGGAGTATCCCATGACCAAATATATTTTTGTGACCGGGGGCGTCGTCTCCGGGCTCGGAAAAGGCATCACCGCCGCCTCGCTGGGGCGGCTGCTCAAGGCACGCGGCTTCAAGGTCGCGGCACAGAAGCTGGATCCGTATATCAACGTGGATCCCGGCACCATGAGCCCCTATCAGCATGGTGAAGTGTACGTTACCGAGGACGGCGCCGAGACCGATCTGGATCTCGGGCACTATGAGCGCTTCATCGACGAGGACCTCAACCGTTTTTCCAACCTGACCACGGGCAAAGTGTACTGGAACGTGCTCAACAAGGAGCGCCGCGGCGAGTACCTCGGCTCCACCGTGCAGGTCATCCCCCATATCACCAACGAAATCAAGGACTTCGTGTACCGCGTCGGCAAGCAGACCGATGCCGACGTAGTCATTACCGAGATCGGCGGTACCATCGGCGACATAGAGTCCCAGCCCTTTCTGGAGGCCGTGCGGCAGATTTCTCTGGAGGTCGGGCGGGAGAACAGTCTCTTTATCCATGTCACGCTGGTACCGTTTTTGCGTGGCTCGGACGAGCATAAATCCAAGCCGACCCAGCACTCGGTCAAGGAGCTGCAGGGCATGGGCATCAATCCCAACATCATCGTCCTGCGCTGTGACGAGCCGCTGGAGCCTTCCATTTTCAAAAAGATCTCCATGTTCTGTAACGTCAAGCCGGACTGCGTGATCGAGAACCTCACCATCCCGTACCTCTACGAGGCACCGCTGATGCTGGAGCAGGCAAACTTCTCCGCCGTGGTCTGCCGCGAGCTGGGACTGGACGCGCCGGAGCCGGATCTTGCCGAGTGGTCGGACATGGTCACGCGCATCAAGACGCGCGAGAAGGAGGTACATATCGGGCTGGTCGGCAAGTACGTGCAGCTGCACGACGCCTACCTCTCCGTGGCGGAGGCTATGCGCCACGCCGGGTACACGCTCAACACGCACATCCGCATCCACTGGATTGATTCCGAGACGCTGACCGAAGCCAACGCCGGGGAGACGCTGGGCTCGCTGGACGGTATCATCGTACCGGGCGGCTTCGGCGGGCGCGGCATCGAGGGAATGATCGTCGCCGTGCAGTACGCGCGCGAGCATCACGTGCCCTTCTTCGGCATCTGCCTGGGTATGCAGATCGCCGTGATTGAGTTTGCACGGCACGTGGCGGGCATTCCCGATGCGCACTCCGGCGAGTTTGACGAGCTGTGCCGCCACAAGGTCATCGACTTTATGCCCGGTCAGAGCAACAACATCGACAAGGGCGGCACGCTCCGTCTGGGCGCCTACCCCTGCCGCATCCAGCCCGGCACGACCATGGCGCGCTGCTATGGCACCGAGCTTATCTCCGAGCGCCACCGCCACCGCTACGAGTTCAACAACGACTACCGCGACATCATGCAGGCTGCCGGACTGACGCTGTCCGGTCTGTCCCCCGACGGCTCCCTGGTCGAGACCGTGGAGCTGTCCGACCGCCCCTTCTTCGTGGGCGTTCAGTATCACCCCGAATTCAAGTCCCGTCCCAACCGCGCACACCCGCTCTTCCGCGGCTTTATCGCCGCCGCACTGGAAAAGGCGGAGACGCGCTGAGCGCCGGACGGCGAACGGTAAACGGTAAACGGTAATCTCCCCCCGCCGAAAGCGGAAGATGGAAAGGAAGGATCAGATGAGTTTTTATGCCGGATCGGAGGGCAGATGCCTCCGCACGCAATCCGACGGACGTACCCCCGACACCCTGCACGAGGAGTGCGGCGTGTTCGGCGTGTACGCCCCCAGGCAGACCGACATTGCAGGACTGATTTACTACGGGCTGTATTCGCTCCAGCACCGGGGGCAGGAAAGCTGCGGCATTGTGGTCAATGACGACGGCGTGTTCGTCTCCCACAAGGACCTGGGACTTGTCAATGAGGTTTTCGGCAAAGACGTCCTGCGCCGCCTGCCCACCGGGCGGCTGGGCGTGGGGCACGTCCGCTACGGCACGACAGGCGGCACCGACCGCGCCAACTGTCAGCCCATTGAGATCAACCACAGCAAGGGACGGCTGGCGCTGGCGCACAACGGAAACATCAGCAACGCCTACGACCTGCGCTGTGCGCTGGAGTCGCGGGGCGCCATTTTCCACACCACCAGCGACACCGAGACCATCGCCTACATCGTCACGCAGGAGCGCCTCTGCACGCCCTCCATTCAGGAGGCGGTCAGCCGCGCCATGTACAGGCTGGACGGCGCCTACTCCTTGGTGCTGATGTCCGCCGCCAAGCTCATCGCCGTCCGCGACCCGCACGGCTTCCGCCCGCTGTGCTACGGAATCATGCCGGACGGAACCTACATCGTCGCCTCCGAATCCTGCGCGCTGGGGGCGGTCGGCGCCCGCTTCGAGCGGGACGTCCTGCCCGGTGAGATACTGGTCTTTGACGAGAACGGCGTGCATTCCGACACCTCGCACTGCGCCCCGCACGCGACCTGCGGCAAGCACACCTGCGTCTTTGAGTACATCTACTTCGCCCGCCCCGATTCGGTCATCGACGGGGTATCGGTACACGCCGCCCGCCAGCGCGCCGGGCAGGTTCTGGCACGGCGCCATCCCGCCGAGGCGGACGTCGTCATCGGCGTGCCGGACTCCGGGCTGGATGCGGCACTGGGCTACGCGGCGGAATCCGGCATCCCCTACGGCATCGGATTCGTCAAGAACCGCTACATCGGACGCACCTTCATCTCGCCGGGGCAGGATCAGCGCATCAATCTTGTGCGCATCAAGCTCTCGCCGGTGACCGAGGTGGTCGCGGGCAAGCGCGTCGTGCTGGTGGATGACTCCATCGTGCGCGGCACGACCAGCCGCCAGATCGTCTCGCTGCTGCGCGACGCGGGCGCGACCGAGGTGCATATGCGCATATCCGCGCCGCCGTTCCTCAACCCCTGCTACTACGGAACCGACATTGATTCCCGGGATCACCTGATCGCCGCCCACCACACGGTGGAGGAAACGGCAGCCATCATCGGGGTGGACACGCTGGGCTACCTGCCCGACGGGGATCTGCCCGTGCTGGTCAACAGGGAGGGGCAGACCTGCGAGCAGGCAGGGCTGTGTCACGCCTGCTTCTGCGGGCATTACCCGACCGCCGTCCCGGAGCATACAGAGAAGGATCGCTTTGAAGCAAAGCTCTCCGATAAACCCGCCAAACCACGCTCCCGCAACCGGGAGTAACCAACCGCTGCACAAAGAAAGGATGGATCAAACCATGGAAAATCTGGTCAAACTGTACGAGGGCAAGAGCAAGATCGTGTACGAGGGTACCGAGCCCGGCACCTGCGTCATTTCCTACAAGGACACCGCAACTGCCGGAAACGGCGTCAAGAAGGAGGATCTGCCCGGCAAGGGAAAGCTCAATGCCGCCATCTCCAACATCATCTTTGACTATCTGGCAAAGAACGGCGTCCGGACGCACCTTGTCCGTGTCATCGACGACACGACCGTGCTGGTGCGGAAGGCGGACATCGTGATGGTGGAGGTCATCGTGCGCAACATAGCGGCTGGCAGCTTCTCCAAGAAGTACGGCGTGCCGGAGGGCACCGCGCTCAACAACCGCGTGGTGGAATTCAGCCTCAAGAGCGACGAGCTGGGCGACCCCATGATCAACGACTCCCAGATCACGGCAATCGGCGTGGCAACGCAGGCGGAGCTGGACGAGCTGCGCGCCATGGCTCTGCGCGTGGATGAGCTGATGACCGAGCTGTTTGCCAAGTGCGGCATCCGGCTGGTGGACTTCAAACTGGAGTTCGGCAGAGCCGGCGGCGAGCTGCTGCTCTGCGATGAGATCTCGCCGGACTCCTGCCGTCTGTGGGACGCCGAGACCAACCGCAAGATGGATAAGGACAGATTCCGCCGCGACCTGGGCAACGTGCTGGACGGCTACCGCGACGTGCTGGCACGTCTGCAGGCGGCGCACGTCTGAGGATCCGGGGGCTCACATGGCTGAGAAACACGCTGTTTACGAAACCCCCCTGTGCCGCCGCTACGCGAGCCGGGAGATGCAGGAAATCTTCTCGGACGACCGCAAGTTTTCCACCTGGCGGCGGCTGTGGGTCGCGCTGGCGGAAAGCGAGCGCGAGCTGGGGCTGAATATTACGGTGGAGCAGATCGCCGAGCTGCGGGCGCACGTGGACGACATCGACTACGACGTGGCAGACGCGCGGGAGCGCGAGGTGCGGCATGACGTCATGGCGCATATCTACGCCTACGGCAAGGTCTGCCCGGACGCGCGGGCGATCATCCATCTGGGCGCGACCAGCTGCTACGTTGGGGACAACACGGACGTGCTCCTGCAGCGGGAGGCGCTCCTGCGCATCCGGACGCTGCTCTTGCGCACCATCGCGGCACTGGCGGATTTCGCGGAGAAGTATGCCGATCTGCCGACGCTGGCGTATACGCACTTCCAGGCGGCACAGCCGACCACGGTCGGCAAGCGCGCAACGCTGTGGCTGCAGGACATGATGCTGGATCTGGAGCATCTGGAGTTTGTGCTGGGCAGCATGAAGCTGCTGGGCTGTCGCGGCACGACCGGGACGGGGGCGAGCTTCCTCGACCTGTTCGGCGGGGACGGGCAGAAGGTCCGTGCGCTGGAGGACAGGATTGCGGAGAAGCTGGGCTTCGCGTCGGCTTACGCCGTCAGCGGGCAGACCTATACGCGCAAGGCGGATTATTTCCTGCTTTCGGTGCTGTCCGGCATCGCGCAGAGCGCCATGAAATTCTCCGGCGACATCCGCCTGCTCTCGCACATGAAGGAGTTCGACGAGCCGTTTGAATCCGGGCAGGTCGGCTCCTCCGCCATGGCGTACAAGCGCAACCCCATGCGGAGCGAACGCATCACGTCGCTTGCACGCTACGTCATCACCGACACGCTCAATCCCGCCCTGACCGCCGGCACGCAGTGGCTGGAGCGGACACTGGACGATTCCGCCAACCGCCGCATCAGCATCCCGGAGGCGTTCCTGGCAACCGACGGCATCCTGTCGCTCTGCATCAACATCATCTCCGGCGGCACGGTCTACCCGAACGTCATCCGCAAGCACCTGATGGAGGAGCTTCCCTTCATGGCGACCGAGAACATCCTCATGGAGTGCGTCAAGCGCGGCGGCGACCGGCAGATCCTGCACGAGGCAATCCGCCGGCACGCAGTCGCCGCCGGTAAAGCCGTCAAGCAGGACGGCGCCGACAATGACCTGCTGGATCGCATCGCCGCAGACCCGGTCTTCGGGCTGACACGCGCCGATATTGACGCCATCATCGCCGCCGGGCACTTCACCGGGCTTGCCCCGGAGCAGACCCGCGCTTACGTTGCCGCAGTGCGCGCCGCCCTTGCCGCCGATCCCACCCGGGCTGCCGCCCTCGCAACACCGGACGACACCAAGGTGCTGGTCTGAGCCGCACTGCCGGGGCAGTGCCGCAATTTTCCGTTCCGCCGTGCTATTCTCTATACTTATGTAAGGAGACAAAACATCATGTTAACCGCAATCGTGGGAATCAACTGGGGCGATGAAGGCAAGGGCCGTATGGTCGATCTGCTCTCGTCCGACTATGACATCATCTGCCGCTATCAGGGCGGCAACAACGCAGGGCACACCGTCGTCAACGACAAGGGCAAGTTCATCCTGAATCTGCTCCCGTCCGGCATCCTGCGCGAGACCACCGTCAACGTTATGGGTAACGGCATGGTCATTGATCTGGAGCATCTGGTGGGGGAGGTGACGCACCTGCGCGAGAAGGGCATCGCCATCACGCCGGACAACCTGAAAATCAGCGACAAGGCTATCATCTGTATGCCCTACCACAAGCTGCAGGACATCATGGAGGAGGATCGCCTTGCCGACCGCAAGTTCGGCTCCACCCGCCGCGGCATCGCGCCGGTCTACGCCGACAAGTACATGAAAAAAGGTCTGCGCATGGAGGATCTTCTGCACCCGGACACCCTGCGGCGGAAGGTGTACGACATCGTGGAGTGGAAGAACATCACAGTCACGGGCTACGGGCACGCACCGGTCGATCCGGAGGAAATGCTCGCGTGGCTGGATCGCTACGGCTCCGCCGTCGCCCCCTATGTGACCGATGTGTCCGGGTACCTGGAGCAGGCGATCGCGGCGGGCAAGCGCATCCTGTTCGAGGCGCAGCTCGGTGCCCTGCGCGACATTGATTTCGGCATCTATCCCTACACCTCCTCCTCCACGACGCTGGCAGGCTACGCGCCCATCGGCGCGGGCGTCCCCGGTGTCCGGCTGGATTCGGTCGTGGGCATCATGAAGGCGTACTCCACCTGCGTCGGCGAAGGCCCCTTCACCTGCGAGATGTTCGGCGATGAGGCAAAGGCGCTGCGCGATGCGGGCGGCGAGTACGGCGCCGCGACCGGGCGTCCCCGCCGGGTCGGACCGTTCGACGTGCCTGCCTCCCGCTACGGCGTCCGGATGCAGGGCGCCGACACCGTCGTGCTGACCAAGCTGGACGTGCTGTCCTATCTGGACAGGGTGCCGGTCTGCGTTGCCTACGAGGTGGACGGCGTGCGCACCACCGACTTCCCGACAGGCGACCGCCTGCTGCGGGCAAAGCCGGTCGTGGAGTATGTTGACGGCTTCGGCGACGTGTCCGCCTGCCGCACGTGGGACTCCCTGCCCGAGAACGCAAGGAAGTATATCCGGTTCATCGAGCAGGCGGTCGGGTGCCGCGTGGGCTATGTCTCGGTCGGCGCGGGACGTGACGAATATATCAAACTGTGATAAGAGGTTTTGATACGTATGGCGAATGTGCAACAGGGACAGCATGAGCTTTTGCTGATTCTGGACTTCGGGGGGCAGTACAAGGAGCTGATCGCCCGGCGCGTGCGGGAATGCGGCGTGCTGTCGATCGTCCGGGCAGGGGATATCTCCGCCGCGGCTGTCCGGGAGATGGCGCCGATCGGCATCATTCTCACGGGCGGTCCGAACAGCGTATACTGCGCGGATTCCCCGCACTGCGACAGGGAAATATTTGAGCTGGGCATTCCGGTGCTGGGCATCTGCTACGGCTCCCAGCTGCTGGCATGGACGATGGGCGGCGAGGTTGCCCCCTGCTCCACCAGCGAGTACGGGCGGACTCCCATGCGCGTGGACACCTCCTCCCCGCTGTTTGCGGGGCTGGACGCGGAGCAGATCGGTCTGATGAGCCACACCGACCGCATCGTGCGCCTGCCGGAGGGCTTCTCCTGCGCGGCGTCCACCGACAACTGCCCCAACGCGGCGCTGGAGGATCGGGCGCGGCGGCTGTACGGCGTCCAGTTCCACCCGGAGGTGGAAAGCACGCCCAACGGGACTGCCATGATCCGCAATTTCCTCTACAACGTCTGCCACGCGGCGGGCGACTACAATCTCCGCGATCTGGAAAAGCAGCTGACGGAGGCTGTGCGGGCGCAGGTCGGGACGGATCATGTCCTGCTCGGACTGTCCGGCGGAGTGGATTCCTCGGTCTGCGCGGCGTTGCTGTCGCGTGCCATTCCGGGACAGCTGCACTGCATCTTCGTGGATCACGGACTCATGCGCAAGGATGAGGGCGATGAGGTGGAGGCGGCGTTCCGGGGGCGCGATCTGCATTTCATCCGCGTCAACGCGGCGGATCGCTTCCTCGGCGCGCTGAAGGGCGTGACCGATCCGGAGCAGAAGCGCAAGATCATCGGCGTGGAGTTTGTCCGGGTGTTTGAGGAGGAGGCGCGCAAGCTGCCGCACGTCCGCTACCTCGCGCAGGGAACCATTTACCCCGATGTCATCGAATCCGGCGGCGGCAAGGGCGGCAAGGCGGCGACCATCAAGAGTCACCACAATGTCGGCGGTCTGCCGGATAACATGAGCTTTGCCGGCGTGGTGGAGCCGCTGCGCGGGCTGTTCAAGGACGAGGTGCGCGCACTGGGGCGCCAGCTGGGGCTTCCCGCCGCCTTCGTCAACCGTCAGCCCTTCCCCGGTCCGGGGCTGGGCGTGCGCGTGGTGGGCGAGATCACCGAGGAAAAGCTGGCGATCCTGCGTGAGGCGGACGCCATTTTCCGCGCGGAGATCGTGCGGCGGCACATCCGGGCGGATCAGTACTTCGCCGTGCTGACCGACACCCGGTCGGTCGGTGTGGTGGGCGATTTCCGTACCTACGGGTATACGGTCGCCCTGCGCGCCGTGCGCACATCCGACTTCATGACCTGCGTCTATGTCCCGATTTCGCACACGACGCTGAGCGCCGTTGCCACCCGCATCGTCAACGAGGTGCCCGGTGCCGGGCGCGTCGTCTACGACATCACCGGCAAGCCGCCGGCGACCGTGGAATGGGAGTGACGGCTGCTCCGGCGGGACGTCCCGGGGACGCTGCGCCGCTTACCTTTGCCAAACTGCACGGACTGGGCAACAGCTACCTGTTCGTGTATGCCGACCGCGACCCCGCCGATCCGGCGGCGCTGTCGGTGCGCCTGTCCGACCCGCGCCGCGGCGTGGGGGCGGACGGCATGATCTGGATTCTTCCCTCAGCGGTCGCGGACTTCCGTATGCGTGTCTTCAACGCGGACGGGAGTGAAGCCGCCATGTGCGGCAACGGCATCCGCTGTCTCGGCAAGTATGTGTACGACCGGGGGCTGACGGCACGCACCGAGCTGACCGTGGAGACGCCCGCCGGGATCCGCCGCCTGTGGTTACACACGGCGGGCAGGCGCGTGGCGTCGGTCACGGCGGACATGGGGCGTGCGGCTGTATGTGCCGCGCAGACGCTGACTCTGCCGGACGGCGAAACAATTACCCTGCGCCGCGTGTCGGTGGGCAATCCGCACGCGGTGCTGTTCTGCGCCTCCATGCCGGATGCGGCGCTCCTGCGCCTCGGCACGGCGCTTCAGACGCACCCTGCCTTTCCCGGCGGCGTGAATGTTGAGCTGGTGCATCTTTCTGCTCCCGCTGCCCTGCGGATGAGGGTTTTTGAGCGGGGCAGCGGTGTGACCTCTGCCTGCGGGACGGGCGCCTGTGCCGCCGTTCGGCGGCGGTCGCGGACGGGGTATGCGCATCCGGGGCAGACATCACGGTTCGGCTGGACGGCGGCGAGCTGACTGTCCGCGCCGAGCCGGACGGGACGCTGTTCCTGACCGGGGCTGCCGAGGAAATCTGTGAGGGAACCGCCTGGGTGTAAGCGGGGAAGGAAAAAGCACACAGAGCCGGCAGGTTCAGCCAATGCCGCAAAAATCCATTTCCCGCATAGACTTTTCAGTTTTGACCGTTTGCCGCCGCGGACAACGCGGAATCATCCATTCCGGATCGGGCAGATGACGCCCGGAATGAAAGGAGAAAGAAACATGAAGCAGAAAGACCGGAAGCTCGTCTTAGAGGACGGCAGCGTGTACACCGGCTACGGGTTCGGATACCCGGCAGACCGCGTGTGCGAGATTGTGTTCAACACCTCCATGGTCGGGTACCAGGAGATCGTTTCGGATCTGTCCTATACCGATCAGGCGGTCGTGATGACCTACCCCCTCATCGGCAACTACGGCGTTACCGATGACGACTTTGAGTGCAAAACACCCGGGATCGGCGGCATGATCGTGTATGACTACAACGATATGCCCTCCAACTTCCGCTACACCAAGACCCTGTCCGAGCTGCTGGAGGAGAACGGAATCCCCGGGCTGTCCGGCGTTGATACGCGCAGTCTTACCC
>OLGB01004675.1_pt1 | contig 11423 bp, 12 predicted proteins | sample 1605691 | NCBI WGS metagenome assembly OLGB01 (sample SAMEA3888925, study PRJEB22519) | human gut metagenome | biome: human gut; feature: human-associated habitat; material: faeces | place: Denmark | collected 2010
AAGACAGCGGCCTCTCACGCCGTTAACATCGGTTCGAATCCGGTACGGGTCACCAAACTCTTCTTGACAAAGAGAGCGAAAGACAATATAATACAGGATGTTCTCCGGCAAGACCGGAAGACAGAAGTTGGTGCTGATTAGGGCGAGGGTCCACCCGTTCCCATTCCGAACACGGTAGTTAAGCTCGTTCCTGCCGACAATACTTGGCTGGCGACGGCCCGGGAAAATAGGTAGCGCCAACACTGAGACACACTCGCATGAGTGTGTCTTTGTTTTTATTTTGTAACCGCTTTGTAGCTGTTTGTGGTGGCGCGTCTGCGCGTTTTCAGGGAAAATAAAAAGGCGAAAGGAGGCGACTGGACTTGGTGGACCCCAACAACAAGCAGCTCCGTCCGCCTATTCGCCGCAGCTGGCTGCGGCTGCGGCTGGGCAAGGCGTACTATGCGGGACTGCGGTATCTGCTGTGGTGCTCTCCCAAATTCCGCTGGGCCAAGGAGCAGCGGACAGAGCAGCTGCCTCAGGTCCAGTTTGCCCACGCCACGCCCCTGTACCGCCATCTGCGGGGGGAGGAGATGGTTCTCCAGGAGAACAAGGTGGTGAATCTGCGGCTGGCTGTGGCCCGGCTGAACGGGCTAGTGCTGGCGCCGGGGGAGACCTTCAGTTATTGGCGTCTGATCGGAAAGCCCACCCGCCGCAAGGGTTACAAGGAGGGGATGGTGCTGTTTTTGGGCCATGTGGGCAGCGATGTCGGCGGTGGATTATGTCAGCTTTCCAACCTGATCTTCTGGATGACGCTCCACACGCCCCTGACGGTGGTAGAGCGGTACCGCCACTCTCACGACGTGTTTCCCGACGCCAATCGTACCCAGCCCTTCGGAAGCGGCGCTACCTGCGCCTATCCCCACCGGGACCTGATGATCCGCAATGACACGGACCAGCCCTTCCAGCTGTGCCTGCGGGTGGGGGAGACCTGCCTGGAGGGGCAGTGGCGGGCACTGCGCCCCCCGGTCTGCCGGTATGAAATCGTAGAGCGGGACCACCGGATGGACCAGGCCGCCTGGGGCGGCTACGTCCGGCACAACGCCCTGTACCGGCGGCTGTGGGACCGCGACGGGCGGCTGGTGGAGGAGCAGTTCCTCTTTGCCAACGACGCCATCATGATGTACAGCCCTCTGCTGGAGGAAGCGGAGGGTTGTTAATCGGCAGGAAAAATGGTATACTGTGTAAAAAGCGGCGATTTACCGCAGGAAAATAAATAAGTGAGGTGTTTTCATGGATTCTAAGACCACAGGTATTGTGGCCTACATCACCTGGATCGGTCTGGTCATCGCGCTGGTAGCCGGCGACCGGGAGGGGGCCAAGTTCCATCTGAACCAGGCGCTGGTGATCTGGATTGCGGGGTTGTTCGGCGTGATCCCCTGCATCGGCTGGATCTGGGGCATTTTCTGCTTCGTCTGCGCCCTCATGGGATTGATCGCCGCCATCAACGGCGAGGAGAAGGAAGTTCCCCTGCTGGGCAGGATCAAGCTGCTGAAGTAAGCGGAGGCTGCGCCCGGGGCGCGGCCTCTTTTCATGGAGGAGCGATGGACGAACGACGCAGAATGACGGACCGGGAGGTCTACCCCGCCGCCTGGATCCTGGTGGGGATGCTGGCCCTGGCGTATCTCATCTGGCGGTACGCCCTGGGCAGCCCCACGGTTAGCCGGTGCTGGGTGTGGGAGCACTGGGGGCTCTACTGCCCGGGCTGCGGCGGCACCCGTGCGGTGATCGCCCTGGCCCACGGACAGCTGCTGAAGGCTTTGTACTACCACCCGGCGGTGCCGGTGCTGGCGGCGCTGGGGGGCGTGTACCTGGTCTCCCAGACCGTGTGGCGCATGAGGGGGCGCCGGGGCTGGGTTCTGCGGTACGACCCCCGTTGGCCTGCCGCGCTGGCGGGACTGTTCCTGGTCAACTGCGCGGTGCGGAACCTGCTGTGGCTGGGCTTTGGCATCGGGATCTGAATTTGCCGGACGCCGGGAGAGACCGGCGTCCGGCAAATATTTTTTTCGCTCTGTAACAATTTCCGGCTTTCCCGCATCATGCGTACAGAGAGGAGGCGAGGCCCATGGCGATTTCCCAGGCGGACCGGGACTGGTTCTGCGACCGGCTGCGGGAGAACTGGACCAGTCTGTACCGGCTCGCCCGCAGCATTACCGGCAGCGACGCTGACGCCCAGGAGGTCATGGCCCAGGCGGCGTACCTGGCCTGGGCGCGGTTCGGGCAGCTGCGGCAGCGGGAGAAGTTCCGCTTTTGGCTTCTGAAGATCGCCGCCAACGAAGCCCGGCAGCTCTGCCGCCGCCGGGGGCGGACCGTGCCGCTGGAGGAGCTGGGGACAGAGCCCGCCGCTCCGGAGAGGGAGCCGGAGGACCACAGCCTCTGGCAGGCGGTCCAGGCCCTGCCCCGTGACCAGCGGGAGGCGGTGGTGCTGTTTTACTGGGAGGACCTGCCCACAGAGGAGATCGCCCGGATCGTGGGCGCCGCGCCGGGCACGGTGCGGGTGCGGCTGAGCCGGGCAAGAGAGCAGCTGCGGAAATGGCTGGAGGTGGAACGGGATGGATGAACTGGATCTGCGTCTGCGGGCCATGGCCCATGGAGAGGAACTGCCCTTGCCGACGGACTGTGAGGCGCTGCTGGACCGTCTGGAGAGGGAGATCCGCAGGGGTGAGGACCGGCGTCCCTACCGGAGACTGGGCCGCCGGACATTGCTGCTGACGGCGGCCGCGGCGGTTCTGTCAGCGTCCGTGCTGGCAGCCGAGCTGTGGCACTTGCGGATCGAAGAGATTTCAGTGGGGCAGGAGGAGTCCAGCTATCGGGTGGACGGAGACATTCCCGCTGTTCCACTGGAGTCCTTCTCTCGTGAGATTTGGGCCATTATGGAAAGAGTGCCTGAAAAGGCGGCAGGGCAAAATCCTCTCCTGATGAGCACAATGCCGGGATACTGGTTTGGAACGTTTGATAGCTGGACAAAATGTGAGGACTTTGTGGGATTCCCCCTGCGCAACCCTCTGGAGGAGGCGGAGTTGTTGGAGATGGCCAATTACGCTGCCATCCCCCGAGATGCGCAGACACTGGACGAGAACAGCAGGCGGCATTGCGCCGTCACTTTAAACGGCTCTGCCAACGGAGAATTGCAGAGTGTTCAGGTAGATGCGGGCTATCTTATGGGCGAAATTCGGATTCAGATGTCTGTAAATCTCTATCCGGAGGGAATCTTTCTGGACCCGGGGACCGGGGCCGTATGGATTGGAGAGGCGGACTTCACCCTGACCTCTGGCGTAACCGGCAGCAAGGTCCCCTATTCCCTGGTGGTAACGGAAACGCCGGAGAATGAATACTATCATGATTTTTCCAGTGCGGACGCGTATTTCATCCTGGAAAATGGTTTGTATGCATTGCACGCAGTTTCCCCCGGCAGGGAGAGCGGAGGAGCGGCCAGAGCGGCGCTTGAGCAGATGCTGGAACTGTTTTGAACATGGAAAATCCCCCGGCTCATACAAGCGCCGGGGGATTTTTTAGCAGCTCAGTTGTAGATGGGGAACTGACGGCACAGGGCGTCCACCTCGGAACGAACCTGATCCTTGCAGCCCTCGAAGTCCCGGGCCACCATGGCCATCCACTCCGCGATCTTCACCATCTCCGGCTCTTTGAAGCCCCGGGTGGTGGCGGCGGGGGTGCCCACCCGGATGCCGCTGGTGACGAAGGGCTTCTCCGGGTCGTTGGGGATGGCGTTCTTGTTGACGGTGATCTGGACCTCGTCCAGCCGGTGCTCGAACTCCTTGCCGGTGATGTGGAAGTTCCGCACGTCCACCAGGCACAGGTGGTTGTCGGTGCCGCCGGAGACCAGGCGGAAGCCCTGCTTCTGCAGCTCCTCCGCCAGTACGGCGGCGTTCTTCACCACCTGCTTGCCGTACTCCTTGAACTCGGGCTTGAGCGCCTCGCCGAAGCACACGGCCTTAGCGGCGATGATGTGCTCCAGAGGGCCGCCCTGGGAGCCGGGGAACACGGCGGAGTTGATCTTCTTGAAGATGTCGTCGTCGTTGCACAGGATCAGACCGCCCCGGGGACCCCGCAGGGTCTTGTGGGTGGTGGAGGTGACCACGTCGGCGTAGGGGATGGGGGAGGGATGGACCCCGGCGGCCACGAGACCGGCGATGTGGGCCATGTCCACCATCAGATAGGCGCCCACGGCGTCCGCCACCTCCCGGAACTTGGCGAAGTCGATGGTCCGGGGATAGGCGCTGGCGCCGGCGATGATCATTTTGGGCTTGCACTCCTTGGCCACGGCCATCAGCTGGTCGTAGTCGATCATCTCCGTCTCGTCATTGAGGCCGTAGGGCACGATGTGGAAGTACTTGCCGGAGATGTTGACGGGGCTGCCGTGGCTGAGGTGGCCGCCGTGGGCCAGGTTCATGCCCAGCACCGTGTCGCCGGGCTGCACCAGGGCCATGAAGGCCGCCAGGTTGGCGTTGGCGCCGGAGTGGGGCTGGACGTTGGCGTGCTTGCAGCCGAAGAGCTCGCAGGCCCGGTTCCGGGCGATGTCCTCGGTCACGTCCACGGCATAGCAGCCGCCGTAATACCGCTTGCCGGGATAGCCTTCGGCGTACTTGTTGGTCAGGCACGTGCCCATGGCCAGCATGACGGCCTCGCTGACGATGTTCTCCGAGGCGATCAGCTCGATGTTGCGGCGCTCCCGGGCAAATTCCTCCTGGATGGAGGCGCCCACCTCCGGGTCCGCCTGGGCGATGAACTTCATTGTCTCCTGGATCATGGCAAGTCTCTCCTCTGTCTCGATTTAAGAATGGGCGGCTTCCCCGTCTCCGACGGGGAACTCATACCGCAGCACCGGGTTCCGGGCGGCGCCCACCTCGTCCAACCGGCGGACGGGAGTGCGCCGGGGCGCCTCGCGGAGGGACTGGGGGTTCCGCAGGGCGTCCTGATAGAGCTGCTCGAACACGGCGCAGGCCTCGTCCATGGTCTCCCTGCTCTCCGTCTCCGTGGGCTCCACCATCAGCGCCTCGTGGACGATGAGGGGGAAGTACATGGTGGGCGGATGGATGCCGTGGTCCAGCAGGCCCTTGGCGATGTCCATGGCGCTGACGCCGGTGTCCTTGCGGAGCTTTTCCAGCGTCATGACGAATTCGTGCATACACCAGCCATTGTACGCCATGTCGTAGGTTTTGGCAAGTCTCCACATCATGTAGTTGGCGTTGAGCACGGCGTTCTCCGACGCCTCCGGCACGCCCTCCCGGCCCAAAGTCAGCAGGTACGCCAGGGCCTTCACCGTCACGGTGAAGTTGCCGTAGAAGCCCTTGACCCGACCGATGGAGTGGGCGGGGGTAAAGAAGCCGTAGCCGTCCTCCGTTTTTTCCACCTGGGGCCCCGGCAGGAAGTCCCGCAGCAGCGCCTTGCAGCCCACGGGGCCGGAGCCGGGCCCGCCGCCGCCGTGGGGGGCGGCGAAGGTCTTGTGGAGGTTCAGGTGGCACACGTCGAAGCCCATGTCGCCGGGCCGCACCACGCCGGCCACGGCGTTGAGGTTGGCGCCGTCGTAGTAGCAAAGGCCCCCGGCCTCGTGGACGATGCGGGTGATGGAGAGGATGTTCTTATCGAAGATGCCCACGGTGTTGGGATTGGTCAGCATCAGTCCCGCGGTGTCGGGTCCCACGGCGGCGGAGAGGGCGGCGAGGTCCACGCAGCCGTCGGTGCCGGAGGGGATGTTCACCACGTCGAACCCGGCCATCCGGGCGGAGGCGGGGTTGGTGCCGTGGGCGGAGTCGGGGACGATGATCTTGGTGCGGGCGCTGTCGCCGCGGTGGGTGTGATAGGCCTTGATGAGCAGCAGTCCGGTGAATTCCCCGTGGGCGCCGGCGGCGGGCTGGAGGGTCACGGCGTCCATGCCGGTGACGGCGCACAGGGACTGCTCCAGCGTCCACAACGCCTCCAGGCAGCCCTGGACCGTGGAGACGGGCTGGAGGGGATGGATCTTCGTGAAGCCCGGCAGGGCCGCCAGCTCCTCGTCGATCTTGGGGTTGTACTTCATGGTGCAGGAGCCCAAGGGATAGAACCCGTCGTTGACGCCGTGGACCCGGTCGCACAGCTGCTTGTAGTGGCGGGTCAGCTCGTTCTCACCCACGTGGGGCAGCCGGGGCGGATCGGTCCGCTCCCGGTCCAGGCGGACCTCCGGCACGTCGCAGGGGGGCAGCAGGCTCAGCCCCTGGCCGGGGTGGCCCTTTTCAAAGATGGTTTTCACTGCGCCAGCACCTCCTTCACGATGTCCGCGGCCCTGTCCAGCTCTTCCCGGCTCACCAGCTCCGTGGCGCACCAGAGGAGGCCGCCCTCCACGGGCAGGCCGCCCAGGATGTCCGCCCGGGCCAGGGCGCTGAGGATCTGCTCCCCGGTCTCCGGGGCGCAGGCGGTGACGAACTCGTGGAAATAGGGGCCCTCGTGGGCCAGAGGCAGTCCGGCCTGGGCCAGACGCTCCGCCAGATAGTGGGCCTTGGACAGGGACTGCCGGGCGGCCTGGGCAAGGCCCTCCGCGCCCATGGCGCTGAGGTACAGTCCGGCGGTAAAGGCGCACAGGGCCTGGTTGGAGCAGATGTTGCTGCTGGCCTTCTCCCGGCGGATATGCTGCTCCCGGGCAGTCAGGGTCAGGACATAGCCCACCTTGCCGTCCACGTCGTGGGTCCGGCCCACGATGCGGCCGGGCAGCTGGCGCATGAGCTTTTTGGTGGCGGCCATGAAGCCCAGGTACGGCCCGCCGAAGGCGGTGTCCAGGCCCAGGGGCTGGCCGTCGCCCACGGCCACGTCGGCGCCGCAGGCGGCGGGGGTCTCCAGCAGGGCGCAGGCGATGGGGTTCACACCCATGACAAACTTGGCCCCGGCGGCGTGGACGATCTCGCCGATCTCGGCGGCGTCCTCGATCAGGCCGAAGTAGTTGGGCTGGGCCAGGTAGAAGCAGGCCGCGTCGTCGCCCAGGGCGGCGGAGAGGGCCTCCTTGTCAGTGCGGCCGCCGGGGGCGGGCACCACGGTCAGCTCCACGCCGGAGCCGAAGCAGTAGGTCCGCATGGTCTCGATGACCTCCGGATGGGCGGCGGCGGACACCAGTGCCCGGCGGCGCCTGCGGTCCACGCACATGGTGATGGCCTCCGCCGCGGCGGTGGCCCCGTCGTAGACGGAGGCGTTGGACACGTCCATGCCGGTCAGCTCGCAGATCATGGTCTGGTACTCGAAGATGGACTGAAGGATGCCCTGGCTGATCTCCGCCTGATAGGGGGTGTAGGCGGTGACCAGCTCCTCCCGGGAGGCGATGGACTTGACCACCGCGGGGATATAGTGCCGGTAGGCGCCGGCGCCCCGGAGGCAGGTGCGGAACACATGGTTCTTCTCCGCCATGGCGGTCACGGCCCGGCGGACCTCCAGCTCGCTCTTCCCGGCAGGCAGGTCCAGTTCCTTGACGAACATCTCCTCCGGCACGTTGGCGTACAGGTCCCGGATGCCGGAGGCGCCCATGGCCTCCAGCATCTCCTGCCGCACCGCCGGGGAGTTGGGTACGTAGCTGCCCATGGGCTCAGCCCTCCGTCTGGGTGAAGGCCTCGTAGGCGGCGGCGTCCATGAGATCGGCCTGGTCGGTGACCTGCTCGATCCGGGCGATCCAGGCGCCGTAGGGATCCTCGTTCAGCTTCTCCGGGGCGTCCAGCAGCTCCTCGTTGACCTCGGCGATGACGCCGCTGACCGGGGAGATGATGTCGGACACGGCCTTCACGGACTCCACGTCGCACAGGGGCTCCTCGGCGGCGACACTGTCGCCCGCCATGGGCAGGTTCACGAACACCAGGTCGCCCAGGGAGTCCTGGGCAAAGTCGGAGATGCCCACCAGGGCGGTGGTGTCGTCCAGCATCTTGACCCACTCGTGGGTCTTGGCATACAGCAGTTCAGCGGGGAAGTTCATGGATCGTTCCTCCTTACAAAATATATCAGGTTGATGTGGTCCGCATGGGGAAACCGCCGTCTCATCAGCGGGCGACCTTGTAGAAGGGCAGGGGGACCACCTCCACGGGGATCCGGCGGCCCCGGACATCGGCCTCCAGGGCGGTGCCGGGCTCAGCGGCGGTCAGGTCCACATAGCCCATGGCCGCGCCGTAGCCCAGGAAGGGGCAGTGGGTGCCGGAGGTGGTGCGGCCCACCTTGTCTCCGCCGGGGTAGTAGAGGTCGCAGTGCTCCCGGACGATGCCCCGGCCGGTGACCTTCAGCCCCACCCGCTTGACGGCGGGGGCGCCCCGGGCGATGATGGCCTCCCGGCCCAGGAAGTCCTTGCCGTCCAGTTTGCAGGGCAATCCCGCCTCCTTGGGGGAGACGTCGTCGTCCATCTCGTGGCCGTAGAGGGGCATGGCGGCCTCCAGCCGCAGGGTGTCCCGGGCGCCCAGGCCGCAGGGCAGGAGCCCTTCAGGCGCGCCCGCCTCCAGCAGCGTGTTCCACAGGTCCGCGGCCCGGTCAGCCGGGCAATACAGCTCGAAACCGAACTCGCCGGTGTACCCGGTCTGGGACACCAGGGCCTCCACATCGCCGCCCTTGCAGCGGAGGGTAACGTGGTCGTTGAAGCGGTAGTATTTCTCTGGGATGTCGGCCTCGGCGCAGATCTTTTTCAGGATGTCCCCGGACTTAGGGCCCTGAAGGGCCAGCTGGGCCACCTGGTCGGAAATGTCGGAAAAGCGCACGCCGCCGGTCAGGCGGGAGGAGACCCATTCCGCGTCCTTCTCGTGGTTGCCGGCGTTGACCACCAGCAGATATTTCTCCGGCCCCTGGCGGCAGACCACCAGATCGTCCACGATGCCGCCCCGCTCATTGCAGAGCATGGCGTACTTCACCTGGCCGTCGGTCATCTTGCTGAGGTCGGCGGTCACCAGCCATTGGAGATTGGCAAGGGCGTCCGGCCCCTCCAGCAGCAGTTCCGCCATGTGGGACACGTCGAACAGTCCCGCCTTTTCCCGCACCGCCATGTGCTCGGCGATGACGCCGGCGGGGTACTGGACCGGCATCAGGTATCCGCCGAAAGGCACCATTTTGCCGCCCAGGGCCACGTGGGTGTCGTAGAGGGGAGTTCGTTTTTCCATATCTGCGCCTCCTGTATCATAGTGGGATTTCCGTGGTTTCCGGCACAAAAAAGACAGAGGCATAAGGAGGCCCCGCTGTTGGGGGATTCCTTACGCCTCTGTTCTGTGACCTGAGAGATTCCCGGCGAACGACGCCCGGTTGCCCCTTCGGTGCATTGCTGCTCTCCAGAGTTCTGTCCCGGTACAGTCCCGTCTGCCTGGTCCCGCCGCGCGCGGGACCTTCGGCGCCGCCCGGAGGGCGAACTCTCCTGTACCGTTCATTCAGATATGAACTTGCAGAGGGATATCCCCCTCTTTTTTTCACACTAGCAGACTTACTCCCTGATGTCAAGGGAAAATCTGGAGATAGGTATTACTTTCTTCTTCTGGCAGCCATCTGCCTCGGCGATATCTGCGGAGGAACTACCTCCGTCAGCCCAGCCGGGCGGGGGTGCCGTCCTCGTAGAGGCCCCGCTCCGTCAGGACCCAGGGAATGGGCATGTCGTGGGGCTCCAGGGGGATCTCCTCCCGAATCAGCCGCTCCCGGCACATCAGCACGGCGGCGGAGCGGTAGACGGAGAGGAAGCGGTCGTAGTATCCGCCGCCCCGGCCCAGCCGGTGCCCCAGGTGGTTGCAGCCCATGCAGGGCAGCACCGCCAGGTCCACCGCATCCACCGCCACCTGCGGGGTATCCGGCGGCGGCTCCGGCAGGCCGTAGGCCCCGGGGGAGAGCTGGCTGAGGGAGGTGATCTGCCGCAGTTCCATGATGCCCGGCCCGGTGCAAAGGGGCACGCACAGCCGTTTCCCGTCGGCCAGGGCCCGGGTCAGGATGGGCCGGGTGTCGATCTCCCAGCCGGTTCCCACAAAGCAGAACACCGTCTCCGCCTCCTGATAGGCTGGCATGGCCAGCAGGTGGGCGGTGATGGCCGCGTCCGCCTTTTCCCGGTAGCTCTGGGGCAGGCCCTCCGCCATGCGGCGCAGGGTGGTCCGCAGGGCTTGCTTTTCCTCTTTTCTCGTCATGGCAGGGGATCCTCCTCTTTCTCCGGCGCGGCGGCGCCGTAGGCAATGGCGCTGCTGCCGTATTTTCCGCGGATGCGGTCCATGGCCGCCTCCAGTTTTTCGCTGCGCTGCCGGGTGGCGGCGGAGCCGCTGAACAGGTCCACCTGCTCATAGGTGTCCTCCGCCTCCATTAGATGGATAGCGGTGACGGTCAGGGCCCGGATGGGGGACGGGGGCTTCCAGATCTGCTCCGTCAGGTCCATGGCCGTCTCCGTCACCTCCCGGATCAGGTGGGTGGGGGCGGAGAGCCGGGTCTGCCGGGACCGGTCCCGGAACTGGGGGTCCCGGACCGTCACCTGGAGGCCGCCGGCGTAGAGGCCCAGATGCCGCAGCCGGCTGGCCACGGAATCCGCCAGCATGGCGATGCCCTGGCGCACCTGGTCCCGGGTAGTCAGGTTCTGGGGGAAGGTGGTGCCGTTGCCCACGGACTTCACCGGCTCCTTCTCGAACCGGGAGCGGACCGGGTCTGCATCCAGGCCGTTGGCGTAGCTGTGAAGCTGGAGGCCCATCTTACCCATGAGCTGCTCCAGCATGTCCGGCTTGCAGGCGGCCAGCTGGCCGATGGTGTCCACGCCGTACTGGCCCAGCAGCTTCCGGGCGGCGCCGCCCACGTACAATAGATCTCCCACCGGCAACGGCCACACGATCTCCCGCCAGTTTTCCGGGGAGATGACGGTGGTGGCGTCGGGCTTTTTGTAGTCGCTGCCCAGCTTGGCAAAGACCTTGTTGAAGCTGACGCCCACGGACAGCGTCAGCCCCAGCTCCTGCCGCATCCGGCGGCGGAGGGTGTCCGCCAGGGCGCGGGCGTCGCCGCCGAAGAGGTGCAGCGTGCCGGTCACGTCCAGCCAGCTCTCGTCGATGCCGAAGGGCTCCACCAGGTCGGTGTACTGGCCGTAGATGTCGTTGACCTTCCGGGAGTATTCCCGGTACAGATGGTGGTGAGGCGGCAGCAGCACCAGGTCCGGGCACTTCTTCTTGGCCTGCCAGATGGTCTCCGCCGTCTGGACGCCGAAGCGCTTGGCAGGCTCGTTCTTGGCCAGGATGATGCCGTGGCGGGAGGTGGGATCGCCGCATACCGCCACAGGTGTCTGCCGCAGGTCCGGGTGGCTCAGCAATTCCACGGAGGCGTAAAAGCTGTTGAGATCGCAGTGCAGAATGATCCGTTCCATGGCGCTGCCCCCTTTCTGCACTCAGTATAGCACATTTGTTCGCCTTTGAAAAGGGGCGGAAAAGGGAAGG
>OLGB01004679.1_pt1 | contig 11416 bp, 10 predicted proteins | sample 1605691 | NCBI WGS metagenome assembly OLGB01 (sample SAMEA3888925, study PRJEB22519) | human gut metagenome | biome: human gut; feature: human-associated habitat; material: faeces | place: Denmark | collected 2010
AATAAATACGCGGAAGGCTATCCCGGCAAGCGCTATTACGGCGGCTGCGAGAAAGTCGACATCGTCGAGGATCTCGCACGCGATCGCGCGAAGGAATTGTTCGGCGCAAAGTTCGCCAATGTGCAGCCCCATTCGGGCGCCAATGCCAACTTGGCGGCGTATTTCGCAACCATCAAGCCGGGCGATGTCGTGCTTGGCATGAGCCTCGACAACGGCGGCCATCTTACGCACGGTTCGCCGGCGAACTTCTCGGGCAGGGCTACAATAACGGGCTGTGTCTTATCTATCGTCTCACCCCGTCGGACTACCATCGGTATGTATACTTCGACGACTGCTACGCTCACCGCCCACGCACTATACCCGGCGTCTTGCACACCGTTCGTCCGCTCGCGCTCTCCAGAGAACGCGTATTCGCGCGCAATGCCCGTTCCGTCACGCTCCTGCGTACGGAAAACTTCAAAGACGCACTTCAAATAGAAGTGGGGGCGTTACTTGTCGGGCGTATATGCAACGAACAAGCCGAGTGCAGATTCAGACGCGGTGATGAAAAAGGCCGGTTTGAGTTCGGCGGCTCCACTATCGTTATATTACTCGAAAACGACGCCGCCCGGATCGCTCCGGAAATACTTTCCCGCAGCAAAGCAGGACTTGAGACGCGTGTAAGGCTCGGTGAACGGGTAGGCGTCGCCGCGAATGAAGAGGCGGGCATTTGTAACGTGTAAACAGGCATATCAAACATAAAAAGCACGGCGATCATCAACGCCGATACCACACAAAGAAAAATGATAGATACCCGACGAAAAGATAACATCCTTTTCGTCGGGTATTGCTATCATATTCATCTTGTATCCTGCTGTATGTGTTTCTCCATATAGCCGCAAGTGAATGGAAAAAAATCATATTTTACGGTTTTTACATGTATAAAACCGTATGATTCATACCACTTCCTTAATTGTATATTTTCTTCAACAATACTGATTTTGATTTTCGAAACATTCAGGCTTTCAGCGAAGGTAAAACAATGATTTAACAATCGTTCGCCTATTTTACGATGCCTATATGCAGGATTTACACATAAATTACTCAATTCACATTCGTTGTTTTCATCAAACAACAATGAATAGTAGCCAACGATCGTGCTTTCGGATAAAAAAGCAAACATTTTCCTGTTTTCATTGTCATACTGCCAATACAGCCTGTCATTGTTTGTGGAAAAAGCGGTAAACCCCGGTGCGTTTGTTTGAGTAAAATTGAACTCATTGGCAACGGTCAAAAAGCTTTCCCGTATCAACGCAGCACATTCGGGTATTTCCGAACGGACAATTTCTCTTATCATGGCCACTCTCTGTGTATTATAAATACAAGAACGGGAATATGCTAACTGTTTTTTTCCGGATCATCGCGGCTCTGCGTTATCTCGTCACGAGTTCCGGTATCAGACGTCTCTGCGCATTCTGCCGTGGCAACAGAGCTGATCAGCTCCTCATCATATCTGTCGTTCTCATAATACCTGTTCGTAAAGAACGACTTTACAGAGCGATGGGTACGGCGCGTGACAAACATATACAGCAGCCATATTACAAGTCCGGCGAGCGAAATGTACGCACCGTAACGCAGCCCGGGCGTCTCATATTCAAACTCTATCGTGTTGATGCCTTCCGGGCACTCCACGGCCATAAACCCGTAAAAAGCTTTAACTATTTCGGCCGGTTTCCCGTTCACCGTCGCGCTCCAGCCCTCTTCATACGGGACGCTGAAGAAAACGTAATTTCCGCTTTCCATATCGGGTGTGACGGCCGTGAATCCATATGAATCATACTCAAATTCAGTACAGGCACTCGCGGCTCTGTCAATGCAGTTTTGTCCGTACAGCTTGAGCGACGCATTGGACGAAGACGACATGACGACTCTGTCCTCATATCGCACCTGTGTCATATAATGTGAGCATTCGTCGGCCAGTTCATCCGGCACCACAAGAAAACTCGTAAGGTACATGTGGCGCGTGCTCGTGCTGATCTTATCAAAGTCGGACTCAGTCATGAACTTATCATAGGTAAAGCCCATCGGGATATAATTATCGTTTTCGTATACGGTCATTCCGTTTATCCTGCCAAGCAGGGAAAAGCCCTTCGCTTTGAAATTTGATTCCTTGCCCGTCTCGATATAGTAATACCTCACCGAGAAGAAGGACCTGAGCCCGAACAGCGTCGCCTCGGCACGCGACCCGACCGAACGTGAGACGCCCGCTATCTCGGGATACGCGGTCATTATGGAAGGCGGCACTACCGTGTGGAAACAGCGAATGGAATTCATCTGCCAATACATGCCCAGATTATCAAGCGAGCCGTCATAGGTATCGATACGATAAAAATCGTTCCCGCCTTCGATATCGACCGAAGTGTCCGGAAGCTCTATCCGGTACGGCTCCTGCGTGGATTCACCCGTAAATTCATCTTCGCTGACGAAAGTGACGCTGATATTCAGACCGCCGTTAGGCACCTCTATCAGATATGTCGGCGCTGCCGTTTCAAATTTACTTCCGTTTACCGTAACACTCTCGACCGTACTGCCGCTGTACGGTGTGCAGGTAAGCGTCACTGTCTCACCGGCGACCGCCTCGGAAACGTCGAGTACCGCTTCCCCTTCGCCGCTGTCACTTAATTTCAGCTTCTGAGCCGCAGGCTCAACCATCTCAGGGTACATCGACTCCCACCCGCCTATTGCCTGGTCGAGCAGAAAATCCGTGCCCCATGAATGACACTTCCCATAAAAAATGTGTGTCCATCCATACACCAACGTGCTCAAAATAAGGACGTATGAAAGCAACCTGTCAAACCCGGCGCGCCCGCGGTAATACTTGGTAAGTATATAAACAGCGACGATACCCGCAAATGCTATAACGACGTTGACCCAAAACCTGTCGATGAATTCCGGCTGACCGAGCACATATTTGACCGTTTCGCTTTCCTCGTCGAATTTCCATGTGAGTCCCAGCAATACGGTAAAGGCCGTGCAAACGGTGCCGCAAACGATAAGACCGGATCTGAAAACCGCTTTTTTATCGAGCGCTATAACCGTAGCGAGCGACATCATGAGTATCATCATGTAATACCAGCGCGCGTAATATGAACGGTTCAGCAGGAAAAACGTAGAATTACCCAGCGGTATCAGCGCCATCAGGAACAGAACGATCAGCAGCGTGGTAAGCCACGTTGCACGGCGTTTGCGGATATAAGCAACAACTCCGCTCACACCGAACAGCGGCAGCCACGCCGTGAGCGATGCCCAGCGCGCATTGTCGTCGATTATAAAATTCTTCCTCGACGGGATATCAGGCGGGAAGAAAAAGCACTCGATTATTGACAGATACCTGTTCGTATGCAGCTTGCCGCCGGTCATGTAGAACAGCATCTCCCAACCGGTGTAGCTCGAGCCTATCCGGGGGTTGTCCAATATCGCAAGCGCAGCCGGCAGAAACAGTACCATCGACATCATTGCGCCGAGCACTGCTTCAAGTGCAAGCAGCAAAAAACTCTTCAGCGTGATACGGAATGTCTTGGAAGAACACCTGACAAGAAAATACACTATACAGAAAACGACCTGACCCGCGAACATAAAATAGTTCATCATGGCGTTTACAGCAACAGCAAGCGCAAACAAGCCCTTGCGGTTATTCTGCACGAGTTCCTCAATGCCTATCAGCAGCAGCGGGAAAAATGCGATCACCTCGTGAAACTGGTTGAAAAAGATATTATATATACCAAATCCCGAAAATGAATACAGCAGCGCTCCGATCACCGCATAATGCTGGTCACGGACGAAACGGCGGATATACGCAAACGAAAACAGCGCCGCCGTCACAAATTTTGCCACAAACATCGGCGCCATGAGGTATGGCGCCCATGTGGCGGGGAAAAGGCACATGAACCAGAAATAAGGGCTCCCCAGAAGATAATACGAATAGCTGCCTATGAAATTAGAGCCCAGATCTGTCATCCAGTCCCAACCGAAATTGCCGTCATGCACCATCTGCACACAATGCTCGTAAAACGGTATTTGCTGTGCGTTATAATCACCGAAATAAAGGAAAACTCCTTTCGATTCTATCAGAAACGGCAAAAACAGAAGCACGCCGGTCAACAGCGAGAGCCAAACTGTTCTTTTGTAATATAAGAAGGAGTCTCTGCGCTCGTCTTCCGGTGTCGGTCTGAATATTTTCTCAAAATACATATCGACATATCCCCTGTAAAGGTCACTCTATCAAATACGGCGACGCGAAAAAATGATGAAAGCCGCACAGACTATCACGCCTAACGGTGCCGCCACAGCTATCAGCGGAATCCCCTGCTCTGTGGGAACAGCTTGATCCACACCGTCTGTGTTGTCAGTCTGTCCAATCGCAGATGTCTGCAATTCGGGAACCCAGACAGAAATTTCAACGTCTGCCACTTCACTCTCCACCGCAGCCGACACGTGATCCGCTGCCAGCTCGAATACCGCCGTGATCGTTACATCCGCCGCCGGCATTTCAAAAGTGAAACGCGAGGCCGCAACGCTCATCGTCCTGTCGTTGAACGATATGCTCGACAATATGTATCCGTCGTCAGGCGTTACGGTCACCGTTATCCGCGCGCCCTCCTGTGCGGAATCAAGGCTTGCCTCGACACGTCCGTGCACCGTATCCGAAATGATGATATCATAGGATTCCACCGTGGAAACGGCGCCTATTCTGCGGAATTCGACCTCGACCACACAATCTATTTCAGGCATAAGAAAGCTGCTGCTGCCGATAGAGGCATCGTTAACGAATATTCTGAACACCTCGTAACCGCTGTCCGGCACTGCGGTAATGACCACTTTTTCACCGTGCTTTGCCCTGTCGGTGCTAACTGAGACCGTGCCGTTCGAAGTCTGTATCACGCTTATATTGTGATAGACCTCACCGCTTTCATCAGAGGTATCGGCCGTGCTTTCATCGGGAGGGACGGAAACGCCCTCATATCTGAACACGGCCGTAACGGTCGTTTTTTCCGAATCCATAGTAAACTGAGCCGGAGAAATAATGCCGTCACGCAATATAACCACAAGCTTCCATCCCTCGTCCGGACTCGCGGTTACTACCACGGTATCGCCGTAACCGGCATAAGGATCGGACACAGTGATTGTGCCCCCCTCCGATGGCAACACAGTTACGGTAATATCCTGCCCGGACTGTGTCCCCGACTCGGACGGGTTCGACTCCTGCGGTATGGACTCATCCGGAAGAGACTCTTGCTGCGCCTCAGATTGCGGCACCGATTCGTCATCGGCAGACGTATCCGAAGAAACAAACTTCTCGGGTGCCGAATCAACCAAAGAAAGCTCATCACCGCTCGGCGTTGCGTCCGCCGGAGCAGCATGCACCGACATCGATGACAAAACAAAGGCGGCGGCCACGGCACACACGCCCACCGCCGCCGCAAACACTACACAGTGACGCCGCAATAATCGCAGCGTCACTGAAAAATCTCCGGTGAGGTCAGTTTTCATTCGTCTTCAGCTTCAAAGATCACTTCCCAAGAAGCAAGCGTATCCCAATGAGTACCGGATGTTACCAGTTCCGATTTGTTGTCGTCAAACCTTGAAAAATACACCTTGTTCTGTGTGGAACTCATATCCCACACAAAGGTCTTCCGGGTATTGGAGAAGTTGTCGGTCATATCCTCCGGATTATAAATGGCAATGCGGAAATATGACCCGTTGTCGTACTGCGGATAAAAATCGCATATCTGTGCGGCGTTACCACTGAAGTAGTAACCTACAAAGTTTTCTGCCCCCGGGTTCTTTTCAAAGTAATCGGACAAATACTCTCCGGTCGTGCCGTCAGTGTATGTAAGCACGGAACGATATCCCATGAGCTTGCTCACCGGACACATGGTGGTATATGAGGTGTAGAAATAGCAATCCTTTACGAAATCAAATGTGCATGAAAGAGTTATCAGCTTGCCGGCAACCGTATATGTACGGACTACCTCCGCAAAATACTCATCCGGGTCGCCCCAGTGAAGCTGCGTGCGCTCCACGACCTTGAGCACGTTCATTTCATATGTTTCGCCAACAGTAAGCGGCAATTCGTTGTCGTTTTCATCATAGATCTTCAATTCAACAAGCGTCTCATTGCCATGGTTCCCGCCGGACCATTGCCAGCCGCCGGTCTTGTTCTGAGATGCTCTGAACACATACTCCCAGTCCGTAGCCGACGTCGTATAGTCAATATTATCGATTTTGTATGAGCCGATGTTCCATGTGCCCCAGCTCTTTTTGTCCCAACAGCAAGACATGGTCTTGCCGTTATCCAGGTCGGTGTTCATGGTAAATCTGGTGTTGCTGTTGATTTTCAACGTCATAGGATGCGGCACGATCTCAGGCACCTCCACTGTGAATGCCGGTGGTTCACTGACATCCTCGGATATCTCCGGAGACGTTTCACCGGTTCCGTTCGATTCTGCCGGTGCGGAGCTTTCTTCCGAAACATCGCATCCGACAAATATCAGTCCCAACATAACGACTGCAAGAAGCAAAGCGATTTTTTTCATCATTTTTCCTCCTTCGGTCTTTTACTGAGTTTCACTATTATATATCCGGCAACGGCGGCAAGTATCACACCTGCCGATGCTATTGCGGCAACCAAAGGTATGTTGGAACCGCCTTCGGGCGAAGAGACATGAGACTGTTCGTCCGAGGTGGCAGGCTCCTTAGATTCTGCGGATGACTGATCCTGTCCACCCATGGGCGTATCAAGCTCCAAATCACCCGACTCAAGCAAAATTGCAAGCGCATACATCATCTGACCTGCTTCAGAATTATAGATAGGATATGGCATTCCCCTACGCACATACGTCCTGTACATAGTGTCTGTATAAGCAAGCACGCTATCGGTATCACCCATCACCGCTGCGGCTCTGCAAATCGTCGCCCACGGATATGCGTCGCCGTGAGTGAGCTTGGTCCAATCTCTGCCTTCCTTTTTATAATGCTCGTTAAAAGTTTTATAGAGAGTTTGCGCACGCTCATCCTCCGGATTTATAAGCCCGAATATAGCGGGATAAAGCTGACATGTCGCATCAGCATAAAAAGTCTCCCAGTCGGAAGGTGCGTCGCATTGACCGTTCGGATGACAATATGCGTAATAATTACCGGCAGCCCCGTTATACAAGTGCTCTTCAATCCCATTGGCAACCGCACGCGCCTTAGAACTGAGCTCAGCCGCCTTCTGCCTGTCGCCGAACACTGACTCATAAAGCTCAGACGCAGCCACACAACCGTCGTATACCTCACAGTTATCCATGAGATAGCAGACCATATAGTCCGGCTTTGCGCCTGTCAAATCAACATCGGGCGAATATGTGGCAAACATGGCGCTCACTATGCGGTCAAAATCCTCGCGGCGATCTTCAAAGAGTGAACTGTCGCCGTAAACTCTATAGTATTCACGCAATACCCTTATAAAACACGCTGCATATGAGTCTGTACTGTCATAATCGTGACTGCGAGGAGTTTCAACTATCCTCGACGGATCGGCAGGGTCAACGAAAACGTAATAATCGTATACTGTACCATCAACCCCGTTGACGTCACTTTGCGCGGTGTTCAGCTTACCGAAATACCAATCTATAAAACCGGCAGCGGTTTCCCTGCTCTCATCCGGAGCCGCCTTGAGCAACCCGAGAACTGCGATCTCCGAAAAATACGGAACTACAGTACCGCTACGCCAGCCGGTGTACTCTTCCGGAGAAACGCCGTCGATCTCAGGGAGCGTGCTCACATCAAATGTATTGCTGATCACGGGACTGTACATGGTAAGCGCTCCGTTCTCAAGCGACAAAGAATTTATAAATCGGGAATATTCCGATATTTGTTCTTCCAAATACTCACGATAAGTCATTTCATCATTTCCTCCTGCGGAGACCGCAACGGCCATAACAGGCTGTAACAATACAGCCAAACAACAAAACAGCGCTATCGCCGTTTTGGACGTACAACGGCATGCCGTGCCGCGCACGATACGTTTGATTTTGTGTAGAATATCCATGTTCAGTTTCCCCTTAACTCGGATTATTGTAGCACATTGCCGCCATGTTGTCAACACAAAGCTATTGAAACATAAACATATTTATGATATAATTTCGCTGCTTGAGGTTCATTTAATATTCCGATCGGAGTGATTACGGGTTATTATGAAGAGATCACCGATTAAGGTAGTAAAATTCGGCGGCAGTTCGCTTGCCGATGCCGAACAATTCAAAAAAGTGCGTGATATCGTGCTCGCAGACCCCGAGAGACGTTACGTCGTGCCGTCAGCTCCGGGAAAGCGTTTTGACGGTGATAAAAAGGTCACCGATATGCTCATTGCCTGCCACGGTCTTTCGGTATCGGGCGGGGATTGGGAACCTCTTTTTTCCGAGATCCGTTCGCGTTACGAGCCGATCGTCTCCGGGCTCAGTCTCAGCCTTGATCTTTCTGCGGAATTTGCCGAAATCGGCCGCAACATCCATGAAGGAACGACACGCGATTATGTAGCCTCCAGAGGGGAATATCTTAACGGAATCATAGCCGCCGCTTTGCTGAACTACGATTTCATCGATGCGGCAGAGCTTATACGATTCAACGATGACAGGACGTTCAATGCCGAAGAAACGAACTCTATGGCCGCACTTGTGCTTTCGCAGCACCGTTGTGCAGTCATACCCGGGTTTTACGGCTCCGCACCGGACGGCTCGATAGTCACGTTTTCAAGGGGAGGCAGTGATATAACCGGTGCTATCATCGCGCGTGCCTGCGTCGCGGATATGTACGAAAACTGGACCGATGTCAGCGGATTTCTGAAAGCCGACCCACGGATAGTGACTTCGCCAAAAAACATTAAATACATCACATACCACGAACTGCGTGAGCTTTCCTACATGGGTGCAACCGTGTTGCATGAGGACAGTATCTTTCCGGTCAAGCTCGCGGGGATACCGATAAATATCAGAAACACGAACCGTCCTCAGGATGAGGGAACGCTCATTGTAGCGTCGTCGCTTTGCAGAGAGCGCGACGGCGAGATCGTAACGGGTATAGCGGGCCGCAAGGGATTTTCTGCCATCAATATAGAAAAAGACATGATGAACCAGGAAATAGGCTTTGGCGTGAGAGTTCTCAATGTGCTTGCGGACAGAGGGATATCTTTCGAGCATCTGCCATCAGGTATCGACACGATGAGCGTGATGGTAGCTACACCTAAAATTGAGGGGCACGAGGATGAGATCATGTCGGATCTTATGCATGCAGTGAACCCTGACAGCATAGAGATCGAGCACGGGCTGGCACTTATTGCAGTTGTCGGTCGCAGCATGATCAAGCAGCCCGGTACTGCCGCAAGAGTATTTACGGCTCTTGCCGCCGCCGGCATCAACATCAGGATGATAGACCAGGGCAGCAGCGAGCTGAATATCATCATAGGTGTTTCGGATGATGATTTCAACAAGGCGATACGCGCGGTATACGACGAATTCATCTCCTGAAATACCCATGCTCAAGAAAAAGAAAAGCAGGCGCTGTACGGCGCCTGCTTCGTTTTATAAAGCCTTTATGAGGTTCAAACCTCGACCCAGGTAAGCGGAGTTTTGAGCGCCTTTGCGCTTGCCTCGATAATACCCATGATGGCCACAGTCTCATGGTAATCAGCCTTGACCTCTCCGGTCTTAAAGAAATCACACATTTCCTTAATGAAGTTCGGGAAATAATTGCTCATGGTATTGATCACGCCAAATGTACCGTCTTCATAGGCGATATTGAAACCAAAGTCAACGCGCCAGTCATTAAAGAGGCTGAACACCGCACGTCTGTCGCCGGAAAACTCAACAAGTATCGCCGGAGCCTCCTTGGTGCCTATAGACATGACACGACGGACGTCGCTGCCCATAAGTATCACTATCGGCTCAAGCTGATGTATCGTATAGATCTCGAACACGCCGGGTCCCTTGCCGTTGATGAAAGTGATCCCGTCCTTGCGGATATCCTTAAGCTCATCGGCAAATCTCAGCGCACTCGTGGAAAAGAACGGTGTGTTGTGATCAAGCGCTATCTGCACGATCTCTTCCGCTATTTTCTTCGTAGGTGCAAAAGTCTTGTCTACATAGCAGAGCTTCCCGCTGGAAAGCGGCTTCCTGCAAAGGTCAAGATGACGTTCGGGGTTGTCAGGAGAAAGTACTATGATGCAGTCGCTCTTTTCGATGAGTTCATCGATAGTGTCGACACGTTCAACACCAAACTTTTCACACCACGCATCAGTCGTCAATCCACCCTTGGGCGAATCTATTTCCGCATACGCATACGCCACCGTCAATTCATCTCCAGCGGCCTCCTTGATCATATGCGGGTAATTGTTCGCATGCCATTCATCGAGATAGTAATCGATAAATCCGATCTTTTTCATTTTCTTTGCCCTTCCTGTAAGTGCTTATGTTTATCCCTGAATTTTCCCGTTGAGAAAATCTACGGCAAGTTTAATATCCGCGTACGGATCCGCTCCGCATTCGCGCTCTATTGTCAGAAATCCCTTATAACCCACTTCTGAAAGAGCCGCAAGGTAAGCGTCAAAATCCACCTTTCCCTGTCCCAGCGGCACCTCGAGGAAGTAATCAGACATTCTCATATCTTCTATTCCGCCCTCGGCAAAGAAGGTATAGATACGCTTGGGATCGGTCTGCTTGAGCATGATACCGTCCTTAGCATGGGTATGCACAATGTAATCCTTCAAAACATGTACGGCATTTACAGGATCGTCACCCGTCACCATGACAAGATTTGCGGGATCAAGGTTCACCCCAATACCCTTACTGCCGCAATCACGAATGAACTCCGCCAGCACCTGTGCTTTCTCGGGACCGGTCTCAATAGCGAAAGTAACTCCTTTCGCAGCAGCATAATCGCCTATTTCACGGCAGGCGGCAAGCTGGTTCTTATAACTCTCGTCATCCTTATTGCCGGAAACGCAGCCGATATGAGTAGTCACGACCTTGGTATTTAATCTGACGGCAAGGTCCGCAACAGCTTTGCTGGCAGGTATCTTCCACTCGTTTTCGTCCGCCCTCTCAAATCCGTGTCCGCCGAAATCACCGCAGACAGCGCTTATAACCAGTCCGCGTTCCGCTAAAGCGGCGTTGACAGCAGCCACCTTTGCGTCATCAAACGTATCATATTTGTTTTCGCCTTCCACCACGTAAAGCTGAATGCCCTGCGCACCGACCTGCTTTGCCTTGTCAAGTCCTTCAAAAAGCGGAACCTTGAACGAATCGACCATCACTCCGACGGAAAACTTTGCCATTACTCTGCACCTCTTGTTTTTTCTCATGTCAAAACGGAAAAAGCGCCGGAACCGAAGGTCATTATC
>OLGB01004683.1_pt1 | contig 11407 bp, 7 predicted proteins | sample 1605691 | NCBI WGS metagenome assembly OLGB01 (sample SAMEA3888925, study PRJEB22519) | human gut metagenome | biome: human gut; feature: human-associated habitat; material: faeces | place: Denmark | collected 2010
GAAACGATTGTTTATAATCTTGTCGATAATCTTGTTGATAAATAGTTATTACGCTAATTCTCAAATAGAATATACTGTTGATAAGTGGATAGAGTATGTAGAGGAACTAGCCTTGGAAACCGAGGATACGGAGCGTATCGAAAGTTTGTATGCCGATTTATCTTATTTAATTGAGCATCCTTTTGATTTGAATGCCGTGACGGAAGAACAACTGAAGCGATTACCTTTTCTATCCGATCGCCAAATCGAGCAGCTCCTCTCCTATCGGAAACGATACGGAAATATGGTTAGCATCTATGAGTTGAAGAATATAGAGGATATCGATTTTCAGACGATATCTCTTCTCCTTCCCTTTGTTTATATAGGTGATAATCTTGTTGAAAAACGGTTACTTACGGTTAAGAACCTGTTGAAATATGGTCGTAATGAATTACAAATCAGGTATGATCAATGTTTTCAACAGAAAAAGGGATATGGTGAACAAACGGACAGCATACTTTCGCTACATCCGAATCGTAAATATAGAGGAGAACCTTTCTATCACTCCTTACGTTATTCCTATACTTTCGAGGATCGTTTACAAGCAGGCTTCGTAGCCGAGAAAGATGCGGGCGAACCTTTTTGGAACGCATATTATAAAGGATATGACTTTTATTCCGCACATCTATTCCTAAAAGATATCAACTGGTTAAAAAGTTTGGCTATAGGGGATTACAAGATGTCTTTCGGACAGGGTCTGGTGATTAGCAATGACTTTTCTCCTAGTCGTACGGCAGTAGTCGCTCAAGCAGAGCGAAGGACAAACGGCTTCCGTAGGCACTTTTCTACCAATGAACAGGATTTCTTCCGAGGGGTGGCTAGTACGATCACGATTAAAAACTTGGATATAAGTGTTTTCTATTCGTACCGGAAAATGGATGCGGCCGTAGATAGCTTGACATTCACCTCATTAAAAACGGATGGACTTCATCGTTTACAACGGGATTGGGAAAAGAGGAAAATGATAACGATGCAGGTATATGGAGGAAATATCCGCTATGCTACATCTCATTTTCATGTAGGTTTAACGGCTCTCTCCTATTCATTCGGTAAGTTTAAGATGGACCCCGATCCAAAACCTTATAATTTGTTCTATTTCAGAGGTTCCAACAATTTCAACATCGGTGTTGACTATATGTTGAAAAGTAACCGTATCAAGTTTTATGGCGAGACCGCTCTTTCGAAAAACGGAGCTATTTCTACCTTGAATGCCTTGCAGTTAACACCCGCTTCTTATATATCTTTCTTGGTATTATACCGCTATTACGATCGCCGTTATCAAGCTTTGTTTGGGAACGCTTTCTCGCAAGGCTCTACGGTTCAGAATGAGCAAGGGGTTTATATGGGATTGCAATTAACCCCGATCGCCCGCTGGAAATTATCCATTTATGCGGACTTATTCCGTTTTCCTTGGTTGAAATACGGGATAGACACTCCTTCCGGAGGACAGGAATATATGGCTCAGATAGATTATACCCCTAGTAGAAACTATTCAGCTTATCTTCGTTATAAATACCGGCAAAAAGAAAAGAATAGAACTTTTGAAAATGATAATTTATTGAGAATCAATTCTTATAAACAACATCGTATTCGTTTTCAACAGGTTTATAACTTTTCTTCTCCTTTTATTTTTAAGACTTCCTTAGATGGTATTCTATTCGATGAGCCTACCAAAGAACTTAATAAAGGAATTATGATATCCCAAAGTATAGGCTGGAAGCCCACTACCCTACCTTTTCAAATGGATGGTTATCTAGCGTGGTTTCATACGGATGATTACAATAGCCGGGTCAGTTCGTATGAGAAGAATATATTGTATGCCTTTAATATGCCCTCTTTTTATGGGGATGGGATGCGGTTTGCCCTTACCTTTCGTCTGGATATTTGGAAACGTTTATCCTTATCCGCGAAACTGGCTCACACCCATTATTGGGACAGGGATTTGATAGGTACTGATACGGAGGAGATAAGCGGTTCTGATAAAACAGATCTTTATGCTTTGCTTCGCTGGAAATTTTAGAGTAGATTTGCGTGGGTAAAAACAAACAGCGCTATGTCTACAATTCTTTTTGATAAAATAGTATTTGGCCCGATACATAGTCGGCGTCTAGGTGTCTCTTTAGGGATGAATTTACTTCCTACAGACGGGAAATTATGCTCTTTTAATTGCATTTATTGCGAATGCGGATTGAATGAGAATCATAGGACTCATAGTAAACTGCCTACTCGTACGGAAGTGAGGGAAGCCTTAGAGCAAAAACTAAGTTCCATGAAAGCGGAAGGGATCGCTCCGGATGTAATTACGTTTGCCGGAAACGGAGAGCCTACGATACACCCGGAATTCGGTGGAATCATTGATGATACGGTCGCTATCCGGGATCGGTTTTTCCCTGACGCTAAAATCGCCGTACTTTCTAACTCTACGATGCTCCATAAAGAGGAAGTCTTTCAAGCCTTGAATAAAATAGAGGATAACATATTGAAACTGGATTCTGTATTAGACAGTCGGATTCGGCAGATAGATGTACCTAATTCTCCGGCGTTTAATTTCGAGTCTTTATTAAAACAATTATGTCGTTTTAACGGAAACTTGATTATACAGACCATGTTCTTGAAGGGGGAAGTAAACGGGGAATCGGTTAATAATATGACAGAAGAGGAGATAGCGGGCTGGATTTCCGCCTTAAAACAAATCCGTCCGAAACAAGTCATGATTTATACGATAGATAGGGAGACCCCGGTTAAAGCTTTGAAAAAAGCTACTAAAGAAGAATTAGATACGATTGCGGAGCGGGCCCGGAAGGAGGGTTTTGACGTGACGGTATCTTATTAAACTAACTAATTTAGAGAAACACAATAAGTAGTATGAGAACATTCAGTAAAAAGAAAAAATTGCCTCGACTCTTGACGCTTTGTGGAGCGGTAGCGGTCTCTGCATTGCTAGGGGGATGTGGGCAGAGCGGTGTTCCGGCGGAATCTTTCGATCGGTCGGATTATTATACCAGAGGTATCGGTTCGTATCCGGGAGATCCGGGAGAGGATTTCTCTCCTTCATTACGTCCGGATTATTCCACGTATCGTAACATAGCTCTTTTGCGTAGCGCTTACAACTCCTCCAGTTATGATTACAATCTAACGGCTCAACTGGTGACGGATGGTGTTATTAGCGATAAACAACCTCAGTATCTCGATCTCTCCACGCAAAATGGGGATATCGCTCGTCGTGAGCGTGAGTGGATGATCGATCAAGGTCCTTATTCTCGTAATGCGGTTACGGGCGAGGATGCCTATTTCCTGTTCACGCTGAATAACTGGAAAGAGAAAGCCGACAAGGTACAATTTCGCGGCAGCGTGGCTTATGACGAGAATAAGATTAAGGATGGATATGAGATTGTTTGCGAGGGATCGAATGATGGAAATACTTGGACGGAATTGGCAGCCTTAAAGGGTAAAGGTATGCCGGGTAAGGCCAGCAAGTATAAGGCCCATTCGGACCCGAATAAGAATAGCTGGGATCCGGGTACGTTGCCCACCCGTATGTTGAATGAGACTTTGACATTCGATCAACCGGGTGAATATGCTTATTATCGGATGCGATTGAAAATGGAAGGTGCCGCTTATTGGGCATTCTTCGAGATGAATTTCTATAACCAAGATAAGTTGATAGATTTGCTTCCTTCCAAATTCTTTAATAGCGCTTGGATGAGTGCCACGACAGGAGAGGAGTGGGTCTATGTAGACTTGGGTAGCCAATCCGAATTCGACAAAGTAAAATTACATTGGATCAATAAAGCGATCAAGGGTAAGATTCAAGTTTCCGACGACGCGAAACAATGGGTTGACATAGCGAATCTTCCGGGTGGAGATGCTAATCTGGATGAGATCAAGCTAAAAGGAAAGGGCCGCTACGTACGGGTATGGATGGAGCAACCGGCTAATGACGGACGCTATATCTTAAGCGAGATAGAGGTGATGGGTAAAGGTGGCTTGCTTGCCCAACCGGCTGCTGCTCCGGCTGCTACAAAAGATGAGATCCGTTTGTCGGGCGGAAACTGGAAAGTACAACGAGCTTCCGAGGTAACCGCTTCCGGTGAGGAAATATCGAAACCTTCTTTCTCTCCGGAAAATTGGATCGTGGCGACTGTGCCGGGAACGGTATTGAGTAGTTATAAGAATATCGGAGCTATCCCGAATCCGAATTACGCGGATAACCTGATGCAGATATCCGAGTCATTCTTCAACTCTAATTTCTGGTATAGGGATGAGTTTGAGGTACCCGAAGGATTCAAGCAAGATCGTTTGTTCTTGAATTTCGATGGTATCAACTGGAAAGCGAATGTATATTTGAACGGTAACAAGATCGGCCGTATCGAGGGAGCGTTTATCCGGGGTGTATTTGACGTTACAGACAGGGTCGTACCGGGTAAGAACGTTGTCGCGGTGGAGATCATCAAGAATGAGCATATCGGAGCTATCAAGGAGAAATGTGAGAAGAATACGGATTTCAACGGTGGTATCTTAGGCGCTGATAACCCGACCTTCCACGCTTCGATCGGTTGGGATTGGATCTCGACGATCCGTGGTCGTAATATAGGTATTTGGGATGATGTGTACTTGACTTCTACAGGCAAGGTAACGATTCAAGACCCGTTCGTACAGGTTGTATTACCGTTGCCGGATACGACTTCCGCTACCTTGACTCCGGAAGTGATCGTGAAGAACCATGATGCTGCTCCTGTAAAGGGTGTATTGACAGGGAAGATCGGCGATATCACTTTCGAGCAACCGGTAGAATTGGCCGCAAACGAGGAGAAGACGGTTACTTTCGATCCAAATAGCTTCAGCCAATTGAAGGTTCAGAACCCACGTCTGTGGTGGCCTAAAGGGTACGGATCTCCTTATTTATACGACGCTAATTTCACCTTTAAGGTAGGCGATAAGGTATCCGACTCTGAGGATTTCAAGGTAGGTATCCGACAAATGACCTTCAACGAGAATAATAGCATCTTGAGTCTCTTTATCAACGGGCGTCGTTTTATCGGCCGTGGCGGTAACTGGGGATTCGGTGAGTCTAACCTGAATTACCGGGGTCGTGAGTACGACATCGCCGTGGCTTACCATGCTGATATGAACTTTACGATGATGCGTAACTGGGTAGGACAAATCGGCGACAAGGAATTGTATGAGGCTTGCGACCGTCATGGTATCATGATCTGGCAAGATTTCTGGTTGGCGAATCCTTCCGACGGACCCGATCCTTATGATCCGGAGATGTTTATCGCCAATGCTGAGGATTATGTGAAACGTTTCCGTAACCATGCCTCTATCGGTATTTATTGCGGGCGCAACGAGGGCTTCCCGCCGGAGCAGATCGACAAGGCTTTACGCCGTATCGTGAAAGAGGATCATCCGGGCTTACATTATATCTCCAGCTCGGCGGATGAGGTGGTAAGTGGCCATGGCCCGTACCGTGCGCTTCCTGTTAAAGAATACTTTAGCTTGAAGAATGGTAGTGATAAGTTCCATAGTGAGCGGGGTATGCCCAACGTGATGAATTACGAGAGCTTGGTTCGTACTTTCTCTCCGGAAGCGCTTTGGCCGCAAAACGCTCAATGGGGACAACACGATTATACGATGGAAGGCGCCCAGTCTTGCGCTTCTTTCAACGCTATCATCGAAAAGGGCTTCGGTAAGCCGAACAACGCCAAGGAATTCGCCGATCTGGCTCAGTGGGTAAACTATGATGGTTACCGGGGTATGTTCGAATCGAGAAGCTTGAACCGTAAGGGATTATTGCTGTGGATGACGCATCCGGCATGGCCTTCTATGGTATGGCAGACTTACGATTATTATTTCGAGCCTACCGCCGCTTACTTTGGTTGCAAGAAGGCCTCCGAGCCTCTGCACATTCAATGGAATCCGGTTACGAACGAGATCGAGGTAGTGAACTATAGCGCCGGCGTACGTAATGGTTTGACGGCAAAGGCTCAAATCATCAATATGGACGGTTCTATTTCATGGGAAAACGAGGTTTCCGTGGATAGTAAGGAAGATACGACCAACAAATGTATGAAACTGGATTTCCCGGCTAGCGTATCCAGCGCTCATTTCGTCAAGTTGACGTTGACAGAGAATGGCAAGATCGTATCGGATAACTTCTATCTGCGTGGCGTAGAGGAAGGCAACTACCAAGCTTTGCGTGAGATGCCAAAGGTTACTTTACGATCCAACGTGGCAACCAATAAGGGTAATGACGGTACTTGGACCGCTACCGCTACCTTAGAGAATACTTCATCCACCCCGGCTCTGATGATTCGTGTGAATGTAGTGGGCGAGAAGGATGGCGAGCAATTCCTCCCCGTCTTCTATAGCGATAACTATTTCTCATTGCTCCCGGGCGAGAAGAAAGAGATCAACATCCATTGGAAAGATGTAGATACGAGAGGCGAGACCCCGAAGGTGGTTATCTCCGGTTATAACGTGAACTAGTCAGCTAGGCTGATACCTATAAAAAATCCAACCATTCTCCGATATGAATAGGAGAGTGGTTGGATTTTTTTTGCAATTCTAAATTTCAGATTTATCTTCGGTTTTATTGTTATTTTTAATACGTTTTACTGTATGTTTAAGTTTTACGGCCATAAGATTCAACTCTATGGTAGATTCCATTTCAGTTGTATCAGCATCATCTATCAACAGATCAGATAAGAGTTGGCCAGTTCGTTTCACAATACCTTTTTGTTTTATTAGGTCAGGTTCATTTTGAATCGCATCTACATTTCGGATAAGCTCACGTAGTTTTACGAAAGAATCTATTATAGCGATAGTTGTTTGTGTGGCTCTTGGACTTTTTAATATAGTAGCCAGCATATAAAGTCCTTTTTCAGTGAAAGCTTTAGGTTCTACTGTTGATTTTTTTAAGTTTTCCATCCGGTGGAAATTTTCCACCACATACTGTTTCTCAGAGGGTTTCAATGTGAAAAAATAACCACTGGGGAACTTTTCAGGATTATTTCTCACGGCTTTGTTTATATCCCTTGTTTCTGTTTTATATAATTCTGCTACATCTCTATCTAGTAGTATTTTTTGTCCTCTTAACTCAATAATACGTTCCTCTACTTCTTTCGTTCCAATAACTTGAAGTTCATTTTCCATAGTTAAATTATTAATTTGATTTTTGTATTTATGCTTTGTATATAGAGCAAATATAGTGATTTTTTGTTCTATATACAGAGCATAGATCATTTCTTTTTACAACTTGATATAAATCTTCTTCTTATACAAGAAATATCCCGGTATCCAGTTTAATACCACGAAGAAGATAGCCCATGCTAATGAGCCTCCGAAATCGCCGAATATCGGCCTGAACAGATCCATATACATAAAGGCGGAGATACCGCTCATTCCCAGCAATACGGCCAATATATCCCCTTGTACATACAGATACAACGGGTTGATACCGAACGACTCAAAGAATAACGTCCATTTCTTCTTCCCGTTTATATCGATGATCCAGATTAATAAAGCGAGAAATAAGGAGGCGAATCCGCAAGTTACCAAGACGAACGTGCTACTCCATATCTTTTTATTGATAGGGCAACCATAGCTTAGCAAGAAACCGGCAAAAAGAATAATCGTACCGAAAATGAAGATATTACGGATAATCAACTCATTGTTCTTTTTACAATCCTGTATTACCTTTCCTACGTAGAAACCGAGTAATACATGCGCTATGCTACCAATGCAGCTCAAGAGCCCTTCCGGATCAAAGGCGATCCGTGTACCATCTGCCATATCATCGTGATACATATGCGATGTACCGAATAAAGTTCTGTCCACGATCGCTATAATGCTATCCTCCGACATTTCCATACTATGCGTGAAACCTAGTAATGCCCAGTAAAATATCAATATACCAGCGGCTACCTGCAAAATATACTTATGATTAATCGCTAATCCTATCAACGAGCCGAAGCCATATGCCAGCGCCAACCTTTGCATCACCCCAAGGATACGTAAATTCTGGAAATCGGTAAATCCATTGTAGCAAACATGCCCGAACAGATTCAGCCCTAATCCCACGAGGAATATCAATACCGTGCGTCTCAATACTTTCGTCACGCTTTCTTTCGACAGCTTGAAGTTATATTTCCGAAGCGAGAAAAACATGGAGACCCCCATGATGAACATAAAGAACGGAAATACCAAATCGGTGGGAGTGAGGCCGTTCCAACGTGCATGCTCTAAAGGCGTATATACATACTTCCATGACCCGGGGTTATTTACCAAAATCATCCCCGCAATCGTAATTCCCCTCATCACGTCGAGGGATAGCAATCTTCCGGATTGTTGTGCCATATTGATAGTAGATTAAAAAGTTACCAATAAAAGTCCAAAGATAATTGAATTTCCTACAATATCCCTGCCTTCGGGAATACTGTTTTTAGTATATTGAAAATCAGATGTATAAAAACATGTACATGTTTTCGGAAAAACACGTACGTCTTTTTTCGGAAACACGTACGAGAATTTATGAAAACACGTACGTGTTTTTCCAAAAAGATGATGGAGATATCCAAGCGATAAGAATTTTATACAATAAGCCTAATAATCAATTATTCTTTAAGGTTTGATGAAAAATATGCCTATCTTGCGCATAGAATCTAAAGATAGGAACCAATGAGGCATTTGCTTATTTTGATATCGTTATTATCCACACTCTCATTTATAGGTTGTCGAGATGAAAGCGATGCCACATACCTAATCGATCGTGCGGAATCCTTGTTGAAATCTGATCCGGATAGTTCCTTTATCCTATTGGATAGCATAGCCGTGCCCGATAATTTGAGCGATAAATTATTGGCTCGTTGGTGTATGTTGTATGGCAGAGTAGCGGATATGCTGTACACGGATCTGCCCTATGTGCAACAATTGCGTCGTGCGCAAGCCTATTATAAGTCACACGGGACAAAGCAAGAACAAGCGAAGATTGGTTTATACCTAGGGCGTTCGTATGTGGAGGATAAAGAGAATGAGAAGGCTATGAAAGTTTATTTACAGGCGCTGGATATCGCTGTACGTTGTCAAGACTATAATCAAGCCGGGTATATTTGTAGCTATATGGGAGATCTATATGATTTCGAGGGTGATTATCTGTTAGGAAAGGACAAATACAAGGAAGCGGAATCTTATTTTCGAAAAGCGGGTAATATGCGAAGTTCGGCTTTCGCCTTGCGGGATGTGGGAAGAATGTATGCGTTTTCGGATTCTTTGGATATAGCGTTAATTTTTTTGTTGAAAGCGGATACTATTATAGTTGAAGTAGGTGACTCTTCTGATATAGGGACTATATATAATGGAATAGGAAATATTTATAATATGTTAGGTAATAAAGAGTTAGCTAAATTGTATTTGTGGAAAAATGTCAATATGTCAGATTTTGATGACGCACCAAGTTACAGGACATTGGCTGGTATATATATAGAAGAAGGCGATTTTAAGAATGCACGTATTTGTTTGGAGAAAGCAAGTGTACCTAGTTTTAATGATATGACCCGTTTTTCGGTACTTTATGGTTATTCTTTGTTAGAGAAAGCGGAGGGTAATTGGGAAAAGGCTTGGTTTTACTTGGATGAATATAACAGTGCCTCAGATTCGATCTTGACGATACGAAATAGGGAAAACATAATAAAAATAGAAAAGGAATATGAGCATTTAAAAATATCATTGGAAAATATGCGATTAAAATCGGATAAACAAAAGTATTTTATCTATTGGGTAATATCTGTATCTATTCTTTTAATATTATTATGGGTCTTTCAAATACGAATTGATAGAAAAAATAAAAGACTTCTTAAGCAGGAAATCGATTTGTCGAATAAGAGTAATGAATTATTCAGACTACGGGATAATTTACGTAACAAACAAGATAGATTAGAGGCTTTATCTATTCAATTGTCTGAAAAAAATGAAAAACTGAATGAACTTGATTCAAGAGAGAAACTGGAGAAAGAATATGAACAAATAAAAAAAGAAGAGGAAACCCTCGTCCTTCGGATAGCGGAACGGCGTAAGGATCTATTCTTATCATCCGCTATAGCCAAGAAAGTAATCAAGCTATCCCAAAAAGTAGTACCGGGAGCTACCAAATCTCCACTATCAGAAAAAGACTGGCAAAATATTATTACGCAAGTGAATGAGGTTTATCCTTTTTTAGCGGATCGACTCGCTGCGTTTAATTTATCTGCCGCCGAATTGCGTTATTGTTATTTGAGCTTGTTGGGTTTGGATTCGATAGGTGAATCTATCCTGTTACATATCCAGCCGGATTCGGTAAACAAGCGTCGGCAGCGTGTACGCCAAAGGCTGGGAATCATAGCGAAAGAGCTTGATTTATGTGCTTATCTTATTAATAGTGTACAATAGATTGATAAACAATAGCTTCTATTAATATTGGCTTTACCCTTTGTCCTGCTAGTTGATTTATAATCAATTAAATATTAGTTGATTATGAATTTCGTTTGTCGCTTATTATTTAGCGTTATATTTGCTTGTTTCTTCTATAGGCTTGATCTTTACGTTGAAAAAATAAAAACGAAATGAGACAGCTTAAATTGTTATTAGCGGCAATAGCTTTATTATGGGCTATGCCATGCTGGGGTAAGCCTATAGATCTACATGGTAAATGGGAACATAAGAAAAAATCCATTCCAATAGGTTTGCCAATGGATGCATCGATTGAGGAGGCTAATAGAGAACTGATAGTAAACTTTCACGAGGATCTTGGTGATGTATGTGTTATCGTCACTAGTTCTACGGGAGAAGTGATCTATAATGAAAAGGTACAAACGAGTACTATGCCATATTTAGTAATACCTCTAAAAGTAAGAGATCAAGAAAAAGGAGTATTACATATAATGAATGATTATAATCATGTATTTGGGGATTTTTAAATTTAAACTTTTGTATTTGTAAATGATATAGGAGTAAAAATATAATTTTCTATTGTTTTACCTTTTAAAAAGTAGTATTATGAAAAAGGTGTATTTATTATTTATTTGCTTAGTTTTTATATCATCTTGTAATGATGATTTAGTGATGGAAAGAAATGATATATTATCTACAAATAATATAGAAATTTCTATTCATGATTCTCTTCTAATGAATAAAGACTTAGTTTTGAAAAAAGATTTTGCTAAAGCATTATCAAAAGTTTTTAATGAAAGCCTAATGGCTAGAAATTTGATTAAAAACGAGGCTTTAAAAATGATTGATAATGATTATGATGTTCTTTATCAATTAGTAAAAGATGAGATGCTGGAAGATAATATTACATTTGAACAGTATATAGGGAAATATATTGAAATGG
>OLGB01004684.1_pt1 | contig 11406 bp, 8 predicted proteins | sample 1605691 | NCBI WGS metagenome assembly OLGB01 (sample SAMEA3888925, study PRJEB22519) | human gut metagenome | biome: human gut; feature: human-associated habitat; material: faeces | place: Denmark | collected 2010
CAGTATGTAGTTGAAACCACGACAAGTCTGCCGTATAAAGCAGGCAATCAGCGCTATGCTTCTTCTGCCCGGGCAACTTATGATATTGCGGATGGAGATACATTATATATTGTTGAAGATACGGAATATATAGATAAAGGAACTCCAGTGCTAACTGCAAACAAAGCCTTTATTTTGGGTTACACATCAGAAACAGAAGGAATATATGACAAGGGTGATTGCATCATATTCGATGATTTCACTCTTGATAGCAAATATGTTGATTTCCCTTTTAAGGTCAAATCGTCTGCCATCAAAATTCTAACTGCTGAGAATAAAGAACTCTTACGTTATACGTTTGAGTTTTTGAAATATCTTGATTTGTCAACAAGTGAGCATAAAAGGCATTATATTGCAGAAACGCAAAATCAAGAATTTATTTTGCCAACGACACAAATAGTCAGAACAATAGCACATACTTTTTCTATCTTATCATTACGAATGGAAACTGCTATAAAGCAAAGACTTCTATTTGAAAAACAAAAACAGTATCTGCTCCGCCAGATGTTTATATGAACATCTGACGAAGCAGGTATTGCTTCTGTAAACTAAGGCTTGCTAAACTATTCTGCTCTGTTGATACTTTGCCATCTATTGCCGATAATAATCTCGCATACTGGAGTTGTTTTGTATATGATGGACAAAAGATTTTGGCTTTGCCATAGTCTTTGAAATAGATGTGAGGTATCGCCATCCCTGTTTTATACGGTTCGAAGTTGAATACCTTCAGTATATAGTAAAGGTATTGAAGCGAATAGCCTTCTTTAGCTTGCAAAGTATTCAATGTTCCTGTTGTAGAACATTGGCCTGTAACATAAGAAACCGTTCCTACCCCTGAACCATCTTTAATAATATAGACAGCCTCATCCTGAGTGCTATAATTGTCAAGGTAGCCAACAATCCCATTAGCACCATATACAGGATATGTACCAGATCTCAAGGCATCACTTTCTTGCAAAGTTGAAGAAGTACATTCTAAGCATTCTGATATGCGTACATTGGGCTTATTATGGAGTGTTATATTCTGTGTAATTCCCTTGATTAGGGTTTCTAATCTCTCAATGATTTTGTTTTGGGTGGCAATACGTTCATCAAGAAGTAAAAACAATTTGGCTATTTTATCAGTTTCATCTTGAGTCGGTGGAATTGATATTCTGAAATTTTGTATATCTCCTAAACTAATATGAGGTATTGCTGATGAAGTTTTTACAGTATCTACATACTGGTGAAACTTGGTATTATTAATAAATTGCAGAATATAATTGTTTCCTATAGAGGATTTTATTCTACAAACTCGCTGAACTAAGTAACTTCCATCTTCATAGGATGACACAATAGCAGAATTTCTGCCGACTTTGGAACCATCCATTCCAATGACTAAATCACCGACAGCTAACTTATATTTATCCAATTTTTCAATTGATCCAGAATAATATCTATCTAATTCTGATGAATGACGAATTGAACCTTCTGTAATATTGATTCCACGCATAAGAAGGTAAGAACCTTGTTCTACAATATCCTCACCATTGAAAGCATAGCCACATAGCATATTACATATTTCTCCAAGTCTAACTTTCTTCCACTCCCCACTAAACTCCGGAAATCTCAAATGGGGAACATTGAGGGCTTTATTGTTGTTATTTGTTGCCATTGCTTTTTCGGGTTTATTCGACAATACCCAATTCTTTAAGATAAACCTCTATTTGTTTATCCAAGTCGGCGCGTTTGGCCTCCAGCTCCTTGATCTCGGCCATTACGGCGTGGATATCGATCTCCTCTTCCTCTTCAAACGTATCGACATAGCGCGGAATATTGAGATTGTAGTTGTTCTCGGCAATCTCCTGCAATGTTGCGCAATGACTGTATTTCTCGATCTCTGTGCGATTACGGTAAGTCTCGACGATTTTGCGGATGTGCTCGGGGCGTAATTTATTCTGTGTCTTCACCTTCTCGAACTCGCGCGAAGCATCGATAAAGAGAATATTGTCCTCCTGCTTGCGGCATTTTTTCATCACGAGGATGCAGGTCGGAATACTGGTGCCGTAGAAGATATTGGCAGGAAGTCCGATGATTGCGTCGATATAGTTTTTCTTCTCGATCAGAAACCGACGGATCTTACCTTCGGCCGCTCCGCGGAACAATACGCCGTGCGGAGCTACGCAGGCCATCGTGCCGCCCTCGTTGAGGTGGTAGATCATGTGCAGGATAAACGCATAGTCGGCCTTCGATTTTGGGGCAAGCACTCCGGCCTTGCTGAATCGGTCGTCGTTGTTGAATTTCGCGGCGGCACTCCAATCGGCCGAGAAGGGCGGGTTGGCCACTACGGCGTCGAATTGTTGATCGCCGAACTCATCGGCTTCGAGCGTATCACCGTTGCGGATGTCGAAATCGTTATACTTAATACCGTGCAGCAACATATTCATGCGGCAGAGGTTGAAGGTCGTAGGATTCTTCTCCTGCCCGAAAATCTCATCGGCCTGTCCGCTCCGAGCCGTGCGGAGCAGGAGCGAGCCGCTGCCGCAAGTGGGGTCGTAGACCGTCTTCAAACGCTGCTTGCCTGTGATGACGATTTCCGCAAGAATCTGACTGACCTCCTGCGGTGTATAGAACTCGCCCGCCTTTTTCCCGGCTCCGGCGGCGAATTGACCGATCATGTATTCGTAGGCGTCGCCCAGAATATCAATCTCCTGCGCATCTTTCAGCCCGAAGTCGATGCCGTTCAATGCGACAAGCACGTCGCTGATTAACTTATTCTTATCGTCGGCCGTCTTGCCCAGCTTGGGAGATGCGAGATCGATGTCAGAGAAGAGACCGCCGAAATCGTCTTCGCTTTCCTGACCGATGGTGCTGTCCTCGATTTTCTTGAGCGACCGCTCCAATGCTGGGAGGATATTCTCCCTGCGGTCGATCATCGAGATAATGGTGGAATAAAGGTATTCCGGCTCGACGAAATAGCCCAAATCCTGCACGCACGCCTCTTTCAGGTCGACCTTCAACTCTTCGTCGTCGCTCTCCCATGCCTCCTTGAAGGTCATACCGTCCTCCTTCAGTTCCTCATTGGCATACAACTCGATTTTTTCGGAGAGGTACTTATAGAAGATGAAGCCGAGAGTGAAATACATAAAATCGCTGGCCGACATGTTGCCACGCAGGGTGTTGGCAACCGTCCAAAGCTGGCTGCGCAATTTTTGTTGCAGTTCTTCGCTCATATGCGTTGTGTGTTTATTCCCAGTTAAACGTGTCGATAATTATGCGGAGCTTAGCCAATACCCGTTTGAGGATATTGCGACGTTCCTTCAGCCCTACCTTCTTCTCTTTGATAGCGTTCTGAATGATTTCGGGTTTCTCGCGTTGAAGGTAATCGTATTGCGCCAGATACTCTCTCAACGCATCGTGACTCAGGGCCTCCTCCTCGGCCAGACGTTCGATCGCCCGTTCGCGGGCTGCGCTGACGTAGTTCGTCAACCGCGTCTCCAAGTCGATGGACCCGTCCGCCTTTGCGCGGTTGAATCCGGCCTTGTCGTCATCGACATTCTGCTGGATAAACCCGTCGATGAGCTTGGCCTTGTTGCGCATCGAGGCGTCTCGAATCATCGTATCGATGATCTGCTGACGTTTCTGCCGGTAATCCTCGCTGTCGGGGTTCAGGTCGGCAATCAGCGCCAGAATGTAGGCGACATTGATGACGTCGCTGTGGAGCAGCTCCAAACAGAAATCCACGTCGTCGATATTTTCGTGTTCGATCTCGGTTTGTGTAGCGTCGGGAGAGCCCTTTTGCTTGTCTCCCGTATGACCGATGGCGATGTCGAGGTATTTGGAACGGAAATCCATGTATTCCTGCTCGGACATGATGAAATAGGGATCGTCCGCTTCGTACTCCTCGTAGATTTGCGCCTCGATTTTTCCCCGGATAATCTCGCGGAAAGCCAACACGAATTCGCGTTTCTCTGGTTCGCTTTTCAGCGCGTCGATGCAGCTGACGTCGGGATATTTCTCCAGAAAAGAGATCATTTTCAGATTCAACTCCTTGCGCACCTTCTCGAACGGCGGGCGTATGATCTTCTCATTGGGCGTGTTGTTACTGAAAAGTTTGATCGCAGCATCCACATTGGCTTTAAGGTCGCGGAAGCATACGATTTTTCCGAAACGCTTTTTCTCGTTCAGCACGCGGTTCGTGCGGCTGAACGCCTGTAACAACCCGTGATATTCCAGATTTTTGTCGACATAAAGCGTATTGAGCTTCTTGGCATCGAAGCCCGTGAGGAACATTCCGACGACCAGCAGCAGGTCGAGCGGCAGCATATCCTTCTTGCGTTTCTTCATGCGCTCGTTTACGTCGTCGTAATAGGCGCTGAAATTGTCGGTCGTAAAAGACGTGCCGAACATCGCGTTGTAGTCATCCATAATGGCTTGCAGCTCGTCGGCAGCGACCTTTGAGTCGGCAAACCCTTGATTCATTCCCGTCTGCCCGTCGTCCAAACTGGCGTTGGCGGCATAGGTGAAGATGGCGCCGATTCGGATCTTCGGATTCAACTCCTTGAAAATCTTGTAGTAGCGGAGCAACATCGGTACGGACTGAATGGCGAACAGTGCGTTGTACTCACCGCCGAAGGTCGATTTGTCATAGTTGTTGAGAATGAACTGTGCAATCTCCCGCATACGCGCCTCGCTCTCGTAGTCGGTCGTCGTGCTGCCTTGATAATATTCGACCAGAAAACCCAATACATTCTCGTCGGCAATGGCATCCTTGATCAAATACTTGTGCAGGCATTCGCCGAAAACTTCGGCCGTTGTATGCTCCTGTTTGGCATTCTCGACGAAGATAGGCGTACCCGTAAATCCGAAAATTTGCAGGTTGTTGAAGAAGTTGACGATATTTTTGTGGCAGTCGCCGAAGTGACTGCGGTGGCATTCGTCGAAAATCATTACGACTTTTTTATTCCGAATCTCTTGCAGATGCCGGTTGTAGTAATCTTTCGTGACGGCACAATTGAGCTTCTGAATCGTGGTGATGATGATTTTCGAGTCACCGCTCAACCGCTTGATCAGCTCGTGCGTGTTGTCCGTATTGTCTACCGCACCCGGCTCGAACGCTTCGTATTCCGACTGCGTCTGCGTGTCGAGGTCGTGACGGTCTACGACGAACATCACCTTGTCGATTCCGTCTATTTCCGAAACCAGCTGCGCCGCTTTGAACGAGGTCAGAGTCTTCCCCGCGCCTGTCGTATGCCAGACGTAACCGTTCTTGTTGGTGTTCTCCACCTTGTCGATAATCTTCTCGACGGCATAGAACTGATAGGGCCGTAATACCATCAGACTCTTGTCGCCCTCGTGCAGCACTACATATTTGCTGATGATCTTTCCCAACGTACACTTGTCGAAAAAGAAGTTGGCGAACATATTCAGGTCGTTGAACGGCCGGTTCTCGGCATCCGTCCAGTTGAACGTGAATTTGTAGCCGCTGTTCGGATTGTTGGCAAAATAGCGTGTATTCACGCCGTTCGATATTACGAACAGCTGAATATAGTCGAACAACCCATGAAACGACGTCTTGTGATAACGTTGGATCTGATTGTATGCCTGCTTCAGTTCCACGCCGCGTTTCTTCAACTCGATCTGCACCAACGGAAGACCGTTGATGAGAATCGTGACGTCGTAGCGGCATTGCCTATGGCCCTCAATGGCTATCTGGTTGGCAACCTGAAACTCGTTCTGACACCACTTTTTTTGATTGAGAAACTCCACCCAAATACGCTCGCCATCTTCTGTTTCCAACGGATAGAGGTCTCGTAATTTCTTCGCTTTTTCGAATCGTGTGCCGCCTTCGAGGTAAATGAGGATCTTTTCGAACTCCTTGTCGGTAAATTGCGATCGGCCGTGAAGTTGCAACTCTTTTTGGTTATGCTTCTCCAACTGCACCTTGAAGTTCGTCTTCAGATTCTCTTCCTCTTTGATTATGACGCGCTCGTAGCTGTTGTCGATCAGCGTCTTTATCAATCCGTTCTCTAATGCTGCTTCGCTTTGGGTTGTCATGGTAACGAGCTTTTTGATGCAATAATACAAAGATAGGAAATAATCCGCAAGGCAATTCTTTGAGGATATGTTTTCTCCTGACGTTTTATTCATAACGTCGGAATATCGCCGTTTGTGAACCGGGTATTTAAGACACAGGACGGCCAATCGCTTGCGAATAAAACCACAGGGATCTTCAGGTACGATTTCATTTTAGAAAACGATGGATCGAAGAGTGGACTTTGCTTTATAGCCGTCCACTTCGAGTTCCGCTGCTCGGCACTCACCCTCGCTGCATGGCCTGTTCGAGCGCGCCTACGATCCGCTCCTTTTCGCTGCTGCCGTCCGTGGAGAGACGCAGAAGCGGCAGGCCGATCTTGACGAGAATACCGTTTTTGCGCCGGTCGCGGGCGACCTGCACCTCGTCGAAGCGGTGGTGGAGCACGCCGTCCACCTCGATCCCCAGAATCGGCGTGTTGTCCATCCGGTTGTAGAGCAGAAAGTCGAGATGCGAGCGGCGGCGGACGAAGAGGCGCTCCTCGTCGGACAGCTCGACGTTCCGTCCGACCAGATCGTACAGCCGGTAGTGTCGGTGGACGCCGATGGCGGAAAACCGATCCTCCTCGGCGAGAATTCCTCCGATGAGCCGTTCGGCGATCCGTTCGGCCGGCGATTCGCGTTTCGCATCGGAGGCGAACCGCATGGCGGCGTACTCCGTATGCTGCCGCTCGATCCAGTCGCAGGTGGCGTCGATCTGGCGCTGATTGTAGATCCGGCCGTTATGGGAGTAGGTTTTCGAGGCGGTTGTCGTCAGGACCGTAAAGGGATAGTCGCCCTTCGGTTCGGTCATGATGAGCAGCTCGTTCCGGTAATATTTCCGGTTGCAGAAGTCGATGATGAGCGGATGGCAGCGGTAATGTTCGCGCAGCAGCGTGACGGGCAGCCGTTCCCCGAAGACCCGTTTGAAGGAGGAGAGGATGTTCTGCCGCACGTAATCGTAAGCGTCGGGCACCCGATGTTTGTCGCGCAGCTCCTCGGCCTTCGCCCTGAGCTGCTCCTCCACGATATGCGGCAGCTGCCGGCTGTCGCCGATGATGATGATATTCCGGCAACAGGCGCAGCAGACGGCCGCCGTGAGGATATCGACCTGCGACGACTCGTCGATGATGACATAGTCGAGCAGGTGCCCCGCGCCGATCGAAGCGCACAGCGAATGGGTCGTACTCAGCACGACCGGATAGCGTTCGACGAAGGTGCGGAAATGCGTCCGGTAGTTCTGCATCGTGAACGGGGGCCGCTCCTCTTGCCGCGCTTCGTTCAGGCGTTCGTATTTGCGGTAGAGCATATCGCGGAACAGCGCTTCCGACACCTTCCCGTATGCTTCGATCAGGCTCTTCGCACGCTGCTCGTCGGACGGTGCCCCGAGCCGGGCGATGCGGGCCGAGAGCTCGGCGATATAGGTTTCGTAGAACTTGCGATCGGCATAGGCGGGCAGCAGCTCCGCATCCGCGAACAGCCGCTTCCCGGGCCACGCGCCGCACCGGAACAGCAGTCCGGCCCGCAAAGCGAGCGACGGCCTTCCGCCCTGCCACCTCTCGGTAACGAGATGCCGGAACGACAGCGCACGCCGGCTGTCGATCGGACGGAAGAAACAGCGGTCGACCCGCCGCATCCGCGCTTCGTCCAGCGGTTGTTCCCACAGCAGATGACGGTACTCGCATTGGGCATAGGAGCGTTTCGTCCGCAGGTCGGCCAGCTCCGCGTTGACGCGGAAAAGCTCGTCTATGGCCGCCGACAGCTCGCCCAGCCGCGTTCGCAGGGCCGTGCGTTCCTCCGCCGGCAACCGCCACGTAGGGTCGGGCATGAAATCCTGCTGTTTGTCCGCGAAAAAGGCCTGCCGTCTGGTCCGGTTTCCCAGTTCGGCCATCAACGCCCCGTACTCGTATTTCGACAGTTTGTCGCGCACGTTGTCCACCGCCGCATTGTTGTTGGACACGACACCGACGGTTTTTCCCTGCATCAGCAGATTGGCGACGATGTTCAGAATCGTCTGCGTTTTTCCCGTGCCGGGAGGTCCCTCTACCACGCTCACCCGATTGCCCAGCGCCCGCTGCACGGCGAGTTTCTGGCTGGCGTTGCAGCCGAAGGGATAGACGAGGGCCACGTTGTCGACATCGCACGCCGCCGTCCGCCCGTTCAGATAGGCATACAGCGCCGTACGGGGATCCTGCGGATCGATGCGCTGCATCGTCTCGGCGAGCAGGGCGGCGATCGAACTTTTCTTCTCCCCTTCGGGAACCTCCTCTGCGGCTTCCGTATCGGTCTCCGACTCCAGAGAGGCTTTGGCTGCGAGAACCTCCGCGAAATAGGAAAGTAGCCGCTCTTTGTCTGCGGGGAGCGGCTGCGCATCGACCGCTTCGATCCGCGACTTCTCGATCGCCGGCGAACGCAAGCCCTCTCCGGCGCCCAGCCGGACATATTTCCCGTAGTCGAACAGCGTATCGTACGGCTCCTGCAACGTTCCGTCCTTGTAGATGCGTACCTGCCGGCGTGTGGCGAGCAGGGGATAACAGACTACATGCTCTTTGCGATAGCGGAATACCCGCGCCGCGCCGTAATCGACATACACATACGCTCCGGCCGGTCGCAGCCCGACGATCTCCGACGTCTTGTCAACGTAGGCGTCGCGCCGCTTGTCGTGTACGAAAATCAGTTGGTCGGTCATCGTTCGGGTCGTTTATCGGGAATTAAAAACCGCTTTACCCTCACAAAGATAGTCATTTTGCCGCGAAGGGCAAGCCCTCCCCTTGCCCGATCACTCTTTCAGCCATTCCGCGCGTAATTGTCTGGTCAGCTCCGACACCTGCTCGGAGAGGGCTTTCAACTCGCGCGTATAGGCTACCAGCGTGTCGATCTGGCGGGGCAGCATGTTGCGCGAAAGGCAGGTGTTGATCGCCTTGACGACCTGATTGTAGTTGTTGCCCACGCGGGAAATCTGAGCGATATACTCGTTCAGCCGGACGAGGTAACGCTGTTTCGTGGGGTCGGCCCTGACCACGCGGAACGTCTCGTCGAAGATTCGCCCGACGATGAAGCGGCTGCGGTTGTGCTCCAAGCCAGCCCTTCACAGCATCCGCTCGAAGCGGATATGCTGCTCCTCGGTCAGGCGGAAGGAGTATTTGCGGCTCTTATTGTCCGATGCGCGGTTCTTTCTCATCGTTCTCTCGTTTTAAAGGGTTCTGTATCGCCGGATGCCGCGGCCCCGCAGGGCGAGCACCTTTGTATGCCGAAAACCTTTTCGGCATACAAAGGTACAGCTCGCTGTTCCCGCTGCGGGAACAAAAAACCACACTACGGATCGCTCGTTTCCCGCATCGAAAATCCTACGCGGATCACTCCGGCGACACACGGTTTTCAAGGTGCAATATTACGCCGCCGCGGCGAGAGCGGCAAACCCTTCGGACGGCCTCCGGCGGTCAGGAGCGGTCAGCCGCTTCGGGGGCCACGATGGCGTATTATCTTGCGGCCGGAAGCGTGAACGCACTCCCGATCGAACGCATGTGCTCGTGTTCGTGTGGACGGATGTATGCACGTGTTCGCACATGAGCGGATGTACGAATACGAACATCCTCGCACGGCCTCTTGCAGGCAAGAGCGAAAGCGAACATCCGTCCATGCACGATTGCCGGCATCCCTTCACGGATTCGTGCAAACGATCATGTCTTCACCCGTTCACGCACCGCTTCACTCCCGATTGAATACAGCTGGAAATACAATAAAATATTGTTTGCGGGGACGATATTCCGCGAGCTGCTCTAACCCCGCCCGCAGCTCCGGCCGGCCCGAACGGACATCCTCGAAAATGTCGGTGAGGGGCGGCCGGAGACGAACGGAGCCTAAACGCGCATGATAAGAATCGTGCGGCGTTTCAAACAGAATGTACGTGAGCTATTATGCATCGAATCCGATCGGACGATAAACAAGTAAGAACCGGCGATACCTTCGCCGAGAGTGCGGCGATCGCCGTGTAAATGGCATCCGGCCACACGGCGCACCCTTCGAGGGCGGTTCTCAGGTCTGCGACCTCCGCTCGCCCATCGCACCGAGGAATCATTACCCAAGAGCCGCGGTCACTCCTTCTCCTCCTCGTTCTGTTCGATTTCTTTCGCCGCCAACACCTGTTCGGCATTGAGCCGTGAGACAATCTTTTTTCCGGTCTGTGCCTCGATTTCGCGGCGGGTGTTGCCCGCGATGCGTCCGCCCTGTGCCGCCACGATCCGGTTGGCTGCAAACGTGCGCGGACGACGCTCTTTGGAAATTTCGGTCGTCGTCGCCTCGGCGAGCATGTTCAGCACCAACTCCAAATTCGTCATGTTGTCGCGCAGACTTTCCGTTCTCAGTCCCTTGTATCGCTTGTACTGCCGCGTCGTCATGCCCGACCAGCCCTGCGTGATAATGTCGGTCAGCGTGGCGAACTCCTGTCCTCGCTTGATGCCGCGCCGCTCCCACTCATCGGTCAGCTCCTTACGCACTTCGATGGATTTCAGGCGTTGGTTAATCCAGTTCTCGGAGTATCCTTTGCGGTGGTAGTATTCCAGCATCCGGTCGATACCGAGTTCGGGGTCGTCCAGCTCTTCCAGCCGCTCGCGCCCCAACGACGCCAGCCACAGCTTGAACGGTTCGGCTTTCGGCGAAGGGATCGACTGAATCAAACGAAAAAGCTGTTCCGTATCGGCTACGTCCGTCATGCGCATCTTTCCGTCGGCAGCAGGCATTTTCAAACCGTGACAACTTGTCACGGTTTCGTTCCCTTCCGCCTTCAACCGCTGTTTCAGTTTACGCCAATAGGCTGCGGCGTCGATGCTGTCGGTCAATACGGCAACGACATCCACAATGGCAACGTACCATTTCCCCGCATCGTCGTCCCACACGGTACGCACCTTCCGCTGCTCGAAGAGCTGTATGGCCTGTTTCTGCGTCATAAGGGTGGCTATTTCTCGATCCGGCTGTCGTAGTAGGCCAGCCGCTCGTTGCAGACCCGTTCGACCACATCGCGCAGCAGCTCGATCTTGGGCAGCAGAGCGTCGATGTCGGCCTTCGTTACGACGAACTTATCGTTGTAACGCGCCTCGATATAGGCGGCGCGCAGCAACTCGAACAGGCGTTTCTCCTCCTCGCAGTCGCACGGAAAGACGTTCGCGAGTTCCGTCGTGAACGGCTTGCTCCGCTCGCAGAGGAAATGCAGGTCGTGTTCCTTGTAGCCGTACAGACTATACACCAAGGGGATCGTCTTTATAAAAGCTGAATTCAACTTGCAAATGCAACAGAATTCTGATTAATAATTTGTTTAAA
>OLGB01004687.1_pt1 | contig 11395 bp, 10 predicted proteins | sample 1605691 | NCBI WGS metagenome assembly OLGB01 (sample SAMEA3888925, study PRJEB22519) | human gut metagenome | biome: human gut; feature: human-associated habitat; material: faeces | place: Denmark | collected 2010
CGAGGATCGTCTGCTCAATGAGCGTGTCAAGATCCCAGCCGAGCATTTCCGCGCCCTGCGCGATGACCTCGCGGGAGCAGCCTGCCGCGAAGCCCTTCGACTTGTATTTTTTCTTGAGGCTCTTGAGATCCATGTCCGCGATGCTGCCGGAAGGACGCATCTTGGCGCATGCGCCGATCAGGCCGGTCAGCTCGTCGCAGGCGAAGAGCACCTTTTCCATCTCGTGCTCCGGCTTTACATCGACGCACAGGCCGTAGCCGTGGCAGACGACGGCGTGAATCAGCCGGTCGTCCGCGCCGCCCTCCCGGAGCAGCTCGACGCACTTCTTGCAGTGCTCGGTCGGCCAGCGCTCAAAGTCGATATCGTGCAGCAGGCCGACGACCGCCCAGAAATCGGCTTCGTCGCCGTAACCGAGTTCGTCGGCCATCCGGCGCATGACGTTTGAAACGGTCAGCGCGTGGGTGATGTGAAACGGTTCGCTGTTATATTCGCGCAGCAGGGCAAAAGCCTCGTCGTAGGTCATGGAAAAACACTCCTTTTGTCGATGAAATGGCGTGATTCGTATTATAGACGCGACGAGCCACGATGTCAAGCGATGCGAAAAAACGGCGGAGCAAAATACGAATCTATATGAAATAAAGATGCAGAAGTGAAATGAAATCAATTCAATTAAACGAAATGAAGAAACTTTGCAACACAAATGATGCAAAAACGGGTTGACAAACCGAAAACAAGGCCGTATAATAACGTCATCGACGGAACGCAGAGCCGTCGCATTCACAGGCGCTTACGCAGAGGCGTTTGCGAATGGTGTTTCTCTTTCTTTCTCCTCTTCATCAAAAAAGCGGCCGATTCGCTCGGTCGCTTTTTTGTGATTTACATTTGGGTGCGCCCTTCCATCGCCTTGGCCAGCGTCACCTCGTCGGTGTATTCGAGATCGCCGCCGACAGGCAGGCCGTGCGCGATGCGCGTGACCAAAATCCCCATCGGCTTGAGCAGGCGGGCGATATAGCTCGCCGTCGCTTCGCCCTCGATATCCGGATTGGTGGCCAGAATGACCTCGTGGATATCCTCCTTGCCGACGCGGGCCAGCAGCTCGCGGATGCGGATATCCTCCGGCCCGACGCCCTCCATCGGGGAGATGGTGCCGTGCAGCACGTGATAGCAGCCCTTGAAATCGCGCATGCGCTCCATGGCGGCCACGTCGCGCGGGTCGCGCACCACGCAGATCACGCCGTTGTGGCGGCGCTCATCGGCGCAGATCGGGCAGGGGTCTTCCACCGTGTAGTTGCCGCAGATCGAGCAGTATTTTACCGCCTTGCGGCCCTGCCAGATGGCGCTGGCCAGCTCGTGCACCTGATCCTCCGGGAGGGAGACGATGTGATACGCCAGCCGCTGCGCGGTTTTTGCGCCGATGCCGGGCAGGCGGGAGAGCTGCTGCGCCATCCTCGCGATGGGTTCAATCTGCCCGGCCATGATTAAAACATCCCGCCCATTCCGGCGCCGCCGATTTTGGACATCTCGCTCTCGCGGGTTTCCTCACCCTTCTTGAGCGCGTCGTTGACGGCGGCGACGATCATATCCTGGAGCATTTCGACCTCTTCGGGATCGACCGCGTCCTTGTCGATGGTCAGGGAGAGAAGCTGGCGCTTGCCGCTGACCTTGCAGGAAACCGCGCCGCCGCCGGCCGTGCCTTCATACTCGCGCGCGTCCAGCTCTTCCTGCGCCTTCATCATCTGCTGCTGCATCTTCTGCGCCTGACGCATGAGCTGCTGCATATTGCCGCCCGGAATACCGGGGAAACCGCCTCTTGCCATAATGAAAAATCCTCCTTGAGCATAAAATCATGCGGCTTTCATTATACACCATCCGGACGGAAATGAAAAGCGAAAAATATGTCTTTTGACAGAAGACAAAAACAGCTTTGCGAGTTGACGCAAAGCTGAAAAGATGCTAAAATATAGGCAAGTAGGGGGGCCCTACAGGGTGGAAAACCACCGCGAACAGTTTCCTTAGGCTATGCGCCTAAAAAACCGCCAAGCAGCCGCTATCTGCGAGGCGGATTTTTTTGCTCAATTATAGCATGCACATAGGCGTGAGGCAAGGTTTTTTCGCGGGGATAAGGAAACCGTGCTGGTCAACCCGAGGCGGATATGGTATACTGTAAAACAAGACGGACACTGTTTTTCATATGGATTTAACGTGCATGGGGTATGATGGACACACTACGGAAAACGGGAGGAAACACCATGAATGACGTTTTTATGAACCGGGAGCTTTCCTGGCTCAAGTTCAACGAGCGAGTGCTTGAAGAGGCGGAGGATGAGCGCACCCCGCTTTGCGAACGGCTCTCCTTCGCATCCATCTATCAGAGCAACCTCGACGAATTTTTCATGGTGCGCGTGGGTTCGCTGGTGGATCAGGACGACGTTACGCCCAAGCTGCGCGAAAACAAGACCAACATGACCGCGCGGGAGCAGATCGACGCGGTGATCGACCGCGTGCGCGAATTGAACGGGCGGCGGGACAAGGTCTATGCCCGCCTGATGGAAAAGCTGGAGGAGCAGGGCGTTCGGCTGGTCGATTTCAGAAAAATCGGCCGGCAGGAGAGCGAGCGGCTTGAACGCTATTTTGATTCGGAGATCGCGCCGCTGATTTCGCCCTCCATCGTCGGCCGCCGTCAGCCGTTCCCGTTCCTGCGCAACAAGGATATCTACGCCGTGGTCGTGCTGGAGGGAAAGAAGGGCAAGTATAAGCTGGGGATCATTCCCTGCAGCGCGGGCGTTTTCCCGCGGCTGATCGAGGTTTCCGCCAGCGAAAAGACGTACATGCTCGCCGAGGATCTGATTCTGCATTTCATTCCGAAGGTGTTTGAGGGCTACGTCGTCAAGGCCAAGAGCCTGATGCGCGTGACGCGCAACGCGGATATCGACGCGGACGCGCTCTATGACGACGATCTGGATTACCGCGAGTTCATGGTGCAGTTGATTAAGCGCCGCAAGCGCCTTGCGCCGGTGCGGCTGGAGCTTTCCCGCGAGCTGGACGGCATCATCGTCGATACGCTGTGCCGCTATATGGATGTGCCGCGCGAATACGTGTTTATGAGCGCCACGCCGCTGGATTTTTCGTTCCTCTTTGGGCTGGAGGATGTGCTGCGCCAGCGCGGCGAGCTGTTCTACGAGCGGCGGATTCCGCAGAAATCCCCGGCGTTCGTCAATGGCCGGTCGATTTTGGCGCAGATTCGCGAAAAAGACAAGCTGCTTTCCTATCCTTACGAGAGCATGAAGCCGTTCCTCGAAATGCTGACGGAAGCCGCCAACGACGACAGCGTGGTTTCCATCAAGATGACGCTGTACCGCGTCGCCAAGCAGAGCAAGGTCGTCGAGGCGCTTTGCGAGGCGGCGGAAAATGGCAAGGACGTGCTGGTGCTGGTCGAGCTGAAGGCGCGCTTTGACGAGGAAAATAACATCGAGTGGAGCCGTCGGCTGGAAGAAGCGGGCTGCAGCGTGATCTACGGGCTGGACGGATACAAGGTGCACTCCAAGCTCTGCCTGATTACGCGGATGGAGGAAACGGGCGTCGCCTATTACACGCAGATCGGCACGGGCAACTACAACGAAAAGACCGCGCGGCTGTATACCGACCTGTGCCTGATGACCGCCGACCACGACATCGGCGAGGAGGCCAACGCCGTGTTCAATGCGCTGGCGAAGGGCGAAACCGTGCACGAGACGCGCCGCCTGCTCGTCGCGCCGCACTGCCTGCAAAACAAGGTGCTCGCGATGATGAATGACGAAATCCGCCGCGCCCACGCAGGGGAGGACGCTTACATCGGCGTGAAGATCAACTCGCTGACGGACAAGGCGCTGATCGACAAGCTGATCGAGGCCTCCTGCGCGGGGGTGAAGGTTGACCTCGTCGTGCGCGGCATCTGCTGCCTGATTGCGGGCGTGCCGGGGGCGACGGAGAACATCCGCGTCGTCAGCATCGTCGGGCGTTTCCTCGAACACTCGCGCATCTATATCTTCGGCCGCGGGGAGAGCGCGCGGGTCTATATCGCCTCGGCGGATTTTATGACGCGCAACACGCTGCGCCGCGTGGAGGTCGCCTCGCCCGTGTATGATCCGGATATCCGCGCGCGGATTCTGGATATGTTCGACACGATGCTCCGCGACAATGTGCAGGCGCGCGAGATGGGTGCGGACGGGCTGTATCGCCGCCTGACGCCGGGGGAGAACGCGCCCCTCAACAGTCAGGAATATTTTTTCAGGCAGGCCTATGAAGCCGTCAGCCGGGGAAACCAGACGGAGTAAGCGAACGAAAACCACTTTATAAATAAATGACCCCGTTCTTCTCTGGTGGGGAGAAGAACGGGGCTTTTGTGTCTGCGTTACTCGGCGTACACGATATCGTCTCTGAGTCGGTAGATCGTCGCGCCGTATTTTTTGCGGCAGAACGCATCCACAAACCAGTCGATCGGCTTCACCGCGTCATACTGCACGTAGGCATAGCGAACGCCGTTTACGCTTTTGCCCTTCATGTTGGAATCCGCCCAGTGGACGCTGTCCGTCTCCGGGTCGTAATCGGCGATGAAGAGCATGCTGTGCGCGCCCACGCCGTAGTAATAATCCGCGGCCATCTGGAAATAGTCGCCGCGCTGAACCTGTTTTAGAAACTCGCGGGCGTTTTCGCGGTTCTCCGCCTTGCTCAGCGTGTCGTCGTAGCGGAAGGACGCCGCCGCGTAGAACGGGTTGCCCTCGCTGGCGGGCACGTCCTGCCATTCCACGCCGTAGACGTAGGGCGCGCAGTCCGCCTTCTTCTGGTTGTTGGGGATGACTAGCGGCACATCCGGGTATTCCGCCATGCGGAAATCGCCGCAGGTTTCGCGGAAGAGGTGCACCGTGTAGTTTTTGCAGACGTAGATATCGCCGCTGTATTGTGCGCGCTGGGGCTGACCGTTGGCCTTCGTGTAAAGCGTTTCGGCCAGCGCGAGGATTCGGTCGATAAAATCCGCCCGCGCGGCGCTTTCGACGGGCTGAGCAGCCTCCGCTGCGCTCAGGGGCGTCGCGTCCTCGGCGGCGTTCATTTCATCCAGCGTAAGCGATTCGCCCAGCGCCGCGCACGGCAGCAGCGAAAGCAGGGAGAAGAGACGATTGCGCATCCATCATACCTCATTTCAATAAGAAGGTTGAACTCATATTATAGCACGGAACGGGCGAAAACACAATCGAGCGGCGCGGGCGAAGGCGCCGCCGCGGGTTGAAAAAGCGGCAATCCGGCGCATTTTGAAAAAAATCTTTTGGATGAATTCTCGAAAAGTTTCGAACGAAAACCGCGAATCGTGTCGAAAAAATTCAATAAAAACGAGTGTTTGCACACAAAAATATGTGTACAAAACGATATAAAAATATAATTGACGGTTTGTATGGGGAGATGTTGACGAAAAGAAAAGAATATGTTACCATAATCCAAGATTCTTTTAAATTCAGAAATAGGAAGTGGAATTTATGCCGCCCAAACAGAGAATTACACGGGAAATGATTCTGGAAAGATCATTTGCCATGTTCTGCCAGGAGGGAATGGCCGCGGTAAACGCTCGATCCGTTGCGAAGGCGCTTAACTGCTCGACCCAGCCGATTTTCAGCTACTTCTCCGGCATGGACGATTTGAAGAATGCGCTCGATCAGAAGGCGCACGACGCCTTTGAACAGACCATCAGCGAAGACGCGAAGGATGGCAATACCGTTGAGAGCCGTTGCAGCGCGTATGTGTGTTTCGCCACGGAGCAGCCGCGGCTGTTTGCGCACATGTTCCTGCGCGAGAACGACCAGACCTTCGGCAGCGAAGTGGTTCGCGAGCCGCTGGTTTCCGCCGAGACGGAGGAAAAGGGGCTGGACGCCGAAAAGGCGAAGCAGATCTGCATAGCGCTGCTGCTCTACGCGCACGGCATGGCCGCCATGCAGGCGACGGGCCGCACCGCCTTTACCCGCCAGCAGATCGAGGCGAACATGCATGCCATGCACGAGATGCTGCTCGCGCAGGCAAAATAAAACAGCAAAAGAGGGGCGCACGCTCATCCCGGACGGGAAGGGCGCGTGCCCTTTTTGACGTATAGGAAATGGCGTAAGAACGCCCGAACGCGCAAAATCCACCTATATTCAGGGAAAGATGCGAAAAGCGGCTTTCAAAAGCGGGTCAAATGCGTTATAATAAAAAAGAGTTTGTCATCCGAGAGGAGTTTATTTTTCTATGAGTCAAGAGGCGATGAATCCGCAGACCGCGCGCAAGCTGCTGGAGGTTGGCGAGGCGTTTCGGATTCCCGGCCCGTTTTTCTCCTACGAGGAGATCAAGATGGGCAATGTCAACCACACGTATAAGGTCAACTACATCCGTGACGACGGCACCGGCATGGCGAAGGTCAAATCCTATCTGGTGCAGCGGGTCAACACCTACGCCTTTCAGCGGCCGGTGGAGCTGATGAAGAATATCGACGGGGTGACGGGGCACATCCGCCAAAAGCATCCCGGCGCGCAGTATCTGCACTTTCATCACACGCAGGACGGGTGCAACTATCTGTTTGACGAGGACGGCTTCTGGCGGCTGAGCAACTACGTGCCCTCCGTGACCTACGATTCCTGCGACGATCTGGGCGTGGTGCGCAGCGCGGGCGAGGCGTTCGGCAGCTTCCAGATGATGCTCTCGGATTTCGACGCGAGCAGCCTGTATTATACCATTCCGGATTTCCACAACACCCGCAAGCGCTATGCCAAGCTGCGCGAGGATATGGAGAGCGACCCGTGCGGCCGCGTCGGGGCGGTCAAGGCGGAGCTGGATTGGCTGCTCTCCGTGGAGGAGCGAGCCTGCGCGCTGACGGATCTCTACGAGCAGGGCGAGCTGCCGCTGCGCGTGACCCACAACGACACGAAGATCAACAACGTGCTCTTTGACGAGGAGACGAGGAAGGCGCTGGTGGTCATCGACCTGGATACGGTGATGCCGGGTCTGGTCGGCCACGATTTCGGCGACGCGATTCGCTTTGCGGCGAATTTCGTCGAGGAGGATTCCCCGCGCGCGGACAAGGCGGGCGTAAACCTGAACGTCTATTGGGCGTTTGCCGAGGGCTTCCTCAAGGAAACCGCCGCCACGCTGACCCCGCGGGAGGTGGAGACGCTCGGCCTGAGCTGCTTTGCGCTGGCCTGCGAGCTGGCGACGCGCTTTTTGGATGATTACATCGTCGGCGACAAGTATTTCAAGATCAAGAACGCCGAGCACAATCTGGTGCGCACGCGCTGTCAGATCGCGCTGGCCAAGGACATGCTGCTCAAGATGGACGCGATGAACGCCATCGTGATGGATTGTTACAACCGATACAGATAACAAAGGAGGCCGGGCAAGCGTGAGAATTGCGGTGATTGGCTGCGGCGCGATGGGCGCGCTGTACGGCGGCTATCTGAGCCGGAACAACGACGTGACGCTGGTGGAAAGAAATCCCGACCGCATCGCGAAAATTCGGGCGGACGGTCTGCGCATCGCCGAGCCGGACGGAAGCGCCGCCGTCTATCGGCCGGGCATCACGGGCGACACGAGCGGCATGGCGCCGGCCGATCTGGTGATCCTGTTCGTCAAGTCGATGCAGAGCGAGGCGGCGCTGGAGGCGAACCGCGCGCTGATCGGCCGAGATACCTATCTGATGACGCTGCAAAACGGCAGCGGCCACGAGAAGGTGCTGCGCCGATTTGCGGATGACGCGCATATCGTCATCGGCACGACGCAGCACAACAGCGCCGTCACCGGGAATGGCGAAATCCGCCACGGCGGCAGCGGCTGGACGCACATCGGCCCCCTGGTCGGGGACGCGGCGCAGCTTGAGCCGATCCGCGAGGCGTTTGCCTCCTGCGGCCTTGAAACCGACTGCAAGCAGGATATCAAGCGCCTGATCTGGCAGAAGATGCTGACCAATGTATCGGCCAGCGTGCTGACCGGCGTGCTGCAGGTGCCGATGGGCTTCATTGCGGAAAACCCGAGCGCGTGGGCGATTTGCGAAACGCTGGTGCGCGAGGCGGTGGCCGTCGCAGCGGGCGAGGGAATCGAGTTCGACGCGGATGAAAAGGTCGCCGAGGTGCGTAAGGTCTGCACGGACAGCCCCGCCGGTTTGACGAGCATTTACGCCGACCTGCGGGACGGCCGCCGCACTGAGGTGGATACCATCAGCGGCAGCGTCATCCGCGCCAGCGAGCGAAACGGCGTGCCCGCGCCGACCCATCGCGCGATGGTTCAGTTGGTGCACGCGATGGAACAGAAACATCAGGCATAAAGCAAAGGAGCTGTCAAGCTTTACCGAATATTTCAAGTGTAAAACGAAGCATTTGCGCTCGAAGGTTTCCAAAGAGGTTTTCGGTTGTTGCTGCCAGTGGCAGAAACAAACAATCGAAAACGGAAAGCCCTTTGGTGGGACGATGGGACAACGCCCCATATCCCCAAAATGCTTAGACATTTGTTTCTTGAAATGTTCGGTTTAAGCTTGACAGCTCCGTATGCTTTTTGACGCACGGAAAAGGAAGTCAAGACCGGCCGCGCGCGCAGGATCGAGCGTTTCCTGACCGCTGACGCAGGCGGGCTGAATCTGCTTTTTGCATGAAATGACGATGAACAGAAAATCAAGGAGTTTTGTATGGATTATATGGGAAGTATTTTGGCGATGGTCATCTGTATTGCCATGTCCGCCTATTTCAGCGCGACAGAAACGGCATTTTCGTCTTTGAATAAGACTCGGCTGAAGGTTCTCGCGGATAACGGAAACAGGAGAGCGGCGCTGACGCTCAAGCTGGCGGGGAATTACGACAAGCTGATCTCGACCATCCTGATTGGAAACAATATCGTGAATATCATGGTTGCCTCGATCGGTACGCTTCTGTTTGTCGGGCTCTACGGCGACATGGGCGCGACGATTTCCACCGTCGTTGTGACGGTCGTTGTTCTGATCTTTGGTGAAATCACCCCCAAGAGCGTGGCGAAGGATGCGCCGGAACGCTTTGCCATGGTCAGCGCCCCCTTTATCCGCCTGTGGATTTGGGTGCTGACGCCGCTGAATTTTCTTTTTTCCCAGTGGAAGAAACTCATTTCCCGCTTTTTCAAGACCGACGAGAATGCGAAAATGTCCCATGAGGAATTGCTTCTCTTCATGGAAGACGTTGAGCAGGACGGCGGCATTGATGAAAACGAGGGGGAGCTTCTGCGAAACGCGCTTGAATTCCGCGATCTGACAGCGGCGGAAATCCTGACGCACCGGATTGAGCTGGAGGCGGTGGAGATTCAGGAAAGCCATGAGCAAATTGCAAAGGCCTTTACGCAGTCCGGTTTTTCCCGCCTGCTGGTTTATCGGGGTACGATCGATCAGGTGGTGGGCATTCTTTGCCAGAAGGATTTCTATTGCAACGGCAAGATGACGGAGCGCCCCATTGCGGAAATCATGACCGCGCCGCTGTTTGTCTATCAGCACACGAAGATTCGGGATATCCTGAAGACGTTCCAGCGCCAGAAAGCGCACATCGCCGTCGTTATAGACGATTTTGGCGGAACGCTCGGCATTGTGACGATGGAGGATATCCTGGAGGAGCTGGTCGGTGAAATCTGGGACGAGCATGACGAGGTGGAAGAGCATTTTGAAAAACTGGATGAAAACGCCTACCGCGTGGATTGTTCCGCCAGTTTGGAAGATTTCATGGAATTCTTTGACGTGAAGCTGGAATCTGACAGCATTTCGGTCGGCGGCTGGGTGATGGAACAGCTGAACCACGTTCCGGTTCGGGATGAATCCTTTTCAGCCTGCCACCTGAAAATTACGGTTTCTGAGGTAAGCGCTTGTCGAGTATCCTTTATCACGGTCAGGCCATGCGAGCCGGGCGAAACGTATACGGAATAACAAAACGGGGGAAGTATGGTGAAAAAAGTACAGGATACGGACAGCGATCAAAGCTTGACCTCTGCGCCGCAGGAAGGAAAATCCTTCGATCTCTATATCGTGCAGTACATCGTCCGCGCGCTGATGATGCTCATTGCTTTTGCGTGGGCGCTGATGAATCTCGATGCGGTTCTGCGCTTTCTGAACAGCATGTTCGCGCTGGTATCGCCGTTCCTGATTGGCGGGGCGATTGCGTTTTTGATGAATATCATGCTTCGGCCGCTAGAGCGCCTTTGGAGGAGCGTGTTCCGAAAAGCGCCTGCGAAACTGATCCGACCGGTGTGCCTGACGTTAAGCGCCGTCCTCATGCTCGGAATCCTGTTTGCCGTTGTGTTTATGATGATTCCGAGTCTGCGGGAATCGGGAAATGAATTTATCCGCAATATTCCCGCCTATGTTGAAGAAATTGGTCAATGGTGGATGGAGGTTTCCCGGTTTGCGGCGAAATACAATGTCATTCTGCCGGAATACGCCATTGATTCGGATCTGCTGATCGAAAAAATCACCGCGTGGATGGATATCGAAGGAAGCGGGCTGATTTCGGTCACATGGGGCGCGGCAACATCCATCCTCTCCATTTTGGTCGATGCGGTTCTGGCGTTTGTCTTTGCCATTTATCTGCTTGCGAAAAAGGAGAGCGTCGCGGTTCATTTGAAAAAACTCACCCTGACGGTGCTTCCGTGCCGAAAGGCGCAGCGATTGCTGAACATCGCATCGCTGACGAACCACACCTTCACGAACTTTGTCAGCGGTCAGCTGACGGAGGCGATCATCATCGGCGCACTCTGTTTTGTCGGCATGTTGATGCTGGGCATTCCATATGCCGGGGCGGTTTCAACGTTTGTTGCGGTTACCGCGTTGGTGCCAATCTTTGGCGCATGGCTTGGCGGCGGTTTTGGCGCATTTCTGATTCTGCTGGCAGATCCTGTCAAGGCAGTATGGTTTGTCGTCTTTCTGCTGGTTTTGCAGCAGGTAGAGGGCAATCTGATTTACCCAAAGGTTGTCGGCAAATCCGTCGGTCTTCCGGGGCTGCTCGTTTTGATGGCGGTCACGATTGGCGGCGAGGCCTTCGGCGTCATGGGCATGCTCTTCAGCGTTCCGGTCTGCGCGGTGCTGTACAGTCTTTATTTGGAGTTTATGAAGAAAGCAGACGCATTGTAAACGCGCGAAAGGCCGCATAAGAAAAATTCCGTCAGAGTCAATGATAAGACTCTGGCGGAATTTTTTCGTTATGGCGGATGATCTCGTTCGGCGCTTGGAAGAAGCCCTTCTCTACCCGCCGTTTTCAAAATCATTGGAATGGAAGGAAAGAAAAAATCCGAACCCATTCCGATTTGGAAATGAGTTCGGATGATACGTTTCTGGCTCCCCAGGTAGGGCTCGAACCTACAACCCTTCGGTTAACAGCCGAATGCTCTGCCATTGAGCTACTGA
>OLGB01004699.1_pt1 | contig 11357 bp, 6 predicted proteins | sample 1605691 | NCBI WGS metagenome assembly OLGB01 (sample SAMEA3888925, study PRJEB22519) | human gut metagenome | biome: human gut; feature: human-associated habitat; material: faeces | place: Denmark | collected 2010
TGCCCAGCAGGGTGAAGTTGATGCCCCAGGTGGAGTAGAAGAAGCCGAAGACCTTACCGGTGGGGCCCTGGTCGGCTGCCCACTGGCTGTCCCACAGGCTGGACTTGTTGTTGTAGCCCTTATCGGTGTACTCCTTGGTCTGGTCCACCCACTTCATGATGTTGGGGTCTACCTTGACGGTGGTGCCGTCCACCCAGGGAGCTGCCACGTTGTTGGAGAACGTACGGTAAGCATCGTCAAAACCGGAGAGCATCTTGTAGCCCTTGGCAGCAGCCTGTGCGGCCACATCGTTGAACTTATCCCAGTCGGACAGGTAGGTCTGCACTTCGGTGGGGTCATCGGTGCCCAGCACATCCTTGGCGATGCTGCGGCGGTATGCAAACAGGCCCGGGGTCGCCTGCCAGGTGGTGCCGCGCTGGCTGCCATCGACGCTGACGATGTCCTTGGTGTACTGGTACTGGCCGGCCAGGTCAGAATCGGTCAGGCCGATGTCTGCCTTGACGTCCAGAACATAATCGGAATCCACATACTTCAGGGCGTAGTCCGCCTCGATCAGGAAGATGTCGATCTTATCGTCATCGGCAGCGGAATCCTGGCTCAGCAGGGCCTCATCCAGCTTGTTCTGGTAGTTGTTGTTCTCGTTGGCGTTGATGGTCCACTTGACGACGGTGCCGTCGTTCAGGGTGGTGGTGGACTTATCGGCCGCGATCTCCTTGACCTCGGGGTAATAATCGTTGAAACGGCTCTGGAACTCATCGTTCCAGCACCAGATGTTCAGAACCTTGCCGCCGGCGGCAGGAGCCTCGGAAGCGGCCGCGGAAGAAGCGGGAGCAGCACTGGAAGCGGGAGCCGTGCTGGAAGAAGAACCGCCACATGCAGTCAGGGCAGCCGAAATGGTAACAGCGCCGGAAGCGAGCAGGAAATTACGACGAGAGATCTTTTTCATAAGAGTAAACCTCCTTCAACGGTTTCTTATGGTTTGGACTCCATTTTCTGAGATTTTTTCAAAGCTTCGGAACGCCCAAAGCTTCCAGGAACAACGTTAAATGTGTTTGACGGAGCGGCCTGTCAGCAGTTTGCCGGTCACCAGCACCTGTTCCGCCAGGGTGATGCGGGGATGCTCGACCATCTGGATCAGCTTGTCGGCTGCCGTCCGGCCCAGCATGGTGGTGTCCTGCTGGTAGGTCACCAGCTCGGGCTTGACCACCCGCGAGAGGTAGATACCATCGTAGCCCATCACCGAGATATCGTCCGGGATGCTCAGCCCCGCCTCCGCAATGGCGTTGTAGCCACCCAGCGCGGAGAAATCATCGGGGAAGAGGATGCAGGTGGGCCGCTGCGGAAGCGACAGCAGGAATTTTGTCTCCTCCGCACAGCGGTCCGCGTCGTGGTAAACGCCCTCCCGCACATAAGCATCCGGGATCTCGAGCCCCAGCTCGGCGCAGGTCTTGTAAAAACCGGCCAGGCGGTTCTCGGTCACGGCGGTCCGCTCGCCGTGGATGAACGCGATCCTCCGGTGGCCATTGGCGTAAGCGCAGCGCACCAACGCCTGTAAACCGTTTACGTTATCGGAAAGGATCGCCATCCGGTTGTTGAACACATGATCGATGGTGACCACAGGGACATCGCTGTTGACCAGCTCCACCACCTGGGGGTCGTAGAAGTCCACACAGGCGATCACCACGCCGTCCACACCGCGGTAATGGCAGTGCTCCAGGTAGGTCATCGTTTTGCCGCCCAGGTTGCGGTTGATAAAGGTGATATCGTAGCCCAGCCGCTCCACCCGGACTTTGAAACTGTCCAGCACGGCGGAGAAATATTCGTGGCCCAGGCCGCTCTGGCGTTCGTCCACAAACAGAACGCCGAGGTTATAAGTACGGTTGGTCTTCATGGAGCGGGCCGCCATGTTGGGCACATAGCCCAGCCGCTCGGCTGCTTCACGGACGCGGGCCCGGGTGGCATCGGAGATATCGTGCTGGCCGTTGAGCGCCTTGCTCACGGTAGCTACCGAGACTCCGCACTCCCGTGCCAGATCTTTCAGGGATGACATTTGGGTCGTCCTCCTCCCGAGGAACTTTTTCAAGGTTCGGCTTTGCAGGAAGCCTAAATCGTTTTCGCAACCCCATAATAGCGCAATTCAGCCTAAAAATCAAGAATCAAAGCAAAACTTTTAGTGTTATTTACCTCTTTTCAGCAGTTTGCGTGATTTACAGCTCTCGGAATTGTGCATCCCGTGCCATTTTCGGTCAGTTTCGTTCATTTCCGAACATTTTTTCGTTCTTGTTTTCGTTCCGGAGGGCGATTTCTAATATTACTTATAAAATGGGGTTTCGGCTTGCGTGGTTTCCCGGCCAGGCAGCACTTTTCTTGCGTAAAATTTTTGTGTTTCGGTTGAGCATCCTGCTTGGTTTGATCAAATTTGCTACAACTTCGTCATTTATTACAAAATCGTTACAGCTGCATTCTGTGCTGTTTCCCGGTCCGCCGCTGTTGTATATTTCATAAAGCCTCTTGCATTTTGCGTCTGATTCGACTATGCTTAGGGCGAAGAGAACGTTTCTCCCGGCGTTCTAAATCGTTTTCGCAAATGTGAGCCTTTCACCCCTTGTTCTATTTATGGACTGCCTTTCAAAAGGAGGAATCGTCTATGAAGTTTGGTCACTTTGATGATGAACGCCGGGAGTATGTCATTGATACCCCAAAGACCCCGCTGCCCTGGATCAACTACCTGGGCAGTGAGGACTTTTTCAGCCTGATCTCCAACACGGCGGGCGGCTACAGCTTTTACCGGGATGCCCGGCTCCGCCGCATCACCCGCTACCGCTACAACAACTCCCCGCTGGATATGGACGGCCACCGCATCTATATCAACGATGGCGGCACTGTCTGGAACCCCGGCTGGCAGCCCGCCAAGACGGCGCTGGATCACTACACCTGCCGCCACGGCCTGGGCTACTCCATTTTTGAGGGCGAGAAAAACGGCATTGCTGCCACGCAGGAAGTCTTCGTCCCCCGGGGCGACGCCTGTGAGATCGACCGCCTGACTCTGGAAAATAAGACGGCTGCCCCCCGCACGCTGGATGTGTTCAGCTATGTGGAGTTCTGCCTGTGGGATGCCATGGACGACAGCTCCAACTTCCAGCGCAACTTCTCCACCGGTGAAGTAGAGGTAGAGGGCAGCGCCATTTATCATAAGACCGAGTACCGGGAGCGCCGCGACCACTATGCCGTGTTCTGGGCCAACACTCCCGTCACCAGCTTTGACACCAGCCGGGACGCGTTCTGCGGTGTCTACGGCGGCCCCGCCGCCCCGGAGGCCGTGCTGGCCGGGCATTGCTCCAACAGCATGGCCCACGGCTGGGCCCCGGTGGGTGCCCACCATTTCCACATCACCCTGGCTGCCGGTGAAAAAAAGAGCATCATCTTTGGCCTGGGCTACATCGAAAACCCGCAGGAGGAGAAATTTGTTGCTCCCGGCATCCTCAACAAGACCCGCGCCCGGGCCATGATGGCCCGCTACGCCACCGATGCCCAGGTGGATGAGGCCCGCCGGGTGCTGACCGATTATTGGACCGATCTGCTCTCCGGCTGGCAGCTGGACTCCGGCGAGGAGAAGCTGGACCGGATGGTCAGCATCTGGAACCAGTACCAGTGCATGGTCACGTTCAACATGAGCCGCAGCGCCAGCTATTACGAGAGCGGCATTGGCCGCGGCATGGGCTTCCGGGACAGCTGCCAGGACCTGCTGGGCTTTGTGCACATGATCCCCACCCGTGCCCGGGGCCGTATCCTGGACATTGCCGCCACCCAGTTTGAGGACGGCAGCGCCTACCACCAGTACCAGCCCCTGACCAAAAAGGGCAACCGGGACGTGGGCTCCGGCTTCAACGATGACCCGCTCTGGCTCATTGCCGGCACCGCCGCTTATCTGCGTGAGACGGGCGACTGGAGTATTCTGGATGAGTCCGTGGCCTTTGACAATGACGAAAGCAAGGCGCAGCCCCTGATGGAGCACCTGCGCCGCAGTTTCCAGTACACCTGCACCCATCTTGGCCCCCACAGCCTGCCCCTCATCGGCCGGGCCGACTGGAACGACTGCCTCAACCTGAACTGCTTCTCGGAGCACCCGGGCGAGAGCTTCCAGATCACCGGCCCCAGCGAGGGCCCCGTGGCCGAGAGCGTCTTCATCGCCGGTATGTTCGTCAAGTACGGCAAAGAGTATGCTGACCTGTGCGGCCACCGCGGCCTTGCCGACGAGGCCGCCGCTGCCCGGGAGTCCATCGCGCGGGTGGAGCAGGCCGTCCTGACCGCCGGCTGGGACGGCGAATGGTTCCGCCGCGCTTACGATGCCTTTGGCCAGCCTGTAGGCAGCAAGGAGTGCGACGAGGGCCAGATCTTTATTGAGCCGCAGGGCATGTGCGTCATGGCCGGCATCGGCAAGGAGACCGGACAGGCCGCACAGGCTTTGAAGAGCGTGGAGGAGCGGTTGGACACCAAGTACGGTGTCCTGCTGCTGCAGCCCGCCTACACCACCTACCGCCTCAACCTGGGCGAAATTTCCAGCTATCCTCCGGGATACAAAGAAAACGCCGGCATCTTCTGCCACAACAACCCCTGGATCAGCTGCGCTGAGACGGTGCTGGGCCACGGCGACCGGGCCTTTGAGGTTTACCGCAAAACCTGTCCCGCCTACATCGAGGACATTTCGGAAATTCATCGCACGGAGCCCTACGTCTACAGCCAGATGGTGGCCGGGAAAGACGCCCCCACCTTTGGCGAGGCGAAGAACAGCTGGCTGACCGGCACGGCCGCCTGGACGTTCTTCAACGTGAGCCAGTATCTCCTTGGCATCCAACCCACGCTGGACGGCCTCAAGATCGACCCCTGCATCCCCCACACCCTCAAGGGTTATACCGTCACCCGCCGCTACCGGGGTGCCACCTACCACATCCGGGTGGAGAACCCGAGCGCGGTCCAGAAAGGCGTCGCCGCCGTGGTCTATGACGGCAAACCGCTGGAAAGCAATATTTTGCCCATTGCCTCCCCCGGCACCACGGTGGAAGTAACTGTGACCATGGGCTGAGCATCCTTCCCCTTTAGACGCGGAAATCCCCCGACAGCTGTCGGGGGATTTTTCGATTCCGATTCTTTCTTCCCATTCCGCCTCGCGGCTGGCTTTCATCCGCTTTTTATCCGCATACATGGCGTCATCCGCCTGCCGGAACACCTGTGCGGGAATCGGGTCAGGCTGGTCCTCGCTCCAGGCAAGGCCCAGCGCTGCCGAGACGGGGAACTCGCTCCCCGCGTCCGCCGCCGCGATCTCTTCCCGGATGCGGTCGGCGCAGGCCAGCAAAGCTTCCCGGCTCCCATTCAGGCTGACCACGAATTCATCACCGCCAATGCGGTAGCAGTTTCCTTTTTCTGCCGCCGCCCGCTGCAGGCACTGCGCCACCCGGTTGATGAGGGCGTCGCCTTTGGGGTGGCCGAGGGTGTCGTTCACCTGTTTCAGGTCGTTCACATCCACCATGATGTAGCCAAACGGAGCGGCAGACTGTTTGGTCTCCTGAGTCTCCCGGATAAAGGCAGCCCGGTTGCCAAGGCCCGTCAGCACATCCCGATACGCCAGTTTTGCGTACACGGCCATGTTGGCGTTCTCATTGATCTGTTCCAGAACGCGCTGCCCGGCCGTCTCAGCCAGCAGCAGGATGAACCCGAAGATGCCCAGCATATACACCGGGGAATATGGAAGTGAGCTGTCCAGATAGTAAATTGTGATCGCCAAAATGCTGCATACGGCAAACAGCACATATCCGGCCATGACACGGCCCAGCGCCTTGTTTTTGCCGCGGCGCATCTCCCGGAACCCGTGGTACAAAATCAGGGCGATGGTCACCGTCATGAGCAGATGTTCCGCCATGACCAGCACATTCAGGTAAGGCAGGCTGAAGATAAAGTTTGCCATCAGGAGCAGCAGCAGCCCGGAATAGAACGCCTGCAGGATTTCCAGCATCCGCCGTTTTTCGGGCAGAACTCCTATGGTAAACTGCAGCAGCGGCAGGTGGAGCGCGTAGAACGAAAGATAGGAGATCAGCCCCGCCAAACCCGCTTTCTGGCTTACCAGCAGCAGAATTTTAGAATCGGTCAGCACCCAGACCCCGGCCAGCAGGATGTAGGCGCCCAGACTGTAAACGCTGCCGTATAAATTGCCGAAATGCTGGCGCTGCATACAGTAGGCCGCCAGCAGGCAGGCAATGCCCAGTACCAGCGCAAAACCGCTGAACAGCACGGCATACAGGTTCTCCCGCAGGATCATCCACTGGATGCCGCTCCGGCTGCCAAAATACACCTGGGATTGCAGGACGGCACTCTCTGCACCACTGCCGGGAGCGCAGTCCAGGAAGCGCACCGTCAGCTCCTGCCCCGGCGGCAGCCGGAACAGATGGAACGCGCCGTTCCGCTCACTGGAAGCCGTATAAACGACATTTCCGTCCACAAGGACCTGATACTTCTGCCATGCGGAGCGGAGGAGGATAGTAGGTTCGTCCCTCGCCGCGTCCATGGGGCAGGAGAACTCCATGGCGTCCGCGGTACGGGCCCAGCTGCCTGCGGCAGGCTCCGCGCCGCCCCAGTTGATCTTTTCCGGCGCGGTCTCGCCCACTGCACTGGAATAGATGGCAATGGCCATCCCAATAAGCAGCAGCGCCCACAGAAATCTTCGGAACTGTTTCATATCTTCTCTGTTTTATACACTGCCCGCGGTGTCATTGCCGGAGGCGTCTTGCTCAGTCTGGCTGGTGTAGAGCACCATCAGGTGGTTGGCACTGGCTTCCAGCTGGCTCTTGGCCTGCCGGAGCGCCGCCTCTTCGGTCTCATTCATCTTTTCGGGCTTATCTTTCCGCAGGCAGCGGCGGAGGTTGGCCAGGTCCGCTTTGACCCGGTTCTTCTCGTCCTTATCCAGCTCTTTCTTGCACTTGGAAAGGGCCTCGTCTACCTTGTAGGCCAGCACCTCGGCCTGGTTGTGCAGGTCCAGCCGCTCTTTCCGGCGGCTGTCCTCCGCCTCGTAAGCGGCGGCATCGGCCATGGCGCGCTGGATCTCGTTTTCCGAGAGGTTGGTGCTGCCCGTGATGGTGATGTTCTGCTCCCGGCCGGTGCCCAGGTCTTTCGCCGAGACCTTGACCACGCCGTTGACATCGATGTCGAACGTGACCTCGATCTGAGGCTTGGAGGAGAAGCCGGCCCGGATGCCGGTGAGTTTGAATTTGCCCAGCGATTTGTTGTCCCGTGCAAAGTGGCGCTCGCCCTGCAGCACGTTGATCTCCACACTGGTCTGCATGGGGCGGGCCGTGGTAAAGATCTGGCTCTTGCGGGTGGGGATCATGCTGTTGCGGGTGATGAGGGGGGTGGCCACGCCGCCCAGCGTCTCAATGGAGAGGGTCAGCGGGGTCACGTCCATCAGCACAAGGCCCTGAGCCGCCGCGCCGGTGGCACCGGCCAGCTTGCCGCCGCCCTGCAGCAGGCCGCCCTGTACGGCGGCACCCATGGCAACGCACTCATCCGGGTTGAGGCTGTGGCTGGGCTCCTTGCCCAGCAGCTCTTTCACCTGCCGCTCCACGGCGGGCATCCGGGTGCTGCCGCCCACCAGCAGCACTTTGCCCAGCTGGCTGGCGGAGATGCCGGCGTCCCGCAGGGCGTTCTGCACCGGCTGGACGGTGCGGGAGAGCAGGTCTCCCGTCATCATCTCAAACTGAGGCCGGGTGATGGAGAGGTCCAGATGATGGGGCCCGTCCTTGCCCACCGCGATGAACGGCAGGTTGAGCTGGGCCGCCGGGGCGCTGGAAAGCTCTTTTTTGGCCTTTTCGGCCTCTTCTTTCAACCGGCCCATGGCGGCAGGGTCCCGGGTCAGGTCGATGCGGTCGGATTTCTTGAACTCGGCCACGGCGTATTCCACAATGCGCTCGTCAAAGTCGTCGCCGCCCAGGTGGGTGTCGCCGCCGGTGGCCAGCACCGTGAACGTGCCGTCTTCAATCTCAATGATGGAGACGTCAAACGTGCCGCCGCCCAGGTCGTAGACGAGGATTTTCTGGGACGCTTCGTTGTCCAGGCCGTAAGCCACAGCCGCCGCCGTGGGCTCGTTGATGATGCGCAGGACGTTCAGGCCCGCGATGCGGCCGGCGTCCTGGGTGGCCTTGCGCTGGCTATCGTCAAAGTAGGCGGGCACCGTGATGACGGCTTCCGTCACCGGCTCGCCCAGATAGCTCTCGGCGTCCCGGCGGATCTTGGTCAGGATCATGGCGCTGATCTCCTGCGGAGTCAGGTCCTTGCCGTCGATGTGCACCCGGTAATCGGAGCCCATGTGGCGCTTGATGCTGGAGATGGTGCGCCCGGAGTTGGTGGCGATCTGGCGCTTGGCCGCGCCGCCCACCAGCCGCTCGCCATCCTTGGTAAAGGCTACCACGCTGGGAGTGGTCCGCTCGCCCTCCGCGTTGGCAATGACAACGGGCTTGCCGCCCTCGACCACTGCCACACAGGAGTTGGTGGTACCCAGGTCAATTCCGATCACTTTGCTCATTTTCGTCGTCCTCTCTGCTTTTGCAGCGCGTGTATTTTTCCATGTTTATCTTACCGGTTCCGTATGACAATTTCTTAGAGCAAATGTAAAGAAACTGTGTTTACCGCTTTTCGTCGCCCAGCAGCCTGCGGATGGCGTCTTCCGTCTCCTGCAGCCACTGCTCCGCGGCGGGGTCTCCCTCGCCCAGCCGAATTTTGAATCCCTGCTTTGCCTCGGCCATCTCGGCCAGCGCCCGGGGCCGGGAGAGGTACTGTGTCTCGTACTGGGCCATCCGGAGCCGCACCTGCGGCATGTAGGCGATATCCGGCGTGGGGCGGGCCGCCGTCTGCGCCTGCCGGTAATACCGGAGCGCCGCTCCCGGCCCCTTGCCAGAGGCCATGCAGTCGTCGCCCAGAGCGATCATGGCCAGCACATCTCCGGCCTCGGCGGCCTTTTTCCACATCCGGCGGGCCTGCACCGCGCTGCGGCGGACGCCCTTGCCCTCATACAGCAGCTCTCCCAGCATGGAAAGTGCTTCGGCTCGGCCCTGTTCGGCTGCCTGCTCGTAGTAGTGGAGCGCGTCGGCCCACTGCCCGGCCAGAGCAGCCTGGCTGCCCTTGTGCAGCTCTTCCTCGCCGGGCTCATCGGTGTCCCGGCTGGCGTGGAGCAGGCCGTTGAGCAGGCTGGCATCCAGCGTGGCCGAGGTCGTCCACGGGTCCAGCACGATACCGTCCATCTCCTTGCTGTCCAGCACTTTCTGCATGGCGTCCACCAGCAGCAGCTCCGCCATGGGACGGGCCGCCGTGCCTCGGTCGGCCTCCGCCGTTTTCACGGAGGTGAAGATGGGCAGGTAGTTTTTGCCTTTCTGGGTGCGCAGAGTCCACAGGGGCAGGTCCCGCGCTTTTTCCGCCGGGACCGGGTGTTCTGCCCAGGAGGCGCCCCCTTTCTCTGAGTCCGGCGCGGCCTGCAGCGGCACCAGAACCCGGGTATCCAGCTCCAGCGCGTAATTCAGCGCGTTCATCAGTGTCCAGAAGCTCTCCTCGTTCTGGGCTTTATACAGTGCCGTCACCGCCTGTTCCACAGCCGGGCAGCCTGTGCCCAGCGGGCCATACTCCGGCGCGCCATGCTGCCGGGCCGCACTGCCCGCCGGGCGGAACCGCAGCCGCGCCCCGTTTTCGTTTGCCATTGCTCTCACCGTTCTTCCCAAATAAAATCATTTTATAGTATAGCAGGGTTTATTTGTCAAATCCATAGCAATTTTATAATATGTGCGCTATAATAAGGAATGTTTACTCCAAAATCTCATCAAAAAAGGAGCGTATCGCCTTGAACAAAATGCTAGGCTATCTGAACGGCTACAAGCGCGAATGCGTGCTTGCGCCGCTGTTCAAGATGCTGGAAGCCACCTTTGACCTGTTTGTCCCGCTGGTTATGGCAGACATCGTCAATGTGGGCATTGCAGCGCACGACTTCCATTATATCCTTATGCGGTGCGGTATTTTGCTGCTGCTGGCCATCATCGGCCTCGCCTGCAGCCTTACCGCCCAGTACTTCTCGGCCAAGGCCTCGGTGGGTTACTCCACCGCCCTGCGCCATGCGCTGTTCGCGCATATCCAGACCCTGAGCTTTACCGAGATGGATACCCTGGGCACCAGCACCCTCATCACCCGGATGACCAGCGACCTGAACCAGGTACAGAGCGGCCTGAACCTCTTCCTCCGCCTGTTCCTCCGCAGCCCGTTTGTGGTGTTTGGTGCCATGATCATGGCGTTCACCGTCAATGTGCGGGCCGCGCTGATCTTTGTGGTGGCCATCCCACTGTTGAGCGTGGTGGTCTTTGGGGTTATGGTGGTCACCCGCCCGCTGTACAAGACCGTGCAGACCCGGCTGGACCGGGTGCTGGGCCTGACCCGTGAGAACCTGACGGGCGCGCGCGTCGTCCGCGCCTTTGATAAGGAGCAGACCGAGGTAAACCGCTTTGAGGACGCCAACGCCCTGCTGACCCAAATGCAGCTCCATGTGGGCCACATCTCCGCCCTGATGAACCCGCTGACCTATGTCATCATCAACCTGGCCATCGTGGCGCTGCTGTATGTGGGCAGTGTGCAGATCCATGTGGGCGGCATGGCCTCCGGCGACGTCATCGCACTGGTGAACTACATGAACCAGATCCTTGTGGAGCTTGTCAAGCTGGCCAACCTCATCGTGCAGGTGAGCAAGGCACTGGCCTGCGCGGGCCGTGTGCAGGCCGTGCTGGACACCAAGCCCGGGATGCAGTTCCCGCAAGAGGTACCGGGTGAGGTGCCCGCCGAGAAGCAGAACGACGCCGTCCGGTTCGACCATGTGGGCCTGACCTATGCGGGGGCCGGTGCACCCAGCCTGACCGACATCAGCTTCACGGCGGAAAAGGGCCAGACCATCGGCGTCATCGGTGGCACGGGCAGCGGCAAATCCAGCCTCGTCAGCCTCATCCCCCGCTTTTACGATGCCACCGAGGGCAGCGTGGAGATCTTTGGCCACCCGGTGCAAAATTACCCCCGCGAGGAGCTGCGCGGCAAGGTGAGCGTCGTCATGCAGAAGGCCCAGCTCTTTGGCGGCACCATCCGCTCCAACCTGCTGTGGGGCAATCAAAACGCCTCGGATGCAGACCTCTGGGCCGCGCTGGAAACGGCGCAGGCCGCCGAGTTCGTCCACTCGAAGCCCCTTGGGCTGGACGAGCCCGTGGAGCAGGGCGGCCGCAACCTGTCCGGCGGCCAGAAGCAGCGCCTGACCATCGCCCGTGCGCTGGTGGGCAAGCCGGACATTTTGA
>OLGB01004702.1_pt1 | contig 11356 bp, 8 predicted proteins | sample 1605691 | NCBI WGS metagenome assembly OLGB01 (sample SAMEA3888925, study PRJEB22519) | human gut metagenome | biome: human gut; feature: human-associated habitat; material: faeces | place: Denmark | collected 2010
ACAGCAGGAAAGATGCATATACTTGGCAAAATATTCATGTATGCGAATAAATATACAAATGCAGAGTGCGGCAGTCAAAATTGTTTCTCCCGTTGTTTACACTCCGGAAACACTTTTGTGGTATACTGATACCGTTTTTATACACCACCCAAACAAAAAAAGGAGAATCAATACATGAAAAACAGAAAAGCTTCCCGATGCCGCCTTCTGCGCCTGCTGTCCGTCCTGGGTCTGCTGTCCGCCGCCTTCCTGCTCTGCCTGCTCGGCAGCTGCCGGAACGCAGCGTCGGACTCCGACACGGAAACACGATCCGATGCGGCAACCGGAACCGCAACCGAGCCGACAACCGCCGCGACCGGATCGGCAACGGATCAGAACAACACCGAAACCGACACCGCGCCCGAGCAGACCACCGCTGCCGGCGGAACCGTCGAGCCGGAGATCCGGCTGGACACCGTTACGGATGTGACGCTGCCGGACAGCAGCACGGAATTTTCGTGGACCCTCGCCAAGCAGCTGCTGGGGCTCTGCACGGGCAATACCCGCGAGGGCAGTACCCAGCGCTTTGAGAAGGCGGGATTCAAGGCGATTCTGCACAAGAATTACGACAAGCCGGATGAGGATCCCTCCCATACCAGCGCCTACTCGGTCGGTCAGAAGACCGTGACGTGGGGCGGCAGGGAGCGCACCGTTCTGCTGGTTTCCATCCGCGGCACCAACGCGGGCGAGTGGTACTCCAACGCGGACATCGTTCCGTCCCGCGACCCGAACACGGCGTTCGCCGAGAACTTCTACCTCGCGGCACAGGACATCTATGAGGGGCTGAAGTCCGTGCTGGCGACCGTTCAGGATCCGGTCATTCTGGTCAGCGGACACAGCCGCGGCGCTGCGTGCGCCAACCTGCTGGGCGTTCTGCTCAACGCTGACCGGGGAACGAAAGACGTGTTCGTCTACACCTTCGCCTCGCCCAATACCGTCCGCAAAACGCCCGACGTGGACTGCTCCAATATTTTCAACATCATCAACCCCTGCGACCCCGTGACGGTCACCCCGATGGCTTCGCTGGGATTCTTCCGCGCGGGCAAGGATATCACGTTGCCGGGTAACGCGGAAACCATAGCCAAGCTGAAAATGCTGGCGGACGCCATCGGCGCGCTCTCGCCCACCATCACTTCCTATTATGAAGATAAGCATTCCCTGACCGGTCCCGGTCTGTCGGCGGACGGTCTGAGCGCCTACGATCTGTCGCGCGCACTGGCGGATATGTTCATACAGGCGACCAAGCCCGGCGGAAACGGCACGCCGCTGGATCTCAGCCAGCTGCTGTCCGTTCCGGAGGACAGCGACTTCTACCCCTTCATGCAGGTGGTCTCCTCACTTTACGTCAGCGGCGACATGAGCAAGCTCTTCGGTCACCATATGCCGGAGGTATACCTGAGCCTGATGCTCACCGCCGAGCGGAAGGCGTAACGCGCCCGCCGCATACGGACGGAGGGAGTACCGACACATGGCATACATTGAATTTGACCGCGTATGCAAGCTCTATCCACCCGCAACACGCGCGCTGGACAACATGAGCTTTACCGTGGAGAAGGGCGAGCTGTGCGTCATCGTGGGGCACAGCGGCGCGGGCAAGACCACCCTTCTGAACATTCTGGGCGGCATGGATACCGCCACATCCGGTCACGTCCGGCTGGACGGGCGGGAGATAACCGGTCTCGGCGGGCGGGCACTGACCGAGTACCGCCGGAACGATGTCGGATTCGTTTTCCAGTTCTATAATCTGGTGCAGAACCTGACGGCGCGGGAAAATGTGGAGCTGGCGGCGGAAATCTGCCGCGGGAGCCTTCCGGCGGAGGAAGTGCTGACAAAATTGGGGCTTGCCGACCGCATGGATAACTTCCCTGCCCAGCTTTCGGGCGGCGAACAACAGCGCGTTTCCATCGCACGCGCACTGGCGAAGAACCCCAAGATGATCCTCTGCGACGAGCCGACCGGTGCGCTGGACTACCAGACCGGCAAGGCGGTGCTGAAGCTGCTGCAGGACACCTGCCGGGAGACGGGCAAGACCGTACTCATCATCACGCACAACAGCGCCCTGACCCGGATGGCGGATCGTGTCATCCACATCCGCAGCGGGCAGGCGGTCGGCACCGAGGTGAACCGCACCCCGACGCCGATCGAGCAGATCGAATGGTAAGCGGCGGCGCGGCGCGTTAAAAAGATGAAAAGAACAAGACGCATAAATATTCTGCGGAGCATCCGCTCCAGTCTCAACCGCTTTCTGTCCATTGTGGCAATCGTGGCGCTCGGCTCCGGCTTTCTGGCAGGACTGTACGCCGCCTCGCCGGATATGTTCGAAACGGCAGACAGTTACCTCGACGATTACAGACTGTACGATCTGGATATGAAGGCGCCGGTCGGGTTCACGGAGGATGACGCGGCAGCCGTCGCCGCCCTGCCGGGCGTGGAAGCACTGCTCGCCGCCCGGTGCGCCGATATGGTGCTGGAAACGGCGGACGAGCCGCGCATCACCGCGACGGCGCGCGTTATGGGCACGCTGGGTACGGACGGCTTTCTGTCGCTCAACCGCTTCCGCCTGACCGACGGGCGTATGCCGGAGCGTGCGGACGAGTGCGTGGTACAGACCACCGCCGGTCGTTACACCGAGAAGGCACTGCATATCGGGGACGTGCTGGAAATCTCGCGGGAGAATACCGACTACGGGGCGCTGTGCGGCAAGGTCGCGGCAACGAAGCTGACCGTGGTCGGGATCTGCGAGAGCCCCATGAGCATCAGCGTGGTGGCAGAGCCTACCGCGGTCGGCTCAGGCAGTATCACGCACATGGTCTACACCCCGGCGGCACTGTTCACCGGGGACACATACACCGACCTGTTCCTGACGTTGGAGGGCGCCGCCGCGCTGGATGCCTTCGGCGATGCGTACAAAGCGCTGGTCGCGGAGTTTGCGGATCGGTACACGCCGTTCGCCACCGACCGCGCCGCGGCGCGTATCGACGGGCTAAAGGCGCAGGTACAGGACACCGTCCGCCGCCTGCGCGCCACGGTGCAGTCACTGGAGAGCGCCCGGCAGACCGAGCGCACCCTGCTTGCCGCCCTGCCGGAGCAGATCGCCGCAACGCGCCGCACGGCAGGAGCACTTGCCGGCTCCTCCCAGCCGGGTGCCGCCGCGCTGGCGCGGGATCTGGGCAGAACTGCCGATGCCCTGCAGGCGCGGCTGGACGCATCCGGCGGTGAGGTGCCGGAGTCGCCCGCCCTGACCGAGGCGCAGGCAGGGCTGGAAACCGCGCAAAGCACGCTGAACAGTCTGGAGCTGGCGCGGGACACCGGCTGGCTGTTCCGCACGCGGGAGGACAACACCGGCTTTGCCAGCTACAAGGGCAATGTCGGCAAGGTTGCGGCACTGTGTCACATTTTTCCGGTATTCTTCTTCCTGGTCGCCCTGCTGGTGGCGCTGACCACCATGACGCGGCTGGTGGAGGAGAACCGTACCCAGATCGGCACGCTGAAGGCAATCGGTTTCTCCGGCGGGCAGATACTGTCCGAGTACATTCTGTACAGCCTTGCCGCATCGGTGCTGGGATGCGCCATCGGGCTTACGGTCGGGTTCCGGCTGTTCCCCGCCGCCATCAGCAGTGCCTACGGCATGATGTATTTCCTGCCGGATACCGCAACGCCCTTCCGCGCCGACATCGCCATTTGGGCGGCGGCGGTCACGGTTGGCAGTATCCTGCTGGCGACGCTGTGGGCAACGTGGGCGGAGTTCCGCGCCTGCCCCGCCGCCCTCATGCGCCCGAAGGCGCCCAGCGCGGGCAAGCGCATCTGGCTGGAGCACATCCCCTTCGTATGGCGCCGGCTTCCCTTCTCGGTCAAGGTCACGGCACGCAACCTGTTCCGGTACAAAAAGCGCTTTATTATGACCGTGGTCGGGGTGGCGGGCTGCAGTGCCCTGCTGCTGACCGGATTCGGACTGCGGGATTCCATCAACGACATTGTGGATAAGCAGTACGGGGAGATCTACCGGTACCAGCTGACGATCCTCACGGACTCCGCCGATGCGGCGGAATCCGACGATGCACTGCGGGATTTCCTCGCAGACAAAACCCGGATCGCGGCACACCTCTCCTTCTCCAGTCAGAACGGAAAGGTGCTGTCCGGCGGCACAGGCGGAAGAGTGAGCATTTGCGCCCCCGCCGATCCGGACGCTTTCCCGGATTTCATCACGTTGCGGGAGCGCCGGAGCCGGAAGCCGATCGCGCTGGATGATTCCGGCGTCGTGCTGACCGAAAAGCTGTGTGAGGAATTGGGCGTGCGCGCAGGCGACCGTGTGACGCTGGAAAACGCCGCCGGACAGCGGGCGGATATCCCTGTTTCCGGCATCACGGAAAATTACCTGACCGCCTATGCCTACCTGACGCCGGAGGTCTACCGCACCGCCTTCGGGCAGGAGCCGTCCTTTACCACGCTACTGTGCCGTGCCGCCGACGGTGTGGACGCGGACACATTGACTCAGGGGGCGCTTGCCGGGGAGCACGTGCTGTTTGCGCGTTCCTCGCTGAGTCTGAAGCAGACCTTCGCAGACAGCATCAAGAGCATCGACGCCGTGGTGTTCGTACTGATTCTGTCCGCCGGGCTTCTGTGCATGGTGGTGCTGTACAACCTGACCAACGTCAACATATGTGAGCGCCGCAAGGAGCTTGCGACCATCCGGGTGCTGGGCTTCTACCCGCGCGAGACCGAGCGCTATATCTTCCGCGAAACCAATACGCTGAGCTTTCTCGGCGCGCTGGTCGGGCTGGGTGTAGGAGTCTGGCTGCATTCCTTCGTCATCCGCACGGTCGAGATCGATCAGGTCATGTTCGGTCGTACCGTCTACCTGCGCAGCTATCTGTTTGCTCTCCTGATCTCCGTCGGCTTCACGCTTCTCTGCAACCGCCTCATGGCACGTGAGATCCGCCGCGTGGACATGGTGGAAGCAATGAAAGCGAACGAATGACAGCCTGCCGGGAGCCGAAAGCCCCGGCGGCGTCACGCGGGGACTGCCTTGCGGAAGCCTCTGCACAAACGCCTATACCAATCCCGCCCCGCCCTCCGCTTCAGGCGAAGGAACGGGGCGGGATTCTTGTAGTGCGTGCGGTGCTTATGCCTCCAGCTGCCTGCCGAGAAATCCGGCGGCTGTCTGGATGAGTTTTGCCTCCACGTCCGGGCTGACAGACGCGCGATCCCCGGCGCCTTCCTCCGCCTGCGCGGCGGACACCACACAGCCCACAATGTCCCCCTCGCTCAGAATGGGCATGGCACAGTGGATATAGTGGCTGTCACTGTCACGCACCAGCGGTTTACGCTCCTGCCCCTCGGCATAATGGTACAGGCTCCGCCCTTCCAGAATGCCTTCCAGCGCCTCAGACAGCGCCTTGTCGCTGTACTCCTTGCGCGGGATGCCGGCGCAGGCAATCACGCTGTCACGGTCGCAGATCGCAACGCACAGCCCGCAGGTCTTGTGCAGAGTCTCGGCATACTGCCCCGCAAACGCCGACAGTTCCCCGATGGGGGAATACTTCTTGAATATGACCTCGCCCTCGCGGTCTGTATAGATTTCCAGGGGGTCGCCCTCCCGTATCCGCATTGTGCGGCGTATCTCCTTCGGGATAACGACGCGCCCGAGGTCGTCCCATTATGTCAAGAGAGGGACAAAAAAATTAACGATTTTTTCAAAAAGCCCGGTGCTGCTTGGTTTTTGAGCTTCTTGAAACGCTAACTCCTGCCACTACTTGTCTCGACAGATTATGTTATTTTAGGGACAAAATCGACAGCGTATTTGAAAACGAATGTCGGAGTCACGCCCCGACTCCGACATTGTTATCGGTGTCTTTTTTAATCTCGTTGAACTTCCAGACTATTTCAATGCTTTCTGCATCATAGACCAGGATGCGCTCAACGGCATCATACAGATGCTCTCTGAGTTTATCATCAGACAAGCCGCTCATCCGTATGACCGTCTGCTGCTGCGCTGTTGCCGCGAGGCTCTTCTGATGGTTGGCTTCATACTGAGCTTCGCATTCATCAAGCTGCTCTTTCAGAGCGGCTTGTTTTGCTGTGAGGACATCCTTGCTGGCAAGGTATTCCTCAGCCGTGAGTTTACCTTCACGGTACTCTTCATACTTGGTAAACTTCTCTCTACCGCAAGCATCGTACTGGGCCTTGAGTAAAGCGAGCTGACGCTGCAAGCTGTCTCCTTTACTTTTCGCTGCTTTTTTGGCATCGGAGGCTTCAAGTCTTGTGATCTCAATTTGACCCTTGAGGGCTTCAAGAACAACCTCTTCTAAAGCTGCTTTTCGCCAACTAACTTGTTCGCATGGACTTCCATCATGATAGCGATGTGATGGGCAAGCAAACACTGTGCCGTTTGCCTTCTCAAGTTTACCCCCGCAATGTCCGCAGTAATAAACTCTATCAGACTGATCATGGGAAGTTCTCGATGATTTCTTCCGTCTCTGGATTGCATCTTGGGCCTGATCATATTCCTCCTGAGTTACGATAGCTTCATGGGCATTCTCCCTGATGTACCATTCCTCTTTGGGAACACGCCGCTGGTTTTTGTCTCGAATAAAGCGGCTCTCGCGTGTATGATTGACCATTGTCCCGGTGTACTTGATATTCTCTATCATACCCAAGAGCGCACGATGTGTCCACTGGGGCTTTTTGGCGGATGCTTGTCTCGTGACCGCTTTGTGCTGTGCCGGTGTAGGAACTCCCTCGTTGTTCAGCTCTTTGGCAATCTGAGTACATGACTTTCCGGCGATAACATCCATGTAGATTCTACGCACTATCGGAGCTGTATCGGGATCAATGATCATCTGATGCTTCTGAGTAGGATGAGCCTTATACCCATAGGGGATGCAGCACACATACTTCGCTTCACGCTGCTTCATTCCCATTGCAGACTTAACCTTCTTGGAGAGGTCTTTGCTGTAATAGTCGTAGATGAGATTTTTGAAGGCAATATCCATGCCGATAGTTTTGCCCTCGTGCTTGGCACTGTCATAGTGATCGTTGATGGACATGAAGCGGATTCCGAGGAACGGAAAGATATGCTCCAAATAATCACCGACCTCAAGGTAATCTCGTCCAAAACGAGAGAGGTCTTTGACCACAATGCAACTGATCTCGCCCTTTTTTGCATACTCGATCATTCGAGAGAAGTCAGGACGATCAAAATTTGTACCGGAGAACCCATCATCGCAGAACTCAATACGAGGAAGATCGCAGAGCAAGGGATTCTGGTCTAAGTGCCGGTTAATGAGCAATCGCTGAGACGCGATACTGTTGCTTTCATCCTTGACTTTGTTCGTGCGCTTATCTACATCTTCCAGAGATAAACGCAGATAAATAGCAATTTGCTGTTTCATTATGCGACCTCCTTTCTGAGCCGTTCGCAAGTATTCATGAGAGCAGCGAACTCATCCATATAGCTGAGTTTAATCTCAAGACTGCCGTCCTCATGCAGTTTCATGGATTCAATGAAAGCGTCAGCCATTTCAGCCGTCATCTCCGTCGCGTCATAGAAACGCTGGATCATGAACTTCCATTTCATTTCGCCGGTTATCTGTTCTTCGGTTTCGTTCTTCGCATTTTCCAATTCTGCAAGGTTGGTTTCAAGAGCCTTGATGTCTGCTGTGATAATCTCTCTGTGATGACCGTATTCGTCCTGAAAGAGCATCCCTTCCTTGAGATCGACATACAAGCCGCTGAGAAGGGACTGCTTGTTTGCCAGCTTTTGCCTCAAAGCCTTGATCTCCTGCTGGGTATTGTTCTGCTTGAGCTTCGCCTTCTTCATCGTTAACAGTCTGCGAAGGGTATTCTCCATGTCGATAAAGACATCCATCTGAGACTTGATGAAGGTAAAGACAGCCTCATCCAGATCGGCTTTGCGCATTTTAATGTCAGAGCAGCCTCTTGAGCCATGCTCTGCATAGGTAGGACACTTGAAGGTGAAGTACACCTTATCCTTCTTTGTACTGAAAGATCGATGCAGCTTCATGATCGCACCGCACTCTGCACAAACGAACTTCTTGCCGTAGATGTTCTTCTCTTTTGGAAGATGGTCATACTTACCGGCATTTGCCTTTGCGCGTTCCAATACAGCATTGTTGATCTGCTGCACCTTCTCGAACAGCTCTTCACTGATCAGCGGCTCATGAGTATTTTTTACCACAATCCATTCCTCTTCGGATGTGATATGATACGGGATGCCGCCGTAGAGACATTGACTGCCTTTCTTCTGGGCAAGATGCCCGATATAAACGATGTCCTTTAATATCTCAGTGACTTTATGTTTGTTCCAGAGAACAGTGCGTTTCTTCTTATTGTTATTGGTTTCGATACCCTGATTGAGTTTGTACTGACCGGGAGACGGGATGCCAGCATCATTGAGCAGCTTGCAGATGCCCATATAGCTGATGCCCTCAGCTCTCCATTCAAATATCTGCTGTATCACCGGAGCAGTCTCAGGATCAATGAGCAGATGATTTTTGTTTTCCGGGTCTTTGCGATAACCATGAGGGGCATAGTTTCCGATATAATCACCGCGCTCCATCTTGGCTCTGAGCGCAGAAGTGACTTTACGGGAGATGTCCTTCGCATAGTAATCATTGACGATGTTTGACAGAGAAGCTGAAAGCTGACCTTCGCTCGTAACTGTCGCAGTGTCATAGGAATCATTGACTGCGATAAAGCGCAAGCCGTAAAACGGGCATATCTTTTCAATAAACTGAGATGTCTCGATGTAGTTTCTGCCGAGACGCGATAAGTCCTTTACAACAACGCAGTCTACGAGGCCATCCTGAACAGCCTCCATCATCCGGGTAAATTCGGGACGGAGAAAATCCGTACCGGTGTAGCCGTTATCGACAAACAACGCCGTCTTTTTCAGATGGGGATGGTTTGCGACATACTCTTCCAGAAGGACTGTCTGATTCTCAACGGAGTCAGATTCTTTGCCGTTGTCCTCAACCGATAGTCTGACATTGAGCGCAGTCTTCCAAATGCGAACGGAAGTATCAACCGGAGTCGACGGGATATTTTGCTTTTTTCGTGATACTCGTGCCATTTATACTGCCTCCTTTGTCAATCGAATGATTCTCTTGGCGTCCTCCTTTGCTTTTTGTTCGTTAAGGAACTCCACGATAGACGCAAATCGGTCACAGTGCATGAGCTGGACATCAATTTCCTTGTCCTCTCGAATGCGGATATGGTCAATCAGGCTGACCACTGTACTGCGGGTAAGTTCCTGGATATTCTCGTACTGCCTGAACTGAGAAAGCCAACCTTGCTGTTCTGCCAGACCGCCCATAACGCTGTTGCGCTCACTTGTGAGGCGCATGATGGTTTCGTTTGCCTCGTTGATCTGCTGATCAAACTGAGCAGTAAAGGCTTTGTATTCCTCTCTGGTGATGAAATCCTGTTTGAAGTCTTCATACGCACCGGTCTTGAGCCTTCTGTTTTTGGCGATGATTTCTTCTTGAAAAGCAATCTTCGCCTTGATCTTCTCAAGCTCCCGATTTTCCCATGCAAGGTTGTCTACGCGGCTCATTGCATCTGCCATATCCATTGCTGCCGAAATATGAGCCTGAACAACTGCCAAAACTGCATCATACACCAGTGATTCCTTGATGCTGTGTGAAGAGCAGGAGTTCTTGTCATTTTTGTTGCCGCCACAGATGAAGTAGGCGTATTCACGGGCTCCGCTGCGAGATATTCTCCGCACCATTGGACTGCCGCAGTCCGCACAGAAAATCTTGCCGGAGAAAGGATGCACACCCTTTGCTCCCACGGGACTTCTCGTATCTTCCAGCATGATCTTCTGAACAAGGTCAAACTGGGAAGGAGAGATAATTGCTTCATGCGCATTCTCTGTCCGGGACCACTCGTTTGAAGGTTTGACCACGGTCTTCTTTACCTTATGGTTTGGAGAAGTGGTTTTTCCCTGCACCAGCGTTCCGGTGTAGATTTCATTCTTGAGTATGCGATAAATCGCTACGGCGCTCCACTGAGCAACTTGGTTCGTCTGAAAGCAAGTACGCTGCTTTGAGCCTTTTGCCTTCTTATATTCAATCGGAGAAGGAACATTGTTGTCATTGAGTCGGTCTGCGATCTGTGCCGGAGATAAGCCCTCAAGTTTCCATTTGAAGATGTCCTGCACTACCGACGCAGCTTCGGGATCGACCACCAACTGATTTTTGTTGTTCGGCGATCTCATATAGCCGAATACCACTCGCGTTCCGACAAACTGGCCGCTGCGGCGTTTCGCATCAAGGTTGCTTCGCACCTTAATTGAGATGTCGCGGCAATAGGAATCATTCATGAGGTTTTTGAAGGGCAGCACCAACTCGTTATCTGCTGCACCCGGCTGTGCGTTGTCATAGTGATCATTGATGGCTATGAAACGAACACCGAGCATCGGGAAGAGCTTCTGAATATATACTCCCGAATCAATATACTCACGGCCAAAACGCGAAAGGTCTTTTACTACAATGCAGTCAATCTCGCCGGACTTGACCGCTTCAAGCATCTTCTGAAAATCAGGCCGCTCGAAGTTTGCGCCGGTATAGCCGTCATCGCAGTATTCTTTTACCACTGTTATTTCCGGGTGTTTCTTGAGAAAGTCCATGATCAACAATCGCTGATTGGAGATACTGTCACTCTCAAGTTTTTCGCCGGAAAATGAAAAATCGCCATCTTCCTTCGATAATCTCAGGTAGATGGCGGCTTTATAATCTCTGTCTAAAGATAATTTCAGCATAAAACGCCACTCCCTAATTTTATTTCCGTCAGATAACCGGAAAACAACAATAGGAGTGGTATTTCGTTGATTTTGTCCATGCTAATTATAGCATAGCCTCAACCAGAAATCCAGCCTTTTGATTTAAGTTCACAAAAAAGATTCATTTTCCAGTCACCCGACGGGCAGATCACAAACTCGCTAAGAGGTTTACGAAGTTATCATTGATCGTTGCCTGCGTGTTGGCGTAGGAAACCCTTACGACTGTATTGCCGACCTTGAATAAATAGGGATTCTTAATCTGCTCTACATAGGACTTCATACGCTCTTCAACGGGCTGAGTACGATCAATCTTCACATCACGAATATCTACCAAAGAGTCCAGAAGCTCTTTCTTGCTCATTTCGTTAGCCATACAATCACCGCCTTTTCATTCTCTATTCTTGACCAAAAATTACCTTTCTATGCGTTGAGCCGCGAGAACACTTTATCAGCAAATTGATAGGCAGCAGTCATGAGGACCGCTGCCCATAGTATTCACTGATAAGTCCTTTC
>OLGB01004707.1_pt1 | contig 11347 bp, 10 predicted proteins | sample 1605691 | NCBI WGS metagenome assembly OLGB01 (sample SAMEA3888925, study PRJEB22519) | human gut metagenome | biome: human gut; feature: human-associated habitat; material: faeces | place: Denmark | collected 2010
AGGGAAACAATACCCGTAATTTTCATACTGGATTGCCAGTCCGTATATTCTTCCTGTGTTATGCCAAGTCCCTGTGCGATTTCTTCATCAGTTGCTTCTCTTCCTTTTTCCAGTTCAACCTGACGTATCACACTTTCGATCTGTTTCTGTTTTTTCCGTATCGTGCGGGGAATCCAGTCCATCTTCCGGATCTGGTCCAGAATTGCTCCCCTGATACGAAGACTGGCATAAGTTTCAAATTTAACATCTTTCAAAGAATCAAACTTATCGATTGCATCGATCAGTCCAAAGATCCCATAGCTTACCAGCTCTTCATATTCCACATTACTGCCAAGATACATATGAAGTCTGCCTGCCACCACCTTTACAAGCGGCGCATATTCCAGGATGATCTTCTCCCGGATGCCCGGATCTTTTGTTCTCGCATAATCCACCCAGAGACGTTTTCTTGCCGCTTCCTCCATAGATTACCCTCCTTGGCTACTGTTTCTCGATCACAGCTCCATCCTCGGTTTGCTGCCTTTCTTCCTGCTGCCCTGTCTCCTGTGCTGCTTCACCTTCCTGCTCTGCTTCCTTCTTCTTCTCCTGCTGCATACCGAATTTATCAAGCATCAGCCTGATCAGACAGCCCAGCACATAAAAAACAGCAAAAACAAGAAGAATCACCCAGGACATCGTATACAGACTATAATGCATCCGAAACATGACAATTCCTGCCACCAGTCCTGCTGTCAGCATAACAAGTGCCGGTATATTTCTGGTATTCATATTGTATACGTTTCCTTTCCGACTGCTTTGATTTGAAATTCCCCTGTTTCCGGATAAAAGATAACGGTTCTACCGAAATCTTTCCCTGTATCTTCCGCCAGAATCGGTATATTCAGCTGCTTCAGCTTTGCTTTCGTTGCCTCTACATTTCTTTCGCCCACACGTACCATGCTGGATTTATTCTGAAATGCAAACATCTGCGCCCCACCGGCAATCTTTGCAACTAGCCTTGATCTGTTGCCGCCCGCTGCCACGATCCGTTTTACCAGTTCTTCAATTCCAGTATCAGCGAATTTCGGAATATTGGAATTGTCTTTGATCTGCGTACTGTCAGGCAGCATGATATGTGCAAGACCCCCAATGCCTGTCACCGGATCCCGTAATGCGATTCCCACACAGGATCCCAGCCCCAGGGTCGTAATGCCGTCAGGACTGATACAGACATTCAGATCTGCCATTCCCACTTTTATTATCTCACTCATTCCATTACCTTGTTACACTTTCTACTAATTACATCCCAGAGATGCCATGATCTTATCATAGGATTCCAGATCAGGCACGAGAATGAAAAAACCATCCAGTAATTTATCATCCGTAAACTGTGTCTGGATCAGCAGGATCCTGTCACCCAACGCACCAAATTCTATCGCCGGAACACTTAAGATCGCTCCCGCCATATCAATGCTCAGATCGGGAACCGATGGGATGATCTTCATATTAGTCAGCATGGATAAGGAATTCAGATAAGCACCCGTAATAATATTACCGATCTCCTTCAAGGCAGAAAGCTCCATCTCTGAAAACTCTCCGCTGTCCGGACCGGATACGCCCATCAGCTTATTCACAAGATCATGGGCTGCGTCTTCTTTCAGAAGGAACATGATGCTTCCGGTAATATCACCTTCTACCAGCAGATAAACACCTGCCATGATCTGTTCCTCGCCACCCATGGCCGCGCCAACCTCCTGAAATTTCAGAAGTTTGACCTGTGGAACCTTCATATCCACCTTGCAGCCAAGCATCTGTGCCAGAGCTGTCGTTGCATTACCGGCACCGATATTGCCCAGTTCTTTTAAAATGTCAAAATATTGCTGGGATACATGATTCAAATCAAATTTACTCATATATACCCCCCTTTTTCTAAATGTAATGCTTCTGTTATTGTCCGTCCTTATCTGTAAATGTTGCATTGACATCCAGCAGGGAGATCAGCCTGTCTTTGTCCTTACCAACTCCGTTGATAAAATTCGCTTTTTTATCCTTGGAATCATAAGCAACCTTCTCGATCTGGGACTGCTCCAGTGTTACCACTTCTTCTACCGCATCCACTAAAACACCGATACTGTCTCCGCTTTCCAGCTTGATGATGATGATACGTGTTGCTTTCGTGATCTCATCATCGGAAAGTCCCATTTTCAGCCGCAGGCTGATGACCGGAATGATCTCGCCACGCAGGTTGATCACACCCTTTATGTAGCTCTGCACCTTTGGCACACGTGTAATACGCTGCATCCGGACAATATTATCCACATATTTGATATCGATACCGAACTGCTCATCTCCATAACGGACTACGATGAACTGTGTTGTCATATACTGCTCTTTTAATTCGTCCATACTGCCCCTCCTTATAATAATGCATTCGTATCAAGGATCAGAGCGATCTCGCCGTCACCTAAGATCGTTGCACCGCTGATGATCTTATTCTTATTGATATAATTGCCAAGTGACTTGATAACGATCTCCTGCTGTCCCATCAGTTCGTCTACGACAAGACCTGCCAGCTTATCACCCTTCTTAACAATGATCACAAGCAGATTCTCATCCGGTTTCTTAGTAGATTCATTATCCAGCACTTCGTTTAAACGGATCAGTGGAATAACTGTACCACGCAGGTTGATCACTTCTTTTGCCTGTACATATTTGATCTCTGCCGGTTCCACATCTTCGATCGTCTGGATGGAGCCAAGCGGGATCGCATATTTTTCGCCACCCACTTCTACCATCAGTGCCTGTATGATCGCCAGTGTCAGCGGAAGTCTGATAATAAAGGTACTTCCCTCTCCCAGCTTTGTTTTTACTTCAACCTCACCGCTCAGAGATTCAATCTTTGATTTTACAACATCAAGTCCAACGCCCCTTCCGGATACATCAGTAACTTTCTCTGATGTAGAGAAACTTGGTAAAAACAGCAGCCCGATAACATCTTTATCTGCCATATTTTCTGCCTGCTCCGGAGTGATCGTACCACGTTCGATCGCTTTCTTTTTCACTGCTTCCACATCGATTCCGTTACCGTCATCTCTTACTTCAATAATAACGTTATTTCCATCCTGATAAGCATTGAGGAAGATCGATCCAACTTCCGGCTTTCCTCTCTCCTTACGGACTTCAGCAGATTCCAGACCATGGTCTGCGGAATTACGAAGCAGATGCATCAGCGGATCTCCGATCTCATCTACCACAGTTCTGTCAAGCTCGGTCTCTTCACCGGACATGATCAGCTGCATTTTCTTATCCAGCTTCTTGGACAGATCACGGATCATCTTCGGGAATTTCTGTACAACAGTCTCGATTGGAACCATTCGTACCTTCATAACAGATTCATGCAGGTTTGTTGTCACGCTTTCCAGATATTCGATCTGCTCATTAAATGTATTGTTTGTCAAAATGCCTTCCTGGGATGAAGTGGATACCAGAGAGTTTTTCGCAATGATCAGCTCGCTGACCAGATTCATCAGAACATCCAGTTTTTCGATATCCACACGTACCGTTCTGTTAACGATCGGTTTGGAGATTGGCTTTTTATCTGCTGCCTTTGCCGGTGCTGCAGGTGCTGCTTTCTTCGGCTGTTCCTCTTCCTTTGGCTGTGCTTCGGCAATTGCCGCAGGCTTCACTGCTTCTTCCGGCTGCACAGGCTCTACCTCTCCCACATAAGCAGCCTCAATCTCAGATACATTGAGAATTGCATTCTTTACAGTCTCTACATCTGCATCTGTCAGAATGATCACGCTGAAGTCGAATTCAAAATGCTCATCTTCAATATCCTGTGCACTCGGAACGGAAACGATCATGTCGCCCAGCTCTTCCAGTGCTTTATATACAAGGAATGCTCTTGCTGCTTTTAAAATACAGGATTCCTGCACATAAACCGTCACACCGAGACATTTCTTTCCCTGTTTTTTTGCTTCTGCTATAACAGTATGCTCTGTATCGCCCAGCTTGATCTCCCGCCATTTTTCCTTGCCCGGATCTGCGCCTGCTTCCTGCTTCGGTTCTTCCTTTGCCGGTTCTTTCTTTTCCTCTTTTGCCGGCTGTGGTGCGCCGTCGCCGCTGTTTTTAGCCAGATAATCATTCAACGCCTTGATCAGGTGCTCATTATCGTTGGTACCCTCATCTCCCGTATTCTGGATATTCTCCGTATACTCTTCGAGTGCATCCAGGCACTGGAATAAAAGGTCTACCATGGCACCGTCAACTTTGATCGTATTGTTACGGACTTCCGAGAACACATTTTCCATATCATGTGTCAGCGTCTGCATCCGCTTATATCCCATCGTACCTGCCATGCCTTTCAAGGTATGTGCGGAACGGAATATTTCATTGATGGTATCCATGTTGTCCGGTTCCTGCTCGAGGATCATAAACTGATCACTCAGGCTCTGTAAGTGTTCTTTTGTTTCGTCAAGAAAGATTTCCAGATATTGCGTTACGTCCATATCATTTTACCCCCACGCTTTTTATAATGGCATCTGCCACATTTTCTACTGGTTCAATTTGATTGGTTAATCCGGATGCCACAATGCTGCGCGGCATTCCGTATACAGCACAGCTTTCTTTCTGCTGTGCGATCACATAAATTGGTTTCTTCTGATGCAGATTCCGTATGCCGGCGGTTCCGTCTGCTCCCATTCCGGTCATTACAACGCATACAACCCGCGCATAACCGGACTCTGCCAGCGATTCATACATAAAATTGGCGCATGGACGGACACCCTCCCGTGTGGGTCCGTCCTTCAGGATCAGATAATGTTTCCCATCCCGCCGCACAATCTCCATATGCTTACCGCCTCTTGCAATATAAGCGCATCCCTTTTGGATTTCCATGTTATTTTCCGCTTCCATGACATGCAGCGGGCTGCGTTCATCCAGACGCTGTGCCAGCGATTTGGTAAAGCCCTCCGGCATATGCTGTACGATCAGAACCGGGGCATCCAGGTTCTGTGGCAATTTCGGTATTACCTCGGCAAGTGCCTTCGGTCCGCCTGTAGAACAGGCAATCGCCACAACCGCATTTCCATCCGGTATGACCTTCTGCTTTTTGATCTGTTTTCTGCTGCTTTCCCCGACCGTCACTTTTTTCGGCTGCGGTCTGCTCTGCACAGCAGAAGATAAAATAGCCAGAAATCGTCTGACAAAGGTATCCCCTTTTGCCTCCAAAATGGAATCCGGCTTATGAATAAAATCCATCGCACCAAGCTCCAGTGCCTGCAGAGTAATCTCTGCATCCTTTCTGGCTTCAGAACTGAACATCACCACATGCTCCTGCAGCCCCAGCCGGTTGATCTCCTTCAGGACACCGATCCCGTCCAGCTTCGGCATGATAATATCAAGAATAACCGCATCATATGTATTTTTCTGCATCAGACTGATTGCCTCCAGTCCGTTTGCAGCCATATCCTGCACACAGAATTGTTCATCCAAATTTATTATATCACATACTATTCTTCTCATGAGTGCAGAGTCATCTACAACCAGTATTTTTTTCTTATTATCCATTTTTTCTCTGCCTGTTCTTTCGTTCTTCTTCAAAAATATAACGAATAATCTCTTCCCGCTGCTGATTATCTATGTTGATATACTGTACCCTGTGCTCAAAGGTGCCTCTTCTGTTTTCCAGTTCCTTCACAGAAAGGATTTTTCCCACAAGGTTATATGTTTTCTGTATCTTTTCACTGCTCAGATTGTAAGTCAGATAGATCAGTGTCCCGTTTTCATATTTATAATCAGATACAAAACGAATCCCTCCGCCGCTGATATCCACCACCACACTCTGTCTGAGCGGAAGTCCTGCCTGAATGTACTGCTTGTTCTGTTCTATCGCAGAAAGCTCTTCCTCTACAAGTTCCCTGCTGCTCATATTGAGAATGCAGGAGAAACGATAAAATTCTCTTCTCTGATGTTTTCTCAGATTGGAGATTGTTTCGCATAGTAAAATATAGGTATTGTCCTTTTTGTAACGATCTGCGATCCTGACATAACATTGATACAATCCCTGCTTGGTATAAAAACAGACATCATATTCCCCGTCTACAGGCAGCAGAATTAGTTTTGTCTGCTCCATCGGCATCAAAACCTCAAACTGATCGTCGGACAATACATCATAAATTCTGGATATATAACTTTTCTTATCTGAAGCGCTGCCCAGTATACTTTTCTCCATCGACTGTAATTCGATTTTTTCTCCCGGTAAAATCAATTTTGTCAACATAATTTTCTCCTGTTTTTATTGCGGTGTATTTCCGATAAAATGTGCAAAAAACGCAGCCATACCACGTTTTTTTACAGCAGGTTCCCCTTCCCCCGGATACATCAGCTTTGCCGCGATCCGCTCATATGCCTTGGCAGATTTTGCATTCTCGTTCTGCAGAGAAACAGGCATCTGCTGCATCACTGCTTTTTCAAGCTGCACATCCTGCGGTACTGTACCTAAATAAGAAATCTCCATCTTCAGATACCTTGTCACGACCGTATTCAGCTTCTGATAAAGAATCTGCCCTTCCTCTATCTTTTCCATCTTATTTGCGATCATCATGACCTTTGTATTCTCATTGGAAAAACGCGGATGGCGCCCGAGTGCTTTTAACAGAGAATACGAATCTGTAATGGAGGTCGGTTCCGGTGTCGTTACCAGAAGCACCTCGCTGCTCGCCACCAGAAATTCCAGTACAGCATCCGAAATGCCCGCTCCCGTGTCCACAATGATCACGTCCGCTATAGAATCCAGCTTTGCCAGATTGCGGATAATATAAGCCAGATATTCCCGGTTCAGATTAGAAAGTCCCGCAATACCGGAACCACCCGAGATAAAACCGATTCCGCCCGGTCCCCATGTAATGATCTCTGTGATATCCTTTCCCTTATAGATCAGATCACTCAGATTAAACTGTGGCACTGCGCCAAACATGATCTCAATATTTGCCAGTCCGAAATCCGCATCCAAAATCACAACACGCTGTCCCAGCTTTTTTAACTGGATCGCCAGATTGATGCTTGTATTTGATTTTCCGACACCGCCTTTCCCGCTTGTGACCGTAATGACGCGTGCAAGCGGACGGGGGCGCTCCTGATTCATTTTTATGATATTTCTAAGCTGTGATGCCTGATCCAAACGATCGCCCTCCTTTACTCGAACTGATTGCCGCCTAATAACAGTTTCACGGTTTTCTGCGCGTCAAATTCACCGATATCATCCGGGACATTCTGCCCACATGTCACATAAGACATCGGTGCATCCGTATGCAGACGCAGATTAAACAGATTTCCCTGACATTGTGTCTCGTCAAGCTTTGTAAATACCAGTCTGAAATCTGTCAGCTTCTGATATGTATCTGCTATGTTCAATAAATCTCTGTACTTGGTTGTTGCACTGACAACCAGATAAACTTCCTTTTCTGCCTGGCCGTCCGCTGCACGTAAAAGTGCCAGTGTATCGTCCCGCTGATCCGTATTTTTCTGGGAATGCCCGGAAGTATCCACGAAAATATAGTCATATGCCGCATAATCTTCTATCGCAGTTCTGATCTCCTGCGGCGTATAAATGATCCGGAACGGAACTTCCAGAATATTGGCATATGTACGAAGCTGCTCTGCCGCTGCGATCCGGTAGGTATCCGCTGTCAGAAGCACGATCTTTTTCTTTTCCACAACGCTGAGGCGGGACGCGATTTTTGCGATCGTTGTTGTTTTTCCGACACCGGTCGGTCCGATGAAGTAAACAAGCTTTGGCCCTTTTTCTGCCGACTGTATCGTTTTGGTCTGCCCGAATTTCAGCACCATCTTCTGATATACAACGGAAAGCAGATAATCGATCGGCATATCCGGCTTTACACTGCCATCCAGCTCTTCCACAAGCTGATTGGCATACGTTTCTTCGATTTCATTATCCAGCAGCATTTTATAAAGGAGATGGAAGAAGGCGACATTACTGTCTTCCTTCTTTTCTTCTTCCGTGCTGTCTTTTTCCTTATCCTGCACATCACTGATCTGTTTTTCCAGCAGATTTTGTAAGGTGCTCAGTTTTTCTTCGATCGCGCTCTCCTGTCTGCTGTCAATTGTCTGCGTATTTTTCTCAGGCTGCCTCTGTTTCTCCTGTTGTCTCTGTTTCTCCGGCTGTGATCCCGGCTCTGCCTTTCCCTGCTTTGCCGGCTGTTCCGGTTCCGTTTTCGCGCTCCGGGTGTTTCCAGCCGCTTCACTCTGTCTGGCGATCTCACTGACCTTCGCAACCGCTTCGCGGAAATTCTGTTTTTCCTCTTCCTCAAGAGCCACCGTCACTTCTACCTGTTGTGGCTTAAAGATGCTGAACAGACCTTTCTTTTTCACTTTTTTTACATTCATGACAACAATACCGCTGCCAAGCTCTTTTCTTGCCAGCTCAAGCGCTGCCTCTTCTGTTTTTGCCTGAAATTTTTTTATGATCATTTATGCGGTCACCATCCCAACTGATTGTAATTCAACATTTGTCTCCACCTCATTATAGGAAACAACGATCAAATCTTTAAAATAATCCTCTGTCAACCGTTTAAAATACATACGAACGATCGGTGAAGTAATAATGATCGGATTTTTACCGAGACTCTCCAGTTTATCGATTTCCGTCTGAACACTTGCCATGATCGCCTTTGTCCGCTCCGGTGCCAGTGTCAGATATGCGCCCTGTTCCGTCTGCTTGACGCTGTTCATGATCTCCTGCTCGACCTTCGGATCCAGTGTTACCACGCTTGTTGTTTCATTTGCAGGGAAATATTTTGCAGAGATCGCACGCTTTAGGCTCTGTCTGACATATTCGGTCAGAACATCCGTATCTCTCGTTGTCTGGGCATAATCTGCCAGTGTTTCAAAAATAGTCAGCAGATCACGGATAGAAATGCCTTCACGCAGCAGATTCTGCAATACCTTTTGTACTTCGCCAAGTCCCAGCATCTTTGGCACCAGTTCTTCCACAATGGAAGGATTGCTTTCCTTTAAGTTGTCCACCAGATTCTGTACATCCTGACGGGACAGAAGTTCTGCAATATGCTGGCGGATCACTTCCGTCAGATGAGTTGCAATAATGGACGGTGGATCGACTACCGTATAACCAAGGCTTTCCGCACGCTCACGCTGTCCTTCTGTGATCCAGACAGCCGGCAGATGGAAGGAAGGTTCAAACGTCTTGATACCTGTGATCTCTTCCTCTACATAACCGGGATTCATTGCCATATAATGATCAAACAGAATCTCTCCCTCACTGACCTGGATTCCTTTGATCTTGATAATATATTGATTCGGATTCAGCTGGATATTGTCACGCAGTCTGATGATCGGAACGATCGTACCAAGCTCAAGTGCGATCTGCCGTCTGATCATAACAACACGGTCAAGAAGATCTCCGCCCTGATTGACATCAGCCAGCGGTATGATACCATAACCAAACTCCAGCTCGATCGGATCGACCTGCAGAAGCGAGGTAACATTTTCCGGCTGTCTGATCTCCTCTGCCGCCATCTCCTCCTGATTTGCTTCATTTTCAATCTGCGCCGTTTCGATCGTACCTGCCATCATACGTCCCGTTACCACAAAAGCAACACCTACTCCGACAAAAATGATCGTATTCAGCGGTGTCACAATACCAAGGCCGATCAGTACCGCACCTACCATATACATCGTACGCGGTACGCCAAAAAGCTGACTGATCAATGCTGCACCGAAATCTGCATCCTTACTGCCTTTAGTCACCAGAATACCGGTTGATAAGGAGATCAGAAGAGATGGGATCTGGCTGACAAGTCCGTCACCGATCGTCAGAACTGCGTAAGTATTCAGTGCTGTATTAAAATCAAGCCCCTGACGGAACATTCCCATCAGAATACCACCGACAATATTCACAGCGGTGATGATCAGACCTGCGGTTGCATCTCCCTTTACATACTTGACCGCACCATCCATGGAACCGAAGAAGCTGGCTTCCTGCTGGATCTTATCACGTCGTTCCTTTGCCTGCTTGTCAGTGATCGCGCCTGTATTTAAGTCCGCGTCGATTGCCATCTGTTTACCGGGCATGGCATCCAGTGTAAAACGCGCCGTTACTTCAGCCACACGTTCGGAACCTTTGTTGATGACCATAAACTGGATGATGATCAGAATAATAAAGACGATCGCACCCATGATCAGGTCATTACCACCTACGAACTGTCCGAATGTACGGACAACATTACCCGGATCGCCGCTTGTCAGGATCAGACGGGTGGAAGATACATTCAGGGAAATCCTGAATATGGTCGTGAATAACAGAACTGTCGGGAAATAAGACATATCCAGTGCTTCTTTTGCAAACATACTGCCAAACATGATCGTAAACGCTACTGCCATGTTAATACACAGCAGAACATCAAGAAGACCTGATGGAATTGGCACGATCAACATAATAAATGCCGCCAGGACATAGCCTGCAACTGCAAGATCTGCTTTTTTCATTCCATCACCTTCCTTTCCTGATCATATTTTTTTCTTATCTTAAGAAACGATTTATCCTATATCTTCCCCTGCATATGATAAACCATTGCCAGCACCTCCGCAACCGCCTGATACAATTCCGGCGGTACCTGCTGCCCAATATCCACATTATAATACAACATACGGGCAAGTGGTTTATTTTCTACAATTTCTACTTTATTTTCTCTGGCAACTTCCTTAATCTTCGCCGCCAGATGATCCTCTCCTTTTGCGAGCACAACAGGTGCTGCTGCTACCTCGGCATCATATTGAATAGCCACCGCAAAATGGGTTGGGTTCGTAATAACAACATCCGCTTTGGGAATATCCTGCATCATACGCCTGCGGGAAGCTTCCTGCATTCTCTGCCTCTGTTTTCCCTTTATGGCAGGATCTCCTTCAGCATTCTTATATTCATCCTTGATCTCCTGCTTTGTCATCATCTGGTCTTTATTGAATTTATGCTTCTGGTATGCAAAATCAAGTACCGCGATAATAACATAAACGATCGATACCTTCATACCGATTGAAATCGCGATATCAGCGGCAGCAGCAATTCCCTGCCACAGTGTCATGTGAAAAAGCAGGTAAATGACCTGCAGCTTGTCCCTGACCGTCGTATAAACCACATAACTGATCAGTCCGATTTTCAGAATAGATTTCAAAAGCTCCATCAGAGAATTGACGGAAAAAATACGTTTAAATCCGTTGATCGGATTCATCTTACTGAATTTCGGCTGCAAAGGTTTTGTTGTTACCTTCCATTTTACCTGTAAAAAATCAGAAAGAAACGCAACCACAAAACCGACCGCAAGAAAGGGAGCCA
>OLGB01004709.1_pt1 | contig 11336 bp, 11 predicted proteins | sample 1605691 | NCBI WGS metagenome assembly OLGB01 (sample SAMEA3888925, study PRJEB22519) | human gut metagenome | biome: human gut; feature: human-associated habitat; material: faeces | place: Denmark | collected 2010
TTATTAGCCCAACGGATTTTGAGTCCGTCACGTCTACCAATTCCATCACACCGGCAAATATTCAATTCCGACCCGCTCCGTGCCGACTTTCATATTATATCACAGCGACGGACGGAATTCAATATCATTTTTGTCATATCCGAGAATTTCGCAAAGTTTTTTATAGAACATTTCGGTCTCGTTTTCTGTTTTCAGGCTGAATACGACCGTTTGGTCGTCTGTGACGACAGCTATGAGCCTGTCCGCGTCTGCGTAAGAAAACAGCTTGTACTCTCCTATCAGGACATGATAATATTCGCCCGCCGTGTATTTTGCCGTTCTGAAACCGCTGCGGCACACGGCGTTTTCGGGCGCGTCGATAAGCTTTGCTTCTTTTATGTCGGCAACAGATATTTCCGTTCCGTCGAGGAAGCCTTTGACCGTCAGTATGCTGTCATCCACCTCGGCGCTCACTCCGCCTGCAAGAAGATAAAGGAGCAGCGCAGCGGCGGCGACGACCGCCGCTGCTGCCGAGATCGGGAAACGTCGTTTTTTTTCACCTTGCGGTTTCATGATCTTATCCGCCATTTCTGTTATACTGTATATACGGGCTCAGGGCAGAAAATCATAGAACTCGAGCGTCGTGGTAAATGAGACATATACTCTCCTTATGCCGGTGCCGGCAAGATCGGGCGAGATATAAGCTATCGTTTCATTCTCAAAATCCACTATAAGATCATATGCCGCCTCGGCGTCGGTGCCCTCGTTGAATACGATACGGTAGTTGGGAGTTTCCATTCCGGTCTCGTAACCGTAATATGTTCCGTCGGACGTCATTTCTATGGCAAAGTCGAGCTTGTCGCCCGCGGGCAAATCCATTATTTTTTCCAGCTTATCGCCGTCATATTTGTAGAGGAAACTGTCTGCGCCGTCCTGGCAGCTGTGCAGTGAGCAGCACGTCAGAATGATCGCGGTCATAAGCAGAAATACGGTGATTTTTTTCATCTTTTGTCAGCCTCTCGCCTGATGTTCATTCCTCGCAGGATATTATCTGCGGGCTTTTCGTATATTCCGTCGCTCGACAGCAAGCCCCAGTCGACGAACAGTACGGCGCGCCGTTCCGAGCCTCTCATGACTATAGAGCGTTCGGTCAGGTAGCCGTCTTTTATCAGCGAATTTATGGTGTCGCGCACGTCGTCGGGCTTGATGCGGTGGTTGACGGATATTTCCTCAATGGTCCGTTTTACGGTCGGGTAACGTCCCGGCTGTGTCTCACACCATGCGAGCCTGTCAAGCACGAGATTGCGGTATCTTTGCTGAAGCTGTGCGGCCGTGGGCAGTATGACGCTGCGGGTGGCAGTCTCCTGAAGCTGACGTGAAAAACTGTTCCGCACGCCGTATACCCACATCTCTTTTCCCCTTATGTTTCGTATAAAGGAGCAGACGGAAGAAAAGTGACCGTCGCCCGTAAAGAGTATGAATACGTCTGTGTCTTCTGCTGATATCGCACGCTGATACATATTGTCGAGAATTATAAAATCGGTGTAATCCTTGGCGGTGGTGCCGTTGGCGTTCCGCGTATCGATTATCTTGTTTGAATATAATCGTATTCGCCGTATCTCGTCAGCGAGAGATTTGTGCGAAAAGTCGGCAAAAAAGAATACGTCGGTAAGATTTACGGAGTCCGAAAGCAAGGCGAACCATTCGCCTATATCAGGCTTCAGACCGAAATTCCGCAAGAGTGAAACATACCAGTGTTCATAATCCACAAACGCCACCGCGCGAGGCAACGCTGCGCGACCCGATGTTTTTTTTGAAAACAGTTTCATTTACACACCTCCTTTCCGTGCGGTAGTAATTCGTCTGAAAAACATGCCGTGAAATTTTTGTTTATATATTTCTGCCCCGTCGTACGGTTTAAGCAGCTTGCTTCGGTATCGGAAATTTTATTGCATACATATGAATGATACACCACCCGAAGTCCCGTGTCAAGTAAAAAACACTTGCAAAAGCCGTTTGGCGGATATATACTATCTTCGAGGGGGTGTTGACATGAGACAAGGTCGCGACGTCAGGCTGGCGCCGTACAGCAGCTTCAATATCGGAGGTCCGGCGCGGGAGGTCTATTGGCCCGAGAGCAGGGAAGAACTGACGGAGCTGCTCGACTCTTTGCGCACGGCAGGATCGCGCTCGCTGGTCTTCGGCTGTGCCTCCAATGTCGTTTTCCCGGATGTCTACCTTGACGCTGCGGTGATATTTACTACGGAGCTCAGGGATATCGCGGTATACTCCGATGTGATAGCCGCAGATTGCGGCGTTACGCTCTCCCGTGTTGCTATTACCGCGCAGCACAGCGCGCTTGAAGGCGCGGAGTTTCTTTACGGGATCCCGGGCAGCGTGGGCGGCGCGGTAGTTATGAACGCCGGCGCATATTCGGGAGAGATCGCGGATATATTTACCGGCGCTACGGTTTATCGTGCCGGGGCGTTGGTCGAGTTAAAACGTGATGATCTTTGTTTCGGATACCGTAAAAGCGCTCTTCAGGACAGCGACGACGTGGTCGTTTCCGCCCGTTTCCTGCTCAGAGAGGGCGAAACAGATGCCATACGCGCCAAAATGGACGACTATATGGAGCGTCGCAAGTCAAAGCAGCCGCTTTCGTATCCGAGCGCCGGAAGCGTTTTCCGAAGACCTGCGGGTCATTATGCCGGCGCGCTGATAGAACGGGCGGGATTGAAGGGATGCTCGGTCGGCGGCGCGATGGTATCGGATTCGCACGCCGGGTTTATCGTCAATACCGGCGTTGCGACTCAGGATGACGTCCGCAGACTTGTCGACAGGATAAAGAACAGGGTGCTTGCCGACAGCGGCATAGAGCTTGAGTGCGAGATAAAATTTGTTGATGCGTGACGGAGGGCGCCATGTCGTTTTCGTCTGAGGTAAAGGAATATCTGTTACGGCTGCCGGAAAAACGTGAATGCTGCCGTGCTTCTCTCATACGGGGGATATATACCGGCTGCGGCGAGGATGACGGGACCGACCTGAGGTTTTCGTTTTCGTCGGAGCCCTGCGCGGTGATTTTTTCCGAGATGATCGCACAGATAATGCCGGTGTTTCCTTCCGTTCTCGGAAGTGTTGTCACCGTGGCGGGCAGTCAGGAACACGACTTTTTCATTGAACAAATGCATCCGGACAGTTTCCTGACGTCCGTCGCGGGTGAGGATCCGCACGCCGGTGATCGCTTTTCCGGGAGGGGCTGTGAAAAATGCCGTGAATTTTATATCCGCGGCGTATTTATCGGGTGTGCGAGGGTAACTGATCCCGCAAAATCATATCATCTTGAGCTTTTGCCGAAGTCTGACCGTATCGGGGAGCTGTCGAAGCTGCTTACCGATTCCGGCTTGCCGCCAAAGCATACGGTAAGACGTTCCCATGATGTGCTTTACTACAAATCGAGCACGATGGTCGAGGATTTCCTCACGTTTATAGGTGCCGGGAAGTACGCGCTGGGCTTCATGGAGACAAAGGTCATAAACCAGCTGCGCGGAGATGTCAACCGCGTGGCGAACTGTGAGATAGCAAACATAGACAAGGCCGCCACCGCAGCGGCAGTGCAGCTTGAGGCTATAAGGCGGTTGCGTGATGCCGGCGCACTTGAGACGCTGCCGGGGGATCTCCGCGAAACGGCTGCACTGCGCGAGCAGTATGAGGAACTGACATTGAATGAGCTGAGGATGAAATTCCTGCCGCCTATCAGCAAATCGGGGCTTTCACACAGGCTCAGCCGTATCATAGCTGCCGCCAAGTCGCTTGGTAATGGTGAATGACGCAGTATCATGACTTTCAAAATAAGGACTTTTACGCCCGGGAAAGTTCGCCTGTTCCGGGCTTCACGGGCAAAAAACGCACCTTTCAAAAAAGGTGCGTTTTTTCGTTCCGGTCATGGGCGCTCAGAGCAATGAAGCAATATCGAGCACGAGCCGTTCGCTCTTTTCCCAGCCCAGACACGGGTCGGTGATCGAGCAGCCGGGCACTTCGTCGGTGCTTATAGGCTGGTTGCCGTCTTCGAGGTAGCTTTCTATCATAAAGCCTTTGACTAAGCGTGCGATGTCGGGATTATGACGGCAGGAATGAAGCACCTCCTTGCATATACGCGGCTGTTGCAGATACTTTTTGCCCGAGTTGGCGTGGTTGGTATCGACTATGACAGCCGGGTTTTCAAGTCCGCTGCGTGCGTACATCTCGCACAGCAGCTCAAGGTCTTCATAATGATAATTGGGCAGGCTCTGGCCGTGCTTGTTCACATATCCGCGCAGTATGCAGTGGGAGAGCGGGTTGCCGGTCGTGTTGACTTCCCAGCCGCGGTAGATAAATGAGTGCGGGTGGTGCGCTGCGGTCACGGAGTTCATCATGACCGACAGGTCGCCGCCGGTGGGGTTTTTCATACCCACGGGAATGTCTATGCCGCTTGACACGAGCCGGTGCTCCTGATTTTCACACGACCGTGCACCTACCGCTATGTATGACAGAAGATCGGACAGGTATCTGTAATTGGCGGGGTAAAGCATTTCGTCTGCGGTCGACATATCGAGCTCCGTCAGCACGCGGGTGTGAAGCGCCCTGATGGCAAGTATGCCGCGGAAGGGATCGGGTTTTTCGTTTGGATTAGGCTGGTGCAGCATACCCTTGTAGCCGTCGCCCGTGGTGCGCGGCTTGTTTGTGTATATACGCGGGACGAGCACGAGCTTATCGGACACTTTTTCCTGCAGGATCCGAAGCCTTGTGCAGTATTCAAACACCGCGTCCTCTCTGTCTGCCGAGCAGGGACCGATGATGAGCAGGAGCTTTTTGCTCTTGCCGGTGAAGATGTCGGATATCTCGCTGTCTATCTTGCTTTTTGTCTGAGAAGCCTTATAAGATACGGGGTATTTTTCCTTGACCTCCATCGGTATGGGAAGTTTTCTGATAAAATCCATGGACATGATATCATTCTCCGTTCCTGAGAAATTCTATTGCTTCGCGGTAGCCGTCGAATCCGTGCCCGATGATGGTTTTCACGGCCACCGGCGTAACATACGAAACGTGTCTGAAGTCTTCGCGCTTTGAAACATCCGATATATGCACCTCGACGGTCGGGATGTTCACTGCCCTGAGCGCGTCCGGTATGGCAACGCTGGTGTGTGTATATGCGGCGGGATTGATGACTATGGCGTCGACAGTCCCGTACGCCTGCTGTATCTTGTCTACTATCGTGCCTTCGTGGTTTGACTGAAATATTTCATAGTCGATGCCCTCGCACGCTTTGGCTATGAGCGTGCAAAGCGCCCCGTAGCTTTCCTTGCCGTATATATCCGGCTCCCGTATTCCGAGAAGATTCAGGTTCGGTCCGTTGATTATCAGTATTTTCAAGCTATATCACTCCGTTTTCGCACAGTTCTTTCATTTTTGCGATTATTTCGCGGGCGGTTGCTTCCACATTTCCTTCGGTGACGGTGACCGAGCCGTGAGCGAAGCTGCGGTACAGCGGCCCGCGCTCTTTCAGCAGTGTTTCGGTACCGCGTGCGAGCGAGAGCGGTCTGCCGTCCGTCGCGAGTTTTTCCGTGTCGCGCATCAGACGTATTACGGCTGAATTCCTTTGCAGGGCAATGCGGTTTTGCAGTCTTGTCACCACTCCGCCTCCGGTCGCTATCACCGTTCCGCTGCGCATGGCAGCAAGCGCGGTCAGGCGGCTTTCCGTTTCCCTGAAATACTCCTGACCGTCCTCGGCAAAAATGCGCGTGATGCTTTTCCCGCATTCTCTTTCGATGAGCTCGTCGATATCGACGAATTCGCGGCCGAGGATCGCGGCGACTGCTTTGCCGCAGACGGTCTTTCCGGAGCCGGGCATCCCTATGAGGACGATGTTGAGGTTAGAAGTCTTGATCCTTGCGATAAGCGCTTCTGCCGTCCTCGTTTCGTCTGTCTGCTCGCGACGGTCGCCCGAGCCTGAGCCGCCTGTGAATATCTCGCAGGCCTTCACGCCCTGAGATACGAGCATCGGGAGACCGCCCGATGCCGGGATCCCGAGCTCGCGGGCCTCAAACATCAGCTCCGTCATGTTGGGGTTGTATATGAGGTCTATAACTCCTCGAAGGCGGGGAAAGCCTTTGAGAGACAGTGGAGAGGCGTCCGGCGACGGATACATCCCGACCGGCGTGGCGTTGACTATCAGCTCGGCGTCGGCGTGATCGGATATATTTTCGTAATTGTCCTTTCCGCTGCGCGATATCACCACTACCTTGTCCGTGCCTGCGTCCGAAAGCGCCGCAACAGCCGTTGCCGAAGCGCCGCCGCTGCCGAGCACGAGTGCTTTTCCTCCGGTCGGAACGCCGAGACGACGCAGTGTATAAAGAAATCCGTGGTAATCCGTGTTGTAGCCGCACAGTCCGTCCCTGCCGCGCACTATGGTGTTCACCGCGCCTATCCGTTGCGCCTCGGGGGAGACCCGGTCGAGATACGGCATCACCGCTTTTTTATAGGGGATGGTAACATTGAGAGCGTCGAACCTGTCTGAACGCATAAAATCTGCCAGCCGGTCGGCCGGCACCTCGAAAAGTTCATATGAGTAATCCGCGAGCATCGAATGAAGCTGCGGTGAGAAACTGTGCGAGAGCTTTTCGCCGAGCAGCCCTGCGCGAAGTCCCGAAAATCCCGTGATCATCGTATCGCCCCCTCAGACAGTTTCGCTGTAGCTTCCGAGATACCTGAAGCTTTCGCTGCCCGATTCGAGCGAACGCAGCAGCCTCATCAGCTTTTGTGAGTAGACCGGCGTTTCAAGGTCAAAGCAGAACATGAATTCAAAGTCACGTTCCGGTATCGGTCTTGATTCGAGCTTGACAAGGTTTATACCGAGAGCGAAAAACTGTGAAAGCAGCGTATACAGTGCGCCGGGACGGTTTTCCGTCACCGTCATCACCGTTGTGCGCGACGCACCCGGATATATTTCCGGCTCGCGGGATATGCATATGAAGCGCGTGTGGTTGTTGCCGTTGTTTTGTACCGCAGTTGCAAGGGTGACGAGCCCGTATATTCCGGCACAGGATGAGGAAGAAAGGGCTGCCACCGTCGGGTCCGCCGCCTTTGCGACCGCTTTGGCAGCGGCCGCGGTGTTGGCGCAGGGCGTCACGGTGACTCCGCTGAGAGTCGAGAGAAACTCCGAGCACTGATTTATAGCCTGCTCGTGCGAGTATATGTGCTTTATGCCGGAAATACCGGCACCGGGTACGGAAAGCAGGCAGTGGTCCACCTTTATCCTTACCGAGCGTACGATGTAAAAGCTGTGACGGTGCATCAGGTCGTATACCGATGAGACGGTGCCGGCTATGCTGTTTTCTATCGGCACCACGCCGTACCGGCATTCTCCTGATTCAATTGCCTCAAATACGCCCTCGAATGTGGGGCAGTACGTGATCTCCGGCAAGGCGAAGAGCTTTTGCGCGGCTATCTGTGAATACGCGCCCTCTACGCCCTGGCATGCGACGGTCGCGGTGTCCGGAAACATGGAAGGGGTATCTTTCAGCGCTTTTTCTATCTTTTCCACCGTGGACGATGCGCCGCCTATCACACGCTGCTGTTCTGAACGCGACAGCGCAAGTATTGTAGAATAAAGCACCCTGCATTCGTCCGCGCGCCCTTCTCCGGCGAGCTTTGCCACCTTCAGCAGCAGCTCGCGCTCACGCGCGGCGTCGGTCACGGGCTTGCCGGTGACCTTTTTGTACTCCGCCACCCTGTCCGAAATGTCCATGCGCCTTTTGAAAAGCTCGACTATCTGTCTGTCGGTGGCATCTATCTCGTTTCTCAGCGCTTCGAGCGATGAGATGTTGTTCGGTTCGTTCATCTGGACCCGCTCCTTTGTATGTATGGTCAGTCTTTGTCCAGCAGCATGTCCAAAACTGCCAGAGCTGCCGCAGCTTCAAATACCGGCACGGCCCGTGGGACTATGCACGGATCGTGTCTGCCGCCTATCCTGATACGCACATTTTCCATGCGTGAAAGCGAAACCGTATCCTGCTCCGCCGCGATAGACGGCGTAGGCTTGACGGCGGCACGGAAGACGACCGGCATTCCGTCGGTCATGCCGCCGAGGATGCCGCCGCAGTTGTTGGTGCGGGTGGTCACTGTTTTGCCGTCCGTAACGAACGGATCGTTGTTCTGTGAGCCGCGCAGCAAAGCCCCGGCAAATCCGCTGCCGAATTCTATACCCTTTACTGCGGGAATGGAAAACACCGCGGATGCGATGCGTGCTTCGACTCCTGCGAACATATGCTCGCCCAAGCCCGGCGCAAGGCCGCATACCGCGCACTCAACGATGCCACCGACCGAGTCGCCCCCGGCTCTCGCACGGGCTATAAGGGCTTGCATTTCCTCTCCTGCCTTTTCATTCAGCACCCTGAATTCACGGCTGTCGAGAAGTTTCTTTTCCTCCGCTCCCACTTTTACGGGGTCGAACGGGTCGTCTTTTACGTCTCCGACGGCAGCGATGTGAGCCAGAACCGTTACTCCGCGCGAGCGCAGGTATTGCAGACACAGCCCGCCCGCCGCACAGGTCAGCGCCGTGAGCCTTCCCGAAAATTTTCCGCCGCCTCTCAGGTCTGTCTGCGGCCCGTATTTCATGACCGCCGCAAAATCGGCGTGTGACGGACGCGGGGTGTCGTTGAAGTGGTAATCCGAAGAATGGGCGTCAAGGCTGCGGATGATTATGCGTATGGTGCTCCCGTCGGTCAGTCCGTCTGTCAGTCCGGAGACAAATTCCGGTCTGTCCGGTTCGCGCCTTGCCGTGGAGTATGCGGATCTGCCCGGTGCGCGCCTTTGCATGAATGAAAGAAGTTCTTCATAGTCCGGGCGGAAGCCTGTCGGGAAGTTTTTGAGCTCCAGCGCTATGAATTCGTCGTGAGAACCGCCTTCCACGGTCAGTTTCAAATTGTTTCCGTATGGTATACTCATGTTTTACCTCCCGTTACTTTCCGAGGATGTCACATGACGTGAAATCCTCCCAGAACCGCGGGTATGATTTTGATACGGCGCCGGCGTCACGGACGGTTACGCTTTCGGTACAAAGCAGCGACGCTACCGCGGCGCTCATTGCTATCCGGTGATCGTTTGCGCTGTCCACCGTGCCGCCGCGCAGCGCACCGCCCGTTATCACGAGCCCGTCGTCGGCCACGGTGATCCTGCCTCCGAGCGAACCGAGCATGGCGGCTGTGGTGCTCAGGCGGTCGCTCTCCTTGAGCCTGAGTCTGCCGGCTCCTTTTATCACCGTAGTGCCTGATGCCGCCGCGGCTGCCACCGAGAGCACCGGAACAAGGTCCGGTATGTCCGAGGCGTCTATTATCGTACCGCTGAGCTGCGACGGGTAAGCTGTCGCCCCGCTGGGACCGACTTCGAGCTTTGCGCCCATCGAGCGGAGCACCGTTACGATCGCCCTGTCGCCCTGACGGCTGTCCGGGTCGAGCCCGGTCACGGTAACGGGCGAACTTCCTATGGCACCGGCAACAAGAAAAAACGCGGCATTCGACCAGTCTCCCTCCACACGCACGGTGCCGGGCGTCACGAGCGGATGCGGTGCGTTCGGAGTGATGACATGGGCTTCACGTCTTTCGGGGACCGCGCCGAAAAGCTTCAGCGTATCGAGCGTCAGCTCTATATACGGCAGACTCTCCGCTTTGCCCGTTACGGTCACTTTTCCGCCGCAGACGACACAGGCGAAAAGCATGCCGCTGACGAACTGGGACGACACGCTCCCGTCGACCGTGAACCCGTCGGGGCCTGCTTTGACGGCACCCTCACAGCATATCGTGTCGCCGTTGTGCGTTATTCGTGCGCCGTGCCGCTCGAGAGCTGCAGAAAGCTGGGATATGGGACGGCTGCCGAGCCTGCCGCTCAGCCTGAATTCGGTGCGGCAGCCGAGCGCCGCCGCAAGCGGCAGCAGAAATCTTAGCGTACTGCCGGATTCTCCGCAGTCGAGCACCGCGGTTGCAGCCGGGATGTGTATCGGGTCTACCTGATATGCGCCGCGGGAGAATGTCACTCCCGCCCCGAGCGCACGAAGGCAACGGGCTGTGGCTGCGGTGTCGAGGCTCTCGCTGCCGCAGACCACCGTTGTCGGCGCGTCCGCAAGTGCCGCGCATATGAGGACCCGGTGAACGCCTGATTTTGACGGCATTGCCGCAACGGTGCGCGGAGGTGTCGGTCGGTCAAGTGTTATATCCATATTTTAAAGCCCCGCTTCGATTATTTCTTTCAGCCCGGAAATATCGGTCTTATAAAGCCGCGAATCTCCGGCATCATACGGCATTATCAGGGTTATGGTACTGCCCGATGCTTTTTTGTCGTTCATGGCGGCGTCCGCCAGTTCGTCTGCGCCGTACGGGCAGCTTGTCGGAAGCCCGTAAGCCGCAAGCAGCTTTTCAAGTCTTGACGGAAGCTCACGCGGGCAGATACCGGCTTTTGCGGCGCTGCGGGTGATCACCGCCATGCCTATGGCCACCGCATTGCCGTGTGTGATGTTATAGCCCGAACAGCGCTCGACGGCGTGCCCGACGGTATGCCCGAAATTGAGCAGCGCGCGCGAGCCGCGGTCGTGCTCGTCGTATTCCACGAGAACGCGCTTATCGTCCACGCACATTGCTACCAGCTCTTCGTCATCGCAGCCGTTTTCAAGCGCATTCAGAATCTCGGGGCGGTTGATCATACCGTACTTTATCACTTCCGCCATACCGTCCGATCTGATATCGTCGGGAAGCGTCGAGAGCGTTTCAGTGTCGCAAACCACGAGAGACGGCTGCCAGAAGGTACCCGCAAGGTTTTTACCGGCGGCAAGATCCACGGCCGTTTTGCCGCCTACCGAAGAATCGACCATCGCAAGCAGCGAGGTGGGCAGCTGTATATATTCGATTCCGCGGAGAAATGTCGACGCGGCAAATCCGGTAAGGTCTCCGGTCACTCCTCCGCCCAGTGCCGCTGCCATATCGGAGCGGGTAAGACGGCTGTTTGCCATCGTTTCCCAAAGACGCGCGAGAGTTTTGGGGTTTTTGGAACCTTCTCCGTGACGGAACACAAAGCGCGAGACCTCAAATCCCGCATCCGCAAGCGAACGCAGTGCGGTCTGAGCCCAGATCGCATCCACCCTGTCGTCCGCTACGAGCATTATACGGCACGGGCTGTGCCGTTCCGCAAGCATTTCTCCGGCGTCGGAAAGGCAGCCTTTGCCTATGACCACATCGTATTTTCTTGAAGCGTTGACCGTTATCGTTTTCAATTTCATACCCCCGTATCCAGCGTGCAGAACGTTCCGGCTGCCCCGGAGCGCCGGCTTTACC
>OLGB01004710.1_pt1 | contig 11334 bp, 9 predicted proteins | sample 1605691 | NCBI WGS metagenome assembly OLGB01 (sample SAMEA3888925, study PRJEB22519) | human gut metagenome | biome: human gut; feature: human-associated habitat; material: faeces | place: Denmark | collected 2010
GCCGAGTTTATTCCGCCACTGGGCACCGCCGACCCTCAGATTTTTATGGAAAATGTCCGGCGTCTCGATCAACTGATGCAGTCCTCGGAATTAACCTTTCCGGACCGTGCGGGTGAATTGCTGTATACCTGGCGCGGTATCCATCAAACTTTGATCCCGCTCAGCAAGCAATATATGACGCTGGCGGCGGCGCAGGCGGATATCGTGAATATTCCGGTGGGGAGCACCACGTATTACCGCAGCCCTGATGACAGCGCGCTCGCAGTTGAGGTTATCAATAACGCCGGGACGCTGCAGCCAACCGGCCGAAAAATGCCCTCCCAGCAGGCCGTGGACGCCATTATCAGGGCTGTTTTTGGCGGTCTTAATGTGTTGTTTGATCCGCTTTGCGAATTGCTTCTTCTTTATCCTTCCCTTGGCGGGAAAACACATATCCCCCTGGGTTCAATCACAGCAGCGGCGAACACAAATTCAAGAATGGGGTTCCCGGCTATAGTGGCGGGACCAGCAGCGGGAGGTGTGGCAGCGAGAACGGCATGGCTTGCTGATTGCGGTTTGAAGGCGGGGGATGTAATCAGTACGAGAGTTACTGCCTGGTATGCCAACGCAGGCGGGCGCGTGGCCTATGTTTTCAGGGATACGTCTGGTACACAGATTGGCACGCAGGGATTGCAATATGCCACTGCGACGGGCGTGAACAGTTTTACAAACACGCTGACTGTTCCTGCCGGGGCAGTCAGGTTAGATATTCGGGTGGAAAATACGGCTAACGCTGGACTGGTAGAGCTGGCTGTTGTGTTCGTGATTACTGCAAACGCTTCCGCTAACCTGGTTGTTCCTGGACGTCCTCTTTCTCCTTATCCCGTCCCTCTCAGCGCGGGAGCGGTCTCGACCGATGCGATACAGAAAAAGGCGGTGACAGTAGAAAAGGCCGCCTTTTTTGTTCCTGGCGTTAACCTCTTCGATAAGAGTGCGGTGACACCTGATTCATATGTTGATGCCTCAACGGGCACAATAAAAACAAATGTAACTTATGATGCCTCAGATTTTATCCCGGTTGTTGCAGGGAACGCCTATACGCAACACTATGCTCATCAAACTGCATATTACGATGCAAACAAAAACTATTTGTCAGGTGAGCAGGCATCTACATCTCCGGCAACACCCCGAACTTTAACAATACCGACAGGTGCCGCTTACATCAGAATGACCGTTGCCAAAACGGTTCTGAACACAATGCAGTTTGAAAAGGGAAGCGAGGCGACGGGTTACCAGCCCTATGCTGTTCAGCTTGATCCACTGCTGATACCTCAGACGAACACTGCAGTTATTTCTGACTATGTGGAAAGAGCGCATCAAATCCGTGTTGGTCGTATGAAGTTAAGCCAGCTGGAATCAGGAGCATCGACCATTCTAACCGTCGGTATCTTTGGTGACTCGTGGCCAACACAGCCAAACCGGTTTTCACAGCCATTAGCAAAGGCATTGAGAGCAAAGTATGGCGCTGGATCGGGGGTTGGATGGACGTCGTTTGGAAGACATGCAACCTCGGAGAGCATAATTAACGCCAATGTGTTTTCTCCGAGCAGTTCAGACGTATTGAAAACATTGTTCACATGGACGGGTAACTGGTTATTTAGCTACAGCGGCACTAAAAACCCAACTAACTCCAGTCCAGATACTGCCGTGGTTACGTCCTCTACGCCAGGGGATGCACTGAAGGCTACTGTGCCTGGTACGTCAGATGGTGGCTGGTCAACGTGCAGGCTTGGGTATGTGGGTACTGGTGACGGTGTTATTCGATATAACTGGGATGGAGGGGCATGGACGACACTCACCGTACAAGGTAGCGGGTTGCAGTTTGTTAATATTAACCCACCGGCTACAGTAAATGCGTCGAACGTGCTCAACATTGAGAACGTGTCCGGTACCGTTTCGCTCTGTGGACTAAATCCCCTGGCAACAGGAGCAGGCGTACGCGTTCATAAGCTTGGTGCATCCGGTTCAAGCCTTGCCAGCTGGCTATCAATGGATGCGAATGATTTTGCGAAGGCGCTGACGGAGCTGGCGCTCGACACAGTAATCATTCTGACAGGCACAAACGACCAGAGAATTACGGGAGGAGCGACGGCTTTCGAGAATAACCTCCGCTCGTTCATTGCACGCATTCGGGCGGCTTTGCCGGGTGCAGATATCCTGTTCGTTATGCCCTGCGAGAATGAGCGGACTGACAACCCGGTAACGATGGCATCAATGGCGGCCAGAGCCAGGACTGTAGCCTCAGACCTGAATTGCGCGTTTATAAACCTGCAATACATCTTCGGCGAAAATCCTGCAGATTATGCATATGGTGCCGTGCATTCCTGGTTTGCATCCGACGGCATCCATCCAGACCCGGCGACTGGTGGTTATCTGATTAAAGATGCCGTTTTTCGCGTCCTGGTAAACAGATAGAAAAATGTCCCCCGGAGGCACGCCGGGGGAAAGATGATAAATGACATTATTGCTGTGTGCGTCTTTGCGCACTGCGTATCTTCTAAGAAAATTCCCGGTGTTTCCAGATGTTTCTCGTCTTTAGAGTGCAACAAGGTGGCCGGGAGGCTCGTTAAATAACGTACGTGACAGGAGCCGCATATCGTCTATCTGATGTCAGGAACCGTTATATTCATCAGCTCCCACTGTTCTGAAGCCTGGCTGATAGCGGCCTCAGCCTCCATCATTTGCTCAGAAAACCGTTTTGTTCCTATGCCACATCCGGAACATTCCACATAATGCACATAAAAATAGGTGATTCCATCGGTTTCCGGCTTTGTCATCACCATTGGCTCACACTGACACAATCTGCATACTGTCATTTTTACCTCACAAAATATCCGGCAGTGCGTTGTTGACTGAGTGAATCGTTGCGATACCTTCCACGATGGCATCTGGCCCACGGCGAACGCCGACACCTTGACCGTTTTTAACGGTTACTTCTCCCGTCACTATCCCTGTGGCATAGTTCAGCCAGGCGCAACCAGCCTGGCTGGCGATAGTTCCTGCCGTATTCCCCAGCCTCATATTCCCGTCCATCACAACAGGCCCGTATTTTGTGTCGCCGTGAATATCACACTGCGCATTTTCAATAGCCACCATTCCGCCTGAGACATTAAAATTGAATGTCCCTCCGTTGATTACCATTTTCGTAAACTCATGGTTTGAAGCCCCCTGGGCAGACTGACCGGCCTGATCGCCGTTATAACTACCATTACAGCCATTCAGGATCATTTTTCCGGCACCGCCTACAGGCGCATGCTGCCCGAAGCCATCATTTGAAATCCGCCAGGCACGCACGTTATTACAGATGATCAACTCATTTCGCCCCGTACCACCAACACCGGCATTCGCACAGTACTCGATAACGGAGTCATTGACGGTCAGGAAGCCGGTGCCTGCCGGTTGCGTGGATAACCCGCAGGAAATGCCATTAATCATGCAATAGCGCGCGATACAGTCATTCACCGTAAGGAGTCCAAACCCGGTTGTTGCTACCCCAAAATTACGCCGGGATATTTCAATCGAGTGCAGAGCAGGGTCTGAATCATCCGGTAACCGGACATAAATAATGCCTCCTGCATATCCATACTCACCAGCCGCTGGCGTGGTCGGCGTGGAGGTGTTTTGTAGTAGTTTAAAAAGAAAATCATCCCTGTCACCGACCGTCTCCGTAATTGATGTAACGACCACCTGAAGCACAGAGGTATACCCCAGTGTTTTCTGGAAAATCTGACCGTTTTGAGTCCACCCGGATGTATGTTCTTCAGATCCAAAGGTGTACCACGGTTCGCCATCAACGCCGGATAAGGTCACATTCTCGGTGGTGTTAAATACAACCTCCTGTCGTAGCGGAGAATTTTCCGGGGCAATAATCTTTATTTCATAATCGGAAAGACCGAGGCATAACCCCTGCGCGAGACCGAGGCTGTTCACTGGATCATCGACTGACCCTTTTCCCGACGCTTTTCCTCTGACCGTATCCACATAAAGCGGATTAGGAGGATAATTTCTTAACACGCCTGGTGTTCGCCAGGCCGTCCGCCATGACTGGTAAACACTCATTTAAGCCACCTTTGTCAGTCTGACGGCGAGTAATGCGATGGCAGTGGGCAGGCTATCACTGGAAGACGCGCCATTTCGTCCGATGCGAAGGGTAGTATGCCGTGTAGGGTCAACGGTGAGATCAAGCGCTAATTGTGTTTCCACTGCAATAAACGGTGTGCCATTAACCGGAACGACCGCAGCATAACCTGCAGGCTCCTGATTGAAAGACTCACCGGCAGACCAGCTATGCCGCTCACCTGAAAGGCTCACATTGAAATTGTTGTTAGCAACGAGGTTTGTCCAGATCAGAGATATACGCATTTTTGACCAGTGAGACGGCAGGTCTATCATTTTGGTGATGGATGCGTTTACCCCATGAGTGAACTGCCAGCCCGCGAGGCGACTGGCTATCATGCCAAAACTGGCACTCCCTACAGCAAGGTCAAAGTCTTTCGCCGGAATAGTAATGTTTGCAATCGCGTTTGCAGGATCGGCCGTGATACCGTCGACTTCCACCTGTAGCTCAAGGAACTGTTGTTTAGTGGGTAACGTTGCAGCTGCTTCAACAGCCGTATCCCTGGCCTGAAAAACATCATCAGTGATGGCATCCACCTGTTTCTGATATCCCTTCATGGTGGGGAGCTCATCACCACCTCGGTTTTGCCATGTATCAGCTTCACTGTTCATGGCGCGATCAAGATCGCCAGCATTACGTAACAAGACCTCTGGTGTCGTCGAGCCGAGTGGAGGAGTCAGGGCCATGTTTTTTGCTCCAAAAAAGGCGTTCGCCCAAACGAGGGTTTGAGCGAAAGCGCGGAGCTTTTTACAATCAGCTATTTCAAGGAGTTAGATCGTGTTGATTGGCTATGCGAGGGTATCAACCGGGGATCAAAACCTCGATTTACAGAAAAACGCGCTGATCCGCGCAGAATGTGAGCTGGTTTTTGAGGATATGGCCAGCGGGAAAAATGCCCGGCGGCCAGGGCTAAAGCGCGCCTTACGGCGGCTGCGACCGGGTGATGTGCTGGTGGTCTGGAAACTGGACCGGCTGGGCCGCAGCGTGCGTGATCTGATTACGCTCGTGTCGGAGCTGCAGGCGCGCGGAGTGAATTTCCGCAGCCTGACCGACTTGATCGACACTTCGACGCCAGCTGGCCGCTTTTTCTTCCACGTCATTAGCGACATGCGGAGATGGAGCGCGAGCTGATCGTCGAGCGTACCCGAGCCGGGTTAGCCGCTACGAGAGAGCAGGGGAGAGTTGGCGGATGTCACCGGGTAATGGCTGAAGAAGTTGTGGAGAGATGCCGCAGGATGCTGAATGTGGGCGCTCTCAGGCAGCAGCTAGCGGGGTGAAGATGATTTATAAATATTTTCCAGCCGGTTAAGTTTGCTCACCTGCGAACCGTATGCAAGAGATCGCAGGTGAGCAATTTGCTATGAAGCATTGCCATAGCTGAAAAATTTTAACCTCCCATTGTTCGCAAAACCATCAAACAGCTAAGGCCTGAAAACACTTTAAGACTTACCTTACTCATTACATCAATGTGTTACGTCAATGGCGTAAATTGATAGTCAGAGCCTATATTGATATGTCTCACTGTTAAAACTACTGTATATAAAAACAGTATTAATGTGAGCGAGTCTATTATGCAGTTCTACACGCCCGTTGAGTTACGTCAGATCATGCTGCTCCCGTTGTACAGTGACCTTGTGCAATGTGGTTTTCCTAGTCCAGCGCAGGATTATGTTGAGCAACGTATCGATCTGAACGCGTTGCTCGTTAACCACCCCAGTGCGACCTATTTTGTCAAAGCCGCGGGCGACAGCATGAAAGACGCCGGCATAGGGGAGGGTGATCTTCTGGTCGTGGATAGCTCAAGGACCGCAGTTCATGGTGATATCGTTATTGCTGCTGTGGATGGGGAATTCACCGTTAAAAAGCTGCAGCTGCATCCAAGGGTTCAGCTTAACCCAATGAACCCTGCATATTCGCCGATAGTCGTCGGTAGCGAGGATACTCTCGACGTGTTCGGGGTGGTTACGTACATCATTAAATCAGCTGGCTAAGATGTTTGCGCTTTGTGATGTGAATTCATTTTATGCATCGTGCGAGACCGTATTTCGTCCTGACCTTAAAGGGCGTCCGGTGGTCGTTCTGTCAAACAACGACGGCTGTGTGATCGCCCGCTCGCCAGAGGCGAAGCCCTTCGTCAAAATGGGTGAGCCTTATTTCAAGCAAAAGGACATGTTTCGCCGGCACGGTATTATCGCGTTTAGCAGCAACTATGAGCTCTATGCCGATATGTCCAACCGAGTGATGACAACGCTGGAGGAACTCTCTCCACGCTGCGAAATTTACAGTATTGATGAGGCATTTTGCGATCTGACTGGTGTTCGTAACTGTCGCGACCTTACCGACTTTGGCAGGGAAATGCGCGAGACGGTTCTGCGCAGGACGCACCTCACGGTCGGTGTCGGCATAGCCCAGACTAAAACCCTGGCAAAGCTGGCCAATCACGCGGCGAAACAGTGGCAGCGGCAGACCGGAGGAGTGGTGGATCTGTCTAATCTGGAAAGGCAGAGGAAGTTGATGGCTTTGCTTCCGGTGGATGAGGTCTGGGGAGTCGGGCGCCGTATTAGTAAAAAGCTGGAGTCGATGGGCATCAAAACGGTGCTTCAACTGGCTGATACAGATATTCGCTTTATCAGGAAGCATTTTAACGTCGTGCTGGAAAGGACTGTGCGGGAGCTGCGCGGCGAGCCATGCCTTGGTTTTGAGGAGTTCGCGCCGGTAAAGCAGGAAATCGTGTGCAGCCGTTCGTTCGGCGGTCGTATCACGGAATACCATGAAATGAGGCAGGCTATATGTTCATACGCATCGCGAGCTGCGGAGAAGCTCCGTGGCGAGCATCAGTATTGCCGGTTTATCTCTGCTTTTGTCAAAACCAGCCCCTTTGCGCTGAACGAGCCGTATTACGGGAACAATGCATCAGTAAAGCTGCTTACACCGACCCAGGATAGCCGGGACATCATCACCGCGGCGACAAAATGTCTCGATGCAATCTGGCGAGACGGGCATCGCTACCAGAAAGCAGGGGTGATGCTTGGCGATTTCTACAGCCAGGGCGTAGCGCAGCTCAACCTGTTTGATGATAACGCACCACGAAAGAACAGTGAAAAGCTCATGGAAGTACTCGACCATCTCAATGCGAAAGACGGAAGAGGAACTCTGTATTTTGCAGGGCAGGGGATCCAGACTGTCTGGCAAATGAAACGGGAAATGCTATCCCCACGCTATACTACGAGGTTCTGTGACCTGCTCAAAGTTAGATGATTCGGCCATTAACGGTAGTTGTTATGCTGCTACTACAGTCCGCTTAGAGCGAGAAGCGGAAGTGAGAATTTGTCATGATTACCCGGATGCAGGACTAACATCGGCCTCTGATAATCAATGGAGAGTAGGTCAGGGTGACCAGTTCCCTTCTTACTTATATATTACGGACAGGCGAGCATACGTATTTACTTAATGCTCGTTCACGTTAAGGCTTCATCTCTGCCGTGATACCAGGATTCAAAAGCATCAGGGGTCATCGGTTTGGCAAAAAAATAGCCCTGAACTTCATCGCAGCCAAGCCTTCTTAAAATATCAACGGTCCTGGCATCCTCGACTCCTTCGGCCAGAACGATATAGTCGAGCTGCTTGAGGAGTGTGATAACGTTGCGAACAATGATGCGGCTGGCATTGTCGCCAGCAACCTTACTCACAATAGAGCGGTCAAGCTTGATGATGTCCATCGGGATTTGTCGCAGGTAATTAATGTTGCTGTATCCGGAACCAAAATCATCCAGAGATATTTTAAATCCGCGTTGTTTGAGCATGTCCAGGCCGATAAGTGCAGCGGGGCTTTCGAGCATCTTCTCGGTTTCCAGACACTCCACCCCCAGCAGAGCGGGATCCAGACGCGCGTCCAGCATTTTCTGTTCCAGCTCATCGCAGAAATCTGGTCTTGAAAAATCACTGGCAGCCAGATTAATCGACACAGGTAAAGAAAGTCCACGGCTTTGCCAGGCACTCAGTTGCACAATAGTGTGATCGATAACCCATGCTGTGAGTTCACGCATCAGGCTGGTCTTTTCGACCAGAGGAATAAACACACCCGGCAACACTTCGCCGTTTTTAGGATGTTGCCATCTAAGCAAAGCTTCGGCTCCCGTCACACGCCCTGTCACCAGTGAGATTTTCGGCTGATAAACCAGATATAAGCCCTGGTTTTCTTGTAGCGCTTGTCTAACTTCAGTAAGAAGGCTGAAATCAGTCTTCTTACGGCTATCCAGTGCGTCATCATAAACTGTAAACCGGCGTCCCTGACTTATCCCTTCATGCAATGCGCTGACTGCACGGCGCAGTATTTCATTCGATGTCAGAGATTTATCGCAAAGCCCGGAGTCACCCATGTGAATATCCAGATCAAGGGGAACTTCAGGGGTAAACCTGGCCTGGATCCCCTGAAGGCTTTGAGAGATATCTTCTAATGTCCGAGTTTTTTCCTTGTGGGTAAAAAAGGCAAACCGTCCAACTGCCACGGCGTAGAGCTGCCCTTCTAAAGGTAGGCGGATCTGCAGCTCTGCGACCATATTACGAAGTAGATTTTCTACGGCAGTCATACCGAGTGAGCGAGCCATTTCGTAGGCTAATGGCATATCAATACAATCAATAATGACCAGCCTGAATGCGCCTTCAGTTGAAACCTCTATATCCTTCAGCAGTCGCTGCCGGTTTGGTAATAGCGTTACTATATCGAGGTAGCCGACGGAGTGCCACGAGGTCAGAAAATCCGATATAAGTCCTGCAATCTTTTCAAAAAGATCGAGCTGCTCGTCTGAAAGTTCCCTAGGCTGAGTATCGAGAATACACAAGGTACCTATGGGTACTCCATCCTGGGTTTTAAGTGGGCAACCTGCATAAAAGCGAATGAATGGAGCCTCTTTCACCGCGTGATAGTCACGAAAGGTAGGGTGCTGATGAGTGTCATGACAAATGAATGTCTTACTCTGTTCCTGAGTCTGTACGCAAAATGCCTCGCTCAGGCTGATTTCCGTGACGGCAACATTTTGGGCAGATTTGATGTATTGCTTTTCTTCATCGAGAACAGAAACAAAGCCCATCGGCATGTTCAGCAATTGGCATATTAGATGAGTATATTTTTTTAACGCATCATCCCGGCCCTTGTCAGGATTTTTCAACAAGTCGATTGCCGTAAGTCTTTTACTGTCATCTCTGCTGAGATCGGTCGACATGGCAAGACATCCTCCGGCGCAATAGGCTTCTGGTTATTCCACACTCAAAGGTAGCATGCATCATTCTTCCAATGGCATATGGTAATACATACGCTGTGACTTGCATAAACTCTCACATTAAAATTTTTCCAGTTGATTGTCTTCCGGAAATGTCGCCCCCGGGCTGCCCGGTAATCCATTTGCTGGTTGTGTTTGTGTCAGTAATGTCCGCTCCTGTCACAGTGCGGACAAGCTAACTAAGCCAAAGGTTCGCCATGACCGAAAAGCTGCATTGCTAACAGTATTCTGTTTGAATCAATGGGGGAGCAGAGCATCGCGTAATATAGATGCATTAGCCATCGTGTAGTAGCTCGCAGCAAGTATCATAGTTTATGCTTTGAGCATGTAGATGCATGATTTTACGGTCTGTCCGGAAGATGTAGTTACTTCTACTGGTACCCGTTCATACTCAAAACCTTCGAACTCATCGAGTATGTGCCAGTGAAGATGCAAATTTTCTGACGTGAAAATAAAACCCTGTACACGATTACCGGAATCATCCAATACGATCCCCGGATATCCCATCTCTGCACCCCAACCTTTATCTAATAACGAACCACCAACGTGGCCTTCCTGCCATGTCCCCCCAATCTTTTCAAGTATATGAGCGTTAGGTCGGCCAGGGCCCAGCGTCCCGTAAACAAACAAGCTTTCCATCATTCCTCCGATTATCGTAAAGCCAATGTGAATGTTCTGTGTGCTAATTTTGATTTTCGGACTCAGGCCTGACAAATCATTTGTTCTCACAATACGCGTGATTTAAAATCACACGTATGATATTTGATCGCCTCCCCCCATTGCAGACTCTGCGTGCTTTTGAAGCCACAGCCCGTCTCTCTAGTATGACACTGGCTGCAACAGAGCTGCACGTAACGCATGGCGCGATAAGCCGGCAAATCCGGAAGCTTGAAGAGCATCTGGAGTTAAAACTATTTTTCAGGCTGACCCGACAGATAATATTGACTCAGGAAGGTGCTGAATATCATCGCATTGTTACCCGCCTTCTGAGTGAGTTAATGATGGAGTCTGAGCGTCTGCGCGGAAGGAATCCTGCAAAAAGTTTACGTGTCAGTACAACGGTTTCATTTGCCAGTAAGTGGCTGGCACCGCGTCTGAGCCGGTTCAGGCAGAGATATCCTGAATTTGATATTCAGCTAGATGTTACTGATAGTAATGTGGATCTAAATGATGGTCAGGTAGATGCAGCCATTCGTTACGGTCTTGGCCATTACCGCGACGTTTCGTATGAGCGTATCTTCGATGAAACTGTAACCCCCGTCTGTAGCCCGGGTTTTCTTAAAGAACATAATGGTCTGACAGAAATTAAGGAACTTTCAAACTGCGTTCTTCTTCATGAATACAGAATGCTGGCGAACTGGGAGGCATGGTTTGAAATGGTCGGATACTCAAATTTCCGCTGCCAGCAGGGGCCCTTATGGACTCTTGGCAGCATGGCAACTGAGGCTGCTATACGTGGCGAAGGTGTTGCTCTGGGACGCAGTGTTCTGATTGCAGATGATGTAGCTGCTGGAAGGCTTGTTGTTCCGTTTCCGCAATACAAACTTAAGGCTGAGCGGGGATACGATTTAGTTTATCGCTTAGATAATCAGGATTCATTTAAAATACGAATTCTGAGACGGTGGCTCTCTGAAGAAATGAGTTTGCTGGAAGATTGAATGGCCATCTGAAAATAGTTCATTCATTGCACGGAGCGGACTAACTCACAGAGTGGAGGTCCGCTATGAGCGAGGAGCGGACCTAATCGTAATCGGTAATCACCCCTAATATAATCATCGTGGTTCTAAATCTAATAAAGATTAAGTCGTTTTACCGATGAACTATTGTCGTTAATACTGTGTAGTACATAAATCCATACGCGACAGTGTTAAAAAACGGTAATTGCAAGATCAGCTCTGA
>OLGB01004713.1_pt1 | contig 11330 bp, 9 predicted proteins | sample 1605691 | NCBI WGS metagenome assembly OLGB01 (sample SAMEA3888925, study PRJEB22519) | human gut metagenome | biome: human gut; feature: human-associated habitat; material: faeces | place: Denmark | collected 2010
GAGGGGAAACAGGCGAAGTGCCGCCGGTGGCGGATAAAACGAGCCTGTTTCGAGGAAGGCCCCCGATTTTCGGGCGCAAAGCGCACGGAAACCGGCTGGGCCGACGGTGTATTCCTGCTCCATGCGGGGAGAAAAGACTTTTTCGACACGCTGAACGGCTCCTTTGGGGCCGTTCTGAAAAGTGCTTATGCCTCGGTCTGGGTGGGGTCGATCTCCGTGGGGCTGGGGATGGGATGTTCCTTGTGAGCAACCATGGCCTGGATCAGCTCCACCGTGCCGCCAAGACCCAGTGCGCTGCTGTTCAGGCAGAAATCGTATGCGTCCACCGCGCCCCACTTCTTGGAGGCGTAGTATTCGCAGTAGGATGCCCGGCGCTTGTCGGTTTTCTGGATCAGGCTCTTGGCCTCCTCCGGCGTCACCTTCTGGCGCTTGGCCACGCGGGCGATCCGGTCCTCCAGCGGGGCGCTGATGAACAGGCTCAACAGGTTTGGATTATCCGCCAGGGCGTAATCGGCACTGCGGCCAATGATAACGCAGGGACCTTCCTCCGCGATGTGGCGGATGGTCTTGAAAATCGCCAGATGCACCTGCTGCTCCAGAGATTCACCGGTGATCCCGGAGAAGCCCAAGGGGTAGGCATCCATGGCGATGGCGTATAGCAGGCTCTTGGGCCGCTCGTCAAAATTTTCAAAGATCTTCTGGCACAGGCCGCTCTTCTTCGCAGCCTCCTGCAGCAGCTCCTTATCATAGAAGGGAATACCCAGCTCCTTCGCGACCCGGATACCGACCTCCTTGCCGCCGCTGCCGAATTGCCGTCCGATGGTAATGATGGTTTTCATAGAGATTCCTCCTTGTTCTTTGCCTCTGCGGGATCGCATCTCTGTCAAAGGACATGCACGTAACCGTTGTGCTATATTTTACCACGGTTTCCAATCTGCGTCAAACGAAAATCCGCCCGAAAAAGGTCCGCCCGTATGGGCGGACCTTTAATGATTCTATCAGCGCTTTATCACGCCTCCGGTTCCGTAGGCATGGGCAGCCCCAGACGGCGGTACATGGTCTTTTTCACCGCCCGGAGGATGTTCTCATAGCCGGTGCAGCGGCACAGGTGGCCGGAGAGGAGCTTGCGCAGCTCCGCGTCCGTGTAGAGCTTGCCGCTCTCCAAAATCTCCACCGCCGTCATGATAAAGCCGGGGGTGCAGAAGCCGCACTGGACGGCAGTCTCCTCGATAAACGCCTGCTGAATGTCGCTCAGCTCACCGTTGGGCCCCATCAGGCTCTCCAGCGTGCGGATGCGCTTGCCCTCTGCCCAGACAGCCAGATAGATGCAGGAGTTGAAGCACTCGCCGTCAATGATGACGTTGCACGCGCCGCACTCCCCCACCTCGCAGCCCTTTTTCACGCTGGTCATGTGGTAGTCATTCCGAAGCATATCGGTCAGGTTGGCCCGGACGTCCACCATCCGTTCCACATCCTTGCCATTCAGGTTGAAATGGACCAACTGATACTGTGCCATTACAGCTCACCTCCCGCCAGCTTCACCGATTCGATAAATGCCCGCTTGGCGCTCTCCACTGCGATGTGCAGCCGGAAATCCTTAGCGGCCCGCCAAGAATCCCGGGGGTTGATGTCCGCCGTCACCGCCTGAGCAAACCGCTCCGCCAGTTCCAGACTCACGGGCTGGCCCTTTGCCATCGCTTCCGCCGTGGCTGCCCGCAGGGGCACCGGTCCCGCCACGCCGAAGGCCACCCGGGCCCGCTCCACCGTCTTTTTATCTGCCGACAGCCGCACGTTCACGGACGTACCCAGAGTAGCAATGTCCATGGCGTTGCGCATGGCGTACTTGATATAGTGGCCGAAGCAGTTTTCATAGCTTTCCTTAGGGATCAGCACGGCGGTCTGGATCTCGCCGTCCTCCGCCCGGATGTCCACCTTGCCCGCCTTGATGTAGAAATCATGGATAGGCAGGCGGCGGACGCCGTTTTTGCCCGTCAGCTCGATGACGGCGTCCCACGCGTGGAGAGTGGAGGCGGAATCGGCGGAGGTAACGCCGTTGCAGGTGTTGCCGCCAATGGTGCCGATGTTGCGGATCTGGGGGCCGCCCACCTGATCCACAGCCTCGCCCAGCACGTTGATGTACTTCTGAATGAGGGGATCTCTGGTAATATGGGAAAAGCTGGTGAGAGAGCCGATCCGCAGCGTGCCGTCCGGCTCCATGGAAACGCCCCGGAGGGCGTCGATGCCGTAAATGGAGATCAGCTCCGCGCCGGCCCGCTTGCCCTCCCGCATCTGCACCAGTACGTCGCTGCCGCCGGCGATGATCTGGGCCTCCGGGTGCTCCAACCGGAGCGCCACGACCTCCTCCACACTGGCGGCCTGATACAGGGCTTTCATATCATACATGGTCAGTCACCCTCCTTCTCGTCATGGATCAGCCCGGCCTCCTTAAATGCGCGGTACAGCACATGGGGGGTGATGGGCGTGGTGTCGATGGAAACGCCGGTGGCGTTGTAAATAGCACTGCGGATGGCTGGCGCCGGAGAACAGGCCGGGGGCTCGCCCAGAGCCTTCGTTCCAAAGGGAGAGGTCGGCTCCGCGTTCTCCACAAACAGGGCCTCCAGATCCGGATGGTCCATCACGGTGGACAGCTTGTAGTCCAGCAGGTTGTTGTTCAGGGGCTTGCCGGTCTTTTCGTCGAACAGCAGCTGTTCGGAAAGGCCGTAGCCGATGCCCATGGACATACCGCCGTGGACCTGCGCCTCCGCCAAGGCGGGGTTGATGAGGCTGCCGCAGTCATGGACATTGATGATGCGTTTCAGCGTTACCTTGCACATGGGAATGTCTACCTCCACCTCCGCGAAGGTACAGCCGAAGGAATAGGCGTTAGAGCGGATGGTGGCGGTGCTCTCCGCCGTGATATGCTCGGAGTGGACCGGGTTATACTGGGCGGTCATGGCCAGATGGGACAGGTCCATCTCCACCGCGCCGCTTTCCTTGCGGACCACATTGCCCTCCACGATGTCCAGTTCCTCCGCCGAACAGCCCAGCATCTCGGCGGCATAGGCCAGTATCTTCTGCCGCAGGAGCCGTCCGGTCTGGTCGATGGCGAAGCCCTCCATATAGGTCTGGCGGCTGGCGTAAGCGCCTAAGCCGGTGGGGGTGATGTCCGTATCCTGACAGGACACCACATGAACGTCCTTGTAGCTCTTGAGGCCCACGGCCTTTGCGGTCATCTGTGCGTAGGCGGTATCCGCGCCCTGACCGATCTCCGTCTCGCCGCACTGCATGGTAACGGTGCCGTCCAGATTCAGCTGCATCCGGTTGGAGGCCGTCTCCAGTGAGATGGGATACACGCCGGTGTTGTACCAGAAGGACGCCGCGCCGATGCCCCGGCGGACAGAGCCGGTATCCTTGGTGAATTCCGCCTTGCGGCGGTCATAGTCCATGGCGTCACGGCCCTTTTCCAGACAAGCCCGGAAAGAGTCGAAATAGTTGGTATTGCCGGAGAAAGCGTCGTGATAATTCTTGGGCATGATGAACTTCATGCGGTATTCCAGCGGGTCCATGCCTACGGCGGCGGCACATTCGTCGATGTTGGCCTCGTCAGCAAAGCTGGCCTGAGGCATACCGTAGCCCCGCATGGCGCCCGCTGCGGGCCGGTTGGTAAACACGGTCCAGCCGTCACATTCCATGTGGTCGCAGGGGTAGATCTGGGCGAAGGAACCCAAAGCCTTGGCGCAGATGGAGTGACCGTGGGAGGCGTAGGCTCCCTGATTGGAGAAGCACTCCACCTTCCGGGCGGCCAGCTGGCCGTCCTTCCGGAGCCAGGAGACGATATGGAACCGGATAGCATGACGGACGCGGTTGGAGACGAAGGTCTCCTCCCGGGAGCAGTCGATCCGGACACAGCGGCCATTGACCTGCGTGGAGCACCAGGCACAAAGGGGCTCATACAGGGCATCCTGCTTATTGCCGAAGCCGCCGCCGATATAGGGCTTGATGATCTCAACATCCGCCCACGGGCGGCCCAAGGCCTGCCCCACGATCCGGCGGATGATATGGGGGATCTGAGTGGAGCTGACCACCACTACCCGGCCGTTTTCCTCGTAAGCGTAGCAGCCGTGGTTCTCAATGTGGCAGTGCTGGACGGTAGGCGTCTCGTACCAGCCCTCCACTTTAATCAGACCCGGCTCCTGAATGGCGGCGGCATAGTCGCCTTTGCGGATGTCCGTGTGCTTGAGGATATTTCCGGGATAATTCTCGTGGATCTGCGGCGCGTCCGGCTCCATGGCCTTCTGAACGTCCAGCACGAAGGGCAGTTCCTCATACTCCACCTTCAGTGCCCGGACGCCCTGCATGGCCGCCACCTCGTTCTCCGCGATGACCACAGCCACATCGTCGCCGTAGTAGCGGACATGGCGGTTCAGCAAGTGGCGGTCCGCCACATCCTGATGACCGGGGTCCATGGACCAGGGATGGCCCGCCGTGGGAAAGGGAATATCCGGTACGTCAAAACAGGTCAGCACCTTCACCACGCCGTCGATGGCCTCCGCCGCCGCTGTATCCACGGACTTCACGAAGCCGTGGGCGATCTCCGCGTGCTTGATCCGGATGTACAGAGCACCGGCAGGCATCCGGTCCTCGTAGTATTTTGTGCGGCCGGTCACCTTATCAAAGGCATCCACACGGGCCACGCTTTTTCCTACTGTTATGCTCATGGAGCATCCCTCCTTCTATCGCTCATATTGACTGACAGGGTCTGAATTGGGTATACTGAGAGAGATCTGGAATTTTCCTGTGAGGTGAACGCTATGAAAATCGGATGTGTCGTGCTGGCGGCGGGTAACGCCCGCCGGTTCGGTTCTAATAAGCTGCAGGTGCAGGTGGATGGGGAATCTCTCATCCGCCGGGCACTGGAGACCGTTCCCAGCGGTCTTGTGACCGTGGTGGTAAGTCAATACCCGGAGATTCTGTCCTCGGCCGGTGAATACGGCTTTGAGGCCGTTTTGAACGATCAGCCGGATCTGGGGCTGAGCCGCAGCGTCCGTCTGGGTCTGGAACGGCTCACAGACTGCGGCGGGGTTCTGTTCCTCGTGGCCGACCAGCCGTGGCTGAAGCGGGACAGCGTCGAAGCGCTGGCCGCGCTCTGGGCCCAGCACCCAGCGAAGATTGCTGCCATGGCCCACGGCGGTGTCCGTGGCAATCCCTGCCTCTTTCCCGCCCGGTTCTACCCGGAGCTTTTGGCCCTCAATGGGGACCGGGGCGGCAGCGCCGTCATCCGCAACCACGAGGCCGACCTCATTTTGTTAGAGACAGACGCTCTGGAGCTGACGGACATTGACACCCCGGAGGCTTTGAAGCAAGCCGGAAGCGCCGGTTAATGCGTGAAGTATATGTGCCTTGACAGCGGTTCGCCGCTGTCATTTTTTTGCGTATGGGGTATTTTTCAGGGGCAGGGAGGTTCGGAGCTCCCCGTCATAGCGGCGGTATGCCTCCGCAATGGCGGGGGCCGTGGGGATGGAGGTGATCTCACCGATACCGATGGCCCCGCCGCCTACGTTCAATCCCGGTTTTTCCACGATGATAGGCTTGATCTCCGGGATCTGGTTGGCCCGGAATAGGCCCAGGGTGCCGAATTTTACCGTGGGGCGGCAGTTTTCGTCAATGGGATACCGCTCCGTCAGGGCGTAGCCCATGCTCATCACTACGCCGCCCTCGATCTGTCCCTCCACGGAGAGGGGGTTCACGGCCTTGCCGACATCGTGGGCCGCTACCATCCGTTTGATGCGTCCGGTGTCCTTATCCAGCACGCAGAGCTGGGTGGCATAGCCGTAGGCAATGTGGCTCACCGGGTTGGGCACATCTGCGCCCAGTGGGTCGGTCTTACCCAGATATTCGCCGTAGAACTCCTGTCCCTCAAGGTCTGCCAGACTTTTCCCCTCCAGGGCTTTTTTCAGGTCCTGACAGGCCCGGATGCAGGCCTCGCCGGTGAACAGCGTCTGGCGGGAGCCGGAGGTGGTGCCGGAATCCGGCGCCATCCAGGTGTTGGACCGCTCGTAGACCACGTTTTCCCTTGGGATGCCGGTCTCGCCGCAGACGGTCTGGGTCAGCACCGTGCCCAAGCCCTGACCGATACAGGAGGCGCCGGCAAAAATGTGGAGCTTGCCCTCCCGGACCACCAGCCGCACCCGGCCGGTATCGGGGATGCCCACGCCCACGCCCGCGTTCTTCATGGCGCAGGCCAGGCCCACCGGGTCGCCGTTCTTCACAGCCTCGTCATAATAGGGCTTCACCGCCTCCAGCGTTTCCACCAGTCCCGTGGAGCCGTCCACGATCTGGCCGTTGGGCAGAACGCCGCCGGGGCGGATGGCGTTGCGGTATCGGATCTCCCAGGGGGAGATGCCCACCTTGTCCGCCATTTCGTTCAGCAGTGTTTCAATGCAGAAGCAGGTCTGGGTCACGCCAAAGCCCCGGAAGGCTCCCGCCGGGGGATTGTTCGTATAGTAGGCCCAGCCGTCGATCTCATAGGCTTCGTACTGATAAGGCCCCGCGCCGTGGGTGCAGGCCCGCTCCAGCACCGGCCCGCCCAGAGAGGCGTAGGCTCCGGTGTCGGCGATGCACTCCGCCGCCACGCCCTGAATGATGCCGTTTTCATCGCAGCCCAGAGAGAATTCCATCTCCATGGGGTGACGCTTGGGATGGATCAGCAAACTTTCCGCCCGGGTGAGCTTCACCTTTACCGGGCGCTTTGTGAGATAGGCGATCAGCGCGGCGTGGTGCTGGACCGTTACGTCCTCCTTGCCGCCGAAGCCGCCGCCCACCAGACAGTTGCGGACCTTCACCTGCTCCGCAGGCAGGCCCAGCATTCCCATGATCTCGTGCTGGGTATCGTATGCGCCCTGATCCGTGGAGAGCACCAGAACGCCATCCCCATCGGGACAGGCCACGGCGCACTCCGGTTCCAGAAAGGCGTGTTCCGTCCAGGGGGTCGAGAACCGCCGGGTGATGAGATACTTGGATTTGGCCAGCGCCTCCGCCGGGTTTCCCCGCTGGATGTGCTTATGGGCCAGCAGATTGCCCTCCCGGTGCACCAGCGGCGCGTCCGGCAGGATGGCCTCCTGCGGGTTATGGACGGCAGGCAGCTCCTCGTAGTCCACCTTCACCAACGCCTTGGCCTGAGCCAGAGCCTCCGGTGTTTTCGCCGCCACCAGGCAAATGGCATCGCCCAGATAATAGGTGATATCGCCCACGGCGATCATGGTGTCCCAGTCCTTTTTCAGGTGGCCCACCTTGTTCTCACCGGGAATGTCGGCAGCGGTCAGCACGCACACCACGCCGGCCAGTGCCTTGGCCTCCTCCGTGTGGATGGCCAGGACCCGGGCCCGGGGATAGGCGCTGCGGACGGCGCTGCCGTAGATCATGCCGTCCAGATACACGTCGTCGGGATAGACGCCGGTGCCCGTGACCTTCTCCCGCACGTCCACCCGGGGGACCCGGGCGCCGAAGGACCAGTCCGAAGAGGCCTGGGGGATCTCCCCGGCCCGCAGCGCCTCCGCCGCCAGCAAAATGGCGTCGATGATCTTCACATAGCCGGTGCAGCGGCAGATGTTGTTGCGGATGGCATAGGCCGCCTCTTCCCGGGTGGGATTGGGGTTGCTGTCCAGCAGGGCCTTGGCGCACATGACCATGCCGGGGATGCAGAAGCCGCACTGCACCGCGCCGGCGGTGCCGAAGGCGTAGGTATAGAGATCCTTCTCAAAGTCGCTGAGCCCCTCCACGGTGAGGACGGTCTTTCCCTCCAGCTTGTCGGTCTGGGGGATGCAGGCCCGGGTGGGCTTGCCGTCGATCAGCACCGTGCAGGTGCCGCAGGCACCCTCGCTGCAGCCGTCCTTGACGCTGGTCAGGTGCAGCTCGTCCCGCAGGTAGCGGATCAGCTTCTGATTCTTCTCGACCGATACGGTTCGGCCGTTTACGGTAAATGTCGCCATGGCAAAATACCTCCTAAACTGCCCGTGCCCGCCCTCGGTCCCACGGTCCTGCTGTTGGAAAGGTCGACCTTTCCTGTGTCCTTATTATACAATAAAACAGGGGGCGATGCAACAAAACTTTGGGCGGTACGCTATTCTATCTGGGGGATAACGTCTCGGCCGGCGGCAGCTGCCATCCCACTGCCAGAGCCCCCTGCCGGACGGTAATCCGGGCCTTGGGCTCCAGGATGTGGTTGCTGACGCCCAGGGGAAACGCCGCCGTCAGCACGGCGTCCCGCAGGGGATACTGGACCCCCTCCTCGTCCACGCCGGAGGCGTCCGCCCCCAGGCAGAAGGCCGACAGCAGGCCCCACTCCACCGTCCGCTCCACGGTCAGAGTCTCGTTTTCGATCACGGTCCAGAGGAAGTCCCGGTCGTACATCCACCCCCGGGCACCCCGGCGCCGCAGATACAGCAGCGACTGGAGGTTGGCCAGGGTGTGGTCAAGCCGGACGCCGCCGGTGCCGCCGTAGAGGAACACCTCCCGGCAGCCCTCCTCCAGGGCAGTCTTGACCGCCAGCATGGTGTCCGTGTCATCCTTCTCCACCGGGGAGCGGACCACATTGGCAAAGTCCGCCGGCTGCTCCATGGAGTCAAAGTCCCCCAGCAGCAGATCCGGCGTGATCCCCGCCGCCCGGCAGGCCCGGTAGCCGGCATCGGCGGCGATGACCAGATCGCCGGGTGCAGGGGGCCGGCGCAGGCCGTAAAAGGTGCCCGCGGCGAAAATAAAGCAGCGTCTCATGGCGTCACATCCTTGTATTCCGTTCTTTTGCAACAGTGTACCACAGTTTGTCCGCCGGAGCAATGAAAACGGGCCCCGCCGCAGCGGGGCCCGTTGGGACGGGACTACTGGATGTGCTCTTGACAGCAGTCATCCAATACCCGAAAGCCCATTTCCTCCGGCGGAGCCACCGGGAAGGTGGCCACAGACGCGTCGTCGAAAATGGGGCAAAGCCGCTTCTCCGGCTCCAGCCGCAGACACGGCATCTGTCCGGGGCGTTTTTCCGGTTTTTTCAAGGCACTCACCCCGAAAACAGTGTGCGCCCTTTTTGTCGATTTATACAAAACAACGCCGGCGGCACAGGAGCCGTCCTGCGCCGCCGGGCACTTCCGGCTCCGGTCTGTTTTCAGGCGCGCTCCATCAAGCGCAGTCCGTCCTCCTTGTCGCCGGCAATCAGCAGATGGGAGTCTTTTTCAAAGCGGTAGGTGGGATCCAGCAAAGGCTCCACCTCATCCCCGGTCTTGACGCCCAGGATGTTGACGTTGTAGCGGCGGCGTACATCCACCTCCACCACGGTGTGCCCCTCCCACTGCTCCGGGGTCTCGATCTCGAACACAGCGTATTTGGGCGTCAATTCGAAGTAGTCGAACACATTGTTGGCGGAAAAACGCATAGCTACCCGGTGGGCCATGTCCATCTCCGTGTGGATCACATGGTCGGCGCCGATCTTCTTCAAAAACTTGATCTGCTGCTCCCGGTCCGCCCGGGCCACCACATACCGGGCGCCCAGGTCCTTGAGAATGGCGGTAGCCTCCAGAGAACACTGAAAGTCATCCCGGACGCACACGAAGCAGGCGTTGAAATTCCCGATACCCAAAGACGCCAGCACCTGCTCGTCCTGACAGTCTCCCACGCAGGCGGCCGTTACAGTTTTTGCCAGACGGGCCACCCGCTCCTCGTCCCGGTCCAGCACCATCACCTCATTGCCCAGCTCTTGCAGCCGAATCGCCAGATGGCGGCCGAAGCTGCCCAGGCCGATCACCAAAAAGGACTTCATATCTGCTTCCTCCCTATTTTATCCGATCAGGATCTTCTCCGGTACGTTGCGCACCTTGGCCTGGGGCCGGTCCCTGGTCATGGCCATGGCCACAGACAGGCTGCCCACGCGGCCGGCAAACATCAAAAGCGTGATCGCCACCTTGGAGGCGGTCTTTAAGGTGGGCGTCACGCCGTGGGTCAGGCCCACAGTGCCGATGGCCGAGACGGCCTCGAACAGGGCGTCGTCCACACGCACCCCCTCCACACACAGCACCAGGCAGCCCAGCAGGCACGTCAGGCCGAAGATGCTGACTGAAGAGAACGCCTGCTGGATGGTATCCTCATCCAGGCGCCGGCGGAACACGTTGACATCGTCCTTGCGCAGCATCCTGGCCCGGATGCCCAGCAGCAGCACCGCAAAGGTGTTGACCTTGATGCCGCCGCCGGTGGAGCCGGATCCGGCGCCGATGAACATCAGCGCCATGCTGATCAGCACGCCCGCCTGGCTCAGGGCCATCAGATCCGCGGTGTTGAAGCCGGCAGTGCGGCAGGTCACTGACTGGAAGGCCGCCATCAGCAGCCGCTGCCCCGCAGGGACGCCGGCAAAAGCGTGGTCTCCCTCCACGACATAAAACAGCGCCGTGCCCACCACCAGCAGCACAGCGGTGCCGGTCAGCACCAGCTTGCTGTGGAGCCGGTAGCGGCGGAAATCCAAGCGGTGGACCAGCACGTCATCCCACACCAGAAACCCAATGCCCCCAGATATGATCAGTGCCATGATCACCAGATTCAAAAGGGGCTCACCGGCCTCCGTGGTCAGAGAGGCGCCGGTACCCAGCAGGTCAAAGCCCGCGTTGCAGAAGGCCGACACCGCATGGAATACCGACATCCAAAGTCCCCGCCCCACGCCGTACCGGGGACAGAACCAAAGGGCCAGCAGCACCGCGCCGCTGCCCTCGCAGGCGGCGGTCACCGCCAGAGCCCGGCGGGTCAGCCGCACCACGCCGCCCACCTGAAGAGCACCCACGGTGTCCATCAGCACGGAGCGCTGATGCAATCCGATGCGCCGGTGAAGCAGGATCGCCACCAGAATGGAGATCGTCATAAAGCCCAGGCCGCCAATCTGAATCAGCAGCAGAATCACCGCCTGGCCGAACAGGGTGAACTGGGTCCAGGTGTCGTAGAGCACCAGGCCCGTCACGCAGGAGGCGGAGGCGGACGTAAACAGCGCGTTGATAAACGGGATGGACTCCCCGGACCTTGAGGAGATGGGCAGCATCAGCAGCACCGCTCCCGCCAGGATCAAACAGGCGAAGCCGATGGTCAATGTCTGAACAGCATTGAGATGAACGCGGCGGCGAATCATAAGCACCTCCGAAAACGCGCAGAGCGCGTGTGGCCCCGATGCGGGGCGCGGGGACGGCGCGGCTACGCCGTCCCCTCTTTACACTGTGGGTATTATATCCCCCCGGACATGGTTTTGCAATGATGAGACGCGTAAAAAAAACGCTCTCCCGAAGCGGCATATAAAAAAGAGGGCGGCG
>OLGB01004720.1_pt1 | contig 11320 bp, 9 predicted proteins | sample 1605691 | NCBI WGS metagenome assembly OLGB01 (sample SAMEA3888925, study PRJEB22519) | human gut metagenome | biome: human gut; feature: human-associated habitat; material: faeces | place: Denmark | collected 2010
GGCCCGCGACGAGGCCCGCCACGGCAAGGCGTTCGAGGGCCTGCTGAAGCGCTACTTCGGCTAAGAGATCGATCCCCCCTTTCAATCATAAAGAGCGCGCCTCCGGCCACCGGCCGGGGGCGCGCTCTTTATGCGTTCAGAGGCTGCCGCTCAGGAAAATACCGCCTGGGAGAGGTCCAGGCTGTGATCGCAGCGGTTGTCGATATCGGTACCGTTTCCGGCGAACACCGAGCCCACGAAATCCAGGGTCATGTCCGTGGGCACGCTCTCCAGCAGCACGGCGGTGCCGTTGTTCTCGAAGCGGTTGTCGTTGTACAGGGAGTAATTGGCGCTCTGGCCGGTGCTGTTGAAGTGGAAGCCCACCTGATTGTCCGCCAGATGGCAGCCGATCACGTTGACCCAGGCGTAGCCGTAACCCAGCACGGCGGTCTTCCAGCCGGTGAAGGTGCAGTCCGTGGCCCGGCCGCTGACGGAGAAGGACAACCCCACACCGGAGCCGTCCCCCACAAAGTCGATGTCGTAGAAGAAATTCAGCCAGTAGGCCTGCTCCGTAGCCACGTGGACGGTGTCGGTGAACACCGTGCGGCCGTTCCCGTCGGTGCAGCCGTGGAACTCATAGGAGCGGCCGGTCAGCTCCAGCTTCCCGGTGTAGGTGACCGGGGGCAGGTAGACCAGCACCTCGTCCAGCCGGTCCGTCTCCGCCTCGATCCGGTCCAGCAGGGTCCGCAGCTGCTCCAGGGTCTCCATGGGGTAGTCGTGGTAGTCGTAGACGTGGGTGTTGATAAGCGTCACGTGCATGGTCTGCCGGACCCGGATCACGTCCCCGTTGGTCAGCTCCAGGACCCACACCACCTGGGGCTCCCCGCAGTCCCCGGTGAAGTCCAGGGTGGAGACCATGGCGGCGTCCGGAGAGTAGTCGTCCCGGACTGTGGGGGCCTCCGCGGTCAGCTCCGAGGCGCCCCGGGCGTCCTGTTCCACCTCCACCCGGAAGCTCTCCACCCGGGCGGAGAACTCGTCCCAGGCGTCGGCGCCGGTGTCCTTGTAGTTGACATACAGCCGGGAGGGCCAGCGGGTGGTCTCCTCCGCCCGCCCGTTCTGGTAGATGTCCGGCGCCGGGGCGCAGCGGTCGTTGGGCCAGGCCACCAGCACCTGATAGGCGGTGTCTCCGTCGGTGTAGATCACCTCGCCCACCCCGTCGTAGACCTGAGGCGCACGGGCCTGGAGCGCCCAGTATACGCCCCCGGCGATCAGCGCCGCCAGGACCAGCAGGCCCAGCAGGCGCTTTTTCCGCAGGGGCGCCGGGGGCTTCGCCGTCCTGCGGGGATGGATGTCCCGGGCGCAGCGGGGGCAGAAGGAGGCCTCCTCCGGCAGAGGGGCCCCACAGTGGGGACAGATGCGTTCCAAATCCGGTCTCCTCCTTACTCAAAGACGGCCTGGGCGATCTCCAGCGAATGGCCGCAGCGGTTGTCGATGTCGGTGCCGTTGCCGGTGAACCGGCAGCCCTGGAAATTCAGCGTCTCCTCTGTGGGCACCCGCTCCAGCAGCACAGCGGTGCCGTTGTGTTCAAAGAGATTGTCGTTGTACAGGGTGTGGGTGGCGTATTTGCCGGCACTGTTGAAGTGGAACCCCACGCCGTTGCCCGTGAAGCGGCAGCCGATCACGTTGACCCACACGTCCCCGTAGCCCAGGACGCCGGTTTTCCAGTTGGTGAAGGCGCAGTTCTCCGCCCAGAAGCGGGACGAGGCGGACACGCCCACGCCGCTGCCGTCCCCGGTGAAGTCCAGGTCGTGAAAGTAGCAGATGGGCCCGTCCGGGGCGGCCACCCGGACGGTGCCGGTGAAGGCGGTGCGGCGGCCGGAGGCGTCGGCGGAGCCGAAGAGGTTCACGGGCCGGTCCCCGATGGTGAGGCCGCCCTGGTAGGTGACGGCGGGCAGGTGGAGGTTCACCACGGCGGGCAGAGGGACCTCCTCTGCGATCCGGTCCACCAGGGCCTGGAGGTCCTCCGCCGTGTCCATGGGGGCGTCCTCCGGGCCGAAGTCATAGGTCTCCACCAGTTCCGCCGCGATCTTCTGCCGCAGGCGGATGGTGTCCCCGTTTTCCATGCGGAGGGTCCACACCAGCTCCGCCGGGGCGCTGCGGCCGGTGAAATCCACCAGGGAGACCAGGGCGGAGTCCGGGGAGAAGTCCCGGTACTCCGGCTGGGAGCAGGCCATGGGCGAAGGGCTGTCCTCCGGCTGGAGCAGCTCGGCGGAGGCCCACTCCACCTTCTGCAAAAAGATCTGCCCGGCGTTGGCACCGGTGTCCACATGGTTGATGAACAGGCGGGAGGGCATCCGGTATTCCCCGTCCGCCTCCGCCTGCTCCGTGATCTCCGGCTGGGGCGTGAAGCGCTCGTTCTGAAAGGTCACCAGCAGCTGATAGGTGCCATCGGCGTCGGTGTAGGTCACCTGGCCGTAGGCGTCGAATGTACGGGGAGCCAGGCAGCGCCAGCCCGCCAGCATGGCCGCCGCCAGCACCGCCAGGATCACAGCGGGCCGCAGGAGCCGCCGCCACCGCCGGAGGGGCGGCGCCATGGTCCTGCGGGGCCGGAGGCTTTGGGCGCAGTGGGGACAGAAGGCGGCGGCCCGGGGCAGAGGCGACCCGCAGTAGGGGCAGGATTTTGAGGTCTGATCCATGTCACAGCGCCTCCATCAGCCGCAGCACGTTCTGATAGCGCTGCTGGGGATTGACGTGGGTGCAGCGGTCCACCACCCGGCCCAGCCGCCCCTCCGCCAGCTTCCGGGAGGGGTGCTGGCCGGTGAGCATCACATTGATGAGGATACCCACGGAATAGATGTCCGCCCGGGGGTCGGACTGGGACAGGCCGTACTGCTCCGGGGCGGCGAAGCCGGTGGTGCCCAGGATCTGGGTGTCGGCGCTGAGGGCGGGCTTGTGGAGCCGGGCGGCGTCGAAGTCGATCAGCACGGCCTCATCCCCCCGCAGGAGGATGTTCTCCGGCTTCACGTCCCGGTGGACGGCGCCCAGGGAGTGGAGCACCCACAATGCCCGGCAGACCTGGAGGACGATCTTCCGGGTCTGCTCCGGGGTGAACAGGCCGCCCTGCAACAAAAAGCCCAGGGTGTCCCCCTGGATGTACTCCTCCAGCACGGCGGTCTCGCCCTCGCCCTCCGCCACCTCGTAGATCATAGGAAGATTGGAGCAGGCGCAGTCCAGCAGCTTCCGGTAGACCTCCCCGCTGCCGGTAAAGCGGCGGAGGACAAAGCGCCGCCCCGTGGCACGGTGGCGCAGCAGCCGCACGCTGCCACGGGGACCCTCCTTGAGCAGGCACACCTCGTCGTATTCGGTTTTCAGGATGTCCAACAGCCAGGTGTAGATGGGAAATCCCTCCCCCAAACCGCGGATACTATGCAGAGAGCATATTGTATCGCCTTATAAAACGTTGTAAATTTAGTATATACAATTTCACTTTGGAAGTAAAGAGGGGGGAAAAAGTGTGGAGGAGAAGAGTACAGGGGAACTGATCCAGGAGCTGATGAGCGAATCGGAGATCGACGCCTATCTGACGGAAAACCAGCCGTTTTTTGCCGATCAGAGCGTCTCCGAGCTGCTCCAGGCGCTCTACGAGAAGAAGTCCCTGTCCAAAGCGGCCCTGGCCCGGAAGGCGGGCACGAGCGAGGTGTACCTCCACCAGGTGTTCTCCGGCCGGCGCAAGCCCTCCCGGGACCGGCTGCTGTGCCTGTGCATCGGCCTGGGCGCCACGCTGGAGGAGACCCAGCGGCTGCTTCAGCAGGCCTCCTACGCCCAGCTCTATCCCCGGAGCCGGCGGGACGCCATCATCAGCCACGGGCTCCTGCACGGAACGGAGCTCAACGCCATCAACGATATGCTCTTTGCCCAGGGAGAGGGGACGCTGTTCTAGGCGGCGCCTCTGGAGAAAGCACCTGAATACGCCGGGGGCGGGAGCGATCCCGCCCCCCAACAACTGCGGATGGGAGAAATGCATCATGCCGACCAGTGTATCCACCCTTTGCTACAACTGCTTCCAGGAGCGGCCGGAGGGCGGGGGTCCCTGCCCCCACTGCGGCTTTGACCTGGCGGAAAACGAGAAGAAATTCCCCACGGCCCTCCGGGCCGGGACAGTGCTGGGCGGCCGCTACATCGTGGGCCGGGTGCTGGGCCAGGGCGGCTTCGGCATCACCTACCTGGCCCTGGACACCCAGCTGGGCGCCAAGGTGGCCGTGAAGGAGTTCATGCCCAGCGAGCTGGCCACCCGTGTGGACGGGACCACCGTCTCCGTCCTGGCCGAGAGCAAGACCGAGGCCTTCACCTACGGCGCGGAGCGCTTTCTGGAGGAGGCCCGGACCCTGGCCAAGTTCATCGGCCACCCCAACATCGCCGGCGTCACCAGCTACTTCGACGAGAACGACACGTCGTACTTCGTCATGGACTACATCGAGGGCATCTCCTTCAAGACCTATATCGCCAACCACGGCGGCAAGGTCAGCGTGGAGGAGGCGCTCAACGTGATGATCCCCGTCCTCCAGGCCCTGACGGCGGTCCACGCCGAGGGCTTCATCCACCGGGACGTGACCCCGGACAACATCTACATCACCAAAGACGGTATGGTCAAGCTCCTGGACTTCGGCTCCGCCCGGTACTCCATCGGCGACAAGTCCAAGAGCCTGGACGTGATTTTGAAGGTGGGCTACGCCCCCAAGGAGCAGTACATCCGGAGAAGCCGCCAGGGACCCTACACGGACGTGTACTCCTGCGCGGCCTGCTTCTACGCGGCCATCACCGGGTATCTCCCGCCGGAGAGCCTGGAGCGGCTGGACAAGGACGAGCTGGTGCCCATCTCGCAGCTCGGCATCGAGATCCCGAAGTATCTGGACAAGGCCATCCTCAAGGGCCTGGCGGTCCAGCCGGAGGACCGGTTCCAGAGCGCGGCGGAGTTTCTGGAGGCCATTGAGAGCCAGCGGGTGGTGGACCTGCCCGGCGCGGCCCCGGCGGCGCCCACCGCCGGCAGCCAGCTGGATGAGCTGATCGGGAAGGTGAAGAAGCGGCCCAAGTTCTTCGGTGCCATCGCCGCGGCGGTGCTGGCGCTGGTGATCGCCTCCAGCTTCCTGGGCGGCGGCAGCGGCGGAGACGGAGGCGGAGGCAGTCCCCTCAAAAAGTCCGCGGTGCCCTCCATCACCATCCAGGGCCAGACATACAGCACCGACGAGCGGCGGCTGGAGCTGGAGAACATGGGCCTGACGGACAGCGATATCCAGGATCTCCGGTACATGATCAACCTGACCTATCTGAGCCTGGAGGGCAACGAGATCACGGACCTGACCCCCCTGGAGCCGCTGACGGAGCTGAACAGCCTGCGCCTGGGGAGCAACGACATCACCGACGTCTCGCCCCTGGCAGGCCTGGAGAAGCTGGAGTACATCGACCTGCGGGAAAACCCCAACCTGACGGATCTGAGCCCCCTGTCGGGCCTGACCAACCTGACGGAGTTCAACTACTACGGTTCCCCGGTGGAGGACCTGTCCTTCATGTCCGGCTGGACCAAGCTGGAGTACCTCCAGCTGAACGATGTGGGCGAGGCGGACCTGAGCGTGCTGTCGGGCCTTGTCAACGTGAAGAACCTGAACTTCAACGGCAGCAACAACTACATCTCCGACCTTTCCTTCATGGAAAATATGACCAAGCTCCAGGAGGTCTATATCTGGGGCGATTTTGAGGATCTGGACCTGACGCCGCTGAAAAACCTGACGGGCCTGACCCGCCTGGAGATCGGGCGCAACAACGGCACTTCCGGCGCCAACGGCGTCACCCATCTGGAGGCCCTGTCCGGCATGACCAAGCTCCAGGAGCTGCGGCTGAATGTCAGCGGCATCACCAGCCTGGCCCCCCTGGCGGGCATGACGGAGCTGCGGACGCTGAATCTGGACGACTACAACAGCAGCGGTTACTACTCCCTGTCGGATATCAGCGCCCTGGCGGGCATGACGAAGCTGACGCAGCTGTACCTGAACGTGGGCAACGTGACCGACCTGAGCGTGCTGTCGGGCCTGACGAAGCTGCAAAATCTGAACCTCTCCGGAAACTACTATGTGGAGGACCTGAGCTTCCTCTCCGGCCTGACGGATCTGCGGGAGCTGCGGCTGAGCGGCAGCGACTCCGGCATTTCCTCCCTGAAGGGCGTGGAGGGTCTGACGAAGCTGCAGTCCCTGTCCGTGCGGACCGAGGGGCTGAAGAGCCTCCAGGGCCTGGAGAACCTGACGGAGCTGCGGGAGCTGCAGCTCTACGGCTCTGGCGCTATGTATACCGACGTGACGCCTCTGACCAACCTGACCAAGCTGCAGTCCCTGGACCTGCCCAGCCGGGACTATGATTTCAAGACGCCGATCAACATCGAGGGCCTCGCGGGACTGACGCAGCTGCAATCCCTGGATGTGGACGGTCCGGTGGAGAGCCTGGCGCCCCTGAAGGGCCTGACGGGACTCAAGACCCTGCGCTATTACGGCAACAACGACTATGACGACCCGGGCATTTCCCTGGCCCCCCTGAGCAGCCTCACGGGGCTGACGGAGCTGTACATCAACGGCAATGTCTTCAACAACGACCTCTCCGCCCTGGCGAGCCTGACGGAGCTGCAGACCCTGACGCTGTATATCGGCAATTACGACCATCCCGTCCGGGACATCAGCGCCCTGTCGAACCTGACGAACCTCAAGAGCTTTACCCTGAACAACAGTGCCGATAATCTGGACACCTCCCCGGTGTCCCATGTGACCAACGTGGATATCAGCTGACCCATCAGAGATAGGAGGAGGGAACCCCATGGCACAGATCGAATGCGGGCGGGGACATCTCTATGACCCGGATAAGTACCCCACCTGCCCCTACTGTAAGACCAACCAGCAGATCACCGTGGCCGCGGCGGGCCGCACCGCCCCGGTCCGGACCACCGCCGTCAATCCCACGGCCCCGGTGCCGGTGACGGCGCCCCAGCCCACGGCGCCGCTGTCCCGGACGCCGGTGACGGCGCCCCAGAAAACCCAGCCGCCCAAGGGCTACACTCCGGTCACGGATGACAGCCGGACCCAGCCGCCCCGGGGCTACGCCCCCACGCCGGTGACGGCCCCCTCCAAGACCATGCCCCCCAGGGGCTACGCGCCTCAGCCTGCGCCGGAGCCCACGGCGCCGCCCAGGGGCCTGGGCGTCAGCGTGGCCCAGGCGGGCAAGACCGTGGCCATGATGCAGCAGGAGATGGGCTTCGACCCGGTGGTGGGGTGGCTCGTCTGCGTGGAGGGCCCCAGCCGGGGCAAGAGCTACACCGTCCGGGGCGGCATCAACGCCATCGGCCGCAGCGAGCGCATGGACATCACCGTCACCGGGGACATGACCATCTCGGCGGAAAACCACGCCCGCATCAGTTACAGCGACCGCAACAACCGCTTCAATCTCATCCCCGGCGAGGGGCGCAACATCGTCTATCTCAACGGGGAGGAGCTGTTCTCCCCCATGCCGCTGAAGGCCTACGACCTCATCGACTTCGGCCAGACCAAGCTGCTGTTCGTTCCGCTGTGCGGCGAGCAGTTCCGCTGGGAGGACAAAGAGGGGGACCGCCATGGGTCTGCTACATAACCTGCTGGGCCGCTCCCGGCGGGTCACCGAGCCCTCCGCCACCCGGGAATTGCCCCGGGAGCCGGGCGAGCTGACGGTGGAGGTGGGCAACATCCAGGGCGTGGGCCGGCGGGAACGGCAGGAGGACTCCTTCGCCGTGGTGAACGCGGCCAGCCCCGACCTGCGCCGCAGCCAGGGCCTCCTGGCCGTGGTGGCCGACGGCATGGGCGGCATGGCCGACGGAAAGGAGGCCAGCCAGAGCGCCGTGGAGGACCTGCTGGCCCGGTTCCGGGACTGCGGCCCCGACACGGACATCCCCGCCTGGCTGGCAGAGAGTGTTCACGCCGTCAGCCGGGAGGTGTTCCGCCGCTTCTCCGGCGCCAGCGGCACCACCCTGGCGGCGGTCCACCTGCGGGGCAGCGCCCTGCACTGGGTCAGCGTGGGAGACAGCGCCATCTTCCTCCTGCGGGACGGGGGCGTGTTCCAGCTCAACCGGGAGCACACCTTCCTCAATACCCTCTACGCCCGGGAACTGGAGCAGGACGTCATCTGCCGGGAGCGGGCGGAGCAGGACGAGGACGCCCACCGGCTGACCTCCTTCGTGGGCATCGACCGCCTGGAGGAGGTGGACCGCAGCCTGAGGCCCCTGGCGCTGCTGCCCGGCGATGCGCTGCTGCTGTGCTCCGACGGCGTCAGCGGCGTGCTGACCCCTCCGGAGCTGATGGAGGCCATGGCCCTGCGGCCGGAGGAGGGCTGCGCCCTGCTGGAGCAGATGGTGCTGGAAAAGGACCTCCCCGCCCAGGACAACTTCACCGGGATCCTGATTTCCTGCAAATAAAACGATTTGGAGTGTGTGGTATGAGAAAACTTCGTCATCTTGCGGCCCTGGTGCTGGCCGCCGTCCTGGCGCTGGCGTGCGCGGCCCCGGCCAGCGCCGCCTTCGATCAGAACACCCTCAACGGCATCGTCATGATCCGCACCGGCGCCCCCGACGACGACGGCACCATGAACTACTGGCAGGGCACCGGCTTCTTCGTGGGCCCTCAGGGGGAGGATCCCCAGTACATCGTCACCAACTGCCACGTGGTGGAGGAATTCATCCTGGCGGGCAAGGCCCTGGGCGGCGGTGAGCTCTATGCCGTCTTTGACAAGGACAGCGAGCAGGAGGCCTATCTGGTGGACTACGACGCCGAGAAGGACGTGGCCCTGCTGAAGCTGGAGAAGGCCACGGACCTGCGGGAGCCGCTGCTGCTGCGGGAGCCCGAGGAGGCCATGCTGGGCAGCGAGGTCTACGCCGTGGGCTATCCCCTGGCGGCAGACATCACCATCCAGGCCGTCACCTCCTTCAGCAAGGACGACGCCACCGTCACCACCGGCAGCGTCAGCCGCTTCCTCACCGAGAGCGGCACCGGCCGCCGCCTGATCCAGACCGACACCGCCATGAGCGGCGGCAACTCCGGCGGCCCCCTGGTGGACGGCAGCGGCGCGGTGCTGGGCATCAACACCGCCGCGTCCAACCTGGACCAGAACCTGTTCTACGCCGTGAGCATCAGCGAGATCCTGCCCATCCTGGACCGCAACAGCATCCCCTACGCCCTCTATGAGGCCGACACCGGCTCCAACCTGGCCCTCTACGGCGGCATCGCCGCGGCCGTGGTGGTGATCGCCGTGGTCCTGGTGCTGGTGCTGCGGAAGAAGAAGGCTCCCGCCCCGGCGTCGGAGGAGCCCAAGGAGGCCCAGGGCACCCCCGTGCTGCGGTCCACCGCTCCCCAGCACGCCGGACAGGTGGTCCAGCTCCACCACCAGCCGGTCCAGATCGGCCGGGACACCGCCGTGTGCCGCCTGGTCTATCAGGAGGGCACCCCCGGCGTCAGCGCCCGCCACTGCCAGATCTACTTTGACCGGCGGGAGGGCGTGTTCGTGGTCACGGACCTGGGCTCCACCTACGGCACCTTCCTGGCCGACGGCCAGCGCCTGACCCCGGACACCCCGGTGAAGCTGCCGCCCAAGAGCGCCATCTACCTGGGCGAGGCGGCCAACACCGTGTGCCTGGAAGTGGAGTGAGTATGACGATCACCGCCTATTCCTATACCAACCAGGGCGGCCGGGTTCACAATGAGGACAGCCTCCGCCTGGGCCACGGCAACGGCCGGGAGGTGTTCGTCCTGGCCGACGGCCTGGGCGGACACGGCCGGGGGGAGGTGGCCTCCGCCCTGGCGGCGGAGGCGGTCTGCCGGGCCTGCCTGTCCGCCGGCGAGGCCGGAGAGACCGCCCTGCGGGAGGCCTTTGTCCGGGCCAACGGGGACATCCTGGAGGGGCAGAAGCTCCCCGGCCAGGAGGAGATGCGCACCACCGCCGTGGCGCTGTGGCTGGAGGGGGGCACCGCCCTCTGGGGCCACATCGGCGACTCCCGGCTCTACCGGGTGGCAGAGGGGGGGTGCACCCAGCTGACCGCGGACCACTCCGTCACCTACCGCAAGTTCCTGGGGGGCGAGATCTCCCGGATGGACGTCTACCACGACGACGACCGCTCCAGTTTGCTGCGGGTGCTGGGCCGGGAGACCTGTTCCCCGGAGACCGCCTCGGCGCCCCTGGCGCCGGGCCAGGCCTTTTTGCTGTGCTCCGACGGCTTTTGGGAGTATGTGTACCGGGAGGAGATCCTGGCGGACTGCCTGAAAGCCGAGACCCCGGAGCAGTGGGCCCGGCTGATGCTGCTGCGGCACATCCGCCGCACCCCGCCGGGCAACGACAACTTTTCCCTCATCACCGTATTTGTGGAGGAATGACCATGAGACGACTGCTTGGGGCCCTGGCGGCCTGCGCCGCGGCGGGTCTGCTGTGCGTAAACGCCCTGGCGGCGGAGGGCGCGGAGATCGTCCGGGCCTTCGTGCAGGACAGCACCCTGTATACCTACGTGGAGCTGGCGGAGACCGACCGGCCCGTCACCCAGGCCCGGGCCGGGATCGGCGGCCAGACCTTCTCCGCCGCCCACGCCCTGGAGACGGTGCGCCAGGCCGGATCCCCCGTGACCTATCTGCTGCTGGTGGACAACTCCACCTCCATGCCGCCCTTCCGGGAGGAGCTGGCGGCCTACGCCGGGGCCCTGGCCGCCCAGGGGGGCGAGCACACCCGCTACCTCCTGGCCACCTTCGGCGACGCCGTCTCCCTGTCGGCGGAGGAGATCCCGGCGGAGAACCTGGCGGAGGCCATGGAGGCCCTGCCCTTTGACGAGGACGTCACCCGCCTCCACAGCTGCATCGACCAGGCGCTGGACGCCTTCGAGGCCATCCCCCGGGAGGGCAGTGAGCTGCGGTGCATGGTGGTGCTGTCCGACGCCGTCCAGTACGACCCGGCGGGCGGCGTCTCCCACGAGGACCTGCTGGAGCAGCTGAGCGGCTCGGACGTGATGCTCCACGCCGTGGGCGTGGGCGGAGACAGCGGGGCCATCGAGTCCCTGGGCCTGCTGGCGGAGGCCTCCGGCGGCACCAGCTGCGCGGCGGCGGATCCCGCCGCCGCGGCGGAGGCCGCGGAGCAGCTGGCCGCCCTCAACGGCGCCATGCTGGTCACCGGCTTCGACCTGACCGGCTGCACCGCCTCCGGCGCGGACCAGCCCCTCACCGTCACCTTCGCCTCCGGCGGCGAGCTGCTGTGCCGGGCGGAGAGCACCGTGGACCTGCCGGAGCAGGCGGAGACGGCGGAC
>OLGB01004725.1_pt1 | contig 11311 bp, 9 predicted proteins | sample 1605691 | NCBI WGS metagenome assembly OLGB01 (sample SAMEA3888925, study PRJEB22519) | human gut metagenome | biome: human gut; feature: human-associated habitat; material: faeces | place: Denmark | collected 2010
GGCCTGTGCCTGAAAGGAGGAAGCGGAGACATGTCAACAATCATATGGGTCGCCGCCATCGTCATCTTTGGCGGCTCGAAGCGCATCAGCATCATCACCTCGGTCGTTGTTCCCGTTATGGCGCTCATTTACATCGCGATTGCTGTGTGGACTACCGTGAGCAATATCGGCGAGCTCCCCGCGGTGTTCGGCCTTATGTTCGCGTCGGCGTTCGATTTCCAGTCGATCTTCGGTGGTTTTGCTGGCTCGGTCGTTATGCTCGGCATCAAGCGTGGCTTGTACTCCAACGAAGCCGGCATGGGCTCCGCTCCTAACGCCGCGGCTACTGCAAGCGTTTCGCACCCGGTTAAGCAGGGCCTGGTCCAGAGTCTTTCGGTCTACATCGACACACTGCTCATTTGCACCTGCTCGGCCATGATGGTGCTCGTGTTCTACGTGCAAGACCCCGAGACGGCCACCGCGCTCAACGGCATGCCGCTCGTGCAGATGGCCGTGAACAACTCGGTGGGCGAGTGGGGCATTCACGTGATCACCTTCGCCATTTTCGCGTTCGCGTTTTCGAGCCTTATCGGCAACTACTTCTACGCCGAAAGCAATCTGCGCTTCATCAAGGATGATGAACGCGTCGTTCAGTGTCCTGCCGCGCATGAAGGCCAGCGGCGCGACTTCGATAATGCCCGTTTCCTGAAGCGAGGCCATCTTCTGGGGCCCGAGCATATCAAGCAGGGCATCGTGAAGAGGGCGCAGATACGGGTTGACCTTTTCGGCGAGATCGCCGGGCAGGAAGCCGAGCTTTTCACCCGCTTCGACGGCCGGACGGGTCAGCAGAATGCGGCGGATCTCCTGACGCTCCAGCGCATCAACCGCCGCCGCCACCGCCAGATAGGTTTTCCCGGTACCCGCCGGACCCACGCCGAAGGTGATGTCGTGATCGAGGATATTGGCGATGTACTGCGCCTGGTTCGGCGTACGCGGTTTGATCACCCCGCGCTTGGTCTTGATATTGACGGCTTTTCCGTACTCCGGCACGCTCTCGGCGCTTTGCTCAAGCACGCGCGCCTCTTTGATCGCCAGATGGATCTGCTCTGGTTCAATATCCTGAATCTGACCGCGCATCGGCGCCGTGTCGACATACAGGCTGCGCAGAATATCGGCGGCGGCGTGTACGCAAAGGGCGCGTCCGGTCAGCTTAAAGTGATTGTCACGGCGGTTGATCTCAATGCCTAACCGACGCTCCAGCTGTTTGATGTTGTCGTCAAACGGGCCGCACAGGGCTAACAGGCGTGCGTTATCCGCTGGCTCCAGGGTAATTTCACGAGTGTCTATGTTCAAACTGTTCCTCTTTACGCAGGTGGCCGGACGCGGCGCGTGGCCGGCTAATCAGGAAATTATTTACGTCACAGGAAAATGGCGCAAGCATTGCTGTAGATATAGGGACGGAGAGAGGAATTACAAGGCCTGCCGGAACCGACAGGCCTGAAGGGATCACGGCTGATAGATACCCACGCCAAGATCGTTCTCTTTACGGGTGCGGGCAATCACTGATTCGGGTGATTCAGCGATACGCAGACCCATCTCCGCTTCGGTGCGCACGATTTTGCCGCGCAGCGAGTTGGTGTAAACATCGACGATTTCGACATCGACAAACTTGCCGACGAGGTCCGGGGTGCCTTCGAAATTGACCACCCGGTTGTTCTCCGTACGCCCGGAGAGCTCCATGATGTTCTTGCGCGACGTGCCTTCCACCAGGATGCGCTGTACCGTGCCGAGCATGCGACGGCTCCAGGCCATCGCCTGCTGGTTGATGCGCTCCTGCAGAATATACAGACGCTGTTTCTTGTCTGCATCCGGCACGTCGTCGACCATATCGGCCGCCGGGGTGCCCGGACGGGCGGAGAAGATAAAGCTGTAGCTCATATCGAAATTGACGTCGGCGATAAGCTTCATCGTCTTTTCGAAATCTTCCGTGGTTTCGCCGGGGAAGCCGACGATAAAGTCGGAGCTAATCTGAATATCCGGACGCGCTTCACGCAGCTTACGAATAATCGCTTTATACTCCAGCGCGGTATGGGTCCGTCCCATCAGGTTCAGCACGCGGTCGGAACCGCTCTGCACCGGCAAGTGCAGGAAGCTCACCAGCTCCGGCGTATCGCGATAGACGTCGATGATGTCGTCGGTAAATTCGATCGGATGGCTGGTGGTGAAGCGAATGCGGTCGATGCCGTCGATAGCGGCCACCAGGCGCAGCAGATCGGCAAAGCTGCCGGTGGTGCCGTCGTAGTTCTCACCGCGCCAGGCGTTCACGTTCTGGCCCAGCAGGTTGACTTCACGCACGCCCTGCGCCGCCAGTTGGGCGATTTCAAACAGGATATCGTCGCACGGGCGGCTGACTTCTTCACCGCGGGTGTAGGGCACCACGCAGTAGGTGCAGTATTTGTTGCAGCCTTCCATAATCGAGACAAAGGCGGTCGGGCCTTCGGCGCGCGGTTCTGGCAGGCGATCGAATTTTTCAATTTCCGGGAAGCTGATATCAACCACCGGGCTGCGGTTGCCGCGCACAGAGTTAATCATCTCCGGCAGGCGGTGCAGGGTTTGCGGCCCGAAAATAATATCGACATAGTGCGCGCGCTGACGAATATGGTCGCCTTCCTGGGAGGCCACGCAGCCGCCAACGCCAATAATCAGGTCCGGGTTCTTCTCTTTCAGCAGCTTCCAGCGTCCAAGCTGATGGAAAACTTTTTCCTGGGCCTTCTCACGAATTGAGCAGGTATTGAGCAACAGCACATCTGCTTCTTCCGCCACTTCGGTCAGTTGATACCCATGTGTCGCATCCAGCAGATCGGCCATCTTTGATGAATCATACTCGTTCATCTGACAGCCCCAGGTTTTAATATGGAGTTTTTTTGTCATTGACTTGCTCATGCTCAGTAATAGATATCCAAAACGCGGGGATATATACAGGGTGAATTTCGCATTCCAGGGCGCGTATTGTAATGCTTTGGTCGCCCCCTGACCAGTGCGAGCGTTATCACCGCAAGAGGGCGAAAAATCCGGTAAACTTAACGGATTCTGCTTTAAGGATAATAGCCATGACAATTCACGCAACAGATGTCGCCGTCGTGGGCGGCGGCATGGTCGGCGGCGCCCTGGCGTTAGGGCTGGCGCAACAGGGATTTACCGTGACGGTGCTTGAGAAAACGGCGCCCCCGGCTTTCGATCCGGCATCCGCCCCGGATGTGCGGATCTCGGCGATCAGCGCGGCCTCGGTCGGCCTGCTGAAAAGCCTTGACGTCTGGGATGCCGTGCGGGAGATGCGCGTCCACGCTTACCGTCGTCTGGAGACCTGGGAGTGGGAGAGCGCGCACGTCGCCTTTGACGCCGCAGAGCTCAAGCTGCCAGAGCTGGGCTATATGGTTGAGAACAAGGTCCTGCAGTGGGGCCTGTGGCAAGCGCTGGCGGCGCACGAAGGGGTTACCCTCCGCGTTGGCGGCGAACTGGAGGCGATGCAGCGCGGCGAGGCGCAGACGGCGCTGCGTTTACGCGAGGGGGAGACGATCCACGCCCGGCTGGTTATCGGCGCCGACGGCGCCAGCTCTCAGGTGCGGGAGATGGCCGGCATCGGCGTGCACGCCTGGCAATATCAGCAATCCTGTATGCTCATCAGCGTCCAATGCGCCGACGATCCCGGCGACAGCACCTGGCAGCAGTTTACCCCCAGCGGACCGCGCGCCTTCCTGCCGCTGTTCGACAACTGGGCCTCGCTGGTATGGTATGACACCCCGGCGCGGATCCGTCAGCTGCAGGGTATGTCCATGCCCCAGCTTCAGCAGGAGATCGCCCGCCATTTCCCGGCGCGTCTCGGGCGGGTGACGCCGCGGGCGGCCGGCGCCTTCCCGCTCACCCGCCGTCATGCGCTGCAGTATGTTCAGCCCGGTCTGGCGCTGGTGGGCGATGCGGCGCACACCATTCATCCACTGGCGGGGCAGGGGGTTAACCTTGGCTATCGCGATGTCGACGCCCTGCTGGAGATCCTGGCGCAAGCGCGCGGCCGAGGCGAAGAGTGGGCCAGCCTGCCGGTGCTCAAGCGCTACCAGGCGCGGCGGCGGGCGGATAATTTTATTATGCAGTCGGGGATGGATCTGTTTTACGCCGGATTCAGCAATGACCTGGCGCCGGTGCGGATGCTGCGTAATATTGGCCTGATGGCGGCCGAACGCGCCGGGGTGCTGAAGCGTCAGGCGCTGAAGTATGCGTTAGGCTTGTAACTCCGGCTTCCCGGGCAGGGGCGTAGTGGAAAGCGTCTGCCCGGCAGTCAGTGACGCGCCAGGATGGCTATATGCCAATAGCAAAAAAGCCCACCGAGGTGGGCTTTTTTGCATTTAAGTGGCTGGGGTACGAGGATTCGAACCTCGGAATGCCGGAATCAGAATCCGGTGCCTTACCGCTTGGCGATACCCCAACAAATTGTTTGCGGATTTATCGATGTGTATCGATACGTCCCGAATATGGTGGCTACGACGGGATTCGAACCTGTGACCCCATCATTATGAGTGATGTGCTCTAACCAGCTGAGCTACGTAGCCATCTTTTTTTCGCGTAACCTTATCGGCGTTGCGGGGCGCATTATGCGTATTGGGCCTGCGAGCGTCAACCTCTTTTTCAAGGAAAATCGTTGTAATGTGACTGTTTGGTTAGGTTGCGAACAGCTCGCTGCAATAATCGGCAATTATTGGTTATTTATCGTTTTTCAGCGGCATAATTCCCGCAAAAAGAAAACGGACCCCGGAGGGTCCGTTTCGCGTTTCAACGCCTGTCAGGGCTTATTTATAGGCCGACTGGTGGACGCCTACCGCGCGGCCTGACGGATCGTTCATGGTTTTGAATGCTTCATCCCACTCAATGGCTTTAGCAGAAGAGCAGGCCACCGACGGACCGCCAGGGACACACTCCGCCGCGCTTGGCAGCGGGAACAGCTCTTCGAAGATCTCGCGGTACAGATAGCCTTCTTTGGAGGTCGGCGTGTTGTACGGGAAGCGGAAGCTTGCGGTTTCCAGCTGCTGGTCGCTGATCTGCTTCGCGGCCACTTCTTTCAGCGTATCGATCCAGCTGTAGCCGACGCCGTCAGAGAACTGCTCTTTCTGGCGCCAGGCAACGCTGGCCGGCAGATAGGATTCAAAGCATTCGCGCAACACGTGTTTTTCCATTTTGCCGTTGCCGCACATCTTATCCTGCGGGTTGATGCGCATCGCCACGTCGAGGAACTTCTTGTCAAGGAACGGCACGCGGGCTTCCACGCCCCAGGCGGACATCGCTTTGTTGGCGCGGGCGCAGTCAAACATATGCAGCGCCTGCAGCTTACGTACCGTCTCTTCGTGCAGTTCTTTGGCGTTCGGCGCCTTATGGAAGTAGAGGTAGCCGCCGAACACTTCGTCCGAGCCTTCGCCGGAAAGCACCATTTTGATGCCCATGGCTTTAATTTTCCGCGACATCAGGTACATCGGCGTCGAAGCGCGAATAGTGGTCACATCGTAGGTTTCGATGTGATAGATAACGTCGCGGATCGCATCCAGCCCTTCCTGGACGGTAAAGTGAATTTCATGGTGCACGGTGCCGAGGTGGTTAGCCACTTCCTGCGCCGCTTTCAGGTCAGGAGAGCCTTCCAGACCGACCGCGAAGGAGTGCAGCTGCGGCCACCAGGCTTCGCTACGCTCCTGATCTTCGACGCGACGGGCGGCAAATTTCTTGGTGATGGCGGAGATGACCGAAGAATCAAGGCCGCCGGAGAGCAGCACGCCGTAGGGGACGTCGGACATCAGATGGCTTTTCACCGACTCTTCCAGCGCCTGGCGCAGCTCGTTCTTATCGGTAACGTTGTCTTTTACCGCGTCGTAATCGAACCAGTCGCGCTGATAGTACTGGCGAATTTCACCGTCTTTGCTCCACAGGTAGCTCCCCGCCGGGAACTCTTTAATGGTGCGGCACACCGGCACCAGGGCTTTCATTTCAGAGGCGACATAGAAGTTGCCGTGTTCGTCATGGCCCATATACAGCGGAATAATGCCGATATGGTCGCGGCCAATTAAGTACGCGTCTTTTTCGCTGTCGTACAGGGCGAAGGCGAACATCCCCTGCAGGTCGTCGAGGAACGCCGGGCCTTTTTCCTGATACAGCGCGAGGATCACTTCGCAGTCGGAGCCGGTCTGGAAATGATAGCGGTCGCCATATTCCGCGCGCAGCGCCTGATGGTTGTAGATTTCGCCGTTAACGGCCAGCGCATGTGTTTTTTCGGCGTTGTACAGCGGCTGAGCGCCGGCGTTGACATCGACAATCGACAGGCGCTCGTGCGCCAGAATCGCTTTGTCGCTGGCATACACGCCAGACCAGTCCGGACCGCGATGGCGCATCAGGCGGGAAAGCTCCAGCGCCTTTTTACGCAGCTCACCTGCGTCAGTTTTAATATCCAGTACGCCAAAAATAGAACACATAGCCTTCTCCATTACCCTGTCGTGTTTGATGTTGTGCTGGCTTCGTCTCGTGGCGAAGCCTGAGTGCGTGCTTAAGAAAATGCCGTAAAGGGGGAGCAGGCGCAAGGGTTTTACGGCCGGAAAAAGAAAAAACGCAACTGCGATTGTTGAATAGTAAAAAAAGAGTATCTTTTGAACGGCTTCATTGAAGAATACGCAATTTTAAGCCGTTTTTATTAGATATGGTGCTTTTGGCAGGCGTCAAAAATGAACAACCACGTCCTGAGACGTGGCTGACATTAGAAAATATCGATTTCCGCGACGGAGGGGTAGATCCACGACGGGCGGAACGGCATGCTGTCGATGTCGTCGAGGGTTGAGACTCCGGAGAGCACCAGAATGGTCTCCAGTCCCGCCTGGAAGCCAGCCAGAATGTCGGTACGCAGATTGTCGCCGACAATCACCGTCTGTTCGGAGTGGGCCTGCATTTTGTTCAGCGCTGAGCGGATGATCCACGGGCTGGGTTTACCGACGTAAAACGGCTTACGGCCGGAGATCTTCTCGATCCCGGCGCACAGGGCGCCGCAGGCCGGGTAGAAGCCGCGACCGTGAGTATCCGGGTTAGTGGCAATGAAGCGGGCGCCATTGGCGACAAAGAAGGCCGCCTTATGCATCATCTCCCAGTTAAAGGAGCGGGTTTCCCCGACGATGACAAAATCCGGGTTGACGTCGGTAATGGTAAAGCCGGCTTTGTACAGCTCGTGGATCAGCGCCCCTTCACCCACCACATAGGCTTTCTTACCTTCCTGGCGGCGCAGAAAATCGGCCGTCGCCATCGCCGAGGTGTAGAACGCGCTATCCGGAACCTCAATCCCGGCGGTGGCGAAACGGTTCGCCAGATCCTGGCCGGTTTGCGACGGGTAGTTGGTCAGCATCACCAGCGGCATGCCTTTCTCGAGGATGCGCTTGATAAACTCGGCAGCGCCGGGAACGGCGACGTTATCGTGCATCAGCACACCGTCAATATCACAAATTATGTTTTGAATGGTCATGGTGGGTCCAGAATCATTATCAAAGACGAAACTATACGCGTCATTGATGAGGTTTCACACCTCTGACGGGCGATGCCCGCCAACGACAGAGCGACGCGCTTATCAATAAAGGGGGGCGGTTAGCTCTCAAGCAAGCGCTGCAGCAGCGTGCCATTGAGCATGGCGCGTTTGACCAGCGCGAAGGCGCCAATCGCTGAGCGATGATCGAGGGTGGAGCGCACCACCGGCAGGTTCTTACGAAACGCCTTCAGCGCCTGGGCGTTAATGCAGCCCTCAATGGCCGGGAGCAGCACTTTCTCGGCTTCCACAATTTCGCCGGCGATGACGATTTTTTGTGGATTGAACAGGTTGATGGCGATGGCGATCGTTTTTCCGAGGTGACGCCCTACGTACTCGACCACTTCGCAGGCCAGGGCATCGCCTTTGTTGGCCGCTTTGCAGATGGTTTTGATCGTGCAGTCATCGAGGGTCAGACGGCTCTGATAGCCCTGCTCCAGCAGGTGGCGAACGCGATGTTCGATGGCGGCATTAGCCGCGACGGTCTCCAGACAGCCAAAGTTGCCGCAGTGGCAGCGCTCGCCCAGCGGGTCGACCTGAATATGGCCGATTTCGCCGACGTTGCCGTTACGGCCGATAAAAATGCGTCCGTTGGAGATGATCCCCGCCCCGGTGCCGCGGTGCACGCGCACCAGAATGGAGTCTTCGCAATCCTGGCTTGCGCCAAAATAGTGCTCGGCCAGCGCCAGGCTGCGGATATCGTGTCCGACAAAGCAGGTAACGTTGAAGCGTTTTTCCAGCGCCCCGACCAGGCCCCAGTTTTCCACCGCAATGTGCGGCATATAGCGGATCACCCCGCTTTCCGGATCCACCAGCCCCGGCAGGATCACCGAGATGGCGATCAGCTCGCGAATTTTGCGCTGACAGTTTTCAATAAAAGTGGCGATGATATTCAGCAGGGCGTGTTCCAGCGTTTCCTGGGTGCGCTCGGGCAGCGGGAAATGCTCCTCTTCCAGGGTCTTGCTGCTTAAATCATAGAGGGTGAGAGTGGCGTCATAGCGGCCAAGGCGCACGCCAATGGCGTTGAAGTTGCGCGTCTCCGCAATGATGGAGATGGCGCGGCGGCCCCCGGTGGAGGCCTGCTGATCGACTTCTTTGATCAGTCCGCGTTCAATAAGCTGACGCGTAATTTTGGTTACGCTGGCAGGGGCAAGCTGGCTTTGTTCCGCAATCTGGATACGCGAGATGGGGCCGTGCTGATCGATGAGCCGATAGACGGCCGCGCTGTTCAGCTGTTTTACGAGATCGACGTTACCAATTTGAGCCTGTCCGCCTGCTGTCATACTTTTACTTACTCAGTGACGACCTCGTTACCATTAACGATGGTCTTGGTGATTTTATAATCGCGTGTAAAGGCGGTCAGGTTAGCGACCATACCCGGCGCAATACTGCCGAGCTGCTTGTCCACACCAATGGCGCGCGCGGGATAGAGCGTCGCCATGCGCAATACTTCGTCCAGCGCCACACCGCAATGCTCAACCAGATTACGCACCCCTTCAATCATGGTCAGGGAAGATCCGCTGAGGGTGCCGTTTTCATCTACGCACAGCCCGTTGCGGTAGTATATTGTTTTCCCGGCAAAAATGAACTGGTCAATATTCGCCCCCGCCGGCGCGGTGGCGTCGGTGACCAGGCACAGTTTGTCGCCTTTCAGGCGCTTGGCGTTGCGCACGTTGGCGTAATCGACGTGCATCCCGTCGACAATAATACCGCAGTAGACATCCGGCTCGTCAAAAATCGCCCCGGCCAGACCCGGTTCGCGGCCAGTAATGTACGGCATTGCATTATACAGGTGGGTGGCGAAGGTAATGCCTGCGCGGAAGCCCACTTTCGCCTCTTTCAGCGTGGCGTTGGAGTGGCCCGCGGAGACGACGATCCCGGCGGCGACCAGTTTGCGGATCACTTCCGGCTCAACGCGCTCAGGGGCGAGGGTCACTTTGGTGATCACATCGGCGTTGTCGCACAGGAAATCGACCAGCGCCGCGTCCGGTTTACGCACATAGTCCGGGTTGTGGGTGCCTTTCTTGACGATATTCAGCCACGGTCCTTCAAGATGCAGACCCAGCGCCTGGTTCGGGTGCTTTTGCAGGTATTCGCGCATCACGCGCACGCCTTGCTTCATCAGATCGTCGCTGGAGGTAATCAGCGTCGGCAGGAAGCTGGTGCAGCCTGAGCGTTCGTTGGCCTTCTGCATGATCTCCAGCGTGTCGACAGTGACCGCGTCAGGGCTGTCGTTAAACTGCACGCCGCCGCAGCCGTTGAGCTGGACGTCGATAAAACCGGGGGCGAGGATGGCGCCGTTGACTGAGCGCTGCTCGATGTCAGACGGCAAATCTGCCAGCGGACAAAGACGTTCGATAAGGCCATTAGCGATAACAACCGCATGGTCATCAAGAATTTCATGACCGGTATAAACCCGGCCCTGGGTTAATGCATACATTACGACCCCCGGTATATACGCCTCATCAGGCCCGGGTACGTTCGTTTGCCGCCGGCATGATGATGCATACAAAGAAAAAGATGGTCCCGCGCAAATCGCGGGACACGACTACATTACAGACCTTTAATATTTTCAGCTTCTAATTCGTTGAAATATTTCAGTGTCTTCACTTTCAGCTCCATGGTAGACGGTTCGTCACAGACGATCACCGCCTTCGGATGCAGCTGCAGACAGGTAATGGTCCACATGTGGTTGACGTTACCTTCTACCGCCGCCTGCAGCGCCAGCGCTTTCTGATGGCCCAGCACCAGAATCATTACCTCTTCTGCGTCCAGCAGGGTGCCCACGCCGACGGTTAGCGCATATTTCGGCACCAGATCCACGTCGCCGTCGAAGAAGCGGGAGTTCGCCACGCGGGTTTCATGGGTCAGGGTCTTAATACGGGTACGAGACGCCAGAGAGGAGGCCGGTTCGTTAAACGCGATGTGACCATCGTTGCCCACGCCGCCCATGAACAGGTGGATTTTACCGTAGGAACGAATTTTTTCTTCATAGCGACGGCATTCCGCATCGATGTCCGGCGCGTTACCATTCAGCAAGTTGATATTTTCTGCCGGAATATCAACGTGGTCAAAGAAATTACGGTGCATGAAGCTATGATAGCTTTCCGGATGCTCTTTCGGCAGGCCAACGTATTCATCCATGTTGAAGGTGACGACGTGTTTGAAGCTAACCTGGCCTGCTTTATGCATTTCAACCAGCGCCTTGTAGGCGGTGAGTGGGGTGCCGCCGGTCGGCAGTCCCAGGACGAACGGACGGTCCGCGGTTGGTTTAAATGCATTAATGCGGTTAACGATATGGCGGGCAGCCCATTTACCGACCTGCTCAGCGGTTACCAGGGGGATCAGTCTCATTCTTCACCTCTATAGTTAAAGTAGATTCTGGCGGATTGGCGCCAGCACTCTGAGGAGAGTATTGCAGCAACTGCGCCGACCGGGGTCAATCCGTGTTGATTTTTTGAATGATAAAATAAGTTTTCGATGTTAGCCAGTGTAAGGGAGGGGGGAATACGATATTTGGTGATAATTATCACAAAAAATACCCGTTTAATTTGCGATACGAATTAATTTTTCACACACTTTGCCGGTAAGTGATAAAACCGACCTTGTTACACAATAAAAAAGTGGCTTTGAAAATGAGCCTCATCGGGGTCTCATAGGGGGAATAAGATGAATATTTTAGGTTTCTTTCAGCGGCTGGGTAGGGCGTTACAGCTCCCTATCGCAGTGCTGCCGGTC
>OLGB01004726.1_pt1 | contig 11311 bp, 9 predicted proteins | sample 1605691 | NCBI WGS metagenome assembly OLGB01 (sample SAMEA3888925, study PRJEB22519) | human gut metagenome | biome: human gut; feature: human-associated habitat; material: faeces | place: Denmark | collected 2010
GCGGAAAAGGCTTCCAATGCCTGTGTCAGATTGTAGGCACAGAAAATCTCAAAAAAGTCCGGGCGTAGTGTGCGGATTTTGTTGGAAATGCTTTCGACGGTATAATATTCATCGTCTACAATTAACAGGTTCATAATAACCTCCCAAAACATATTTTTAGCTGTTCCGGTTATCCGTCGATGCGGAAAAAGGGAACGTAAGGAAAATCAATGGTAATCTGAGCGCCTGCGCCGGGGCGGTTGCCAAAAGCAAAAGCTGCGTCGGGAAAAATCTGGCGGAGGCGGAGCACCACGTTTGTGATGCCGATGTGTTCCTGCTCGGAGTTTACATAGGTATCAAGCTTTTGCAGCACGGCAAGTATATCCTCGGAAAAACCGCATCCGGTATCCCAGATACAGATATGAAGACGGGTACACTGATTTTCTTCCTGCGCGGTGATATCGATATGCATGTCCAGCACTTTCCCCATAACGACCTCATATTTGATCGTGTTTTCCACAAAGTTCAGGAGTATAAGCGGCACAACCGTTGCATTTTGCAGCGATTCTTCGCAGGAAGGGAGCAGGCGCAGCGCGCCGGGCTGGTCAGCGATGTGTTCCCGGCCTCGCTGACGCTGGAGTATGCCCTGAAGCAGGCGGCCCTGATGGCGCGCCACTCGCCACTGGCGCTGCAGGCGGCCAAACAGGCGCTGCGCCAGCACGATTTGCGGTATCTCTTCCACCGCCTCCTCAAACGCGCTTACCGCTTTCTTATCGCCCTCTTTTAGCGTCGCGAAGACGATCGCCAAAAAGTTAAAGCCCATTTTAGCCGGATCCAGATTGGCCCGATAGCCGGTAATCACGCCTTCCTGCTCCAGCGTCCGCAGCCGTCGATGACAGGGCGAAAGGCTAAGATTCACCCGCTCGGCCAGCTCGGTTATCGACAGCCGCCCGTCAGCCTGTAGCTCAGCAAGAATTTTTCGATCGATGCTATCCATTTAGAAGATTTTCCCTCAGAAGAACGCCTTAAAGCATAACATTGAAAGCTCATTGCGCAATAAACTCGATATTCTTTCCCTCAAACAACCGCCGCTTAACGAGGGAAAATGATGGAAAATTGTTGTCAGCACGCAGAGGCGGGCCGTCCATGGAAATGAGCTTTATCGCCAGCTTTTGGCTGGTCTCCTTTCTGCTGATCATCACGCCGGGCGCTGACTGGGCCTATACCATCAGCGCGGGGATCAACGGACGGCGCGTGATACCCGCCGTCGCCGGGCTCATGTCTGGCCACCTGCTGGCCACGCTGATCGTCGTCGCCGGAATCGGCGTGTTAATCGCCAATCATCCGCTGGCGCTGTCGACGCTCACGCTGCTGGGCGCAGGCTATCTGATGTGGCTGGGGATCGCTATTTTGCGCCATCCGCCAACGCCAGGTGCACAGCAGCACAGCGCGGGCAGCTGGAATCGCTGGGCGATTAAGGGGTTATGCATTAGCGGCCTGAATCCAAAAGTCTTTCTTCTGTTTCTGGCCCTGCTGCCGCAGTTTACCGACCCACGGGGAAGCTGGTCGCTAGCCCAGCAGATGTCGGCGCTAGGCGGTATTCATCTGGTAACCTGCACGCTGGTCTATTTACTTGTCGGCTACGGCGCCAAAGCGCTGTTAGCGACCCGGCCCCAAATCGCGCAAAAGGTCAGCATCGCTTCCGGGGTGATAATGGTCGCCATAGCCGCCCTGCTGTTTCTGGAGCAGCTGAGGTAGGGGGCGGGGAACGTTCGCAATTTAACGGCTATCTGTTCAGGCAGCGACTCAGTGGCATTAAATTCACCGTTGCCTTATTAAACGTGGTTGCGCCAGCATGCTGGCGCATTTATTCAGGCGCGAATATCGTCGTACTCGCGAGTATTATCAAATTCATGTTTGGCAAACGGGCACAGCGGAATAATTTTGCGCTGCTCGCCGCGCATTTTTTCCACCACTTTCGCCACCAGCTTTTTCCCCACCCCCTGACCTTTCAGGCTGGGGTCGACGTCGGTGTGTTCAATAATGCTGAGGTGCTCGCCCGTGGGCACAAAAACAATTTCCGCCACCTGCTTCCCGTCGGCGTCATTGACGTAAAACTTGTTATGACCTTCCAGTATTTCCATCATTTCCTCACTTATTTTTGGCGATACTTTAGTGCGCCGCTCGGGCAGGTATCAATAACCTTAACCACCGTGGCCACGTCCACTTCATCCGGGACGATCCACGGTTTGCGTTTCAGGTTGAAAAGCTTCGCGCTACCGCGCACGCAGTTACCCGAGTGCTGACAGATATCGGTGTTAAAGTAGACGTCGATTTTCTCGCCGGTATAGGCGCGATAGCCCGCTTCCAGTAGTTCTTTATCCATGACATTGCCTCAGTCCTGACTATTTTTTAGCTTTGGCTCTAAGCATAGCCCTGCCAACAACCGCTGACTATCGGCGACGGGCGAAATTTATATTCCAGCGGCCTCACGCCATTAATGCAGAATGAATGATTTTCTATGCACTCGTTATCCAAAGAAAATGTTCTGTTTATCGATGAAATACAGACGCTTCGGTTATATCTATCTTTTATTTCCCCGGTAGGGAGATTACACTCATTTCACCTTAACCCGAGCACTCAGGTATTCAGTCTTGAATCGCATTGTAAAGCTGCCGCGCCCTACGCTCTTATTCTTGCTATTTACGCTCTCCGGCTGCTCATTATCCCCGGCGATTCCGGTATTAGGCGCCGCATTCCCGGGCTGGTTTTTCTGCTTAACAGGCGCCGCGCTGTTACTTATTCCCTGCCATATCCTGATTGTGCGTAAAGGATGGCAGTCGCGATTTTCTCCGCTGGTCTTCAGCTATCTGGCGCTGATGTTCCTGTTCGCCACGATTCTGTGGTTCCTGCTCTTCGTAAACTAGATACCTATGACCTCATCCCGCTCAAGCGTTATCCGCAAAAAATGGCCCCTGCTGGCGCTCGTTCTCACCGCTATCGTGGCGCTGATTCTGGTTATCTGGCAGCTGCAAACCTCGCCGGAAACCAACGATGCCTATGTCTATGCCGACACCATCGACGTGGTGCCGGAAGTGAGCGGGCGGATCGTCGAGATGCCGATTCGCGATAATCAGCGGGTAAAAAAAGGCGACCTGCTGTTCCGCATCGACCCGCGCCCCTACCAGGCGATGCTTGATGATGCCAAAGCGCGGCTGACCACGCTTGATGCGCAGATTATGCTGACCCAGCGCACGATTAAAGCGCAGGAATATAACGCGCAGTCGGTCAGCGCCGCCGTTGAACGGGCTAAGGCGCTGGTTAAGCAGACCACCTCTTCACGCATTCGCCTTGAGCCGCTGGTACCGCAAGGGTTTGCCTCCCAGGAGGATCTTGATCAGGCGCGAACGGCAGAAAAAGCGGCGCGCGCCGAGCTGGAAGCCACCCTGCTGCAGGCCAAACAGGCTTCCGCCGCCGTGACCGGCGTCGATGCCATGGTGGCGCAGCGGGCGGGCATCCTCGCGCAAATTGCGCTGGCCGAGCTGCACCTCGAATTTACCGAAGTCCGCGCGCCGTTTAACGGCGTGGTGGTGGCGCTAAAAACCACGATCGGCCAGTACGCCTCGGCCCTGAAGCCGGTCTTTACCCTGCTTGATGACGACCACTGGTACGTGGTGGCGAACTTCCGCGAAACCGATTTAAAAAACGTGCGGCCCGGCGTTCCGGCCAGAATCACCGTGATGACCAACCACAGTCGCGCCTTCGAGGGCGTAGTCGACTCGGTCGGCACCGGCGTTCTGCCCGACGGCGGCAGCGTGATTGAAGGCCTGCCGGTGATCCAGAAGAGTATCAACTGGGTCCACGTCTCCCAGCGCTTCCCGGTCAAAATCGCCGTTAAAGACCCCGACCCGAACCTGTTTCGTATGGGCGCCTCCGCCAGCGCCGTTCTGCAGCCGCAATAAGGAGACGGCATGCAGAGCTTGTGGCCTTTTCTGACCCGGGAACTCCGCGATGCGCCGGGGCGGGCGAACTACACCCTGCGCCTGACGCTCAGCTGCGCGGTGCTGATTGTGCTGTTTATGACGCTGCATATTCCCTTCCTCGCCGTCGCGCTGATCGTGGTGTTTTACGTCAGCCAGCCGAACGTCCTGATGATCAAACTGGTAAGCGTGGTTTTCGTGGTGACCGTCAGCGTCGCGCTGGGCGGCGTGCTGCTGATTATCAAATGGACCTATGACTATCCGCTGATCCGCCTGGTCGCCTCGGTGATCCTGTTCTTCTGCGCCATTTACCTGATGCGGGTGCTCGGCAAGCTCGGGCTGGCGTTTTTCGTGGTGGCGCTGGCGGTCATCTACGCCCAGACCTTCCCGTCGATGACCAGCCAGAGCGAAATTCTGGTGCGCCTGCTGCTGTGGCTATGGGTGGCGATCAACACCGCGATTCTGGTGACCCTGCTGGTCAACGCCTGTTTCCAGCAGGCCTTTCCCGGCTATCAGTTTAAAGCCCGGCTGGTGGTGATGCTCCGCCAGACGGCGCGGCGCCTGAGCCAGCCGGACGATGGCACGCCGCCGCCCACCGTTACCGAGATTGCCGGGCAGTTTAACCAACTGCGGTCCCTGTATCAGCAGGCCGCACGCGCCACGCCGGAGATTGCCGCCAGCCCGCAGGCCTGGCAGTCGCTGATGGCCGCCGCGCTGAGCTGCTCTCATTTGACGGCGCTGCTCCTGCCGGGCGACGACCATCCCGATGCGCGTCGGCGGATAGCCAGCCAGCTTAACGCGCTGGCGGATAATCTGCCCGCGGCGGCGGAGGTCCAGCCGCTGATTGTCCCGCGCGACGGAGCCAACAGCGCCATTTTGCAGGAGATCGCCGAGGTTCTGGCGCGGCTGGCGCGCGGCGAAACCATCCCGCTGCCGCAGGGCGAAGTGGAAAAAGCGCCGCTGCTTTTGCCGGACGCGTGGTCCAATCCGGCCTATCTGCACTTTGCCCTGAAAACGCTGCTGGCGACGCTGCTGTGCTACGTTTTTTACACCGCCGCCGACTGGCAGGGCATCCACACCATCATGCTGAGCTGCGTGATCGTCGCCCAGCCGGGCCTGGGCGCCACCATGCAGAAAACGTGGCTACGCATCGGCGGCGCGCTGCTGGCCACGCTGATTGCGCTGCTTCTGATCGTCTTTGTGCAGCCCTGGACCGATTCGCTGAGCGGCCTGCTGGCGATGACCCTGCCGGTCTTCGCGCTGGCGGCGTGGATTGCGGCGGGATCGGAGCGCATCGCCTACGCCGGCATTCAGATAGGCTTTACCTTCGCGCTGGCGTTCCTGAGCTGGTTTGGTCCGCTCAGCAACCTTACCGAGCTGCGCGACCGGGTTATCGGCATCCTGCTCGGCGTGCTGGTTTCCTCCATTGTTCATCTCTATTTATGGCCCGATAGCGAAGCGCCGCAGCTGAAAGCGCGTCTGGCCCAGCTGTATCGCCAGCTGGCGCAAACCCTCGCCGCCCGCGACGATGAAGTTCAGCAGGTACCGCTGTTTGCCGCGCTGACCGAGAGCGAAACCTTAATCAACCGGGTGGCCGCCGAGCCGCTGGGAACCTATGCGCACCCGTGGCCGGAAGCCAAAAGCTGGCCGGCGCGGGCAACCTTTCGTCAGGCAGAGGAGATCCTGCGCCTCAGCGAAGGCTATCGCCTCTACGCCGCGCCGGAAGATACTTTTTTAGCCCGCTGCGCCCGGCGGCTTGAAGCCTACGCCAGCGATATCGATGCGCAGCAAAATACCGTTGAGCGCGTTCAGGCGCCGCAGCCGGATCCGGCGAGTCCGTTCGGCGCGCCGCTGGTCAATGCGCTGGCCGCGCTGCCCACGTGGCCGCTTGCGTCTTCCGTTATTCCGCGACAGGCAACCCGATCATGACGAAAACCACTCCTCTTCCGCGCGTCTGGCGCTCCCTGGCGCTTGCCTTCGCCCTCACGCAATTAGCCGGCTGCGCGTTAATTCAGGACGATCCTGGCCAGGTACCGCTGGTCAACCCGCAGCAGGCCGAGCTGGCGCAGGTGATCCACCTGGCGAACAGCGGCTGGCCGACGGCGCGGTGGTGGGAAGGCTATCAGGATCCCCAGCTCAATATGCTGGTTAATCGCGCGCTGCAGAACTCTCCTACTATGCAGGCGGCGCGGCTGCGTATTTCGCAATCGCAGTCCACGGTTGAGCTGGCGCAGTCGGCAATGGGCGTTCAGGCCACCGCCGTGGCGGCGCAAAACCGCCTGCGGGTGACCAATAAACAGTTTACCTGGCCCTACTCCTTCTCCCTGCCGGTGGATAAAAACGGCCCCTGGTACACGCTGAATACAGTCGGCGTCGGAGCGACGCTGAATATCGATTTATGGGGCGCCGACCGCGCCCGCGTCGCCGCCGCGATTGGCGAAAAGAATGCCCGCCAGGCGGAGACCGCCGGTATCGAGCTGGATCTCGCCAGCAGCGTGGCTCAGCTCTATTTCGCGATGCAGGCAACTTTTCAGAAAATCGAATTACTCAACCAGCTGGAGGCTATCGCCCGCCTCTCGGTGCAGGCGCACGAGCATCGTACCGCGCGCGGCGTCGAGGATAGCGTCGATGTCGCCAATGCCCAGGCGGAGCTGCTGGCGGCGCAGCAGCAGGTGATTACGGCGCAGGGGACGCTGACGCAGTACCGGGAAACCCTGCGGGCGCTGATCGGCGCCGATGCGCATAGCATGCCGGAGATTCACCCCGTGGCGCTGCCGACGCTGCAGGAAACGCTCCCGGACTCGCTCTCGTTTGAGCTGCTGGCCCGCCGCCCGGACCTGCAGGCGCTGCGCGGCTACGTTAGCGCTTCCATGAGCCAGGTGGACGCGGCAAAAGCGGCCTTTTACCCGCACTTTGATATCAAGGCCTTCTGGGGCTACAACGCGCTGAGCGTCGGCGATCTGTTTAAGTCCTCATTCCAGCAGATCAATATACTGCCGGGGCTCTATTTACCGCTGTTTGACGGCGGGCGCTTAAACGCCAACCTGAAATCGACGCGTACGGCGAGCAATATTTTGATTAAGCAGTACAACCAGGCGGTGCTGGACGCGGTGCGCGACGTGGCGATTAGCTCGAGCCAGCTGAACGATTTGAACCAGCAGGCCGCCCTGCAGCAGCAGAAAGTGACGGCGGCGATGGTGACCACCCGCAGCGCTAGCGCGCACCATCAGCGCGGGCTGGTCAGCTACTATGCGGCGCAGGAGGCGCGTCGCCCGGCCATCGCGCAGCAGCTTTTGCTGCTGGATATCCAGGCCCAGCGGCTCAGTACCGATATCACCTTGATTAAAGCGCTGGGCGGCGATTATCGCGGCCCGGCGCAGAGCGAGAACGCCCCATCGCGCTAGCTTAACAGGCGCCATTCGCGCGCCTGGTTTACCGCCTGGATGCGCCCCTTCACCTGCAGCTTTTCATACAGCTGCTTAAGGTGCCATTTGACGGTTTCCGCCGAAATGCCCAGCTCGCGCGCGACGCCCTTGTTGGAATGGCCGCTGGCAATCAAACGCAGGGTCTGCTGCTCCCGTTCAGTCAGGCGCAGCGCGGGCGGCTGCGGACGCGCCGTATCAATCACGATCCCGGCGGCGGCGAAGCGGGACAGCAAAGCGACGATATCGGCGGTCAGCGCATCATCCGCCGCGCCGCGCTTGTGCATCTCCGCCAGCAGCGCAGCCATCTCTTCCCTCCCCTCCAGCAGGCTGCGCCACAGCCCCTGACGCAGCGCGCGCGCAAGCGCCGGTCGGCAGACAGCCATCGCCTGCTCCCGCTCGCCGGCACGCCAGAGGGCAAGCGCCTGTTTGAGCCGCAAACGCACGGCGAACAGCCACTCGCCGCTGGTTTCCCGCACGCCGGCCAGCGTATCCAACAGCCGGGCGGCGGCCTGCGGTTCGCCGGCGGCGATAAGGAGACGGCTCTGGCTGAGCGCGATATATCCGCCGGCAGCCTCCGTCTGGCTAAGGGTCTGCAGGCGAAGCAGCAGCGCGTCGGCGGCCAGTTTGTCGCCCGCGTGAAGGGCAACGGCAATCCGCTCCGCCAGCAGCGGAGCCTGCGCCCGCAGCCAGCCGCGCTGGGCCGCCAGCCCTTCGGCATGCAGTAATAGTGATTCGGCTTCCGCCAGTCTCCCCATTTCACGGGCCTGACGGGCCAGGATGATATAGCCGCGGCTAAGGCCGTCGGGCGGACAGAAGTTGTCGATGGTCTCCAGACGCGGAACCAGCAGGCTTTGCGCCTGCTCGCCCTTCCCCTGCTCCCAGGCGATCTCGGCGAGAATGGGCGCCAGGGTAGCGCCGCTGCTGGCGTTCTCGCCGGTATGCTGCTCCGCATAGCGCAGCGCCCCCGCGGCCTGACGTTCCGCTTCGGCGAGATTCCCCTGGCGCAAATAGCTCTGCGCCATGACAAAGGCCCGGTAGACCGTCACGAACAGGTTGCGGTTAGCAACGCTGACGCCGGATACCCGCTGCTGTACCTCCAGCGCCTGCTGCGGCCGGGAGTCCGCAAGATGGCAGTAGCTGAGGATGTTGCACACCAGGCCATCAACCCAGATATCGCCGCAGGGCACCTCGCGCAGCAGCGGTTCGACAATAGCGATACTGCGGGCAATATTGTCAGCAAAGGCTTCGCAGATCGCGCGAACGACCCGCAGCTTCACCCACGAGCTGTGGGCCAGCGCCCCGCCATGCGCCGCCGATTGCGTCTCAATGGCGTCGAGCAGCTGGCGAGCGTCGCTAAACCGGAAGCGGTGGGCTAACGCCCAGGCCAGATTAAGCTGAAGCTCGATGCGCGACGGGTCGAGATTGGCTGGCAGGTAGCGTATCCACTGCACTAGGGTATCGATATCCCCCTCCTCCGCCAGAGACTGCGCGCCCGCTTCCGCATCCCTGGCCGCCGATTTTCCGGCGGCCAGCGCATGACGTATCGCCTCGGCCCACAGCTGCTGCGAGGCGAACCAGGCGCTGGCGCGATCGTGCAGCTGGCGAATATCAATATCCCCGCCGTGGCGCAGGCGATGCAGCAGCGCGTCGCGCATCAGCGGGTGATAGCGAAACCAGCGGCCGCTGTCGTCCAGCGCGGAAAGAAACAGATTGTGCTGCGCTATCCACCTCAGCATCTCGCCGCCGTTATGGCGGCCGCAGACGGCATCGCACAGATCCGGATGCAGGCGATTAAGCACGGAGGTATGCAGCAGGAAGTCGAATACTTCGGGCGGCAGCGGCGCGAAAATCACTTCATCCAGATAGCGGGAGATTGACCGCGAGCCGGCGCCGAGGCCCATCGCCGTAGACGCGTCCGGGGAGAGCGCGGCCATTTTCATTCCCGCGACCCACCCTTGTGTGAGCGCGATAAGCCGGGGGATCGCCTGCGGATCCAGCCCCGACGCGCCAGCGAAATAAGCGCGGGCTTCGCTGGGGTTAAAGCGCAGCTCCGGATCATAGACCTCCAGCAGCTGGTCCTGCATATGCAGACGGCTCAGGGCTAAAGGCGGCTGACTACGGCTACCGATGAGCAGATGCAGCGCCGGCGGCGCATGGTGCAGCAGCCAGCTCATTCCCTGATGAATCGCCGGGTCGCTGATGCACTGATAGTCGTCGAGGATCAGGTACAGCGGGTGCGGGCACTGATTAAGCTGATTAACGAGCTCAGCAAAGAACAGGGGGAGCTCGACCGGAAGCTCACCTTGTAACAGATGCAGAAACGACGGGCTCCACCCCTGCCACAGCGGCCGCAGCGCCTCCTGTAGATAGCGCATAAACAGCAGCGGCGCGTTGTCGTCCTCTTCAAGGCTCAGCCAGGCCAGCGCATCCCCTTGTCGAAGGCGGTGCCGGTACCACTGCGCCAGCAGGGTGGTTTTGCCAAACCCGGCGGGCGCGCGCAGCAGGGTTAAACGGCGGGAGACGGCGCCGTCGAGGCGCTGCAGCAGGCGCTCCCGCGACAGCAGGCTTTCCGGCGTACGGGGCGGCGTAAAGCGCGTGGAAATAAGCGGCAGCGTCCCGGTGAAACGTAAAGGTTCCTGATGAACAAACGCTGTCAGTGAATCATCCGCCGAGGGTAAAAAAGCCATACCGCGATTACTCCTTAAATCCAGTCCGTACGCTCATTATCCCCCCCATCAGGGGGGTAGGCCACGCTTATTGCGCCCGATAGAGTAGTGCCATTCGCCGCAGCGGCTACGACGACATCGGCCGCGGGCCTCCCTGGTTTATTAATCAGTACAAGGTGAGTACAGACATGGCTATCGAAAATAAAGTTGCGCTGGTGACCGGCGCCGGTCAGGGCATTGGTCGCGGTATCGCGTTGCGTCTGGCTAAAGACGGCGCGTCGCTGATGCTGGTCGACGTGAACCCGGAAGGGATTGCCGCCGTCGCCGCCGAAGTGGAAGCGCTGGGGCGTAAAGCGTCCACCTTCGTCGCTAACATCGCCGACCGCGCGCAGGTATACGCCGCCATTGATGAAGCGGAAAAACAGCTCGGCGGCTTTGATATTATCGTGAACAACGCCGGGATTGCCCAGGTTCAGGCGCTGGCCGATGTGACGCCTGAAGAAGTGGACCGCATCATGCGCATCAACGTTCAGGGAACCCTGTGGGGCATTCAGGCGGCGGCGAAAAAATTCATCGATCGTCAGCAGAAAGGGAAAATCATCAACGCCTGCTCTATCGCCGGTCATGATGGTTTCGCGCTGCTGGGCGTCTATTCCGCCACCAAATTTGCCGTACGCGCCCTGACGCAGGCAGCGGCGAAAGAGTACGCCAGCCGCGGCATCACGGTTAACGCCTACTGTCCGGGGATTGTGGGAACCGGAATGTGGACCGAGATCGATAAGCGCTTCGCCGACATTACCGGTGCGCCGGTGGGCGAAACCTATAAAAAATACGTGGAAGGCATCGCCCTTGGCCGCGCCGAAACGCCGGACGATGTGGCAAGCCTTGTCTCTTATCTGGCAGGCCCGGACTCCGATTATATTACCGGTCAGTCGATTCTGATCGATGGCGGTATTGTTTATCGTTAAGGGATAAACCCGGCGCAGAACGCGCCGGGTTTTTGCGGGATTACGCGTTAGCCGCGGGCTCCTGCGGCTTGTCGCTGCGGGTGTTTTCCAGCATCCGGCGAACCGGAACAATCAGCAGGCACAGTACCGCGGCGCAGATCAGCAGCGCAATGGAGCAGCGTGCGAACAGGTCAGGCAGCATATCCAGCTGATCGGCCTTCACGTGGCCGCCAATCAGGCCCGCCGCCAGGTTGCCCAGGGCACTGGCGCAGAACCACAGCCCCATCATCTGGCCGCGCATTCTTTCCGGCGCC
>OLGB01004735.1_pt1 | contig 11273 bp, 4 predicted proteins | sample 1605691 | NCBI WGS metagenome assembly OLGB01 (sample SAMEA3888925, study PRJEB22519) | human gut metagenome | biome: human gut; feature: human-associated habitat; material: faeces | place: Denmark | collected 2010
ATGGGGAACAGCGCGGACAGAGCTTGGCAGCTCTCACAGCTCGTGGAAGGGGTCTCTACTGCTTTCAACCCCAGCCGCGGCAGCCTGTCTTGTGTGCAGGCCAGACATTGTGTGTCCAAACAGATTGGGCGGCATGATGCAGCCTGCCAGGGCTGCCCACGGTGCGTTTCTCGCTCGCCGGAAGCTCGCTGCCTCCGGGTCTTCGCGCGCGCCGTGCGCGTTTCCCAACCTGCGGTGTGATCCGCGTTGCTGGTTATTCAGTTGTTTGGGATTGTGATCCCACCCCCCATATTTCCCTAAAGAGCACCAAAAGGAGCGCTGCGGCCATTATTCGGTCGCAGCGCTCCTTCATTACGTTTTATGGTGCGCTTCGGAATATTCTGTTGCCGGCAGGATTTCCTGTCACGATTCACATGATAGCATTAGAACAAACGTTTGTCAATAGCGCATTTGAGTAACTTTTTGATATTGGAACGAAACGGATAACGATTATTCTTCAAATGGGGCACGGCCCAAGGAAGGTATTCCAATAGAAAGAAGGGGCGGCCAAGCCGCCCCTTCCGGGTTTTTGCGATGTGATGTTCCGGCAAACGGCGTATGCCGCAAGCTCAACTTTGAACCGTCACGATTTACTTTTTCATCAGCTCGCAGAAGCGCATGAGGATCGTGGCGACCTCGGCGCGGGAGGCATTCGCCTGCGGGTGCAGCTGGCCGTTCGAACCCTGAATCAGGCCTTGACCGACGGCCCACTGCATCGCGGAGACGGCCCACGCACTGATGTCGGAAGCGTCCGTAAACTGGGTCAGATTCTCAGAGAGCGTGACTGCTTCGAGGCCGTTCTTGACCGCATAGCGGAACAGCATTGCGACGAGCTGCTCGCGCGTGATCGCGCCGGTCATATTCGTGCCGTCGGAGATTTCGTACTCCATCGCCCAGTGCTGACCAGCGGCGAACCACGGCGTGCCAGCGGTGCTCTTGCCGTCCAGACGCGCCAGAACGGTCACGATCATGCCGCGCGTGGTATCCGCGTTCGGGGAGAACTTGTCCTCGCCCGTGCCGTTCATGAGACCCTTGTCGACCACATAGTTGACGGCGGATGCGTACCATGCGTTGCCGGAAACGTCCACAAATCCGGTCTTACCGGCGTTGGGGTTGAACGGATTCTTCGCGGGTTCGCCCGCAGGAACGACCGGGATCGGCGTGTATTTGCCGCAGACCGGGCAGGTCGTGCCCGCGGTGTGCGCTTTGCCGCACGGAGTCTTGCAGACCTTGCAGATACCGTCGCGGTTGGACCAGTCGTGAGGAATCATGTTGATATCCTGAATATCCTTGGTCTGCCTAGTGAAGGCCACATTAGTGAAGGTGGCGGTGTAGGTCGTGGTGCCCTTAGCCGTGCAGGTGGCGGGCGTCTTTTCGCTGCTGGTAATAACAGCATTCTCCGTCACCTTATCGGTGCAGACATCAGCCGTGCAGTTCATTTCAGCCGTGCAGCTCTTGCCATCTTCGCTCCAGGTGTAGGTGGGCGTACCATATGTGTGAGTATGATTGCTACGCTCCAGAACACCGGTTTCGGGATTTGCAGTCAGATACTGAGTTGTGGTTGCCAATTCGCTGTCAACCTGATTGCCGCAGAATGCGAGCAACCCATCCTTCATAATTTTGCCACCATTCGTCAGTACGATGGTATGATCCTGGCTGCTGCCAAAAATCTCGACCGTAACACCGGCAGCGATGGCCAGTTCCGTATCATTCTTGGGCATACCGAGAATCGTCAGCTTGTCGCCATTCACAGCCGCTGCCACCGCGTCGGCCAAGGAATCATAATAAGCAGTTGCACCGTCGTGCTCCACATAGGCATAGGTGAGCTTCTTCATACCAGCGGCCTTTGTGACATCGACAAGCTTGTGATAGAAAGCTTCCTTGTGGTTATCGAAGGAGCCGTGATCAAATGCTGCGGTAGATTTTCCAGTCAGCATCTCATACATCATAATGGCGTTGATGTAGTCGCCTTCACCGGTCAGATGCGTGATATCGCTCGGCGGATTGCGCTGCAACTCGGAGCCGTTTGCGTTCAGATAAGTCAGGCGGGCATTCTGGATCAGCGTGCTGGCCGGGATGACATGGGCTACGATATCCTTCAAGCCGTCATCTGCACCATCGACATAGCGCTGCCACTGCTCGGTCAGCGTTTCGACCGGCGTTACGTTCTCCGCCAGATAGCGGCAGCTGTAAACATGGTACAGGCTGACTCCCGCCTGCGGAGCATACTTGGCAATGTAGTTTTTCAGGTCCGTCAGGTTGGGATCCTGGCTGAGCTTCTTGTCAACACCGTTGGCACCGGCGGGCTCTTTCTTGCCCCAGGTCTCCATGACAACATAATCCCAATCCTCCGCCTCGATGCCCATGCTCAACGGATTGCTGTTGTAGGAATCATTGCGAACTCCGTTTTCCTTATAGCCAGAGAAGACATCCTTTTCCGGATTATATGTACCAATCGTTTTGTTGTTAATGCGCTGTACATACGCAGCCAGATTGCCGCTGTCGCCGCCAAAGTAGTAGTTGGCGATCATAGCATCCGACTTGCCAAGTCCCTGTGCAATATTCTTCATGTAACCGGACAGTGCACCGAAGTAGCTGTTGCCGATCAGCAGAACATTCAGGTTCTTGGTATCATCTACGATAATCTTGGTATTACCCTGAGACTGCATCTTCTTCTGAGAATCAGGTGCTACCGGAGAAACCTGAACCGTCAGATTCTTTGCTGCAGAAGAGGACGTACCGAATGCGGTAGCAGCTACATCAATTGTCTTCTTCGGCAGATAGATTTTCGTCAGCTTAGGCGTATTCACAAATGCTTCCTTGCCAATTCTTGTCAGCGAGGACGGCAGTTCCACAGAGGAAAGCACCGGCATATCAGAGAATACCTTGTCGCCGATCTCGGTTACTCCGTAGCCGATCTGTACCTTGGTGATCATGGACTTGTAGGCTGCCCATGCCGGTACGCTGTCAGCAGTGATAGAAGAAATAACAGCAGACTTTTCGCCGAGTTCATCGGTAGAAGCTGCACCGTTTACCTCAATCGTCAGAACATCGCCGGAGATGCTCCACTTGTATTCATCAACTACGCCGGAGGACGGCAGAACATTTGCATAATGATCCTTCAGCCAGGTGTTCATTGCGTCAGAACCGGTCAGGAAGGTCGTGTTCTTCAAGCTAGCAACAATCTTGCCATTTTCGGTTGCAAATGCAGTATCTGCTACTTCAGCAACGCTGTCAGCAACATGGACCATCTTAAGTTTGTTCAGCGAAGCGAACGCATTATTACCAATCTTGGTAACGCCGGACTGTACCAACAGAGTTTCAACATCAAAATTATGCCACGGTGCATCAGAAGCGTTGGCATAATCCTTGATCGCACCGTCGCCAAGCACAGTGAGAGTCTTCGTGCCTTCGTCGTAGGTCCAGAACGTCTCAGCAGAGTACGGAGCCACGCCGCATGCGCCCAGATTGGTATGGGTGATCACATTGGTATAAACCGAGCCTTTTTTTGTCAGCGTGCTGTATGCCTCGGAACCTTCCTTCACATGCACAGCAACCTTATCACCGGTAGCTTGCGCGATGGTTCTGGTCAAATCTGCATCAGGCCCTGTCGCGGGGAACGGGATCCCCTTCATATTGGGATTCAGAATGTACACATTCGTGGCTTTTCCTGCGTACCAGAATCCAACGTCGGTCATCTGCTCGCCGGTAGCGATCGATGCGCCACGGTTTTTCGTACCGACCAGCGCGCCACCGACCTTGGTCACACTGTCGGGAATGCGCACCTTGACAGAGGCCGGCATTCCTTTTACATCGTTGAAGAGATAGCCGCCGATTTCCGTCAGACCGTCAGCAAAGACGATCTCCTTGATCTCGGATGCATGAACACCGGTGAAGTCCTTGGTAAACTCCTTGCCGTAAGCCTCATACCACGGGAACGCCGTGTTGTTACCCTGATAGCCCTTGATTCCCGGCACCACAGTATTCTCGGTATCCGTCGGATAAATGGTAACAACGCCATCCTTGCTCATTTTAGCTGCGATAGTAGTATCGCCAATGTAAGAATTGTAATACAGATCATCCGACTGCGGAAGCGGCATACGGCCATGCGCATCCGGCTTTGCGAATGCGTTATCAGCAACTTTTACACCAGCGCCAATGGTTACATCTGCTTGCTTGATCTTCAGCAGATTTGCAAACGCATATTCGCCGATGCGGGTAATACCGCTGTCAAGGGTGATACGCTCTACATCATACTTAGACCACGGAGCCTCGGCTGCAGAGGTATAATCCTTGATTGCACCGTTGCCCTTAATGGTCAGCGTCTTGGTGTCTGCATCGTAGAGCCAGAACACCTCAGAAGAGTAGTACTTAGCAGCACCACAGGCGCCCATATCGGTATGGGTCTGAATGGTATAATTGCCAGAAGCCAGCTTGTCGTAAGCCTTGGAGCTTTCCTTGACATGGACGGTATAGTCAAAGCCGTAGCAGATGTTTCTCGCGAAACTATCCGTAGTCGTATTCCCGCTCTTCTTTTGAACGGGGATGCCGGTCATTTCAGCGTTCAGAATATATACATTCTTCGCAATATTTCCCTTACCGTTGAACGCCGAGCCGACGTTCGTTGCGCCGACCGGAACGATGACTTCCGGATCGCTTTCCGCATTGCCCAGAATGAATGCTCCGACATTCTTTACGCTGTCCGGAATCTGAAGCTCAATCGGGGTCGAGGGCATATTGGACGCACCGTTGAACAAATAGCCGCCCGTAGCGGTAAGGCCGTCCACCCAGACGATCTTTGTCAGATACTGTTGATACTGTCCAGCGCCACTCCAATTGTTGAGTTTGCCATTCGAATCCACATCGGGTTTATAGCTCTCGTCATAGAACACATCAAACCACGGGAAACCGGTGTTATCGCCGTGATAGCCGTCTACATTAGGAACATCGGTGTTGCCATTCGCACAGTAAGTCGGGTAGATGGTCAGCGTGCCATCTTTCGTCATCTTAGCTGCAATATCGGTATCACCAATGTACTCATGGAAATACTCATTCTCAGCCTTGGTCAGCTTGATACGACCCAGTGTATCTCGATTGGTTTCGCCGGTATAACCGTGAGCATTGAGCCAAGCTTCGAAAGAACTGCCTTCGCTATAACCGAAGGAGATAGCATTGAGATTGTCTGCAGCGAAAGGATTCTCTGCAGTCGTATCGATTTCTACACTGGCCGGAACAGTAACATTGTTCACGCCGGTCAGAGCCTTAAATGCATTGGCACCGATGTTTTTTACGCCGGAAGACAGAACGATCTTCTTGATCTGATCCGCATAGGCATTCCATGGAGCCGGATTGGAATCCGAATAGTCCGCCATAACGCCGCTGCCGTTATCCATAGCGGTAATTGTCAGCGTATCGCCATCGACCATCCAAACCATTTCAGAAGTGTAATGCTCATCTGCGCCGCAGCCACCGATTGCATCTACTTCCTTCAGATTCATGTTAGTGATGCCGCTCGTGGATGCCCGCTTAGAATTCTTTGCAACGTATACATTGGTCGTACCACTGCCTGTTGCAAAGCTCGAACTGCTGCCGGAAACCTTAATGTCCGGATCGCCCAGTACATACATAGCCGAAGCACTAGCGAACTGACGGGTAGACAGCGACGTTACACTGGCCGGAATTGCAATCTTGCCAACATTCAGGCTCATGAAGGTGGCCTGGCTCATCTTCTGGAGAGAATCCGGAAGATGAATCTTCATGTTGGCATTAAAAGATGCACTGGTAATGTCCTGACGCGGCTGGTTGAAGAAAGCGTACTCGCCAACTTCGGTAATACCATTGCCGAATCGAACAGAAGAAAGCGTCTGACCTGCACGCTCGGTGTTCCACGGACGCAGAGCAATGCTGGCATTGGACGGCGCATAGAACTTATTATTGTACTTGTTGTACGCCATCAACGCACCTTCACCGCTGATCTGCATCTCGCCGTCTTCCACTTTCGCGGTGAAATCCGGGCCGCTGGTGCTTGCATTTGTCTGGAATGCAACACCCTTGCTCAGTTCATCCGCCGTGTAGCCATGGACAACCGTCTTCAAGCGATTCGCAAGATTTTCGGTAATCAAGCCGCCATTGTATGCAGCGTCAATGACTGCCACTTTGGCAGTCTCATTCTCTGCTTCATAAATGCTATCATAGAGGGTGCCAATTGCATCCGGCTGCTGTTCATATGCAACTTCTCCACTCGTTGCGCTGTCATAATAGCCTTCGTAATCTTTCCAGTCATATCGTATGGCTGAATTCGATCCCTCTGCATCCGCTGCCCATACTGCCGTTGGCATAATTGACAGAACCATGCAGAAGCACAACAGGAGTGATAAGAACTTCTTTTTCAATTTGCTTTCCTCCAAAACACAAAATATCTATATAAAGTCCGCCTTGCGGCAGACATTGATTTTTATGCCTTCCCGGCTCTCGTTCTGCCGGCGCAGACGGGGCAGCCGCAGCGCTGCTTGCCGGTCCGGGGGGTAAATGGCCGCCTTCCAGACATGACCGAGAGCACATTGCCACCAGACCTTTTTCCGGCTGCCCGCCGTGACCATCTGCGGTGTCAGCATCCCGTACAATACGGGCATCCACTGCCTTCGTGCGGGCGTAAACCGCTGCGTTCCACACATGATTGTTTTCACAGCGCCAGAAAACTCTTTCATGACTGCCCTGTGAGACATTCGACGGCCCGAGCGGTGCATGTTTCTCACGATCCCACTGACGCAACAGCGTTTCTTTTCGATTTGCGATACAGAAGTCGTATAAAGCTTCCCGCACGGCATCTCCTCCAAAAGTGCATTTTATCCGGCGTCCAGCTGTCTCGTTTCCTGTTCCCTACGGTCAGCGGTGCTGTGTTAAAGTATGGGCGCGTGTGCGGCAGTTTCCAGAGCAGACAGAGCGGCCGCTGAGCTGCCCACCATGCCCATTTCCGGCGTCAGCTCACCGTTGAAGCTTTGGATGTCACTCGGCGGCAACGTCGGGCGCGACAGTCGCAAGATCGTTATCCCCCATGAGCACTTTGCACCGTGTACAGTAGGGGCAGCTCTGCTCGCGCGTTGTGTGGAACGCGGCACGCATGGAAAATGAGTGGCCCTTATCACAGCGCCACCATGTCATCGCAGAGCTGCCGCAGAAAACGCCGTCCGGTGTTTTGCCACCGTTTTTCTCCGTGGCCCACTGCCGTAGCAGCTCCCTGCGTCCGTTTTCCTCGCAGAACTCGCGCAGGCTTTCCCCCCATGCGCTCACCTTCCTCGTCAGACGGAATCCATATTCTGTTCCGCCGCTTGCCGCGGAGCGAGATGAGAACCATGATGAAATAGGGAAACGCTCCCTTGAAACGCTGGCTAAACGACCAACGAAAAAGAAAAATGCGCACAAAAGCACAGTCTCAAAAAACCGAGTTTTTGAGACTGGATTTTTTGCGCGCAGAAGTAGCCCCACTATTGATTTTTGACATATTCCGTGCTATATTTTCACTAGATAGCAATGTGGAATACTGCGCTCTGCTGGTACAGGCATGGACAGAATATGGATTCTGTCCTATGTGATCAGGCCAAGCCGGTCGAGCTGGCGCTGGTGCTCCGCGCCGCTCTCGACGAGATAGATGCGCGTCGTTTCAATCGAGCTGTGGCCGAGCATATCCGCGAGCTTCACAATGTCACGATATACGCGGTAGTACGCTGTCGCAAACAGATGCCGCAGATTGTGCGGAAACACCTTCGACGGCGCGACGCCCGCCTTGCGGCACAGCCGCTTCATGGCAGACCAGATCTGCCGCCTGTCCATGCCTTTTCCGCCCGTGGTGAGAAAAATCTCGCCGCGGGCGATTTTTTGCTTTTTGGCGTATTTCAGCAGCTTGCGGCAGAGCTTCGCGGGCAGCAGAATGGTGCGGATCTTGCCCTTCAATGCGATCTCGGCACGGCCGCACTGCGCGGCTTCCACGGTGAGAAACTTCACCTCGCTGACGCGGATACCGGTCGCGCAGATGCTCTCCATCAGCAGCGCAAGCCGCGCATCGCCGGAATTTTTTGCGGCGGCGAGCAGGCGGGCATACTCTGCGCGTGTCAGCTCGCGCTCCGGTGCGCGGAAGATGCGCCGCTGGATTTTCAGAAATTTTGCGCGGCAGTCCTCCCAGCCGAGAAAGCGGAGCAGTCCGTTCAGCGCGGCAAGCGCGGTGTTGACGGTCGACGGGGCCTGATGCTGCCCGGCCAGATGCGCCTTCCATTCCGTCACGGCATCCTTCGTGACCGCCGCGCCGCCCAGCCACGCGGCGAAGGCTAGGATGCTGCGCAGATATTTTTCCCGCGTAGCATCGGCTCGCTCCTCCTGCCGCAGCCAGCGGTCGTAGTCCGCAAGCATGGATGCAGATAACTTTCTCTCGTTCATGGCAGTCCCTCCTGCAAATCGTTCTTTGATTCAGAAGGCCATTATACTGCATCCTCTGGCCTGGATGCCGACACAAGCAGAACGGCAGAATCGAAGCCTGAATGCAATTCGCATTTTTATTGCAGGGCTCCAAAGCGTAAACCAGCAGACTTTTGGGGAAAAGAAAAGTCCTTCCGGTTTCCCGGAAGGACTTCTCTTGCTCTGCGCGGTATTTTGTTGTTGTCCTTGTGCGTGTTCGCCAGTTGCTCTCCGGCTGTTTTGTATGCGTGGGCTGCGGGGTCAGAGGATATTGGTGTAGCCCATGAGGCTGGCGTCGGCCCGGGCGGCGGCCTGTTTGCCGCTGGCGATGGCGAGGACGACGAGGGACGCGCCGGAGGCCATATCGCCCGCGGTCAGGACCGGGACGCCGGTCTGCCGGACGGCCTCATACGCGCCGAGCGACGCGGCTTCGCAGCCGGAGAAGCCCGAGGCGAGCAGCAGCAGATCGCAGGGCAGCTGCTCGCCGCTTTCCCGCAGGGTCACGGCGCTGACCGCGCCGTCCGCGCCGCAGCTGAGGCTGTCGATCTGCGTCTCATAGCGCCGGATGTCTGCGCCGAAGACGGCCTCCGCCTCCTCATGCGCATGGTCGCGCTTTTCCGTGCTTGCGGTGCGCGGTTTGCGGATGAGCTGCGTGAGACTGCGGCAGCCCTGCCGCAGGGCGACGGAGATGCAGTCCGACGCGCTGTCACCCGCGCCGACGAGCACGACGTGCTTCCCGGCCGCCGTGACGGCCGGTCCTGCCTGCGCCAGGAGCGCCTGCGCCGAGGCGCGCAGGTAGTCGAGCGCGTAGAATACCCCGCCCGCCTCTGCAAACGGCAGCGGCCGCGGCTGCTGCGCGCCGCAGCAGAAGATCGCAAGGTCAAACTCCGCGGCCAGCGCCTCCGGGCTCAGATCCCGGCCGACGCAGCAATTTGTCCGGAACACGACGCCCTCCTGCTCGAGAAGGGAGATGCGGCGGGCGACGATCCGCTTCGGCAGCTTCATCTCCGGGATACCGTAGGTCAGAAGTCCGCCCGGCAGCGGATCGCGTTCAAAGACCGTCACGTGGTGGCCGCGGCGATTGAGATAATAGGCGGCGGAGAGCCCGGCCGGGCCGGAACCAACGACCGCGATGCGCTTATCCGACCGCGCGGCGGGCGGCATGGGCTGCATCAGGTCGTTTTCAAAGGCGTATTCGATGATCGCAAGCTCATTTTCCCGCACCGTCACCGGCTGCGAGACCCGGCCGCAGACGCAGGCCTTTTCGCACAGCGCCGGGCAGACGCGGGCGGTAAACTCCGGGAAGGGGCTGGTCTTCAGCAGGCGCTGCAGCGCGCCCTCATAATTCCCGTTCCAGAGCAGGTCGTTCCACTCCGGGATGAGGTTGTGCAGCGGGCAGCCGAGCAGCGCGCCGTCAAACGTCACGCCGGCCTGGCAGAAGGGCACGCCGCAGTCCATGCAGCGGCCGGACTGCCGGCGGCGGTTTTTTTCCGAGAGCGGAAGATCGAGCGGGGCCCAGTCCGCCACGCGGGCCCCGGCGCTGCGCGCCGGGCAGTCCATGCGCGCGTAATCCAGAAATCCAGTCGGTTTTCCCATGGCTTATTCCTCCCGCTTCAAAAATGCTTCGAGCTCGGCCTCGTCCCGCGTCATCCCGGCGGCCTCAAAGCGGCCGATCAGCTGCAGCATGTGGCTGTAGTCGTACGGAATGATCTTCTTGAAATCCGGGATCCGCTCGTCGAAGTGCTCCAGGATCTGGTGGGCCTTTTTGGAACCGGTCGCCTCCACGTGGCGGCGCAGGAGCTCCTTCAGGCGGGCGATATCCTGCTTCTGAGAGACCGTCTCGACGGAGACAAGCTCCTTGTTGACGCGCAGGTAGAGCTTATGCTCGGGGTCGAGCACGTAGGCGACGCCGCCCGACATGCCGGCGGCAAAGTTCCGCCCCGTGCGCCCGAGCACGACGACGGTGCCGCCCGTCATGTACTCGCAGCCGTGGTCGCCGACGCCCTCGACGACGGCGGTCGCGCCGGAATTGCGCACGCAGAACCGCTCGCCCGCGACGCCGGAGATGAACGCGCTGCCGCTCGTCGCACCGTAGAGCGCGACGTTGCCGATGATGACGTTCTCGGCCGGGTCAAAGATGCTCGCGGGGTCTGCATAGACGGCCAGCTTGCCGCCGGACAGGCCCTTGCCGAAGTAATCGTTGCTGTCGCCCTCGAGCGTGAGCGTCACGCCCTTCGGCAGGAACGCGCCGAACGACTGCCCCGCACCGCCGCGGCAGCGGATCTGGTAGGTATCGTCCGGAAGCGTGCCGCCCCAGCGGCGCGTGATCTCCGCGCCGAAAAGCGTGCCGAAGGCCCGGTCGGTGCAGGAAATGTCGAGCGCGCACTGCTTCGGCGCGGCCGGCTTGCCCTTCTTCGGCAGCAGCGGCAGAAGGACCTTTTTGTCAAGCGTCGCATCGAGCTTGAAGTCGAACCGCTGCGCTGGGTCATAGCGGCAGTTTTCCCCGCCGCAGCGGGCGAGAATGCCGGATACGTCCACCATGGCCGCGCGCTGGGTGATCTGGTGCGGCAGGATCTGCAGATACTCCGTATGGCCGACCAGCTCGTCCACGGTGCGCACGCCGAGCTTCGCCAGGATCAGCCGCAGCTCCTGCGCGACGAATTCCATGAAATTCACCACGTATTCGGGCTTGCCGCAGAAGTTTTTCCGCAGCTCCGGCCGCTGGGTGGCAATGCCCATCGGGCAGGTATCGAGATTGCACACGCGCATCATGACGCAGCCGAGGC
>OLGB01004739.1_pt1 | contig 11269 bp, 12 predicted proteins | sample 1605691 | NCBI WGS metagenome assembly OLGB01 (sample SAMEA3888925, study PRJEB22519) | human gut metagenome | biome: human gut; feature: human-associated habitat; material: faeces | place: Denmark | collected 2010
TCATTTTCTTGACCTTCTCGCTGTCATAACGGCGGCTTGCATTCTCCATGCCGTCAGTCGTGATGACGAACATCGTATGCTCCGGCACATCCTCGGCTCGTGCGTACTTATGGACATTCCCGATGTGGTGAATTGCGCCACCGATTGCATCCAAAAGGGCGGTGCAGCCTCGTACTGTGTAGTCATCGTCGGTCATAGGTTTGATGTTCTGGACACTCACGCGATCATGAATAACCTCGCTGGTGTTGTCAAATAGTACAGTGGAAATCAGAGCTTCGCCCTCAGCCTTTTTCTGTTTCTCGATCATGGAGTTGAAGCCTCCGATGGTGTCAGCCTCAAGCCCACTCATAGAGCCGCTGCGGTCAAGAATAAATACGATCTTCGTCAAGTTCTTTCTCATGTTCAGTACCTCCGTATATAAAAGAAATATGACTGCTCGGTTGTTTACCTTACAGTCATATTATACGGATTTACTCGGTTGGTTTGGTCGCATGGCAAGCGACAATTCAAATGGACTCAAGTTTTACAATGCGCACCCCGGCATATTTGCTTTCGTAGTATTTCTTGCTTGCATCCGAAAAATCACTGGCGTAGAAAAACTCATATTTCTGCAAAGCCGTTTGATTGGCGCACAGTCTTTTCAGGTCTGCTGTCAATTTACCGTTGCTTCGGTAGCTGGTGGCAGCAAAGCATTCTGCAACTATAGTTCCATCAGTAGACTCAATATCATAGCCGCTTACATTGCCCCAATTTAGAGTAAATGCTTTTGCAGGATAGAGGCGCAGCAAATACTCTGTGGCTGCAAGTGTCACAAGATAAGTCTGACTTTGATTGATAACCTCGACCAAGTTTTCTGGCTTACCGGATAAAGGCTCTGTGGCAATCTTTTCAAACTTGAATTGCCTGAAAACCTCTTGAGCATTATCGCTTTCAATAATTGCTCTTATATTCCACACGCTCTTTGCGAGATTTGAAAGTATAGTTGTCTTGTATTTTTCAAGTTCGTCTGTGCTGTTAATTATCACCGTTATCGTCATGGTCTTCTCCCTTATTGCAGTGATGCAAATATCTCGCCTTCAATGTTCAGGATGTCATCCATCGGCATCTTTATCCCGTTCTGCATCACGATCAGTCTCTCAAAGTCATCCACCTTTTTCACCGTTCCGGTCACTTCAAGATAAGCACCACCAGCTTTTCGCTCGTCCGGTTTGAAATAGGTAAAGGTGACTTCCGGCTCATCATCCAGACTGTCAACGAGGATCTGAAACTTCATGTTCAGGATATTCAGAGCCTCTTCATCCATTTCAATCTTTTCATCCGTCAGACGCCCGGTTTCTTTGATAGCAGCATCGTAACCGGTGAGAGCTGCGAAGGGTGAGAACTGAGCAGCGCGATCTATCATGGACATCTGCGGTCTGGTGGCAGAGACATGATGAGGAAGATTGAGTATATCGTCATAGTTTTCTCTCATGCTTTGTGTCCTCCGATCTGTGCGTTGCGGTCCTTCGCTGTCGCGCCTTCCTCCAAGTTCATTCCCTTGAGGATAGCGTTCTTTCCGAACTTCTTCTTGATGGTCAACATGGCTTGCTGCATTTTCTTTTCACGCTCAAGCTCGGCGCGTTCCCGTTCCTGCTTTGCCTCAAGGGCTGCATAATCTGTGAAGAGGTCAAGCTGCACAAAACCATCATTCTTCTTCGGTGCATCCGCTTCGGGTAGGACATGGTTTGCAACGATGTTCAACCGGCGCACGAGAAGGTTTTTATCGACGATCCGGTCAAAGAGTTCGGACGCAGCACACATTATTTTCTTCGTAGATGATGTGTGTCCGTCAAGGTTGGCAGTGCCGTGAGCGTGTTTCGGTATCTGCCGTCCGTAGTGATCCTTTACGATAGCTCCATGATACTTTTTGCTTCGCTCAGGATCGGTGAGGTTTTCTATATCATAGCCAACCGTGACAACAATCTGGTCTGTAACAAGCCCCTTGTCCACTAAGTCCAAAACGAGAAGGTCTGCCATCTCTCGGAGAACGAGCTTCGCCTTATCCGGCTCGTATGGTCGATGCAGAACTTGACCAGAGCCTAAGCTGTTGGTACTCGGTCTGTATGCTTTGATTGCTTCAATAGTGGTAGGCTCCCAGCCCCAAGCGTGGTCGATCAGCAGCTCCGCGTTTTTACCGAAGAGCTTGTATAGTTTGTCCTCGTCATGGACAGAGCATCGTGCCACATCGCCCATCTTGAACATACCGTTTTCTTCGAGCTTCTTTGCGATCCCTCGTCCCACTCGCCAGAAGTCGGTGAGAGGCTGATGCGCCCACAAAGTTTTACGATAGCTCATCTCATCCAGCTCGGCAATGCGGACACCGTTTTCATCTGCCGGAATGTGTTTTGCAACAATGTCCATCGCAACTTTGCAGAGGAAAAGATTTGTGCCGATACCGGCTGTTGCGGTGATGCCGGTTGTCTCAAGGACATCCAGAATGATCTTCATTGCAAGGTCATGGGGAGAGAGCTTGTAGGTGTTCAGGTAGTCTGTGACATCCATGAATACCTCGTCAATGGAATACACTACGATGTCTTCCGGTGCGACATACTTCATGTAGACCTCGTAAATCCTCGTACTGTATTCCATGTAATAAGCCATTCTCGGAGGCACGATGATGAAATCAATAGCAAGCTCAGGATTGGCTTGCAGTTCAGAAAAAAAGTGCGACGATCCTTCGAGCCTTCGTCTCGGTGCGTCGTGCCGCCTTCCGGCGTTCGCCTCCTTAACGCGCTGCTTCACTTCAAACAAGCGTCCGCGTCCTGAAATGCCGTAGCTCTTGAGGGAGGGAGTAACGGCAAGGCATATTGTTTTGTCGGTACGGCTCTCGTCCGCAACGACGAGATTTGTGTCCATCGGATCAAGTCCGCGCTCCCGACACTCAACCGAAGCATAAAAGCTCTTGAGGTCGATTGCGATGTATGTGCGCTCCTTCATGCTTCGGCTGCCTCCTTTCATATCGCCATATCAGTTTGACAAATCGGAAAATGTCAAAGCCATTCTTTTTTCAAAACGGCATACTGTATGGTGTTTTCGTAGTGAGGGGTGCCATCTGGGTTGTTGACAAAGGATACAAACTCCTTAAATAGTCCTTCCCGGCGCATACCGAGTTTTTCACAAAGGTGCTGGCTCGGCAAATTATAATCCTCGGTATAAGCGTAGATTCGTCTTGCGCCTTTCTCGCGAAAGAGATAGTCAAAGAAAGCATGAGCCGCTTCATACGCATAGCCCTTTCCTTGATAAACATCGTTGAGCATCCAGCATGGGCTAAATGTGTCAAATGGCGAACTTGTATTGTGAGGTTCTCCATGTTCCGGATAGGCATCTATCTCACCGATGACCTTATCCGCATCTTTCAATACAATGGCAAAATAATATTCGGTTTCACCAACTCGTTTCTTCATTTCTTCCTTTGCTTCCTCAAGGGAATTAAGTTTCATGTTGGCAAAGCAGTTTACTACTGGTTCTCTTAAATATTCAAATACATCTGCCGCATCGCTTTCCCTAAAAGGGCGCAGGATTAATCGTTCTGTTTCAATAATCACGACTTCATACCTCCACAAATTCCGATTTATCTATTTAATCCCCAATAAATCATGTATTTTCAAGGTTTTTCGCCTGTGTAATTCTCAAACCTTATGTATTTTCCCTTGTTTTTTCCCTTACGAGCCGAAACAAGGGAAACTTTTTGTTATTCGCCGCCGACTACCTTATCCAGCAGTCTTGCGGAAGTACGCTTCGCTTCCCTTGTAGCGTGAGCGTAGATATTCATTGTGGTACTAACGTCAGCGTGTCCAAGAAGCTCCTGCACATCCTTTGGTGCTGCCCCATTTGAGAGCAGATTGCTTGTGAATGTGTGACGAAGCTGGTGGAAATGGAAGCCCTCCAACCCCTCGACTTTTTTCCTTGCCGCCCTGCACATAATCCCTACCGTACTCGGCGATTCAAACGCCCCGTCCGGTCTGAGGCAGACAAAGGATATTTCCTTGTACCCCTCCGGGACTTCTTCCGTTCTTGGCAGACTGTAAACCTCGTAATAAGTACGGTCTTTTTCTTTGACCTCACTGTAATAGTTGAGGCTGTAAAGCTCTCCGTATCGGAAGCGGTTTTTGTGCTGTTCGGCTTTGGCTGTCTTAAGGATTGCCGCCAGCGTGTCGCAGAAGTCCACAGTGCGGACTTTCTTACGCTTCGTTGCTCCTATCTCTGTCTTGTGCCTTGCTCCGTTGTAGCGCATACTGCGGCGTACTGTTAGGTATTGACCTTCAAGATTAATATCCTGCCAGGTCAAGCCGCAGACCTCGCCAATGCGAAGCCCCGTGTAGTAGGCAATCTGAATGGGCAGAAGAGCCGGATTGTATTTCTTTTTCAGAAAGTCCTCCAGCTTCAGATACTGTTCGTGGCTGATCGTAGGTACAGAAGTCACATCCCCGTCCTCGTCTGAGAACAGTTCGTATTCTTCCTTTTTGCCCCTCCACACTACATACTGCATCGGGTTAAAGGAAATCAGCCTTTTGGGGAACACCGCAAAACGGAACGCCCCTTGCAGGACTGTTGAGAACAATCGCAGATACCCTTTGCTGAGTGCCTTTGCCTGTGTGCCGTCGGCATTTGTGCCACCGAAACTGAGAAAGTCGATATATGCCTGTAAATGGTCAGCCGTTACACTTTTCAGTTTTCGGTTGCCGATAGGGTGCTGCTTGATACGGTTTACCGTCCCCTGATATGCCATCACCGTAGCGTTACTCAGATTGCCGGGCTTCAGTTCTTCTTCCACCCACATATCCAGCAGTGTTCCCACCGTAACATTCTCCGTTTTCGCAACGAATTTCTTTTCCTCGTAGTCCTCCATTGCCTTTCGCAGCAGTGCTTCTGTTTCCGCCTTGCTTTCTGTTCCGGGGAACTCCTTCTGCACACGGTTTCCGCTTTCATCTTCGATATAAAAGCGGTAGTACCACTTTTTGCCTTTCTTTCTTACAGAACCTTTTGCCATAGATAAAATTTCTCCTTTCTATCCGTGGCAATCGGGTCTGTGACATATGGTGTGCGTAAAGTAATAGCGTCACTTGCCGGTTGTTGTTTCAACCGGCATTTTCATTTGTCAAGGTGCCACGGCATTTTTCTTTTCGGCCAGCCTTTCCTCGGCTGCCGTCACTATCCCGAAGAGTTCGCCCATGGATACCTTTGCGCGACCCTCATCGTAGATATGTAAAATCCCATCGAGAAATCGTTTCATATTTTCGATCGGTGCTTCCATTTCATTGCGATAGACCTTTTCTGTGATTGCGCCCGACTCAATGGCATATCGCATCAGCGATTCTTTCAGCCCCTCGTCCGCAGCTACACGGTCAACCTCTGCCATAGCATCGGCAAAGTGGTAACAGAGTACCGAGTACAGGTCTATCATCTTTCCAAGAAATGTTGTCAGGAGCTGCTGGTGCGGCTCTCCCTGAACAACACTCACGCTGTCAAGGTATTTTGCGATATGTGCTTCAATGTCCCTCTGACAGAGCGTTTTAGCGTCATATTCCTTTTCTTCGGAAAGCCCCGTCAGCCATTCGGGAGTGGTCAGAAGTGCCTCGGCAAGACCGTTGATAATCATGGTTCGCTTCGGGTCAACGCCGTCTGCTTCATACCTTTGAATGGTGGACTTGTTCACGCTGATACGCTTGCCAAGTTCCGGCATAGAAAGTTTGAGTTCTATTCTACGCTCTTTAATGCGTTCCCCGACTTGTTTTGGGGTAAACATTGTTTCTTCTTTCAAGGCATTCACCTCCTGTTTGAGTACAGTATATCACAAACAAACTCAATTTGCAACAATTATTCTGAAAAATATTAAAAATAATCCTTAAATAGTTGCAAAACAGGTTGACAAACGGTAGCAAAATAAGTATAATGATAATGCTTAAGTTGCATTTTGAGTATTTAAGAGAGGAGAACAGCATTATGAACGCAATCAAAATGGGAATGACAATCGAAGAAGCGGCAGAAACCAGCGGCATCGGCAGGAATACCATGCGCAAGTTGGTGGACTGGGGCAAGCTGCCTGTTCTGAAGGTCGGGCGTAAAACCATTATCCGCAGGGATACCTTAGAGCGTTTTATGACCGTCAATCAGGGCAGAAACCTGCTCAATGAAAAAGATGTACGAAAAGTTGAATAACCGTTCTCTAAAAGCCCTCGGCGTTTGAGAGCGAAATACACCCCTCGCACAAATCTACAATTTATACTCTGGGTATTTCGCCCCTGCGGGGAGCCTGTATCATCGTCCGGGTATCCCATCCCGTCCTCTGATACAGAGAAAATTGCACCGCAATTTTCAATGGCTGTCCCGCTGTCAAAAGCCATCGGAACAGCCGCAACCGACAAGTCGGTTGCAAAATGAGAACGCCCCAATACGGGAGAAAGGACACTATGGCGAGACACAGCTTTATTCAGATGTCAAAGCTGTCAAATGTCAAGGGAAGAATATCGTATATCACAAGCAAGGCAAGACAGGAAAACCTCTATGCCACCTACCGTACCGCAGACAATACCTTTTGGGGCAATCTCGCAAGGGAATGTCAGCAGGAATTTAAACGAAGCGGTACACCGGGAAGGTACATTGAAGCAAGGGAGCTGATTATCGCCCTGCCCGAAGTTTACACCACCTATGAGCCGCAGCAGGTGCTTGAAGATTTCACAGAGGAATTTCACAGACGGTACGATGTGGAATGTGTATCGGCTCTCCATCATAACAAGAAAAAGACCAACTACCACATCCACCTTATCTTCAGTGAAAGGAAGCTGCTTCCCAAGCCCGATGTAAAGATTGCCACCAGAAGCGTATTTTATGACGAGACAGGGCAAAGGGTACGCACCAAGAAAGAGATTACCGGCGAGGACGGACAGATGCGAAAAGGCTGTACAGTCATCAAAAAGGGGGAAGTTTACGAAAGCCATTTATTCACAACCAAAAACGAGCGTTTCAAAAGCGAAGCCTTCATAGCAGAAGCAAAGGAAGTATACACGGCGCTTATCAATTTCCACATTTCAGATCCCGAGCAGCGACTGAAAGTGTTTGATAAGAACAGTGTGTATCTGCCTACCAAAAAAATCGGCAAGAATAATCCGAAAGAGGAAGAAATCAAAGCGGACAACGCCGCAAGGCAGGAGTGGAACCAAGCGGCGGATATGGCACTGATCACAGGCATTTCGGAAGAAACGATATTGGAGATTAAGCAGACGCAAATCCACGAAAAAGTCAGCCAGTCTATCCGTAACAGTGGTTGGCTTCCCAACCTGTTCCGCAGTATCGTGAGCAGGGCAAAGGATTTTCTGCAAAACCTTATCCGTGAACAGAGTATGCCGCCCAAGCCTACACTGGATATCGATATGGCAGAGTTCCGTCATATGCGTAACCTGATGATAAAATTGCAGGATAAGGCAAAAGAAATCAAGCACTTGCAGGATAAGGTTCTGCCGGAGCTTAAGCAGCAGCTTGCCGAAACAAAGGGCATCTTCAAGGGTAAGGAGCGTAAAGCGTTGGAAGCGCAGATACAGCAGACCGAAAGGGAAATCGCTGATAAACTGGACAAAATTCCCGACACACTGAAAGCAGACGGTTATCCCGATGTGCAAGTCTTTATGGCAACCTACCGCAAGGCAGAAGCCGTAGTGGAGCAGTACAACCGTGAGCTTGCCGAGTGGGAACGCAAGGTCAAGGAAAACAGCAAACCCGACGAAAAAGAACGATACGCACCACCTGAAAGAAAAAGCGTTCATGACCAGCTCAGACGGTTGCAGGCAGAGAGCAGACAGATCAAACCCAAGCATCGAACCCACGACAGAGAACGATAGCTTTTCACACCGAAAACAATACCGCAGAGCAGTATCAAAGGCAAGACTCCATTACTCCAAATCAGGGGCAGCGGAGTCTTTCTCTTTGCACTTGTATTGACTGAAGGCAATTCTTTAGAGCAAAACAAAAGGGCACTCAGCTATGAACAACTAATTACCCCTTTTGCTTTATCTTCTTTGGTGTTAAATGTTGAGATTTCCTGCAATCGTTTTCACGACTTCATATTATCTTTGCATTTTTCATAGTCTTGGGAATAGATTACATCCAAACCAAGCTTAACAAATGCATCATACGCATCATCAAGCTTGGTTGGATTAACAACTAATGTACCGGCACCTTGGAAGCGAGGGGCTTTTGCGTTTCCCTTCATTTTACTGCCCTGTACCACTCATTTTAACGGTGTCGTCACCTTGGTTTCCAGCTCGCAATGTGTTACATCACTCCAATGACGGCGGATGGCAATATCAGCAGTAAGGTCAGTATTGTTATAGGAAATAGACCATTGTGTGTTGCTTGTGATGTCATCGGGGTTGGGGTCTTGTGCCGCCGATTTCATTGCGTTCCACACGGTATCGTTGGTGTAATTGCCTTTTTCCGCCTCCAGCACCTCCATCACGGCGTCATAGCGTTCCTTGCCGTGACCGTAGATGCCGTTTTTCTGATTCGGAAGCACATCATCCTTATAACGAATAAAGAAATTAGTGACCGCCTCTGATGGAGTATCTATAAGCTCTCTTGGTTCGCCGTTAATGTCATACTCGATTACTCTGCCATCGCCTGATGCGTCGTTTATGTAGAAATGGTAATCTCTGCCGGATGATGCGAACATATCATAGCTGCGCAAAAGCTCCACTGCTTCCTCTGTGGTCGCCGCCCTGTCAAGAACAAGGCGTATTGCAAGAGTAGTTGCAATGACAGGTTTGCCTGTGTTTTGACGTACAGGCTCACTATCAAGTGTCAGCACAGCGATAGACACGCCCTTCTCATTCATACCATCAAGGCAGATAAACGGAGCTGTTAGACACGCCAGCTTTTTTTTGATACTCTCATCAGGCACATTTGCTGAAACATTGTCAAGCGCGGCAAAGGCAATAGACTTATATCCGTCCTTTGGCGCACAGTAAACCAACATAGCGGATGTATCTTTACTAAAATCGTAATTGCGTCCCATATGAACATCGCCGTCCGTATCGGTCAGACTAAACGCCGTACAGCCGAAATTGGGCGCTTTGATCGTCACAGGCAGCAGCGGAAGCGCCTCTTTCAGAATCGCATCGATCATCGTCTGATCGTCCTGAATGCCGTAATTGATAATATCGTCGAGGCTGTAATCGTATTTGACATCCATGCGATAGAGATTGTATCCATCCGCGTAATCCGTAAGCTTCTCAATGCTGCCGATGGTCTGGATCCTGGTGAAATACAGTCCAAAAAACGCAAGCAAGGCGAATACAACGACCGCCACAATCGCCAACAAAACGATCAATATACGCTTCTTCACTTTATCCATGTTTTTTCTCCTTTTCAGTTCGGTATTATTTTGTAATAGAACCCGTTCTTGATTTCGGGTTGTATTTCGTAATAAAGAGTTCAAGGGTTTCTTTGAGCTTTTTTATTTTTGCTATCCTTTTATTCGTTAATCTATATGGTATGCAATATTAATGGGTGCTTCCTGTGTTGAATTCAAATACGAAACCTTAATTCCAATACGTTTTGATTTTCCCTCTAAATTATCGTGCCAGCGCAAGATAAATTCTTCTTCTGTAAGATATGTGTAACTACCGGAAGTCGATGGATCCATAAAATAATAGATATATGTATCTTTTTCCGCATCCTTCTTATATCCGATTAACACAACATAATGACCATCGTCTTCTGTTTCAGTATTATAATCACCGTCATCTTTCCATGCTTGAATCGCACAAATAATAGGAGAATCATCATCAAGAGCTGCCCTTAATTGCAATAGCAAGCTATCTGTAAGCTTCAAACCGTATTCATTTGAAGCATAATCTACACACACAACCTCTGTTGCAATCACTGGGGTATTCGGAAAACCTTCTGTACGAACGGATTCTAAATATTCTGCTATATTCATATAGTTAGTCCCATTTTCCGGAGTTGCTTCAAGCTCCCAAAGTAATCGATCTTCTCTGGTATCAAAATCGTACCCCGCATAGCGTAAAACAGATGCAACGCAAGCCACTCCACAGGTAAAACTATGGCTTTGTCTATATAACGGTAATTTTATAAGTTTACATTTTCCTTTTTCATCCGTTTCAGGCAACGACGTTGATGAAACATTATAATCATAAAATGTATTTCCTTCCGGTCCAGTATCGTTCAAGTAATATTCCTTCATCTGATTGGCAATACCTTCAGATTTCGGTTCTTTACTTGCTGTAATTATCATAAACAAAGATACAACAAATAAAAGAATTGAAAGCACAGGGATAAGCTTCTTGATTGTTTTCACTTTGAAATGCCTCCGATAAATTATTATCTCGTACCGTTATTTTACGGTAATTTTCTGTTGATGAGGTTGTTTCGTAGTATGTGTAGCATACTACTGAGGGGATATCCCCTTAAAAATTTTCGCTTTTTCTGTAACAACACCCGACCTTACTTTCGGGTTGTCTTTCATAATAAAGAGTTCAAGGGTTTCTTTCAGCGCTCTATCTGTGCTTTCAAATAGAACGCATCCTCGAATAGTGCGTAATGAACGCAGGCTCTGATTAGAATGAATATCAGCGGCGTCAGCTTTTCGTAGGGAATACCCAGCTTGCTCTCGAAGCTTTTTGCGTATTGCGTATATCGTTCATCTACGCCCGCAAAGAATTTCTGACCGTATTCTCTGTATTTCGGGTGAGTATAGACCTGATACATAAGTCGGTATTTCTTGCCGTGGTTTTTTGCCGTCCGGTAGGGGATCTCGTCAATGAACCGCCATAAGTCCTCCACATCGGTGGGGCTTTCGCCATAAACTCATCTTCCACCTTGCCCATACAGTATTCGGTGGACTTAACGATAAGGTCATCGAGATTATCAAAATACAGATACAGTGTCGCAACACTGCAATCGCAGGCTTTTGCGATAGCTTTTATTCCGACAGAGGAAAATCCGTTCTCCGCATAGCAGGCGAAGCTCCTTTCCATTATATCTGTTTTCTTCGCCTTGCGGGCTTCTTCATTATATGTACGCAATACCTTACCTCCTCCCCCGCAAAATGGTGAACGGTCGTTAAGATTATACTACTTTTGCTTTGATTTTTCAAGAGGCTAAAGCAAAAATCTGAATTGTTAAAGCGTCAAGCATAGGTGACACATTTCCACTCAAGAAAGCAGTCAAGGGTAGGTGTGGAGATTTTCGAAGCAAAGCGAAGAAAATACTACCC